>Ga0335075_10000029_pt1 | contig 316131 bp, 316 predicted proteins | sample Lox_Sample_24_FD_206723 | JGI IMG/M metagenome (GOLD analysis project Ga0335075, IMG submission 206723) | Soil microbial communities from Loxahatchee National Wildlife Refuge, Florida, United States - Lox_Sample_2.4 | ecosystem: Environmental > Terrestrial > Soil > Wetlands | place: USA...
GGGCTGAAGTAGGTCCCAAGGGTTGGGCTGTTCGCCCATTAAAGCGGTACGCGAGCTGGGTTCAGAACGTCGTGAGACAGTTCGGTCCCTATCTGCCGTGGGCGTTGGAGAGTTGAGAGGATTTGCCCCTAGTACGAGAGGACCGGGGTGAACGCACCTCTGGTGTATCTGTTGTCCTGCCAAGGGCATAGCAGGTTAGCTACGTGCGGATTGGATAACCGCTGAAGGCATCTAAGCGGGAAGCCAGCCTCAAGATGAGCTCTCCCATCTCCTTGAGAGAGTAAGAGCCCTGGTAGACCACCAGGTTGATAGGCCAGATCTGGAAGTGCGGTAACGTGCGAAGGAGACTGGTACTAATGGCTCGAGGGCTTGACGGTTTTATTTTCTTTCGTCTGTGAATTACCAATGTGGTGGGCTGTGCGGTTTTGAGGGGCCGCCGGGACTCTCGTGAGTTTCCGGTGGCTTTGGCGAGAGGGAAACACCTCTTCCCATTCCGAACAGAGAAGTTAAGCCTCTCAGCGCCGATGGTACTTGGCCCGCAAGGGCCCGGGAGAGTAGGACGCCGCCGGTTTAATGTCAGACGAGCCGCCTTCGGGCGGCTCGTCGCATTTAACGCTTCGGCTACCCTCGGGCGGCTCGTCGCGTTTCGCGCCCCGCGTGCCTTCGCGCCCCGCGTGCCTTCGCGCCCCGCGTGCCTTCGCGCCCCGCGTGCCTGAGGCCTCCCGTGCCCGTCGGTCCCGCACGCCTTGTTCCTCACGACGTCGCGCCTGCGGTCTGGCGCGCCTTGTCCCCCATGTCGCGCCTGCGGTCCCGCCGCGCTGCGCGCGGGCTCGTTCGGAGTCCCGCTTCTCGCGCCGCCTCAGGCCTGGCAGCCCCGCCTGCAGCTTCCCGCCTCGGGCGCAGAGCGTTGCTGCTGACCGCTGCTGCGTCGCGGTCGCGCTCTGTCGTCGCGGGGGTGAGGGTGGTGGTGCCGTCGCTGCGGGCCGGTCGTCACTTCGTGACATCGCCACCGCCACTCCGGGTCGCGCTTCCTCGCGGTGCCGCGAGCGTTGCGCGCCGTTGTCGCTGCCCGCGGCTGGCGGGCGTCGTTGGCACCGATCCTGCTGCTGACGCTGCGGTCGGATGACGACGTCACAGATTGCCGACCTTCCTCGGCTTGGGCTACGCCCCGGCCGTCCGTGGCGTCACTGCTCTTGGCGCCCGCGCTGCCCTGCTGTGCTGTTGGCCCGGTCGCTTGGGGCAGCCATGTGCGCTCGCCGACGCCGGCTGTGGACGTGGCTCACCGCGTGCGCGGATCGCGCGTCTGTCCGGATCCCGTCTAGCGCGCACGCGCCTGCGGGCTCAGGTCGTCCGCCCGTGGCCCGTCCAGCGCCCGGCCTATTCGCGCCCGACGAGCGCTGCCCTCTGCCTGTACGTGCCAGGCCTGCCGGAGTCCGGAACGTCGGTCGGGTCGTCACCGGCTTTCAACCTGGACGTGATCGGGGTCGCATGCTGGTCGCCGGGCGCTCGGCGTGGTGTTTTGTGTCATCGCCCGGCGTGGCGGAATTGAAGTGAAGTCGAGCTGTTGCGCCCGTATGGCGCCGGTGAGGTGACTCGAACGTGACTGCAACCCGTGGTGAGGGCGTGTGGCGCGGATCCCTCTTCCGCGCTTCGGCGTCCGGATAGCGTGCGGGTGATGACGGGTTTGAGGAGTCGGTTCGATCCGGAGGTGTCGTTCGCGATCGAGAGGGTGGCGAGGCGGGCGTGGCCGGCGGAAGAGGTGGAAGAGGTCGAGGGGTGGTGGTTGCGCCGGACGGAGGGGGTGGACAGGCGACGGTCGAACTCGCTGCTGCCGCCGGTGGACTCGGGGAGGGCGGTGAGGACGGTCGAGCTTGCGCTGGCGACGGCGGAGGAGTTGGGCTTCGACGGGGTCGTGCAGGTGTCGCCGGCGGAGGTGCATCTGCGGTTGGACGAGGCCCTGGAGGACCGCGGGATGACGTTCGGGGGCCGGACGTTCGTGTTGGCCGGCGCGATCGCGTGCGGTCGTCGGGTCGAGGGGGTCCGGCTGGGCGCGCTGGACGGCGCGTGGGTCGAGGCCTGGGAGGCGGTCGGGGGAGGGGACGGTGCCCGCGCGACCGCGGAGCTGGTGCTGTCGCAGCTGGATGGGCGCGCACGGTTCGCCATGGTCGACACGCCGGACGGAGCGCCGGTCGCCGTGGGGATCGGCATGGTCGACGAAGGGTGGTTGGGCGTGTTCTCGTTGACGGTCGCGTCGGCCGCTCGACGCCAGGGCATCGCGACGAAGGTCATGGATGCGTTGGAGCACTGGGGCGCCGAAGCGGGCGCGCGCGGCGTGTACCTGCAGGTCGAGGCCGAGAACGAGGCGGCGCTCACGCTGTATGCGCGACGGCGCCTGCACGTCGCGCACAGCTACCACTACCGGTCGGTCTGACCGCCGCGCTCAGCTCGTTGTCTGGTGCAGCTGGATGAGGTTGCCGCAGGTGTCGTCCAGCACGGCGGTCACGACCGCGCCCATGGTCGTCGGCGGCTGCGTGAAGCCGACGCCGAGGGCGGTCAGGCGGGCGTGCTCGGCCTCGACGTCGTCGACGGCGAACGAGGTGTAGGGGATGCCGTCGTCCACCAACGCGGCCTTGAACGTCTTGGCGGCCGGGTGCGCGTCGGGCTCGAGGACCAGCTCGACGCCGTCGGGCTGCTCGGGCGAGACGACCGTCAGCCAGCGGTGCGTGGGGCCCAGCGGGATCTCGGTGCGCTTCTCGAAGCCGAGGATCTCGGTGTAGAACTTCAGCGCCTTGTCCTGGTCGTCCACCAGGACGCTGGTGAGGTTGATCTTCACGGCTCCTCCGTCTCGGTCGGGCGCAGCCAGCGGTCGGTCAGCGTCGCCAGCGGCGCCGGCTGCGGGTCATGGAACTTGCATCGGCCCTCGCGGCGGGTTCGACGAGCCCGGCCCGCTCCAACACGTCGAGATGCTGCGAGATCGCCTGGCGCGACAGCGACCGCTCATGGCGCATGGTCAACCGCGCGCGGAGCTCGAACAGCGTCTGCCCGGAGCGGTCGGTCAGCTCGTCGAGGATCGCTCGGCGCGTGGGATCCGCGAGGGCTCTGAAGGCGTCTCCCACGCCGCCGGACGATAGGCAAGGTGGCACTTGCCGGTCAATCGGAGGCCGCGTGAAACGCGCCGCGGGCCGCCTGTTGGCGGCCCGCTCGCTGTTTGCCCATCGTCTCCCGGTGCGCCCACGGCCTCCCAGCTGGGGCGCAAGTACGACAACTACCTGAGGATGTCACCGCACGCTGGTTCGAGCGCGATGCCGCGGGCGCGAGGCCACTGGCGTCGTGCAGGAGTGCGCTCGCTGAGGCACCCCGCCGGGGCGACCCGCGCGTGAGGGCGCGCGGAGCGGACGGCGGTGAGGATGGGCCTCCGCGAGGTCGTCGGCGTGGAAGCGCGGCGGCAGCTCGTCAGCGAGCGTGGCGAATGCGACGACCAGGTCGACGGCACGCCGGACGGTCCCACGCCAAGAGCGCTGCGCCGTCCGGGGATCTGCGGTTGGGGAGAACATGTGTTCGGCAAGCTATTCGGGCGGTCGGACGGAACCGGCCAGAACACGTGTTCGCCTGGCGAAAGCGCCAAGATTTGGCTTGGGAATGCGGAATTTGCGCGACAATCCTGCAACAGAAGTTGCGGGGCCGGCCGCTCCGCGCGGCCGCGCGCTAGACCGTCGAGCCCAGCGAGGACCAGACCTCGATCTTCGTCTTGACCCGCTCGACCACCGCGTCGGTGAACTCCGTCGTCCCCGCCGCGCCGCCCAGGTCGTGCGTCCGGACGCCCGAGGCGACCGCCTCCAGCACGCTCTCGTACACCGCGCGCGACGCGCGCTCGGCGCCCGCGTGTCCGCGGTCGCCCGCGTAGTTCAGCACCGCGCCGCACGCCAGCAGCATCGCCATCGGGTTGGCGATGTCCTTGCCCTGCAGCGCCGGCGCCGTGCCGTGCGGCGCCTCGGCCATCGCGACCGTCGTCCGGAAGTCCTCGTCGAAGGCCAGCAGCACGCTCTCGGCGCCCGCGATCGAGCCGAACATCGGCATCACGAGGTCGCTCAGGCAGTCGCCGTCGCGGTTCAGCGCCGGGATCACCAGCGGCGAGTCGGCGGCGCCGGAGATCAGGCCCGCGTAGGTCGCGTCGATCAGCACCGGCTCGTACCAGACGTCCGGATGGCGCTCGGCCGCCCGGTCCATCTCCTCCTTCAGCATCCCCTCGTACACCGGGGAGACCGTCCACTTCGGCCCGCCGTACACCTTGCCGCCGGTCTTCTTGGCCGTCCGGAACGCGTACTCGGCGACCGCGCTGCACACCGAGCGCGAGATCTTCTCGGTCCGGTAGGCGATCTCGTCCGGCGCGCCCTCGTCGCCCTCGCGCCACTGCTTGGCGCCGTAGGCGTCGTCGACCGCCATGCGCACGACGCTGATCGGCAGGTAGACGCCCGCCACGGGGGTGACGCCCGGGATGCGCCGGCCCGTCCGGATGATCACCTTGCCGTCGACGCCCTCGCGGACGATCCGGTTCGGCGAGCCGACGTCGTCCTTGCCCTCCGGCGTCACCGTCGCGGCCTTGATCCCCAGGCCGGACGCGCGCATCGCCGCGGCCGCCTCCTCGACGATCCCGTTGCCGGTCTCGCGCCGGCGCTCCAACGACAGGTCGAAGCGCTCGAGCTCGATCGGCAGCCCGACGACCTCGGGGTCCAGGACGCGCAGCGACTGCTCCAGCAGCTCCTGCCCGGTCTCGTCGCCCTCGAGGATGGTGATCGTCAGCGGTTCGTTGGACACGCACCCAAAGTAGCCACTGTGCCGGTCCGACGGCGGCGCGGCTACCCTGCATGGCAGCGATGCCCGAGCCCTGCAGCTGGTGCGGCACCCCGGTCCCGGCCGACGACGGCTTCCGCGTCGCCGAGCCCGAGGAGCGCCGCAAGGCCGTCTTCTGCCGCCTGGAGCACATGGTGCCGTGGATCATCCAGGGTCCCGCGTGGGACCAGGGCCGGATCGTCCCCAGCGGCGAGCCCGACGACGCCCTCGGCCGCTGCGCGCTGTGCGGCGATCCGCTCGGCGTCGAGCGCATCCTGGTCGTCCGCCATCGCGGGCAGCACCGGATCGGCGACGCGTTCTGCCGCCTGGAGCATCTCGAGGCCTGGGCCAAGGGCGGCGGCCGCTACAAAGCCGCTTCCTGAGCGCTGAGCGTGCGCCAGCGCGTGGCCGCCAGCGCGGCCGCGACCCCCGCCGCGCTCGCTGCCGCCAGGCAGCCCCACTGCCAGCTGACGCCCTCGACGATCGCGCCCGCCGCCCAGTTGCCCGCGGCGATCCCCGCGACGAGCGCCATCGTCGGCCAGGTGTAGGCCTCGGTCTCGGCTCCGGCGGGCGCGACGTCGCCGGCGATCTGGTTGGCCGCCGTCAGCGTGGGGGCGATGCAGCAGCCGGCGATCAGCGCCAGCACGCCCATGACGACCATCGACGGCGCGAGCGCGAGCGGGAGGTACCCGAGCGGCAGCAGCGCGGCGAAGCGTGCGTAGCGCCGTCCCGGTGACCCCGACCACGAGCGCGCGCCGTAGGCCAGGCCGCCGAGCGCGCTGCCCAGCGACCACGTCGCGACGAGCACGCCGGACAGCGAGCGCCAGCCCTCGTGCTCGCTGAACGCGGGCAGCGTCACCTCCATCGCGCCGAAGCAGAAGCCCATCGGCGCGGTCGTCAGGATCAGCGTCCGGATGCCCGCCGAGCGCAGCGCGCCCCACGGGCCGTGCGCCGCCGCGTGCGCGCTGACGACCCACGCGCGAACCGGCGGCTGCACCATGTACCCGGCCAACCCCACCAACAACAGCACGGGGGAGAGCACGAGCGCCGCGGCCGGGTCCAGCAGCGCCGCCAGCGCGGCGGTCAGCAGCGGGCCGCTGACGAAGATCAGCTCGACCAGGACGCCCTCCAACGCCAGCGCGGTCGAGAGCAGCCCGGGCTCCTCGTCGGCGAGGATCCGCGGCCACATCGCGCGCGAGATCGACCCCAGCGGCGGGATGAACGCGCCCGCCGCGGCCGCCAGCGCGATCAGCACGCCCAGCGGCGCGCCCGCCAGCCCGAGGGCGACCAGCCCGGCCATCGCGGCGGCGTGCAGGAACGAGAACGGGACGACGACCGGCGCCAGCCCGCGGCGGTCGATCAGGCGCCCGATCAGCGGCGACGACAGCCCGACGGCCGCGCCGAAGCCGGCGGCCACCGCGCCGGCCGACGCGTAGGAGCCGGTGTGCTCGCGGCAGAACAGGACGATCGCCAGGCCGTTGATCCCGATCGGCAGCCGCGCGGGCAGCTCGGCCAGCAGCAGCGCACGGGCGTGCGGCACGCGCAGGACGCGCGCGTAGCGCTCGCGGGCGCCGTTCACTCGCGCGGCCTCAGGCGGCGGGGTCCGGCTCCGCGGCGCTCTTGCCGTGCAGCTCGAGCTCGTCGGCCCGGTCTTCCAGCGCGGCGATGATCGTGCGGATGTGCTCGTCGAAGTCGACGCCGAGCTCCTCGGCGCCCTCGCGGACCTCGTCGCGGTTGACGGCCGCGGCGAACGCCGGCGTCTTGAGCTTCTTCTTGACCGACTTGGGCGTCATGCCGTGGATGCCCTCGGGGCGCACGTAGGCGCAGGCCACGATGAACCCCGACAGCTCGTCGACGGCGTACAGCGTCTTGGCCATCGGCGTCTCGCGCGCCACGCCCAAGAACGGCGCGTGGCCGGCGATCGCGTCGACGATCTCGGGGTCGACGTCCCGCTCGCGCAGCGTGCGCAGGATCGTCCGCGGGTGGCCGTTCTCGGCGTCGTCGAGGTCGGGGTAGCGCTCGTAGTCGGCGTCATGAAGCAGACCGGCGACGGCCCACCGCTCCTCGTCCTCGCCGTTCTTGCGCGCGTAGGCGACCATCGAGGCCTCGACGGCCAGGCAGTGCTTGCGCAGGCTCGGCGATTGCACCCATTCCGTGAGGAGGTCCCACGCGTCCTCCCGCGAAAGCTGCGACGACATGGCTGTTACCCTAGCCCAGCGCCCCGCGACCGCCGCATCGAGCCGATCCGGGCGCTTCGACCGTATGGAGAAGTTCGTCATCGACGGCGGCGCGCCGTTGTCCGGGACCGTGGTCCCGGCCGGCAACAAGAACGCCGCATTGCCCTGTCTCGCCGCCTCCGCGCTGACCTCGGAGGAGGTCGTCGTGCGCAACGTCCCGCGCATCCGGGACGTGCAGGCCATGCTCGACCTCCTGGAGGACCTCGGCGCCACCGTGGAGTGGCGCGGGGACCACGAGGTCGCGATCTGCGCCGCGGGGATCACCGCGGACTCGCAGGTGGATCCGCGCATCTCGAGCAAGATCCGCGCGTCGTTCCTGCTCGCGGGCCCGCTGCTGGCGCGCTTCGGCCGCGCCGACATGCCGCCGCCCGGCGGCGACGTCATCGGCCGCCGGCGCCTGGACCCGCACCTGGACGCCTTCCGGGCGCTGGGCGCGCGCATCGAGCAGCACGACCACACCATCTTGAAGCTCGCGGGCACCATGCGCGCGGGCGAGATCTTCATGGACGAGCCGTCGGTCATGGGCACCGAGAACGCCCTGATGGCCGCCGCGCTGACGCCGGGCGAGACCCAGATCTTCAACGCGGCCTCCGAGCCGCACGTCGTCGACCTCGCGCGGATGCTCGTGAAGATGGGCGCCGACATCCGCGGCATCGGCTCCAACGTCATGCACGTGACGGGTCAGGACGCGCTCGGCGGGACCACGCACGACATCGGCCCCGACCACATCGAGATCGGGTCGTTCATGGCGATGGCCGGGATGACCGGCGGCGAGATCCGCATCAAGGACACCGAGCCCGACGACCTGCGGATGATCCGCCTGGTCTTCAAGCGGATCGGGCTGGAGACCCAGCTGGACGGCGCCGACGTGATCGTGCCCGGCGGGCAGAAGCTCGTCGTCGAGCGCGACATGGGCGAGCACACGTCCAAGGTCCAGGACGGGCCGTGGCCGGCGTTCCCGGCCGACCTGACGTCGATCGCGGTCGCGCTGGCGACGCAGAGCGAGGGCGAGGTCCTGGTCCACGAGTGGATGTTCGAGTCGCGCCTGTTCTTCTGCGACAAGCTGATCGCGATGGGCGCCAACATCTTCATCGCCGACCCGCACCGGGCGCTGATCCACGGGCCGCGGCGCCTGCGCGCGGCGCGCGTGGAGTCGCCCGACATCCGCGCGGGCATGGCCGTCCTGCTGGCCGCGCTGTGCGCCGAGGGGCGCACGGAGATCGGCAACATCCGCCAGATCGACCGCGGCTACGAGCGCATCGACGACCGCCTGCGCGAGCTGGGCGCGTCGATCGAGCGGGTGGCCGAGCAGCCCGCGCTGGCCTAGCCCGCGGCGAAGTTCGCACTTCTGTCACACCCCGCGCGTCTTCCGGGCCACGTGGTCTCGTAGTCTGCGGACTCCGATGATCCACCCGATCCCCAACGGGACGCGAGACGTCCTGCCCGACGAGATGCGCGAGCTGCGCGCGATCACCGAGGCGATGCGGGGCGTGTTCGAGCATCGGGGCTATGGCGAGGTCTGGACGCCGACGATCGAGTTCGAGGACGTCCTGCGGCGCGGCGAGACCGGGGTGGACCCGGCCTACCGCGTCTTCGACGACCACGGGCACGTGATGGCGCTGCGACCGGACATGACCGTGCCGATCGCGCGGGTCGCCGCGACGCGCTACGCGCACGCCGATCCGCCGCTGCGCTTCTGCTACTTCGCCCACGTCTACCGCGGCGTGCGCCCGCACCGTGGGCAGAACCGCGAGTTCCTGCAGGCGGGCGTCGAGCTGCTCGGCTCCGAGGGGCCGGACGGGACCGTCGAGGCGCTCACGCTGCTGTGCGAGGCGCTGGACGCGACCGGGCTGACCGGCTACCGGATCGCGCTGGGCAGCGCGTCGCTCTACCCGGCGCTGATGGAGACCTTCGACGTGCCCGCCGACGTCGGCGAGGGGCTGCTCGCCGCGCTGGGCGCCAGCGACTTCGTCCGTCTCGAGCGGCTGGTCGGCGAGCACGGGCTGAACGACGCGCTGGTGCGGGTGCCGCAGCTGCGCGGTGGTCCCGGGGTGCTCGACGAGGTCACCGGCGGCGAGGCCGACGGGCTGCGGGCGATCGTGGCCGGGCTGCCCGCGGCGGTCGCCGACCGGATCGTGCTGGACCTCGGGCTGGCCCGGGGCCTGGGCTACTACACGGGGGCGGTCTTCGACGTGCTGGACCCGGCGCTCGGCGAGCCGTTGGGCGGCGGCGGGCGCTACGACGACCTGCTGGCGCGCTTCGGGCGCGACCTGCCGGCGGTCGGCTTCGCGCTGAACGTCGACCGCGTGCACCTGGCGCTGGCGGGCGAGGAGGCGGTCGCATGACTCGCGATCCGGACCGGTTGACGATCGCGGTGCCGCGCGGCGCGATGCTGCGCGAGACGCTCGACCTGCTCGACGCGGTCGGCGTCGACACCGCCGAGGTGCGCGCCAACGACCGCAAGCTGCTCTTCGAGGACGTCGGGATCGTCACGATGCGGCCGTCCGACGTGCCGACCTACGTGGAGGCGGGCGCGGCCGACGTCGGCATCACCGGCAAGGACGTGCTGACCGAGCAGGAGGAGCGCGAGGTCGTCGAGCTGCTCGACCTCGGGCTCGGGCCCTGCCGGATGATCCTGGCGACGGTCGCCACGCCGGAGGGCGAGCCGGACCCGGCGTCCGAGGCGCTGCGCCGCCTGGGCGTCATGCGCGTCGCCACCAAGTACTACAAGATCGCCACGCGCTACTTCGAGGAGACCGGCCGCGCGGTCGAGATCGTCGAGGTGAAGGGGTCGGTCGAGCTGGCGCCGTTGACCGGCCTGGTCGAGGCGATCGTCGACCTCACCGCGACCGGCACCACCCTCAAGGAGAACGGCCTGGTGATCCGCGAGGAGATCCTGGCCTCGACCGCCCGCCTGATCGCCAACCCCGTGGCCCACAAGCTGAAGTCCGCCGCCATCGACGAGCTCACGCGCCGCATGCGCGACGCCGTCGCCCCGACGTCCTCGGCCTCGGCGGCATGAGCGTCGAGCGCTTCGAGGTCGAGGCCGGCGGCGGGGCGACCGCCGCGGCCGAGGCGCTGCGGGCCCTGGCGCCGGCGGGCGTGTCGGTCTCCGGCACCGTCAACGAGATCGTGGCGTCGGTCCGCACCCGCGGCGAGCAGGCGCTGCTGGAGTACGTCGAGCGCTTCGACGGCGTCACCGGCGCGCTGCGGGTCTCCGACGAGGAATTGCAGGCGGCGCTGGCGCAGCTGGACCCGGAGGTCCGGGCCGGCCTGGAGGTCGCGATCGCCAACGTGCGCGCGGTCGCCGAGGCGGGCCTGGCCGCGGACAAGCTGGTGGAGCTGCCCCAGGGCCAGACGGTCACGATCCGCGAGACGCCGGTGCGGCGCGCGGCGATCTACACGCCGGGCGGGCGCAACCCGTACCCGTCGACGGTCGTCATGGGCGTGGTCACCGCGCGGGCGGCGGGCGTCGACGAGGTCGCGGTCTGCGCGCCGGGCGGGCACCCGACGATCCTGGCGGCGGCCGCGCTGTGCGGCGCCGACGAGGTCTGGCGGATGGGCGGCGCCCACGCGATCGCGGCGTTCGCCTACGGCACCGACTCGGTCCCGCGCGTGGACGTCATCGCCGGCCCGGGCTCGCTGTACGTGCAGGAGGCCAAGCGCCAGGTCAGCGGGGACGTCGGCATCGACGGCTTCGCGGGCCCGTCCGACCTGCTGGTGTTGGCCTCCGCCGACGCGGACGCGGCGCTGGTCACGGCGGACCTCGTCGCGCAGGCCGAGCACGGCGTCGGGACGATCGCGGCGCTGGTGACCGACGACGCGGCGCTGGCCGACGACGTCGCGGCGCGGCTGGCCGCCGGCCAGGAGGGGGACGCGGCGACCGCGGTCGTGCTGGCGTCCTCGATCGCGGAAGGGCTGCTGGTCGCCGAGGCGTTCGCGCCCGAGCACCTCGAGCTGGTGGGGGCGGGCGCGGAGGCGGTCGTCGACGAGGTGCGCTCCGCGGGCTGCGTGTTCGTGGGGCGCGAGAGCGGCACCGCGTTCGGCGACTACGTGGCGGGGTCCAACCACACGCTGCCGACCGGCGGCGCGGCGCGCTTCACGTCCGGGCTGTCGACGCGGCAGTTCCGCCGGCGCATGAGCGTGGTGCGGATCGACGGCGCCGCGGGCGCGCTCGCGAAGGCGGGCGTGCCGATCGCGGAGGCCGAGGGCTTCACCCGGCACGCGGAGTCGATGCGGGTTCGAGAGAATCCCCCGCGATGACGCGCACCGCCGAGATCGCCCGCCAGACCAAGGAGACCGACGTCCGCCTGACGCTCGGCCTCGACGGCGAGGGCGCCGGGACCCGCGAGACGGGCGTCGGCTTCCTCGACCACATGCTGGACCTGCTGGCGCGGCACGGGCGGCTCGACCTGGTCGTGGACGTCCAGGGGGACCTGGAGACCGGCGCGCACCACACCGTCGAGGACACCGGCATCGTGCTCGGCCAGGCGCTCGACCAGGCGCTGGGCGACCGCGCCGGGATCTTCCGCTACGGCCACGCGGTCGTGCCGATGGACGAGGCGCGAGCGTCGGTGGCGCTGGACCTGTCGGGCCGGCCGTTCCTGGCCTGGGAGGTCGACCTGCCCGGCGGCGGCACCGGCAACTTCGACCACGAGCTGGCCGAGGAGTTCTTCCGCGCCGTGTCGTCGGCGGCGAAGATGACGCTGCACGTCACGCTCGAGGCGGGGACCAACGCCCATCACATGATCGAGGCGATCTTCAAGGCCTTCGCGCGGGCGCTGCGCGCGGCGATCGCGATCGACCCGGCCGAGCAGGGCCGCGTCCCGTCGACCAAGGGGACGCTGACCTCTTGACGGAGGCGCGCGCATGACCGCGGGCGTCACGCTCGGCCTCGTCGACTACGGCATGGGCAACCGCCGCTCCATGGAGAAGTCCTTGGAGCGGGCGGGGGCGACGGTCGTGCTCACCGGCGACCACGCCGCGCTGCGCGCGGCCGACGGCCTGGTCGTGCCGGGCGTCGGCGCGTTCGGTCGCGCGATGGCGTCGCTGGACGAGAGCGGGCTGACCGCGCTGATCCGCGAGCGCGCGGCCGAGGGCGTGCCGGTGCTCGGCGCGTGCCTGGGCATGCAGCTGCTCTTCGAGAAGTCCTATGAGTTCGGCGAGCACGAGGGGCTGGGGCTGCTGCCCGGCGAGATCGTGCCGCTGGACACCCGCGGGCAGAAGGTCCCGCAGATCGGGTGGAACAACGTGCGCTGGTCGCGCCCGTCGCCGCTGAGCGAGGGCCTGCCGGACCCGGCGCCGTTCTACCACGTCCACAGCTTCGTTCCCGGCATCGACCTCGACAGCGAGATCGCCCTGGGCATCAGCGACTACGGCAGCGAGTTCGCCTCCGTGGTCGGCCGCGGGAACGTGTTCGGCACCCAGTTCCATCCCGAGAAGTCCTCGCGCGACGGCATCGCCCTCCTGGCGAACTTCGTGCGGGTCTGTACGTCAGTGGAGGCGACGGCAGCTTGATCCTGTATCCGGCGATCGACATCAGCGAGGGCAAGGCGGTCCGGCTGGTCAAGGGTGACTTCAACCAAGTCACCGTCTATGAGGACTCGCCGCTCGAGGCGGCGCGAGCGTGGGTCGAGGCGGGCGCCCGCTTCCTGCATGTCGTGGACCTCGACGGGGCGCGCACGGGCTCGCCGAAGTCGCTGGATCACCTGGAGCGGATCGCCTCCGAGCTGCACGTGCCCGTCCAGTACGGCGGCGGGCTGCGGTCGCTGCCGGCCGTCCGCGACGCGCTGCGCGCCGGCGCCGAGCGCGTGATCCTCGGCACGGCGGCGTTCAACGACATCGACTTCCTCGACGACGTGCTCGGCGCGTTCCGCGACCGGACGATCGTGTCGGTCGACACGCGCGGCGGCAACGTCTCGACGTCCGGCTGGCAGGAGACGACGCAGATGCCGGCCGCGGCCGTCATCGAGCGCCTGCAGAACCGCGGCGTGCGCTCGTTCGTCTACACCGACGTCGACCGCGACGGCATGCTCGGCGGCATCAACTTCGAGGCGGTCAAGCGCATCGCCCAGGTCGTGCGCGGGCGCTTCATCTACTCCGGCGGCATCGGCTCGCTGGAGGACCTGCGCGGCCTGCGCGACCTGCGCCAGGTCAACCTCGGCGGCGTCATCGCCGGCAAGGCCCTGTACGAAGGTCGCTTCACGATCGCCGAGGGCCAGCAGGCGCTGCAGCCCGAGGCGGCCGACAAGGCCGACAAGAAGCCCTACCGCGCGGTGCCGGCCAACGACTGACCGCCGGGCGCGCCCGCGCGCGCCTCGCGGGGCGCACCGAGATGCGGGTCACTGCGGACGTCCCATGGACGTCGGGAGTGACCCGGATCGCGGAGGGCCGTGTGCGCGTCAGGCGCCTAGACTCCGCGGGACATGCACCTCAAGCGCGTGATCCCGTGCCTGGATGTCGCCGACGGCCGCGTCGTCAAGGGCACCAACTTCGTCGGGCTGCGTGACGCGGGCGATCCGGTGGAGCTCGCCGAGCGCTACGACGCCGAGGGCGCCGACGAGGTCATCTTCCTCGACATCACGGCCACGCACGAGGGGCGCGAGACGATCGTCGACCTCGCGCGTCGGACGGCCGACAACGTGTTCATCCCGTTCACGATCGGCGGCGGCATCCGCTCGGTCGCCGACGCCCAGGGCGTCCTGGACGCGGGGGCCGACAAGGTGTCCATCAACTCCGCGGCGGTCGCGCGGCCCGAGCTCATCGACGAGCTGGCCGAGCACTTCGGCTCCCAGTGCGTCGTGCTGGCGATCGACGCCAAGCGCCGGGTCGACGCCTCGCAGCCCGACGGCTGGGAGGTCTTCGTCGCCGGGGGGCGCACGCCGACCGGGCGCGACGCCGTCGAGTGGGCGGTCGAGGGCGTCCGGCGCGGCGCGGGCGAGATCCTGCTGACCTCGATGGACCGCGACGGCACCAAGGACGGCTATGACCTCGACCTGACCCGCGCGATCGCGGAGGCCGTGGACGTGCCGGTCATCGCCTCGGGCGGCGCGGGCTCGCTGGACCACCTCGTCGACGCGCTGGAGGCCGGCGCTGACGCCGCGCTGGTCGCGTCGCTGTTCCACTTCGGGGAGCACACCGTGCAGGAGGCCAAGCAGCGCCTCGTCGCGGCGGGTGTCTCCGTCCGGCCTTGACGCCGGAGCCGCGCGGCCACTGGCTGAAGGCCGTCGGCCACGCCAAGGGCCCGCTGCCCGAGGCCTGGCTGGCCGACCCCGAGCGCGCGGCGGTCCGGCTCTCGCGCACCGGCTTCCCGCGCCGTCCGCGGATGCGCCCGGGCGATCGGCTCGTGTTGTACGCGTCGGTCTGGAAGCGCGTGTTCGCGATCGCCGAGGTGACCACCGAGCCCTCCGACGCCGCGCCGCCCGGCGGCGCTCCCCGATCCCAGCGGTGGCCGTGGTGGGTGGCGATCGAGCCGCTGGTCGTCATCCCGCACCTGGAGAACGCGCCGCCGGTCGAGGCGATCGGCGTGCCGCCGCGCTCGATGTCCCAGCAGTCGCACATCCGGCTGACGCCCCGGCAGCACGAGCTTGCCGTCGAGGCCCTCGGCGCGGTCGGCGCCTGAGCCAGGCTCCGCGCGCGCCGGTGCCGCCGAACGGTCGCCTGTAGTTTCGATTTGCAGGGCTTTCACCGCTGCGGCAAGTGAGCGGCAAGCGGGGTGCGGGGGCCGGCTCGCCGATGGCAAGGGGGCGGCAAGGGCCGACGTTCACAGTTGCCGCCATGACCGCTCCCTCCCCGACCTCCCCGACCTCCCCGACCTCCCCGACCTCCCCGACTCCCGAGGCCGTGCCGACCGTCGCGCTCCCCGGCGACGGCGAGCTGCGGTGGTACCGCGACCGCCTCGTGGACCTGCGCCTGACCGGCGCCCAGACCGGCGAGCGGATCTCGCTGGTCGAGATCGAGATGCCCGCGGGCGCCGACACGCCGCTGCACCGCCAGCCCTTCGACGATGAGACGCTCTACGTCCTGTCCGGCACGCTGGTCGTCCACATCGACGGCGACGAGCACGCCGTCGGCGCCGGCGGCATCGTCTTCATCCCACGCGAGACGCCGCACGCGCTGCGCGCCGAGGACGACGTCAAGCTCATCATCTTCGGCATCCCCGCCGGCCAGGAGCGCTACTTCCGGGCGCTGAGCGTCCCGGCGCCCGGCCGCAAGCTGCCGCCGCCCGCGACCGCGCCGCCGCATCCGGCGGCCGCGATCGCCGTCCAGCAGACCGCGTTCCTCAACGGCGTGGAGCTGCTGGGGGATCCGCCGTTCGAGGCCGCCGCCGTGTAGGACACCATGTCGCCCGCCCGCATCGTCACCAACCCGGCCAACGGCGAGCAGCTGACCTGGCTGGACGGCCATCGCGCCGAGCTACGCGTCTTCGGCGCCGGGCGCGGACGGCGCGAGCCGCAGGTCGACCCGGAGGCCGCCAAGCGCTTCACGGTCCTGCGCGGGCGCATGGCGATCGTGGTCGAGGGCGTGCTCAACGTCGTCGAGGAGGGTGGGACGATCGCGGTCCCGCCGGGCGCCGAGCACACGTGGTGGTCGACGCGCGCCGGCGAGCTGTGCCTGTACCTCGAGCGCTGACCGCCGACATCCGATGCTCAGTTTCCCGTCGCAACGGGAAGGACCGGGCGCATGGCGATCTTGGAGCTGGTGCAGCCGCGGCCGGACTGGATGGGCGCGCTCGGGATGGCGTTGCAGCGACCGCCGGGCGTTCCCGAGCGCCGCGGCGGCGAGGACCCGTGGAACCCCGACACGCGGGCGTTGGCCCAGCGCCCGCGGCGGATCTCCGACGACCTGGCGTGGTTCCGCCAGGCGCTGGACGACCCCGCCGACGCCGGGCTCAAGCCGATCGACGAGACCGCGTCGGTCGCGGCCTGGGAGAGCGCGGACACCGACCTGACCGCGCGCCTGAGCCGGCTGGACGCGCGCGGCATCCTCGACGCGGCGGGTTTCATGCTGCACGACCCGGACATGGCGTTGCTCTAGGAGATCCCCATACGATGCGCGGATGTCCGCCACGCAGCCGCGCATCGTCTTCCACCTGCTCGGGCCGTCGCACCCCTGCGCCGCGGTCGAGGCGGCGCTGAAGCTCAAGGGCCTCGACTACGAGCGCGTCGAGCTGCAGCCCGGCGCGCACGTCGAGCGGATGGCGGAGATCTACGGCGCCGAGCGCACGACGGTCCCGGGCGCGGTGATCGACGACGAGCCGGTCCACGGCTCCAACGCGATCCTGGAGCGGCTGGAGGCGATCGCGCCCGAGCCGTCGCTGTTCCCCGACGGCGAGCTGGGGGAGCGGGTCGTCGAGGCGATGGCCTGGGGCGACGCCGAGCTGCAGCCGCTGGGCCGCAGCCTGCCGTGGGGCTCGCTGCACTTCCGCCCCGAGGCGGCCGGGACGTTCGCCGCGCACGACGCGCCGCCCCTGGACCCGGCGGGCACGGACTTCGCCATCAAGTTGATCCGCGGCACGTGGAAGTACCACAAGCTCACCGCGGTCCGGCTGGCCGACGACCTCGCCGGGCTGCCCGCGAAGCTCGACCGCGTCGACGCCTACGTGGCCGACGGCGTCCTCGCCGGCGAGCAGCCCAACGCCGCCGACCTGCAGATCGGCTCGACGCTGGCGGTCCTGCGCACGGTCGGCGACGTCCGCGCGCTGATCGACGGCCGCCCGGCCGAGCAGGTCGCCCGCAGGTGGTTCGACGAGCGGCCGGGCCTCGTGCCGGTCGGCGCGTTCCCGGCAGGCTGGGTGCCGTCGGCGTAACGCGGCGCGGCCGGCGGCCGCGCGCTCCACGACCGTCACGCCGCGCGCATCCTCGCCGGGCTGCCACGCCAGACGCGCGACCCGACGCCGTCCACGACCTCACGCCGAGACGTTCGCCCAGGCGTGGCTGCTCCGGGCGCGCGACGAGTCCGGGGATCGCGCGCAACGTCCTGCCGACCGTCGGCCGGCGCGTCCTAGGTGATCGTCAGCCCGCCGTCGACGGGCAGGGTCTGGCCCGTGATGTAGCCCGATGCCGGCGAGGCGAGGAAGACGACGGTCGCCGCCAGCTCCTTGGGGTCGCCGGTGCGGCCGGCGAGGATGCGGTACTTCATCATCTCGAGGTACTCCGGCGGGTACTGGTCGGTCATCTCGCTCGCGAAGAAGCCCGGAGCGATCGAGTTGACGCGGATGCCCTTGCGGCCCGTCCACTGCTGGGCGAGGTCGCGGGTGAGGCCGTTCAGCCCGGCCTTGGAGGCGCTGTAGGCGGCCTGCGGCAGCCCGGCGGTCGTGATCCCGAGCACCGACGAGATGTTGACGATGCTGCTGCCCGGCTCCATCACCTTGCCGGCGGCCTGCGCGCACCAGTAGGCGCCGTTGAGGTTGATGTCGATGACGTCGCGGAACTGCTCGGGGGTCTCGCGCGTCGCCGGGACCGCGGTGCCGATGCCCGCGTTGTTGACCAGCACGTCCACGCGGCCGAGCTGGGCGACGGTCTCGTCGATCAGCCGCTGGGCGTCCTCGGGCCTGGTCACGTCGGTCGGCACCGTGATCGCCCGGCGGCCCGCGTCCTCGACGAGCTTCTTGGTGTCCTGCAGGCGATCGGCGCGGCGGGCGCCGAGCGCGACGTCCGCGCCGGCCTCGGCCAGCGCCTGGGCGAACGCGACGCCGAGGCCGGACGACGCGCCGGTGACGACGGCGACCTTGCCGTCGAGGCGGAACGCGTCGGCGACGGGGGACAGGGCAGGGGACATCGGGCCTCTCTCGATCGGGTTGGGTTGGTTCGGGTTGGGGGAGACGCCTACCGGCGGGCGTCTCGGATCAGCGACGGAAGCTTCAGCACCAACTTGGGCGCGTCCCGGCGCGAGCGGGCGATCGCGCGGTCGACGTCGGCCGCCACCGACGGGCCGTGCACCGGTGGCCCGTGGCCGACCAGCAGCCACTCGGGCGCCATCCCGCGCAGTCGGCCGGGCGGCGTCATCCGCACCATCGGGTGGACGCCGACCGCGCCGTCGCCGACCGCGAAGGCCGGGACGGTGCCGAGCACCTCGGCGACGACCAGCCCGCGACGCTCCGGCCACCACAGCGCGGCCTCGCGCCAGAACCGGTTGCGGATCACGCGCAGCGTCTGAAACGGCGCGTCCGGGACCGCGTCGGGCACCTTGAGGTGCGGGACGTTCAGCCGCGCCGCGATCGCCGCGCAATCGCGGTTGTGGCGATCCAGCAGCTGGACCACGGCGGCGGGCGCGCCAAGTTCCGCCACCCGGCCCAGCGCCCGCGCGTCGTCGACGGGATCGACCAGCCAGACGCGTCCCGCGTCGACGATGGCGTGGGAACCGCGCTGCATCGGCTCCTCCATGACCCAGCTGAGCCCCAGCGGGTGCTCCACGATCCGCGTCATCGCGCGCACGCTATCGCGCCCACCTATTAGGGAACCCGACATCGCCGCTTAGGTGTCCCTAAGATCTCGCGAATGCTTCCGACGTTCGTGATCGGCCTGCGCGAGGGTGTCGAGGCCGCCCTCATCGTCTCGATCATCGCGACCTTCCTCCGCCAGGAGGGACGCCAGGACGCTCTGCGTTGGGTCTGGGTCGGCGTGCTCTCCGCCGGCGCCATCTGCCTGGCGATCGGCGTGATCCTGCAGATCATCGACGAGGACCTGCCCCAGAAGCAGCAGGAGGGGCTGGAGACGATCGTCGGCGCGGTCGCCGTCGGCATCGTCACGTTCATGCTCGTCTGGATGCGCAAGAACGCGGCCGGGCTCGGCAAGGAGCTGCGCGAGCACACCGCCAGCGCGCTGCGCGACGGCTCGGTCAAGGCGCTGATCGGCATGGCGTTCTTCGCGGTCTTCCGCGAGGGCCTGGAGACCGCGGTCTTCCTGCTGGCCGTCTTCCAGCACACCGACGACCCGGCCACCGCGGGCACGGGCGCGATCCTCGGCCTGCTGGCCGCGATCGTCATCGGCTTCGCGATCTACCGCGGCGGGATCAAGCTCAACCTGACCCGCTTCTTCCGCTTCACCGGCCTCGTGCTCGCGCTCGTGGCCGCCGGCCTGGTCGCCTCGACGCTGCACACCGCGCACGAGGCCGGCTGGATCAACTTCGGCCAGGACCAGGCGCTCGACCTGACCTGGCTGGTCGTGCCCGGCACGTGGACCGCGGCGCTCCTCACGGGGATGCTCGGCCTCCAGCCGCAGCCGACGACGGTCGAGGTCGTGGGCTACCTGCTGTACGCCGTCCCCGCCATCACCTACATCTTGTGGCCCGCGCGCAAGAAGAAGCCCGCCAAGGAGGGCCGCATGAAGTCCACCGTCATCGCGTCGACGCTCGTGATCGCCGCCGCCCTGCTGCTCGCCGCGTGCGGCTCGGACAAGTCGTCCGGCTCCGCGGCCGGGGGCGGGAGCACCAAGCAGGTCGCGGTCAAGCTGACCGACGCGGGCTGCGAGCCGGCGCAGATGAAGCTGGACGCCGGCCGGGTGGAGTTCAAGGTCACCAACGGCGGCACGGGCCGCGTGAGCGAGTTCGAGGTCCTGAGCGGCTCGCGCATCCTGGGCGAGAAGGAGAACCTCGTCGCCGGCCTGTCGGGCTCGTTCACGGTCAACCTCGAGCCGGGCGAGTACGCGCTGTCCTGCCCGGGCGGCAAGACCAACGCGACCGGCGTCCTGACCGTCGGCGGCAGCGCCGTCGCGGCGGCCGGGTCCGACGACCCGCTGCTGAAGTCGGCCACGGCGTCCTACGCCTCCTACGTGACCGCCCAGACCAAGGTCCTGGTGTCGCGCACGCAGAAGTTCGTCGACGCGGTCAAGGCCGGCGACCTCGAGCAGGCCAAGTCGCTGTTCGCCTCCACGCGCGCGCCGTACGAGACGATCGAGCCGGTCGCCGAGTCCTTCGGCAACCTCGACCCCGAGATCGACGCGCGCGTCAACGACGTCGCGAAGGGCACGCCCTGGACGGGCTTCCACCGGATCGAGCAGGGCCTGTGGGTCAAGAAGACCACGAAGGGCCTGGAGCCGATCGCCGACAAGCTGCTGGTCGACGTCAAGCGCCTGCAGACCAAGACCACCGGGTTGACCTACCAGCCCGAGGAGCTGGCCAACGGCGCCAACGGCCTGCTGGACGAGGTGTCGGCGTCGAAGATCACCGGCGAGGAGGACCGCTACTCGCACACGGACCTCTCGGACTTCGAGGCCAACGTGGCGGGCTCCGAGTCGGCGTTCGGGCTGCTCGCGCCGGCGCTGAAGAAGTCCGATCCGGCGCTGGCGACGACGATCGCCTCGCGCTTCGACGCGGTCAACGCGGCGCTGGACAAGCTGAAGCAGGGCGGCACGTTCCCGAGCTACGACACGGTGGACAGCGCGCAGCGCAAGCAGCTGTCGCAGCTGGTCGACGCGCTGGCGGAGCCGCTGTCGAAGGTCGCGTCGAAGCTGGAGTCCTAGGGGACGGCGCCCGGGCGCGCTCCGCGGCCCGACGCCGAGCGCCGCCCGATACCCTCAGATGGGAATGGGTCCCAGCAGCACGAACCACCACGGCCACGGTCACGACCACGGCGCCACCGGCGAGCCGTGGGCCGAGCGGGCCGCGTCGGCGCTGGCCGACGCCGGCTACCGGCGTGGCGGTGCCCGCGCGGCGCTGATCGGGCTGCTCGACGCGCAGTCGTGCGCGCTGAGCGCGGCGGAGATCGAGGACCAGCTCAAGGGCGGCGCGAGCCGTCCGGTCGCGCGGGCGTCGATCTACCGGATCCTCGAGGAGCTCGAGGCGCTGAAGCTGATCACGCGCGTCGAGGTCGGCCAGGGCCTGGCGCGCTTCGAGGCCGCGCGCGAGGAGAACCATCACCATCACATGGTCTGCGACGACTGCGGTCAGGTGATCCCGTTCGAGGATCCCGACCTGGAGCGGTCGATCGAGGCGCTGGCCGATCGCGTCGCGTTCACGGTCGCGGAGCACGACGTGGTGCTCCACGGCGCGTGCCGAGACTGCGCCCGCTAGACGCGCCGAGCGCCAGCGCGACCGCGTAGGCGCCGACCATGACCGCGGCGATCGACGCGCCGGCCGCGGTCCCCGCGTAGTAGGACAGGTAGATCCCGCCGATCCCGGCGCCGACGGCGATCGCCGCGGCCGCGAGCATCATGGTGGACATGCGCCGGGTGACCGCGCGGGCGCAGGCGGCGGGGCCGACGAGGACGGCGACGACGAGCAGGTTGCCCAGGCCCTGGACGGCGACCAGCAGCGCGCCGGCGATCAGCAGCAGCAGCGCGACGTCGACGGTCCCGGCGCGCACGCCGAGCGCGGAGGCGTTGAGGCGGTCGAAGCCCACCAGCAGCAGCCGCCCGTGCAGCAGCGTCAGCGCGGCCAGCACGACGACGGCCAGACCGCCGGCCAGCAGGAGGTCGGTGTCCGAGACGCCGAGGACGTCGCCGAACAGCAGCTCGCCGAGGCCGGCGGGCGTGCTGGGGGAGAGCGCCAGCAGCGCCCCGAGCCCCAGGAACGCCGTCACGACCACGGCGACCGCGGTGTCGCGACCCAGCACCGGCGTCCGCGCGGCGGCGGCGATCGCCAGCGCGGCGACGACCAGGCCGGCCGCGCCGCCGAGGATCAGCGGGAGGCCGGTCAGCGCGGCGAGCACCAGGCCCGGCAGCAGCGCGTGCGCCAGCGACTCGGTGGAGTACGACAAGTTGTAGAAGACGATCCAGCAGCCCAGCGCGCCGCCCGTCAGCCCGAGCAGCACGACCTCCAGGAACGCGCGGCGGTCGATCGACTGCTGCCAGGGCTCGACCAGCGAGTGCCAGACGGTGGCGAGCATCAGGCCGCGCCGTGGTCGTGCGCGTGGTGGCCGGGCAGCACGCACCGGTCGCCCGCGGGCAGCTCCACCAGCTCGGTCCCGTAGGTCAGCGCGAGCGTCTCGCGCGTGAGGACGTCGTCGGGCGCGCCGAAGGCGATCTGGCGCCGGTTGAGGCACAGCACGCGTTCCCAGTCGCGGGCCTGCTCGACGTCGTGGGTGGCGATCAGCAGCGCGCGGCCCGACGCGGCGAGGTCCAGCAGCAGCCGGTCCAGCAGCGCGGCCGACGGCGTGTCGAGCCCGACGTAGGGCTCGTCGAGCAGCAGGACCGGCGCGTCCTGGACCAGCGCGCGGGCGACGAGCACGCGCTGGCGCTGGCCGCCGCTGAGGTCGCCGAACGTCGCGTCGACGCGCTCGGCGAGGCCGACGTCGGCCAGCGCCTGGCGCGCGCGGGCGCGGTCGGCGCGGCTCGGCCGCCGCCACCAGGGCAGCGTCGAGAGCGTGCCCATCAGCGCGACGTCCAGCGCGGAGACCGGGAAGTCGAGGCGCGAGCGCTCGGTCTGGGGGACGACGCCGATCCGCGCCGGGCGCTCCAGCGTCCCGGCCGACGGCGTCAGCTCGCCCAGCAGCGCCCGGAACAGCGTGGTCTTGCCGCCGCCGTTGGGGCCGAGGACGGCGATCCGCTGCCCCGGCCGCGCGGTGAACGCGACGTCGCGCAGCACCGGCTCACCGCCGTAGCCGGCGGCCAGGTCGGCCACCTCCAGCAGCGCATCGGTCATGACGTCGCCGTCCCGAGCCGCAGGTGGGCGCCGCGCGCCAGGGCGGTCGCGGCGAAGACCGCGCCGCCGACGACCGCGATCGTCGCGCCGGGCGGCGCGTTGACCTCGACCGAGATCCACAGCCCCGCGACGCCCTCGACGAGCACGAGCGCGACGGTCGCCGCCTGCCACGGGCGCAGGCGGTCGACGACCAGGCGGGTGGTGGCGGCGGGCACGACGAGCAGCGCGGTCGACAGCAGCGCGCCGATCGCGTCCAGCGCCGCGACCGCGCAGGCGGCCACGAGGGCCAGCAGCACGAAGTCCGGCAGCGCCGAGCGCGCGCCGAGCGCCCGCGCCGAGTCGCGGTCGAAGCCGGCGGCCAGCCAGCGGCGGCCCAGCAGCGCGCCCGCCAGCAGCACGGCGACGCCGACGGCCGCCGCGACGACCTGGTCGGTGGAGCCGATGACCAGCAGCGAGCCGAACAGCATGCGCTCGACGCTCGCCTGGGAGTGGAAGACGTCGCTGGCCAGGATCACGCCCGCGGCCAGCGCGCCGACCAGCACCAGCGCGGTCGCCGAGTCGTACTCGGCGCGCCCGCGCGCGGCGATCGCCGTCACGCCGATCGCGACCAGCCCGGCCGTGGCCAGCGCGCCGAGCAGCGGCGAGAAGCCCAGCCCGTCGGCGAGCACCAGGCCCGGGAAGGCGGCGGTCCCGACCGCGTGGGCGTAGAAGCTCAGGCCCCGCAGGACGATCCACGTGCCGAGGATCCCCGAGCCGACGGCCAGGAGCACGATCTCGACGACGGCGCGCTGGACGAAGGGCAGGTCGAAGGGGGCGGGCACGACCCGGCGAGTATAGGGAAAAGAGACCAGGTCTCATGTTCGCCGCGCGTGGCGGCGACGCGAGGCGCTACTGCTGGCCCGTGTCCCGCCGGGTCCGCCACGCGACGAGGCGGCGGGCCAGGACGGGGGACAGCGACGTCGCCAGCGCGTCGGCCTCGGCGTCGGCCTGCGCGTCGTCGAGCCCGAGGACCTCATGGGCCAGCACGCGGGCGGCGTGGCGGCGCGAGGTCAGGACGAGCGCCGCGGAGGTGCCGTTGGCGGTCAGCGTGAGCGCGTCCGGCGAGACGAGGTCCAGCGCGCGCAGGCGCCGGATCATCTCCAGCGCCGTCGGGTGCGAGACCCCGACCTTGCGGGCCACCGCGGCCTGCGACGGCGGCGCGCCGCCGGCGTTCAGGTCGCGCAGCGCCAGCAGGTAGCGGGCCTCGCCCTCGGTCAGCTCCATGCACGGCGCATGCTCGAGACCGGGTGCGGTGGAGTGGCTGGAGGACTTGGACGGCATCGCTGCTTCCAGCCTACCGGGACGCGGTGACGTCGCGTGTCGGATTTTGGACGCTCAGCGGTGTGCGAGCCCCTGCCGCAGGGCACCGGCGATCTGGGCCAGCGCCCGGCCGCTGCTGCGCACGCCCGCGGTGTTGAAGAAGCCGTGCAGCTGGTCGTGGCGCTGGGCGGCGACCTTCACGCCCTCCTCCCGCATCCGCGCCACGTACGCGTCGCCCTCGTCGCGCAGGACGTCGGGCAGGCAGGTCGCCACGTAGGCGGGCGGCAGGCCGCGCAGCGTCTCGGCGCGCAGCGGCGACGCCCGCCACTCGGTCCGCCGATCGACGTCCGGCAGGTACTTGCCCAAGAAGTAGTCCATCCCCGACGCGGTCAGCAGGTAGCCCTTGGCGAACGTCCGGTGGGACGGGTAGGTCCCGGCGACGTCGGTCGCCGGGTACAGCAGCAGCTGGAAGACCGCGTCGGGCAGCCGCTCGTCGTCGCGCGCGTGCAGCGCGGTCACGGTCGCCAGGCAGCCGCCCGCGCTGTCGCCGCCGACGGCCAGCCGGGCCGGGTCCGCGCCCAGCGACGCCGCGTGGTCGGCCGCCCACGCGTAGGCCGACACCGCGTCCTCGACCGCCGCGGGATAGGGATGCTCCGGGGCCAGCCGGTAGTCGACCGACAGCACCCGCACGCCGCTGAGGTGCGCGAGCATCCGGCAGCCGGCGTCGTGGGTCTCGACGCTGCCCTGCACCCAGCCGCCGCCGTGGAAGTAGACCAGCAGCGGCCCCGGCGACGGGGCGGCCGCCGGCACGTACAGGCGCACCGGGATGTCGCCGCCGCGCCCGGGCGCCCGGTGGTCGCTGACCGTCAGCGGCAGGCCCTTGGTCGGGGCCGCCAGCCCGCGCGCCTGCAGCGCCAGCCGCCGCCGCTGCTCGGGCACCGGCGCGGCGTCGCTCATCCGGTCGGGCGTGATCGCCGCCAGCTTGCCCAGCAGCAGCGCCTCCGGGTGGATCCCGGCGACCTCCGCGGGCGGCCGTCCGGCCAGGCGCGCCAGCACACTCGGCGGCAGCTTGAACAGCGCGCGGGCGACGTAGGAGCCCGCCCAGGCCTCCAGTCGGCCGGGCAGCAGCGTGAGCGTGGTGGTCAACAGGTCTCCTCTTCCTGGATCAACAGCCACGGGCAGCATGCCAGGTTCCGCCACGTCCATGTTGTACGCGAAGCGGAAAGGGGTATTCCAGAACCGTGAACCGCGCCTCCGGCCTGCCCGACGACACCTTCTGGATCGTCGTCGACGATGAGCAGGGGGTCCCGTGCGTGCGCCTGTCCGGCGATCTCGACCTCGCCGCGCTCGGGCGCCTGCGCACGGTCCTGCGGCCGCTGATCGCCTCCCACGGCGCCGAGCGCGTGACGATCGACCTCGACGCGGTCGACCTCGTCGAGACGGTCTCGGCGAGCTTCCTCGCGCGCGAGCAGCTGCGCGCCCACGCCGAGGGCGTCGGCCTGGAGCTGCGCGGAGCGCGCGGCATCGCGCGGCGCCTGCTGGCGTTGGCCGGCGCCCGGCAGAACAGCTGAGCGTCCGTCGGCGGACATGATGAAGATGGTTCCCCCGATGGGGTGAGCCACTCACCGGTGGAGCCGGTCGATCACCGGAGCGGAAGACATCGCTCCAACGATCGAAGGAAGACGGAAGACGAAGGTGAAGATGCCAGACCAGCGCCTCGGCGCAGGAGCTGGCCGCCTCGGCCGCCGAGCTGGAGCGCCTCGTCGGCCGCTTCACGCTCAGCGCGTAGCCGGGGCCGCCGCGCATGCCCGGTAGGCGTGCGCGGCGGTCACCACCGCGCCGGTCGTCGTCCTGACGGCGACCGACACGGTGACCTTGCCCTTGGGCAGCCGGTGGATCGTGATCGGCCCGGTCCCGCGGACGGTCTTGACGACCTTGCCGTCGAGCTTGACGACGGCCCGCGTGATCTTGTGGCCCTTGGGCCGGAGCAGGCGGATGCGCAGCGTGCTGGGGCCCTTGGCGGGGCAGGACCGCGTGGCGGGCAGCGACACGAACCGCGAGGCGCGCAGCTTCGTCGCCGGACGTCCGCCGCCGCCGGTCGGCGGCGGCGCGCCGCCGTCCGTCGCGGGCGGCGGGGCGGAGGCGATGGGATCGTCGTCGAGGATCGTCACGGTCGCGCTGCCGGCGCCGATCGTCGCGCCGGACACGTCGGCGAGCCGGACCGTGAACGACCTGGTGTCCTCGTGGACGTCGTCGTCGACGATCGGGACCGTGACCCGCGCCGTCGCGGCGCCGGGCGCGAACGTCTCGGCGACCGGCGTCCCGTAGTCGCTGCCGGCCTTGGCCGTGCCGTCCTCGGCGACGGCGGAGAACGTCGGCGCCGGGTCGGCCACCAGCGAGCGCGTCACGGTCAGGCGCGCCACGCCGTCGGCCTCGGAGACCGTCGCCCCGGCGATCGACAGCGACGGCCCGCACCACGCGGGCGGCCGCGCGGCCTCGCGCTCGGCCACCGGCCAGGTCTGGTCGGTGTAGAAGCAGAGGTACTCGGTCTCGGTGACCGGTCCGTCGAACACGGTGGGCACGAGGTCGGCGGAGCTGCTGTTGGAGACCGACGGCGTGTCGTTGTCGATCAGCAGGCGCGCGGGCACCGTGCTGGGCGCGCGCAGGACGAGCAGGCCGCGGCCGGAGTCGGGGTCGTCCTGGGCGTACCAGGTGCCGGTCCACGTGTCGCGCGCGCAGAAGTTGATGTTGCAGGTCGTGGCGACGCTGTCGTTGTAGCCCGTGTCGCTCGGCCACAGCGTGTGGCTGTAGGGCGAGCGCGGCATGCGCGGGACGTAGGGGCGCAGGTGGCGCTGGGTGAAGACGGCGGGCTCGTCGGGGTCGAACGCGAAGCGCCGCGTGACCGCGAACTGGTCGCCGTCGGTGAAGCGGTAGGTCGTCTGGACCGGCTGCCGGCCCTCGTTGCCGTCGCAGCCGTCCTCGGTGACCTGGCTGTCGATCCGGACCACGCCGTCGCCGAGGCTCTGCCAGGTGCCGCGCGAGCCGGCGGCGACGAGGTCGGCGCGCGGGGAGGGCTCGGCGTAGCTCTGGCCCCAGGTCTCCTGCGCGTCGCCGCAGCCGCTGACGCCGCCGTCGGCCGCCAGGTCGACGCCGTCGCCGATCCCGAGCCACCGCAGCGTGGTCAGCTGCTCGGGGTTGGTGGCGTCGAAGGTCGCCGTGAGGCGTGGCGTGGTGACCGTGCGGGTGGACGGGTCGACGCTGACCGACGCGGCGGCTCCGGGAGCCGTGACGGCCAAGGCGAGGACCGCGACGGCGAGAGGGCGCAGGCTGCTCATCGCCGGTAATCCTGCACAGGCTTGTGTTCAAAACGCAAGCCCGAGAGGTCGACGATCTTGACCTGTCATCTAGAGTTGACGATCGACCACTATGGATGCCGCCGCTGAGCTCCCGCTGGACGACGACCTCGAGGCGCTGTCGACCCGGGTCGGCGCCGCGGTGGCGCGGTTGCGCGACGGCAAGCGGTGGTCGCTGGGCGAGCTGGGGCGCGCCTCGGGCCTGTCCAAGACGATCCTCGCCAAGATCGAGCGGGGCGAGGGCAACCCGTCGATCGAGACGCTGTGGCGCGTGTCGCGCGCGCTCGACGTGCCGCTCGGCGCGCTGCTGAGCCCGCCGGTGCGCTGGCCGCGCGTGCGGGCGGTCCCGTCGCGCTCGGGCGAGGCGATCGCCTCGGAGTCCGGGATGTCGGCCTGGCTGATCAACTCCGCCGGGCACGAGCACCGCTCGGAGGTCTTCGACCTCGACCTGCCGCGCGGGACCGACCAGGTGACCGGCGCCCACCTGCCCGGCACCGAGGAGGTCATCGTCTGCGTCAAGGGCCGCGTGCGGGTCGGGCCCCACGACGCCGAGGCCGAGCTGGGGCCGGGAGACGCGGCGTGGTTCACGGCCGACGTCCCGCACCACTACCACGCGCTGCGCGACACGCGCGCGTTGTGCTACATGATCTACCCGAGCGCGCCCCAGGCCGCGACGGGCGAGGAGCCGCGGCCGTGAAGGACGGCGGTGCCGCCCAGCCGATCGTCGCGGGCGTCGTCGCCGCGCTGGTCGGGTTCGCGTCGTCGTTCGCGATCGTGCTCGCCGGCCTGCACGCGGTCGGCGCCTCCGACGCGCAGGCGTCGTCGGGGCTGCTGACGCTCAGCGTCGCGATGGGCCTCACCGGCGTCGCGTTGTCCACCATCTACAAGATGCCGCTGAGCGTCGCGTGGACGACGCCGGGCGCCGCGCTGCTGGTCGCCGCCGGGCCGGTCTCCGGCGGCTACCCGGCCGCGCTGGGCGCGGTCGTCCTGGCGGGCACGCTGATCGTGATCGCGGGGCTCTGGGCGCCGCTGACCCGCCTGCTGACGATGATCCCCGGCGCGCTGGCCAGCGCGCTGCTGGCTGGCGTGCTGCTGCCGGTCTGCATGGCGCCCGTCCACGCGGTGGTCGACGTGCCCAAGCTCGCGGCGCCGATGGTCGTGGTCTGGCTGGTGCTGTGGAAGGTCGCGCGCCGCTGGGCGGTCCCGGGCGCGCTGGCCGCCGCGGCGATCGCGGTCGCCATCGACCCCGTCGACCACGCGGGCGGCACGCACCTGCTGCCGCAGCTGACGTGGACGACGCCGGCGTTCGACCTCGGCACGCTGCTGGGCCTCGGGCTCCCGCTGTTCGTGGTGACGATGGTGTCCCAGAACGTCGCGGGCATGGCGGTCCTGGCCGCCCACGGCTACCGCGCGCCGATGCGGCCGGTGCTCGCGGTCACCGGCGCGGCGACGGTCGCGGGCGCGCCGCTGGGCGCCCAGGGCGTCAACCTCGCGGCGATCACCGCCGCGATGGCCGCCGGTCCGGATGCCGGCCCGGACCCCGCGCGGCGCTGGCTGGCCGGCGCGAGCGCGGGCGCCATCTACTTCGTCATCGGCCCGTGCGCGGGCCTGGCGACCGCGCTGCTGACCGCCTCGCCGCCGGTGCTGATCGAGGGCGTCGCGGGCCTGGCGCTGCTCGGCACGCTCGGCGCCGCGCTGCGCGCCGCCACCGACGACGACGAGCGTCGGGACGCCGCGATCGTCACCTTCGCGGTCACGGCCTCGGGCGTCACCGCGCTGGGGATCAGCGCGCCGTTCTGGGGCCTGGTCGCCGGGCTCGGGCTGCTGGCGGTCCAGACCGCGCGCTACGGTCGCCCCAGCCGTGTCGCCGCCGAGCCAGAGCCCGAACACCCCGCCGCCGAGCCCGCCGCCGTCGAGACCTGATCGCCGCCTGGCGATCGATCGCCTGGCGACCGAGGGCGTCGTCGAGGTGCGCCTGCTGGACGGCTTCGCGGTCGGGGAGGGCCCGATCCGGGACCCGCACCGCCACGACTACCACGAGCTGCTGTGGCTGCGCGAGGGCGAGGGCGTCCAGCTCGTCGACGGCGAGGCCTACAAGATCGTCCCCGGCACCGTGACCGTGATCGCCCGCGGGCAGGTCCACCAGTTCCAGCACGCGCGCGGGCTGCGCGGCGGGCTGCTGCGGATCACCGACGCGGCGGTCGGCGGCGCCGAGGGCCGGCTGCTGGGCCGTCGCGGCGCGGCGGTCATCGCGGTGCCGCCCGGCGAGGGCGACCGCTATGAGTCGGTCCTGCGCGCGCTGCACGCCGAGACGCGCCGCCCGCCCGATCCCTACGCGGCCGACCTCGTCCGGCACCTCACCGCGACGTTGTTGTCGTGGTTGGCCCGCTGGCAGGACGCCGCGCGCGCCGAGCGCCCGCAGGCTGACGACGCCGACGTCGCGCTGCAGGGCCGTTTCGCCGAGCTGCTGGAGCGCGACCACGCGCGTCACCACGACGTCGCCCACTACGCCGACGCGCTCGGCGTGCCCGCCGCGGCGCTGTCGCGCGCGCTGGTCGCCGTCACCGGCCGCGCGACCAAGGAGCTGATCGTCGAGCGCGTGATGACCGAGGCGATGCGGCTGCTGCGCTTCACGGACCTCACCGTCGGCGAGGTCGCCTTCCGCGTCGGCTACTCCGACCAGCTGTACTTCTCGCGCGCGTTCAAGCGCTACGCGGGGCGCGCGCCGCAGGCCTATCGCTCGGAAGTCCATGGATCGGCGCCGTTGTCCCATACCGGGGGCGGTCCGGCCGGGCGACACTGAAGGCATGGCCAATCCCTTCGCCGACGTCACCACCGGCCCGGCCGCCGAGGGCGTCTCCACGCTGCCGGAGACGCTGCGCCTGGGCGCCGTCCACCTCACGGTCACCGATCTGGACCGCTCGGTCGCCTGGTACCAGGCCGCGCTCGGCCTGCACGTCCACCGCCAGGACGTGGGCGTCGTCGCGCTGGGCGCGGGGGAGGAGGACGTGATCGTCCTGCACGAGGACGCCACCGCCACGCCGCCGCCGCGGCGCGGCTCCGGCCTGTACCACTACGCCTTGCTGTACCCGACGCGCGAGGAGCTGGCCCGCGCCGCGCTGCGCCTGGCCGCGATGCGCACGCCGATCCAGGGCGCCTCGGACCACGGCACCCACGAGGCCATCTACCTGCCCGACCTCGACGGCAACGGCATCGAGCTGGCCGCCGACCGCCCGCGCGAGCGGTGGCCGTCGCCGGCGGAGGAGTTCTCGCGCGGCGGCCCGATGCCGCTGGACTTCGACGCGCTGCTGGCGACGGTCGAGGGCGAGGGCCCGGCCGCCGCGCAGGTCCGGCCGGGGCTGCGCGTCGGCCACGTGCACCTGCACGTCGGCGACCTCTCCGAGGCCCTGGCCTTCTACCGCGACGCGATCGGCTTCGACGTCTGGGCGATGATGCCGACGGCCGCGTTCGTCTCGGCCGGCGGCTACCACCATCACCTGGGCCTGAACACCTGGCGCGGCGTCGGCGCGGCGCCGCAGCGGCCCGGCGTCGTCGGCCTGCGCCACTGGACGATCGTGCTCGCCGCGGTCGACGACGTCGCGGAGGTCCGCGCGCGCGTGCGCCAGGCGGGCCTCGACGCCGAGGACGTCGCGGGCGGCTTCGCGGTCGTCGATCCGTTCGGGATGACCGTGCGGATCGTGGTCGCCGGGACACGCTGAACGCGCCCAGCAGGGCCGCACGCTGTCGCTTCGTGGACGAACGGGCACGTTTTTCTGTGCGAATTCGTCCTCTCGCGTTGCGATTTGATGGGGACTTCTGAGAGGGTCGCGCGCGTCATCGCGCCGCGACCGGCAGCACGGCGGCGCCCCATCCGCAGGAGGAGAGAACCCGATGAAGATCAAGCGTGCGGCGGCCGCCCTGGCTGCCGTCGCGGCGTGCGCGGCCGTAGGCGCCCAGAGCGCCGCGGCCCTGCCCGTCGTCTACAACTTCCCGACCGCGCTGGCCGCCTCGGTGGCCAACCCCGGCGGGACCCCGGCGGGCGCCAACGTGGCGTGCACCCCGTCGGCGGCGCATCCGCGCCCGGTCGTGCTCGTCAACGGCACGTTCAGCAACGCCATCATCAGCTGGAACGCGTTCGCGCCGCTGCTGAAGAACAACGGCTACTGCGTGTACACCTTCAACTACGGCGGGCCGCTGGTCCTGGGCCAGGTCGGCGCGCTGGGCCCGATCGCCGCCTCGGCGAGCGAGCTGAAGACCGAGGTCGACAGCGTCCTCGCGTCCACCCACGCGTCGAAGGTCGACATCGTCGGCTGGTCGCAGGGCGGGATGATGCCGCGCTACTACCTCAAGAACCTCGGCGGCGCCGCGAAGGTCAACGCGCTGATCGGGCTCTCGCCGTCCAACCACGGCACGACGCTGGACGGCCTCGCCACGCTCGCCGGCTACATCCCCGGCGCGCTGAGCCTCGTCGGCTCGGCCTGCCCGGCCTGCCAGGACCAGGTCGTCGGCTCGTCGTTCCTGACCGCGCTCAACGCGGGCGGCGACACGGTGCCGGGCGTCAAGTACACGGTGATCCAGACGCGCTACGACGACGTCGTCACGCCCTACACCTCGGCGTGGCTCAGCGGGTCCAACGTCACCAACATCCTGATCCAGAACAAGTGCATCCTGGACCTCGGCGACCACCTCTCGATGCCCTACGACCACGTCGTCGGGCGCGAGGTCCTCAACGCGCTGGACCCGGCCCACGCGAGCTCGACGCTCTGCACGCCGGTCGTCGCGGCGGTCGGCGGATAACCACCGGGCGGTTGTCTCGGCAACGAGTCGGACATGATGGTGGGCGTGCGGGATCGCACGCCCACCACCGCCACGTCCCCGATCGAGGCCGACCCGACGGGTCAGGCCGAGTTCGAGACGCTGCGTGCGGACACGCGCGCCGACGAGGGCAAGCGGCTGCGCAACGGCATCGTCTCGCTCGTCATCCTCGTGGTCCTGGTCGGGGCGCTGCTGCTGGCGGTGCCCGGGCTGCGCGACGTCGCCGACAAGATCTCCGACGTCGCGCCCGGCTGGGTGGGCCTGGCGATCGTGCTCGAGATCCTGTCCTGCGTCGGCTACACGCTGGCGTTCTGCGGGATCTTCTACCGCGTGCCGACGCTGCTGGCCGTGCGCACCGCGCTGTCGCAGATGGCCTTCGGCGCCGTGCTGCCGGTGGGCGGCGCGGGCGGGATCGCGATCGGCGCCTGGGTCACCAAGGCCAAGGGCGGGTCGCTGCGGCGCTTCATCGAGCGCTCGGCGGTCCTGTTCCTGCTGACCAGCGGCGTCAACGCGGCGACGCTCGCGCTGGCCGGGATCCTGGTCGGCGTCGGCCTGCTGCACGCGCCGCACTCGATCGTGCTCGGGCTCGTGCCGGGGCTGGTCGCCTGCGTGGGCATCGGGATCTTCTGGGTCGTGCCCGCCGCGGCCCATCGCTTCGCGCTGGTCGAGGACGCCGGGCGCATCGTGCGCTGGATCCACACGACCGCGCGGGTCGTGCAGGACGCCAAGGAGGAGGTCCGCCACCCGTCGTGGCGCGTGATGGGCGGCTCGGTCGCCTACCTGTGGTGCGACATCGCGATGCTGTGGGTGGCGTTCCGCGCCTTCGGGCACGCGCCGCCGGTCGGCGCGCTCACGCTGGCGTTCATCATCGGGTACCTGGGCAACATCATCCCGGTGCCCGGCGGGATCGGCGCGTTGGACGGCGGGCTGACGGCGGCGCTGGTCCTCTATGGCGCCGACCCCACGTCCTCGGCCGCGGCCGTCCTCGTCTACCACGCGATCGTGCTCTGGGTGCCGACGCTGCTGGGCACGATCGCCTTCCTGCGGCTGCGCCGGACGCTCGACGAGCCGCTCGTGCTCAAGCCCGAGCGACGTACCTGAGCGCCTGCGCGACGACGAGGTCGTCGAGGTTGCCGAGCGCGATGGTGGCGTCGACGAGATGCAGGCCCCAGGACGGGTCGGGGTTCGGCTTCAGCGTGGGCGCGCCGGGCAGCGGTGAGATCCTCAGGACGTGCGCGCCGTTCTCGGTGACGCACCTTCCCGTGTAGGCCTGGGTCTGCAGCCACGGCGTGGAGACGCCGGAGGGCATCGGCATCCCGACCTGCGTGGTCAGCGCGCCGATCGTCGTGCCGGGGGCGAACGGGGCGGACGGGAAGATGGTGGTCAACGTGGCCGGGCCGCCGCTGGAGAGCGCCGCCGGGTTGGTGCACAGCACCGTGCCGCCCTTGCTCTGGGCGAGGCCGCCGAGGCTGCCGCTGCGGCCGAAGACCGCGTTGGCCGGCGGGGTGGCGTCGAACGTGGAGAACGCGACGACGCACCCGAGCTGGGTGTTCCGCCGGCACGCCGGGATGTGCTTGAAGTCCTTGGTGGTGACGTTGCCGCCGAGCAGGATCGCGGAGACCAGGCGCCTGCGGACGGTGGGCTTGGGGTCGACCTCCTCGGCCAGCAGCCGCCGCAGCACCGCGGTGCCCTGGGAGTGGCCGATGAAGACGATGCCGCGACCCTTGTTGTCGTGCTCGAGGTAGTCGCGGAAGGCGTCGCGCACGTCGGCGTAGGCGGTGTCGCGCATCTTGGTCGTGACCGTCGCGGGCTGGAGGAGGCCCTGGAGCGTGATCTGGCGGTAGACCGGCGCGTAGATCCGGCAGGCCGAGTTGTAGCGGGCGGCCTGGTAGAGCGCGATCGACCGCAGCTCGGGGTCGATCCGCTTGTTGGCCTCCGGCGTCTTCTGGTCGCTGACCGTCGGATAGACGTAGAAGCAGTCGACCGACTTGGTGCCCTTGCGCTTCGGGGCGGCGACGGGGCCCTTGACCGCGCCGTCGGGGCTCAGCAGCGTCGTCCCGTCGCCGACGGCGCACGGGTTGGACGCGAGGCCCGGCCGGCACAGCCAGGTCGTCTTGGCGGACGACGCCGTGGGGAGGGCGCACGCGAGCAGCGCGAACAGCGCCGCGGCCGGGACGGCACGCAACAGTCGGGACATGCGTCGCACACTAAGCGCTAGCCGAGCGCGGCGGCAAGGACCTTCCGCGCGATGGGCGCGGCGGCCTTCCCGCCGGCGCCCGCGCCGACCAGCATGACCCCGACGGCGACCTTCGGGTCGCTCGCGGGGGCGAAGGCGACGAACCAGGCGTCGGTGTTGCTGGGGTCCGATCCGCCGTTGCCGGTGAAGCGCAGCTCGGCGGTGCCGGTCTTGCCCGCGACGGTCACGCCGGGGAGCGCGGCGGCGGTGCCGGTGCCGCCGCGGACGACGCCGATCATCATGTCGCGGACCTGGCCGGCGACCTTCGCGCTGACCGCGCGGTTCTTGATGATCTTGTCCTCGGAGACGACGCGCGGCTTGGCGCGGACGCCGTGGTTGCCGATCGTGGCGGCCACCGACGCCATCCCCAACGGCGTGGCGAGGTCCTTGTTCTGGCCGATGGCGGCCGAGCCGACGTTGATGGCGTCGGGCAGGTCCTTGGCGGCGGGGATCGTGTTGGGCTTGGCGACCGGGACGCGCGGCGTCTCGTTGAAGCCGAAGGCCTCGGCGCGCTCGACCAGGCGCTGGGCGCCGACCTTGACGCCGAGCGGGGCGAAGACCGAGTTGCAGGAGTCGGCGAAGGACTGGGCAAGGCTGCCGCCGCAGGACTCGCCCGAGGCGTTGGCGAGCTTGACGCCCGAGAGCGTCGCGCTGGTCTGCACCGGATAGGACGACGAGGGCGTCGCCTTGCCGCTCGCGAGCGCCGCGCTCAAGGTGATGATCTTGAAGGTGGAGCCGGGCGGCTGGGGCGCCGAGACCGCGATGCCGGCCAAGGCGTACACGTCGCCCGTGCGCGGGTTGAGCACGGCGACGCCGCCGAGCTTGGAGCCCAGCGCCTGGGTCGCGACCCGCTGCAGGCCGGGGCGCAGCGTCGAGTGCACCGACTTGCCCGGCGTGGCCGCGACGCGGACGATCCGCCGCTTGCCGAAGCGCAGCTCGGCGCCGTCGCGGCCGGAGAGGCGGTCGCCGTAGCGGGCGTTCAACCCCTTGTAGAAGAGGCCGAGCGTCGGGTCGACGCGCAGCTGGGAGCCGTCGCGGGTCTTGACCGTGCCGGGGTCGGCGGTCTGCAGCGTGCGGCGGCGTGGGGTCTCGCCGGTCCGCAGGCCGGGCAGCCGCAGCGCGGGGTCCCAGCGGACGCCGTCCTGGGAGACCGGGAGCGTGAGCGTCCCGCGCAGCGTGCCGAAGAGGTGGGTGGTGACCGCGACCGGGACCTTCACCTTGCCGCCGCTGGGCTTGCTCGCGGCGCCGGCGCGGCGGGCGCGCGTGGTCGCGGCGGCGTCGGCGGTCTTGATCAGCTCGTCGAAGCGGGCGCGCGGGTACTTGGCCCGCGTCGCGGGGTCCAGCGCGTCCCACATGGCCGCGGTGTCGCGCTTGGCGTAGGCCTTGATGAAGCGGTCGGCGGCCGCGCGCTGGCGGTCGACCTGGCGGTTGTGGTGGACGACGAGCGCGATCGCGCCGCCGACGACGCCGAGGATCAGCAGCGGGACGAGGTAGACCAGCGGGTTGCGTCGCCGGCGGGCGCCGCCCGCGTAGCCGCCGAAGCCGCCGCCGCCACGGCGTCCGCGGCCTCCGCCGCGCCGTCCGCCACGGCCGCCCGCGCGGTGCCCGGGCTCGAGCCACGGCGCGCTCGCTCGGGAGCGCGGTGGCGCCGAGGCGAAGATGGAGCGACGGCGACGGCGTGGCACGGACGTCCTGTTTAGCGTGCCGGGGCCCGCGATGCGACGGTCGCACGCTGACCTGCGGGATTCGGTGTTGTGGGCTGGTGATAAAAGCCTGCCGCCTGGCTCTGGTCATCGCACAAGAAGCCGCGCGCGGTTGGCGCCAAAGTGCAAAGACATGAGCCGTGCCGAGCGTTACGCCAACCTCGCGGGGGTGGTCGTCCCGTTCGCGGGCGTCCTGATCGCGATCGTCCTGCTGTGGAACTCGTGGGTCGACGGGATCGACCTCGCGGTCCTCGCCGTGATGTACCTGGCCACGGCGGTCGGGGTGACCGTCGGCTTCCACCGCCTGCTGACACACCGCTCGTTCGCGGTCGACCCGTGGCTGGAGCGCACGTTCGCGCGCCTTGGGCAGCTGAGCGTCGAGGGCAGCGTGCTGGACTGGGTCGCCGACCACCGCAAGCACCACGCGCACACCGACGTCGAGGGCGACCCGCACTCCCCGCACGTCGGGCACGGGTCCGGCTTCTCCGGGCTCTGGCACGCGCACACCGGCTGGCTGATGGAGACCCAGGGTCAGGCGGACTGGAAGAAGTACTGCCGCGACCTGTACGAGGACCCGAAGATGAAGGCGATCGGGCGGCGGTTCCCGTGGTACGTGCTGGCGTCGCTGCTGATCCCGACGGCGTTGGGCTTCGTGCTGCACGGGTTCACCTGGCAGGGCGCGGTGCGCGGGTACGTCTGGGGCGGCCTGGTCCGGATCTTCCTGGTGCACCACGTGACGTGGTCGGTGAACTCGGTCTGCCACTACTTCGGCTCGCGCCGGTTCGACATCGAGGATCGCTCGACGAACGTGTTCTGGCTGGCGCTGCCGTCGCTGGGGGAGTCCTGGCATCACAACCACCATGCCTTCCCGCGGTCGGCGAAGCACGGGCTGAAGCGGTGGGAGATCGACCTGTCGGCGATGATCATCGGCGGGCTGGCGCGGGTGGGGCTCGCGCGCGATGTGGTGGTGATCCCGCCGGAGCGCCAGGAGGCCAAGGCGATGAAGCGGGAGAAGGTGGCGGTTTAGGCGCCGGCGCCGGCGCCGGCGTTGGTGGCGTCCGGCGCGGTTGTTGTTGGTGGCGCTTTTGGGGTGGGCAAGCTCATCGAGAGGGCGAGCGCTTGAGGTGACGCCGGCGCTGCGGGCCGTCCGTGGGCTCGGGGTTGCGACCTGCGTGGGCGTTGGTGGCGGCGGGGCCGGGGTGGGGGTGGTGCTTCTGTCATCCAGACATCAGACCCGGCTCGGCTCTGCGCGGACGAGTGGCACATCGGGGTCGTCTGGCGACCCCGATGTGCCATCGATCTCGAGGACCGTTCCGAGTTCGGCCGCGAAGCGAGGGTGCGCCACACCGAGCCGGGGTTCAGGTCTGGATGCGGGTCCCGCCCACCAGCGCCCCGCGCCACCCGCAGAGCCCGCGCCGGACGCCACCAACGCCAACGCCAGCGCCGTCGCCGGCGCCAGCGCCCTAAGCCGCCGACTTCACCTTCGGCTGCACCGGCTTGCGGCGCCCCGCGTGGGCCAGCGGCGCCTCGGCGCGGATCTCGGCCAGCAGCCGCGCTCCGAAGTCCCGGTGCGGCTCACCGGGCTGGAGTCCGCCGCCGGCCGGCGGGAAGAACCGGACCGCTAGCCGCGGTCGGGACCGAGGGAACTTCGGCACGTCCACCGTCCCGACCACCGAGCAGCAGACCACCACGGCCTCCGGCACCGCCTCGGCCAGCCGGCCGAAGCCGGACCGGGCGGGAAGCTCGCGGCCCAACGACCGCGTCCCCTCCGGGAACACGCCGATGCAGGCGCCGGCTCGCAGCTCCTCGACCGCGCGGGCGATCGCGCCCTGGTCGCCCTTGCCACGGTCGATCGGGATCTGGCCCATGCCGTCGAGGACGGCGCCGATCCCGGGCTTCCACAGCGAGGACTTGGCCAAGGCCTTGATCTGGCGCTTGGGCAGCGCGGCCACGCCGATCGCGACCGTGTCCCAGTAGCTGTCGTGGTTGCCCGCGAGGAGCACCGGGCCGTCGGCGGGGAGGTGCTCCAGCCCGGAGACCTCCATCCGGCCCCACCACTTGACGGCCGGCGTCGAGAGGGCCATGACGAAGCGGTAGGCGGGCGTGATGGAGGCCATGGCCACCATCTTGCCCGATCACCAGGCCTACTGCTCCGCGGAGTCCTGGCGGCGCAGCTCGGACTTGTGGACGGCGGCCGCCTTCGCCGCGGCCTTCGCGCTGGTCGCCGTCCAGTCGACCGCCACGAACGGCAGCTTCAGCGCGGCCTGCCAGGTCGAGGCGTCGGTCGTGCCGGTCACCGGGATCCCGTTGGTCGTCTGCAGCGCCTGGACCGCCGCGATCGTCGCCGTGTCGTACTTGCCGGTCACCGTCACGGTCGGATAGGTCTGCGTGAGGTGCTCCTGCAGCCAGATGACCTCGTCGCCCTTGGCGCCCTTGCCGAGCGCCGGGTACCCCGGATCGGGCTCGGCCGCCGTCACCGCGGGCGCGGGCTCGTTGAGCACCTTCCAGTGCGCGGCGTCGGTCGCCTGCCAGCTCCACCACGACAGGCCCTCGGCGCCGTAGGCGCTCCACAGCTGGCGGAAGCGGCGCAGGTCGGCGGCGGGCGGGTTGTCGTAGGTCTGGCCGAGCGGCGCGATCGCCGTCTGGTAGATCCGGTTGTGGGCGAGCGTGTGCGCGCTGATCGCGTCGACCGTCCCGCCGATGTCCTTCCAGTACACCTGCGGCAGGTTGGCCTGCGCGCCGCCCGGACCCAGGAACACCGAGAACGGCAGCCCCGGGTGGTAGTCGACGTAGGGGAACGAGGTCAGCCCGATCGGGTAGTTGGCGCCGACCGCGGCGCGGATCGCGGTCATGTACTTCTGGGCCGCGGCGTACTTGCCCTCGTAGGCGGACTCGGCGTCGATGACGAAGCAGTCCGCGCCCGCCTGGATCGCGGCGATCGCCACGTTGGCCTCGCCCGCCGGCGAGTTCCCGTACACGAACTGCCAGGCACAGGCCTTGATGCCGTGCTGGCGCAGCGCGCCGATCAGCAGCGGGCCGAACTGCGCCCACGGCGTCGTGCCGTCGCCCGCCTTGACGTACACGGTGGTGATCCCGGCCGCCGCGGCGCGCGCGGCGATCGCGTCGACGTTGCCGCCCTCGGTCTTCTCCATCTGCCAGATCCACATGCCGTTGCCGCGGAACGCGTCCGGCAGCGGGCCGCCGCCGGTCGTCGCGGGCCGCGTCACCGGCTTGGGCTGCTCGAGCACCCGGATCTTCATGACGTTGGACCGCCGCCCGGCGGTGTCGCGGACGGTCACCTGGACCGACCCGGGCCGCGTGCCCGGCGGGACGCGCGCGACCCAGCCGGCCTTGCCGTGGTGCAACTTGGTGGCCAACGCGCCCTTCGACCACCGGAACGTCACGCGCATCCCGAGCCGCAGCTTGGTCCCGCGCAGCTGGACCTGCTTGCCCACGCGGACCGCCACGCCGGACCTGCACGTCGACGCCTTCACCGGGACGCAGCGCACGTTCGCCAGCTTCGGCGCCCGCGGGTTGGCGGCGTCGGCGCTCGCCGGCAGCGCCGCGGCGGCGCAGGCCATCAGCAGGGCGGCGGCGGAGCGGGACAGGCGTCGGCGTCGGCGCGGCATCGCCGTTCGAGACTCGCGCGCGCCGCCGAAGTTGCGGTCGGCGTCCGTCAGTGGTCGGCGAGCCGGTCGAGCAAGTGCATCGACTTGCGCAGGGTGCGGCGCTCGGTGGCCGACAGCTCGGTCTCCAGCGCCTCGGCCAGCCAGTGCTCGCGCCCCTCGCGCTGGGCGCGGAGCTTCTCCAGCCCCGCGGGCGCGATCGACAGCAGCGTCTTGCGGCCGTCGGTCGGGTGCGCCTCGCCCTGCACGAAGCCCTCCTCCTGCAGCAGCGTCACCGTGCGCGCCATCGACTGGGGCCGGACGCGCTCGGCGGCGGCGAGGTCGCTGGTGGTCATCGGGCCTTCCCGGTCCAGCCGTCCGAGCACGGCGGTCTGGCCGACCGGCATCAGCGAGCTCTCGGCGCGGACGCGACGGATCAGGCGGCCGACGGTCAGCCGCAGGTCGGCGGCGAGGCGGGCGACGTCGTCTTCGGCGTCATCAGGCATGAGGGAAGCCTAATTCACGACGCGACCACCCACACGGCTCGTGCCCGCACGATCTCCTTGCCGTCCACGCAGAGCGAGCAGTCGGCGAACGACAGCGTGCTCCCGACGCGGTCGACGCGCGTGCGCGACTCGATCCAGTCGCCGGGCCTCGCGGGCTTGAGGAAGTCGACGGTCAACGACACCGTCGCGCGGTCCTTGCCGTCCTCGGCGTCGGCCTCGATCGCGCGCCCCAGCGCGAAGTCCGCGAACGTCGACAGCAGCCCGCCCTGGACCGTGCCGCGATGGTTGGCGTGGCGCTCCTCGGTCTGGATGCCGAGCACGAGGTCGTCGCCCGCGTCCGCGCTGTCCTCCTTGACGAAGATCGGCCCGACGTGCTCGAGGAACGGACCCTGGTTGGGGAACGGGGAGAAGCCGGCGGGAGGGGTGCTCATCGGGCCGATCGGTACCCCGGGAAGCGGTGCGCCATCCGTGGTCATCGTTCTTGCACCGCGTCGATCGGGCGGCCTCGATAGCTTCCCGTGATCTGTCGTGCGGCGTACCGGTCGACTCCAAGGCGCCGCGCGAGAAGCCGATGAACAAGACCGTGGACCCCACGCCACAACAGCGCCCCCTTCGCGTGCTCGTCGTCGACGACGCACCGGACATCCGTGCGCTGTTGCGGGCCATGCTCGGCGACCGCGCCGACGTGCTGGTGCTCGAGGCCTCGGGCGGCGAGGAGGCGTTGCGGGTCGCCGCGGAGGACCCGCCGGACCTGGCGGTCGTGGACCAGAACATGCCGGGCATGGACGGGGTCACGACGACGCGCGAGCTGAAGGCGTTGCACAGCGACGTCGAGGTCGTGGCGTTCACGGCGGTCCCGGGGGCCGAGCGCCAGTTCGCGCAGGCGGGCGCCACCCACCACTTCCTGAAGGACCGCTTCGGGGATCTCGTCGGCTTCATCTCCCAACGCGCCGAGGCGGGCAACGGCCGGTGACCTCGCGCGAGGACGCGCCGGACCCCGCCGACACGACGGGCACGGCCCGCCGCGCGCACGAGCTGGCGCTGCTCGTCGACACCATCCGTGACTACGCGATCTTCCTGCTGGACGAGCAGGGCACGATCGTGACCTGGAACGCGGGCGCCGAGCGGCTGAAGGGCTATACGAGCCGGGAGATCGTCGGCCGCCACTTCTCGACGTTCTACCCCGAGGAGGACCGCGCGGCCGGCCGGCCGGCGCGGATCCTGGAGACCGCGCGCGCCGAGGGCCGCTACGAGGAGGAGGGCTGGCGCGTGCGCCGCGACGGCTCCCGCTTCTGGGCCAGCGTCGTGATCACCGCGATCCGCGACGAGGGCGGCCGGCTGCTGGGCTTCGGCAAGGTGACGCGCGACCTCACGCGGCGGCGCCTGGACGAGCAGCACCTGCGCGACAACGCGGCGGTCCTGGCCGCCGCCAACGACGAGCTTCAGCAGTTCCGCCGGATGGTCCTCGGCGTCCGCGACTACGCGATCTTCCTGCTGGACCCCGGCGGGCGCATCACGACCTGGAACGCCGGCGCCGAGCGGATCAAGGGCTACACGGCCGAGGAGATCGTCGGCCGCCACTTCTCCACGTTCTACACCGACGCCGACCGCGCCCGTGAGCATCCGGCCGAGGAGCTGCGGATCGCGTCCACGGCGGGCCGCTACGAGGAGGAGGGGTGGCGCGTCCGCAAGGACGGCACGCACTTCTGGGCCAACGTGGTGATCACCGCGCTGCGCGACGAGGACGGCGTGCTGCTCGGCTTCTCGAAGGTCACGCGCGACCTCACCGAGCGGCGGGCGGCCGATGAGGCGCTGCAGGAGGCCAACGAGCGCCTGGCCCGCTCCAACCAGGAGCTCGACCGCTTCGCGTCGGTCGCCGCGCACGACCTGCAGGAGCCGCTGCGGACGATCTCGGGCTTCGCCGAGCTGCTGCGCGACCGCTACGCCGACGCGCTGGACGACGCCGGGCGCAGCTACCTCGGACACGTCAGCTCGGCGGCGGTGCGGATGTCGCGGCTGGTCGACGACCTGCTCGGCTACGCCCGCGCGGCGGCCGAGCCGCGCCACGACGGCGCCGAGACCGTCGTCGCCGACGCGGTCGAGGTCGTGTTGGCCGAGCTGCGCGCGACGATCGCCGAGCGCGGGACCGCGGTCTTCGTCGACGTGCCCGACGGCGCGCGCGTGCTCGCCGAGCCGCGCGACGTCGAGGCCGCGCTGCGCAACCTGCTGTCCAACGCGGTGAAGTTCGCGTCGGCCGAGGAGCCCCGCGTGGCCGTGACCGCCGAGGCCGTCGAGGGCAGCTTCCGCGTCGCGGTGCTCGACAACGGCATCGGCATCGACCCCGCCGACCGGCCGCGCCTGTTCGTGCCGTTCGCGCGGCTGCACAGCGCGTCGGAGTACGAGGGCACGGGGCTGGGGCTGGCGATCGCGCAGCGGGTCGTGGAGCGCAACGGCGGCGCGATCGGCGTGGACTCGACGGTGGGCGAGGGGAGCCGGTTCTGGTTCACGCTGCCGGCGGGGGTGGCGGCGGTGGGGTAGTCGGCGGCGCGGGGCGCCCCCGGCGCCTACCCCGCCGGCGGCCGCGCCGCGGCGAGGTCCCGCTCGATCGCCTCGGCCGTCGCGAGCAGCGGCGGCAGCAGCGTCGCCTTGACGTCCTCGACCGAACGCGTCGCGTGGGCGGAGACGTTGATGGCGGCGACGACCTCGCCGCCGCGCGAGTGGATCGGCGCGGCGATCGAGCGCAGGCCGGCCTCCAGCTCCTGGTCGACCAGGGCGTAGCCCTGGGAGCGGACGCGGTCCAGCTCGGCGCGCAGCGCCGGCGGCTCGTGGACGGTCTCCGGCGTCAAGGCCACCAACTCGGTCCGGTCGAGCACGTCGGCCAACGCGTCCGGCTCCAGGCCGGCCAGGAGCACGCGGCCCATCGACGTCGCGTAGGCGGGGAAGCGCGTGCCGACCGAGATCGCGACGCGCATGATCCGCCGCGTCGGGACGCGGGCGACGTAGACGACGTCGGTGCCGTCGAGCACCGAGACCGACGAGGACTCGTGGATCTCCTCGACCAGGCGCTCGAGGTGCGGCTGGGCGACCTCGGGCAGCGTCAAGGACGACAAGTACGCGTAGCCCAGCTCCAGCACCTGCGGCGTCAGGGCGAAGCGCGTGCCGGACAGATGCACGTACCCGAGCTGCTGGAGCGTCAGCAGGAACCGCCGCGAGGCGGCGCGGGTCAGGCCGGTCGCGCGGGCGACGTCGCTGAGCGTCTGCGGCTCGGGGGCGCTGAGCGCGCGGATGACCGACAGCCCGCGCTCCAGCGACTGGACGAACTGGCGGTCGCGGGGCGGCGCGGTCTCACTCACCGATCGCGCCCTCTTCCCGGAGCACCCGCTGCGCGGCCGCGAACGCGGTGTTGGCCTGCGGCACGCCGGCGTAGACCGCCGTGTGCAGGAGGACCTCGCGGATCTCGTCGGGCGTGAGCCCGTTTCGCAGCGCGGCGCGGACGTGCATGGCCAGCTCATCCTCGCAGCGCAGCGCGCAGAGCACCGCGAGGGTGATCATCGAGCGCTCGCGGCGCTCCAGGCCGTCCCGCGTCCAGACGCTGCCCCAGGCCATCTTGGTGATGAGCTCCTGGAAGGGCGCGGTGAAGTCGGTGGTGTTGGCGATCGCGCGGTCGACATGGGCGTCGCCGAGCACCGCGCGGCGCACCTCCATGCCGTCGTCGTGCAGGTCGTCGCTCATGCGGTGGACCGCTCCCGGTCGAGGTGGTCGGCGATCAGGTCGATGACGGCGTCGGCGCGCTCGACGCTGACGACGTGGGCGCCGGGATCGAGGATCTCCAGCCGCGCGCCGGCGATCGACGCCGCCAGGCGCTCCTGGTGCTCGGGCGGGATCGCCGCGTCCTGCGCGCCGCCGAGGACCAAGGTGGGGGCCTCGATCGCGGCGGCGTCGGCGCGCTCGTCCAGGTGCGCGAGCGCGTCGCAGCAGGCGGCGTAGCCCTCGGCGGGCTGGGCGGCGAGCATCGCGCGCAGCGCGTCGCGCGCCTCCGGGTGCGCGGCGGCCCACGGCGGCGTCAGCCAGCGCTCGACGACCGCGTCGGCGATCGCCCCGACCGTCCCGGCCTCGCGCACCGTCCGCGCCCGCTCGATCCACGGATCGGGCGCGCCGAGGTGCGCGCTCGTGCAGATCAGGACCAGGCGGTCGATCCGCTCCGGCGCGTGCGCGGCCAGCCACTGGCCGACCATCCCGCCGATCGAGACGCCGGCGAACGAGGCGCGCCGCACGCCCAGGTGGTCCATCAGCGCCAGCGCGGCCTCGCCCAGCCGCGCGATCGAGTACGGGCCGTCCGGGACGGGGGAGGCCCCGTGCCCGAGCTGGTCGTAGGCGATGACGCGCAACCCATGGTCGTTGCGAAGGACGTCGGCCTGCGGGTCCCACATCCGCAGCGTCGTGCCCAGGGATCCGGCCAGCAGCAGCGCGGGCGCGTCGCGCGGCCCGCCGTCCTCGTGGTTGAGGATGTCGCTCATGCTCGGTCCTCCCGCCGGGCGCGGTGCGCCGCCAGCGCGCGGTCGACCAGCGCGCCCGCGGCGGCCTCGGTGGCCCGGAGGTCGAGGTCGTCGCCCAGCGCGGCGTCCAGGTTGGCGCGCATGCGCGCCGGGTCGACCTCCAGCCGCTCCAGCAGGTCGCACGTCCACGCGACCGCCGAGCCCGTGGCGGCGATCAGCGCGCGCAGCGTCTCCCACTCGGCCTGCCAGCCGCCGGCGGCGCGCTCGTGCTCCCCGTCCATCACGGACAACATGGTCGCCGCCAGGCCGGGCGCGCGCGCCGCGCACGCCGCGGCGCTGACCGCCGACACCGGGTTGGCCTTGTGCGCCATCGCCGACGAGCCGCCGCGAGCGCCCTCGCCGTCCTGGGTGCTCTCGCGCGCCTCGCCGACCTCGACCTGGGCGAGCAGGACGACGTCCTTGGCGACCTTGGCGCACGTACCCGCCAGGACCGCCAGCGCGCTCGCCAGCTGCGCGGGCCGGCGGCGGTCGCCGTGCCAGGGCAGCGTCGGGTGGCAGAGCCCGAGGTCGTCGGCCATCGTCGTGGCGAGCGCGGTCGCGTGCTCGCCGAGCGTCGAGCGATCGCCGACCGCGCCCCCGACCTGCGCGGCCGGCACCGTGCGCCGGACCCGAGCGAGCTCCAGCGCGGCCTCGTCCAACGCGGTCAGCCAGCCCGCGGCCTTGGCGCCGAACGTCGTCGGCAGCGCGGGCTGCAGCAGCGTGCGGCCGAGGATCGGCGTCAGGCGCTGGCCGGCGGCCAGGAGCGCGGCGCCGTCGGCGGCCGCGGCGGCGTCGTCCAGCAGCGGGCCCAGCGCGCGGTGCGCGCACAGCATCAGCGCGGTGTCGACGACGTCCTGGCTGGTGAGCCCCGCGTGGACCGACGGCGCGACGTCCTCGCCGACCTCCGCGCGCAGCGCGGCGACCAGGCCGATGACCGGCGTGGCGTGCCGCGCGGTCTCGCGGCCCAGCGCGGCGACGTCGTAGCGCGCGGCGTCACAGGCGGCGGCGATCGCCTCGGCGTGCTCCGCCGGGATCAGCCCGAGGCCCGCGCGGGCGCGCGCGTAGGACGCCTCGACGTCCAGCAGCGCCTGCAGGAACGGACGGTCGGCGACGGCCGCGGCGGCCTCCCCGCGGGCGAAGACCGGGCCGAGCAGCGCGTCAGACGCGGGCTCCGCGGCGGCGGTGGTGGATGTCGAGTTGGTGGCCATCGTCGATGAGCGTTTCACGCATGCAGCACCACCGCCAGGCCCTGGCCGACGCTGGGCGTCGGAGTCTCATCCCTCCAACACCACCGCGAGGCCCTGGCCCACGCCGATGCAGATCGCGGCCAGACCGTACCCGCCGCCGCGGCTGCGCAGCTCGTGGGCCAGGCGGCCGACGATCCGCGCGCCGGACGCGCCGAGCGGATGGCCGATGGCGATCGCGCCGCCGCGGACGTTGACGATCTCCGGGTCGAGGTCGGGCCAGTCGCACAGGCAGGCCAGCGACTGCGAGGCGAAGGCCTCGTTGAGCTCGACCGCGGCGAGGTCGCCCCAGCCGATCCCGGCGGCGCGCAGCGCCTTGCGCGCGGCCTCGACCGGGCCGATGCCGAAGACGTCGGGGTCGACGCCGTGCGCGGCGCGGGAGACCACGCGCGCCAGCGGGTCGCGGCCCAGCCGCCCGGCCGCGGCCTCGTCGCCGAGCAGGACCATCGACGCGCCGTCGTTCAAGGGCGAGGAGTTGCCCGCGGTGACCGTCCCGCCCTCGACGAACGCGGGCTTGAGCCTGGCCAGCTTCTCCAGCGACGTGTCGGCGCGGATGCCCTCGTCGCGCGCGAGGTCGACGCCCGGCACCGGCACGACCTCGCCGTCGTAGATCCCCTCGTCCCACGCGGCGGCCGCGAGCCGGTGGGAGCGCAGCGCGAACGCGTCCTGCTCGTCGCGCGAGATCTTGTAGATGTCGGCGAGCTTCTCGGCCGACGCGCCGAGCGAGATCGTCCACCGGTCGGGCATCTCGGGGTTGACCATCCGCCAGCCCAAGGTGGTGGAGTGCAGCGTCTCGTGCCCGGCGGGGAAGCCCTTGGCGGGCTTGAGCAGGACCCACGGCGCGCGGGTCATCGACTCCACGCCGCCGGCGACGACGACGCGCGCGTCGCCCGCCGCGATCGCGCGCGAGCCCTGGATCGTGGCCTCCAGCGAGGACCCGCACAACCGGTTGACCGCCACGCCGGTGACCGACGTCGGCAGCCCCGCGAGCAGCACGGCCATCCGCGCGACGTCGCGGTTGTCCTCGCCGGCGCCGTTGGCGTTGCCGAGGATCACGTCGTCGACGTCGGCCGGGTCCAGCGCCGGGGTGCGCGCCAGGAGCGCCTTCAGCGCCCCCGCCGCGAGGTCGTCGGGGCGCACGCCGGCCAGCGCGCCCGAGTAGCGGCCGAAGGGCGTGCGGACCGCGTCGATGATGTAGGTGTCGCTCATCGGGCCAGCAGCTCCCGCAGGGCGTTCAGCTCGGCGTCGCTCGGCGGCTCCGTCGTCGTCAGGTCCTCCGCGACGCGAAGGTCCCAGCCCGTCGCGTCGCGCACCTGCTCGACCGTCACGCCCGGGTGGACCCGCGTCAGCATCAGCTCGCCGTCGCCCGGGTCCGGCGTCAGCACCCCGAGGTCGGTGATCACCGCGACCGGCCGCGCGTCGGTGGTCAGGAAGTCGAGTCGCTCGACGAACGTGCGCTTGGTGTGCGGCGCGACGACCATCACCCGGCGGCAGCCGCGCGCGATCTCCGGCGCGCCGCCCGCGCCCGGCAGGCGCGTCTTGGGCGCGTCGTAGTCGCCGATGACCGTGGAGTTCAGCGCGCCGCGCGGGTCGACCTGGGCGGCGCCGAGGAACGCGACGTCGATCCGTCCCGGCTGGATCCAGTAGTTGAACATCTCGGGGACCGACACCACGAAGTCGGCGGTCGCGGCCAGCTCGCCGTCGCCGATCGACAAGGGGATCTTGCGCGGCTTGGCGCCGATCGTCCCCGACTCGTACACCAACACCAGGTCGGGGTTGATGATCTCGCGCGCCAGGATCGCCGCCGTCGAGGGGCGTCCGACGCCGATGAACACCGACCGCGCGTCGGCGAGATGGCGCGCCGCGACGATCGTCTGGACCTCGCCCGAGCCCGCGCCCGCGCCGCTCACAGGATGTGCTCCTCCATGTAGGCCCGGAACTCGTCGCGGTCCCGGGAGACCTCGTCCCACAGCTTGTAGAAGTCGTTGTCGCGGTCGGTCAGGTCGTGCGCGTAGGACGGGTGGGCGCCGCGCTCCGCGACCGCCACCGCGTCGACGCACCAGCCCGGGATGACCACCCCGCCCGGACAGGGCTCCAGCTCGTCCACCACGCGCTCGACGGTCACCAGCGATCGCGCCGACGCCAGCACGGCCTCCTTCTGCACGCCCGGGATGCCCCAGAGCTGCACGTTGCCGCGCCGGTCGGCCTCCTGGGCGTGGACGATCGCCACGTCGGGGCGCAGCGCGGGGACCGCCGCCAGCTCCTCGCCGGTGAACGGGCAGGTGATGAACTTGACGTTGGTGTGCGCGACGAGGTCCGTGCCCGCGTACCCGCGCAGCACCCCGAACGGCAGGTCCGCGGCGCCCGCCGCGTAGCGGTTGGCCATGCCCGCGTGCGAGTGCTCCTCGATCTCGATCGGATGCGGCCAGCCGTGCTCGACGGCGTCGCGCACGCGGTGCAGCGACCCGACGCCGGGGTTGCCGGCGTACGAGAACACCAACTTGCGCGCGCAGCCCATGCCGACCATCTGGTCGTAGAGGACGTCCGGCGTCATCCGGATCAGCTCGAGGTCCTTGCGGCCCTGGCGGATCAGCTCGTGTCCCGCGGCGAACGGGATCAGGTGGGTGAAGCCCTCCAGCGCCACCGCGTCCCCGTCGTGGACGAGATCGGCGACGGCGTCGCGTAGAGGGACGATGTGTGCGCCATGCGTACGGTTGCTCACAATGCGCACACCACGGTATATGCTCCGCGAGAGCGGCGTCAACCCGCCGCGGTCGGCACAGCGAGAGGGAGAGGCCAGGACGTGAGGACGCAGGTCGGGATCATCGGCGCGGGGCCGGCGGGGCTGGTGCTCGGCCGGCTGCTGGAGCTTCAGGGGATCGACTCCGTGATCCTCGAGGCGCGCGACCGCGAGTACGTGCAGCACCGCGTGCGCGCCGGGGTCCTGGAGCAGAACACCGTCGACCTGCTGCGTGGCGCGGGCGTCGCGGAGCGCCTGGACCGCGAGGGCATCGTCCACCACGGCATCGAGCTGCGCTTCGACGGGCAAGGCCATCGCATTGCCATGAGCGACCTCACCGGCGGCCGCGCGATCTGGATCTACGGCCAGCAGGAGGTCGTCAAGGACCTCATCGCGGCGCGCGTCGCCTCCGGCCTGCCGCTGGAGTTCGAGTGCCGCGACGTGGGGGTCCACGACGTCGACGGCGACCGTCCGCGCATCACCTACACCTCGGTCGACGGCACCGCCCAGGAGGTCGAGTGCGACGTCATCGCCGGCTGCGACGGCTTCCACGGCATCTGCCGGCCGGCCGTCGCCGAGGCGGGGGAGATGGTCGTCGCCGAGCGCGAGTACCCGTTCGGCTGGCTGGGGATCCTCGCCGACGTCGCGCCCTCGACCGACGAGCTGATCTACGCCTACCACGACCGCGGCTTCGCGATGCACTCGCTGCGCTCGCCGACGGTCTCGCGGCTCTACCTCCAGGTCGACCCCAGCGACCACATCGACAACTGGCCCGACGACCGCATCTGGCAGGAGCTGCACACGCGCTTCGAGGCGCCGGGCTGGTCGCTGACCGAGGGGCCGATCGTCGAGAAGGGCATCACGCCGATGCGGTCCTTCGTCGCGGCGCCGATGCGCCGCGGGCGGCTGTTCCTCGCCGGCGACGCCGCCCACATCGTGCCGCCGACCGGGGCCAAGGGCCTGAACCTCGCCGTCAACGACGTCCGCGTGCTGGCCGACGCGCTGGTCGCGTTCTTCGGGGCGTCGCGCTCGGAGACCGGCCTGGACGCCTACTCCGACACCTGCCTGCGGCGGGTCTGGCGCGTCCAGGACTTCTCCACCTCTATGACGACGCTGCTGCACCGCCTCGACGGCGACGACTTCGACGCCGGCCTCCAACGCGCGCGACTGCGCTACGTCACGTCGTCGGAGGCGGCGGCGAGGTCGTTGGCCGAGAACTACGTGGGGTTGCCCACCTAGCGGCGCTTCAGCGCGATCGTCGCCGAGGCGCCGCCGCCCGAGACCTTCAACTTGAGGGTTTCGGCCCTGCGCAGCGACCGCTTGGCCTTGCCCGTGAACCGGAGCGTGACCGTCGCCGTGCCCCTCCTGTCGGCCTGGCCGGAGCCCTTGGCGACGAGCCGGCCCGGGGACCCCGAGAGCGGCCCCGGGTGCGGTTCCCCGTACCGGGCTAGATCGGGTACTCCCGGCCGCCGTCCTGGACGGTCAGCCAGCGCAGCTCGGTGAACTCGTCCAGCGCCGCGTCGCCGCCGAAGCGGCCCCAGCCCGACGCCTTGACGCCGCCGAAGGGCATCTGCGGCTCGTCGTGGACGGTCGCGCCGTTGACGTGGACGATGCCGGACTGGATCCGGCGCGCCACGGTCTCCGCGCGGGCGGTGTCGGCTCCGAAGACCGCGGCCGACAGCCCGTACTCGGTGTCGTTGGCGATCCGCACCGCGTCGTCCTCGCCGTCGGCGGCGATGACCGTGACGATCGGGCCGAAGGACTCCTCGGCGTAGATCCGCATCTCGGGCGTGACGCCCGCGACGATCGTCGGCTGCAGGAGCAGGCCGTCGGCCTCGCCGCCGGTCAGCACGCGCGCGCCCTTGGCCTTGGCGTCCTCCAGCAGCTCTCCGACGCGCCGCGCGGCGGCCGCGTTGACGACCGGGCCGATCATCGTGGTCTGCTCGCGCGGGTCGCCGACGGTCAGCGCCTGCGCGCGGGTGACGAGCTTCTCGGCCAGCGCGTCCTCGACGGCGCGGTCGACCACGATCCGCTCGGTCGACATGCAGATCTGGCCGGAGTTCATGAACGCCCCGAAGTTCGCGGCGGCGGCGGCCTCGTCGAGGTCGGCGTCGTCGAGCACGACGAACGGCGCCTTGCCGCCCAGCTCCAGCAGCGTGCGCTTGAGGTGCTCGGCGGCCTTGGCGGCGATGATCCGGCCGACCTTCGTCGAGCCCGTGAAGTTGATGCGCTTGACCGCCGGGTGGGCGATCAGCTCCTCGACGACGTCGGCCGCGTCGGCGGGCTGGTTGGTGATGAGGTTGATCACACCCGCGGGGGCGCCGGCGTCGGCGACGACCTTGGCGACCGCCGCGTGCGTGCGCGGGCACTCCTCCGAGGCCTTCAGGATCACCGTGTTGCCGAAGGCCAGCGGCGTCGCGATCGCGCGCGTGGCGAGGATGACCGGCGCGTTCCACGGCGCGATGCCGACGACGACGCCGACCGGCTGGCGGATCGCGCGCGCGGCGAGCCCGGGCACGTGGGACTCGATCGGCGTCTCGTGGTCGACCTGGGCGGCCAGCGACGCCGCGTGGCGCAGCATCCCGGCGGCCAACATGCAGTTGAACATGCCCCAGCCGAAGGTGGCGCCGCACTCGGCGGTCATCGTGGCGGCGACGTCGGGCGCGCGCTCGTCGAGGAGGTCGGCGGCCTTGGTGAGGGCGGCGGCGCGCTCGTCGGGCGACGTCGCCGACCAGGCCGGGAACGCGGCGGCGGCGGCCTCCGCGGCCCGGTCGGCGTCGCCGCGGTCGGCGGCGGCGGCCTCGGTGACCGGCTCGCCCGTGAGCGGATCGGCCTTCTCGAACGTGCGGCCCGCGGCGGCCGCGACCCACTCCCCGCCGATGAGCAGTGGCTGCTGCTCGGTGCTGACGGTGCTCATCAGTATCGGTGCTCCCTGACCCGGATTCGTGTTCGCATGGCGCACGGGTGCGCGCCATGCGAACGACGTTGTCAGACGGCCTGCGACGAGTCAAGGGCGCCGAGACGTGCGTCGCGCCGCCGCCTGGCGGGGGAGGCCGTCGACACGAAGGCACTGATCCTGAACGGCACGCTGAAGCCGTCACCCGAGGAGTCCGACACCGGCGCGCTGGCGACGTTCGTCGGCGAGCGGCTCGCCGGGCGTCGTCAGCGAGGCCGTCAACCCCGAGGACGGCTGGCCGCGCAACCACGAGCGCGTCGTCGGCGCCGACATCGTGATCTTCGCGACCCCGACCTGGATGGGCCAGCCGGGCAGCGTCATCAAGGGCGCGCTGGAGCGTCTCGACGCGCTGCTCTCCGAGACCCAGGAGGACGGCACGCCGATGGCCTTCAACAAGGTCGCGGGCTTCGTCGTCACCGGCAACGAGGACGGCGCGCACGCGTGCATCGCGGCGATGGCCCACGCGTTGGTCGGGGCGGCCGCGGCGCTGGCCGCCACCCCGATCGGCAAGCCCCCGAACGCGTAGGCACGGCGGGGCGTACAACAAGTCCGGCTCGGCGTTTCAGGTGCGGGCAGGGTGGGGAACCGGCGCCCGTCGGGTCCAACAGCCAGTTCCGCGGGAGGGACTTGTGCAACGACGGGGACGGAAGGCCGCGATCGCCGGTGCGATCGTGGCGACCAGCATGCTCGGCGGCGGCGTGGTGATCGCCGGCACGGGCGCCGGAGACGACGACGCGCTGGCACCGGTCCGCGGTCCGGCCGACGGCGGCGTCGAGAAGAAGGTCGATCGGTTGTTGAAGCAGATGACCGTCGACGAGAAGCTGCAGCAGGTCCAGCTGCTCAGCGACGGGCAGATCACCGACGACGACGCGAAGAAGGGCGTCGGCGGGGTCTTCTCGCTGACCGATCCCGCGAAGATCGACCACTACCAGCACATCGCGGTGGAGCGGTCGCGGCTGCACATCCCGATCCTGTTCGCCTACGACACGATCCACGGCTACCGGACGACGTTCCCGGTGCCGCTGGCCGAGGCGGCGTCGTTCGACCCGGGCGTGGCCGGCGACGACTTCACGATCTCCGCGCGCGAGAGCGCGGCGGTCGGGATCAAGCAGATCTACGCGCCGATGGTCGACGTGTCCCACGAGCCGCGCTGGGGGCGGATCGTCGAGGGCTCGGGCGAGGACCCGTACCTGGGCAGCGTGATGGCCGCGGCCAAGGTCCGCGCGGCGCAGGGCGACGACTACGCCGCCGACGACAAGGTCGTGACGTCCGTCAAGCACTTCGTGGCCTACGGCGCCGCGGAGGGCGGGCGCGACTACAACTCCACCGACGTCAGCGAGCGACGCCTGCGCGATCTGTTCCTGCCGCCGTTCAAGGCGGCGCTCGACGCGGGCGCCGACACCGTCATGTGCTCGTTCAACTCGCTCAACGGGTCGCCGGGCTGCGCCAACGCGCACACGATGACCGACATCCTGAAGGGCGAGTGGGGCTTCGACGGGTTCGTCGAGAGCGACTACACCGCGGTGGCCGAGCTGCGGGCCTGCCCGCCGAAGAACCCCGACGACGGGCCGTGCGGGCACGGCATGGCGGCCGACGGGGCGGCGGCGGGCGCGCTGGCCCTCAACGCCGGGACCGACAGCGAGATGGTGTCCACCAACCTCCGCGACAACGGCAAGCAGCTGCTGGCCTCCCGGCAGATCTCGATCAGGCGGCTGGACGACGCGGTTCGGCGGATCCTGCGCGTGAAGTTCCGCGCGGGGCTGTTCGACCACCCCTACGCGGACCGGTCGAAGGTCGCCGAGCGGACGCTGCGGCCGGCGGACCGCGCGAAGGCGCGCGCCGCGGTCGGCAAGTCGGTGGTGTTGCTCAAGGACGACGACGGCACGCTGCCGATCGACCCCTCCAAGTCGGTCGCGGTGATCGGGCCGTTGGGCGACGACCAGCACGACATGCTCGGGCCGTGGTGGGGCCAGAGCCAGGACGAGGACGCGGTCTCGCTGCTGGCCGGCGTCAAGGCCCAGGACCCGGACACCACGTTCGCGCAGGGGTGCCCGATGGTCGACGCCGACCTCTACGACCCCAAGAACGAGTGCCCGGACGACTCCGGCTTCGCCGACGCGGTCGCGGCGGCGCGGAAGGCCGACCAGGTCGTGCTCGCGCTCGGCGAGGTCCGCGGGCAGGGCGGCGAGGCCGAGGTGCGGTCCAAGATCGACCTGCCGGGCCGACAGCTCGACCTGCTGAAGGCGGTCAAGGCCACCGGCAAGAAGGTGACCGTGGTGCTGTTCAACTCGCGTCCGCTGGACCTCACCGACGTCGCGGCCAACGCCGACGCGATCGTCGAGGCCTGGTTCCCGGGCATCGAGGCGGGCAACGGGCTGGCCGACGTGCTGTTCGGCGCGGTCGACCCGGGCGGCAAGCTGCCGGTCAGCTTCCCGCGCTCGGTCGGCCAGGTGCCGATCTCCTACAACCACGAGCCGACGGGGCGTCCGTGCGACGCGTCGCAGAAGTACAACTCGCGCTACCGGGACATCGCCTCGTGCGATCCGCTGTACGAGTTCGGCTACGGGCTGTCCTACACGACGTTCAAGTTCGACAACCTGGTGTTGTCCTCCAAGTCGATGTCGCCGCGCGACAGCGTGAAGGTGTCGGTCGACGTGACGAACACCGGCTCGCGGGCCGGTGACGAGGTCGCGCAGCTCTACCTCCACGACCCGGTCGCGTCGCTGTCGCAGCCGGTGCGGCGGCTGCGCGGCTTCCAGCGTGTGACGCTGAAGCCGGGGGAGAAGCGGACGGTGACGTTCCGCCTCGACGCCTCCGACGTCGGCTTCTCCGACGACGCGGGCAGGTTCGTGGTCGAGCCCGGTGAGATCGACGTGTTCGCCGGCGACTCCTCCAAGGCCGACCTGACGGACTCGTTCACGGTGACCGGTGGCTCGCGTCGCTGACGTCCCGCCCCGGACGGCGGCCGAAGCTCCGCAGCTTCGGCCGACGTCTGGCCGATTAGGCCCTTTCAGTCCTAGATCACGTCAAAACTGACGTGGACGCCCTCGCGGGTCGCGGCCAGGGTCGCCCGCCGTGGGAGAACCGCTGGACGACTTCAACATCAGGCTTCGCGAGCTGCGCGCCGCGCGGGGGTTGACTCAGGAGCAGGTCGCCGAGGCGGTCGGGACCAGCCAGTCGCACTACAGCAAGATCGAGCTGGGCCTGGTGAGCCCGACGATCCGGACGGTGCAGAAGATCGCCGCCGCGCTCGGCGTCGACCCGATGGAGCTGCTGCGCGGGGCTGCGGAGCCGTAGGGGCGGGAGCGGTCCGGGCCCGCGACCTCGGGGATGGTGAGGCCGCCGACCCGGGTTCCCGTCCCGGTCTCCCGGTCTCAGGCGACCTTCACCGTCGCCGACTTCCGCGACGTCTTGCCCGACTTGGGCGCGAAGGTCGCGGTGAGCTTGAGCTTCCCGTTCAGCTTGGCGCCGCGACGGGGCTTGACCGTCACCTTGATCGTGCCGGCGCGCCGGGCGGAGGCCGACCCGCTGGCCACGGTGCGCGAGCCGCGCTTGAGCGTGACCGTCAGCTTGCCCGCGGCGGGCGCGGTACCCGTGAGCTTCAGCCCGCGGCGCAGGGCCGCGGCCCTGATCTTCGTGGGCAGCGTGATCTTGAAGGACTTGGTGCTCGACGGCGACTTGGGCGGGGGCGGCGTGTCCGTGCGGGGCGGGGTGGAGATGGGCGGAGGCGTCGTCCCGCCGTTGCCCGGAGGCGGCGTCCCGCCACCGGCCGGGGGCGCCGTCGTCGTGGCGTCCGAGAACGCCGGCATGCGCGCGGTGCCCGACACCAGCCGCGACCCGCTCAGCGTGCAGGTGAAGTCGTCGTCGAACGCGTACGGGTCGGCCTGCGCGACGTGCACGCCGGCCGCGTCGTCCCAGGCGACGCTCTTGCCGTCGCGGCTGAGCGCGCCGCGCTCGAAGCCCGCGCCGATCGGCAGCGCGCACCCGGAGTCGATGTCGCCGTAGGGCGGGGCGTCGTTGACGTAGGAGAAGAGCGCGAGGCGCTTGCTGCCGTCGCCGAGCGTCTCGCGGACGAGGACGCGCGTGCCGTCGGCCGAGATCTCGGCGAACGTGAGCTTCGACCCGGGCTCGGTGGGCGACAGCATGACCCGCGAGGCGCCGGTCCAGTAGATCGTGCCCTCCGGCCGCGCGACCACCGGCCGCTCGCGGAACCAGGTCAGGTCGGTGTAGTCGATGGACGCCTGCGCGTCGGCGCCGCTCGGGCTGTTGGGGTTGGAGCGCCCGTAGCGCGGCTGGTTGGGGTCGCCGAAGGCCAGGAACGTGTAGCCGAGCGTGGCGGTCGCGCCGTCGGGCTGCATCCGCGCGCTGGTCGGCGGCGAGGTCGTGGTGTCGCCGGGCGACCGCGGCATGAGGTGGCGCTGCGGCGCGCCCGTGCCGTAGGCCCAGTAGACGATCTCCTGCTGCCCCGTGGTCGCGTTGGCCTGGAAGGCGGCGAGCGAGCCCTCCTCGTCGGCGGTCGGCAGCACGTAGGGCCGTGCCGGGGTGCCGTCGGTCGAGAGCGCGTGGCGCTGGCTGCCGTCGAGGTTCTCGACGTAGACGTTGTCGTGGTCGACGTAGGTGATCTCGGCGGCGCCGGCGGAGGCGGTTCCGAGGGCCGCCAGGGAGAGCGCTGCGGCGAACGCGGGGAGCGGGGTCTTCAGCATGGCGGCGATGCTCCCGGCGGGCTTCCCGGACCGCATCGGGGATGTACCTAGGGATCCCGGCGCCGAGGCCGAGACCCGGGGACTCCCTGATGCGCGCCGGCGGGTCCCGGCCCATCGTGCCGGTCATGAAGACCATCGTCTGCGTCCTCCTGGCGCTGCTCGTGCCCGTCGCCGCCGCGGCCACGGCGTCGGCCGACCCGCGCTACACGGCCAAGGTCGCGATCACCACCGGGGAGACCTTCACCTACAACCAGGGCGGGTACCCCGACGACTGCGACAGCTGGACGCACGCCGAGGGCGAGCTCAGCGCCCGCGCCCGGGCGTCCGGCCCGCTGATCTTCGCCTCCGGCGGCGGCTACACCGTCGGCGGCCTCAGCATCACCGCCAAGAGCGAGACGAACGTCAGCCGCCTGGTCACGTACAAGGTCCACACCGCGTCGGCCGGCGGCGCCTGCGGCACGTGCGACCCGCACACCGAGCTCGGCGACTGCCCCGACCAGACGCCCAGGCCCGACGACGTCGGCCGCAGCTCCTGCCCAGGGTCGCCGACCACGGCCCGGTCCGCCGCGCGCCTGACCTTCAACGTCAAGGGGACGCTGCTGGTCGAGGGCAACACGCCCAGCCGCAAGGTCCTGCAGGAGTGCTCGCGGCTCTTCCCGGTGCCGTACGGCGTCCCGATCGGCAGCGCCGAGCTGCCGCTCCAGAAGGAGGCGTTCCCGGGCGCGGCGCGGCAGGTCGCCAAGCTCGCCAAGGGCAAGTCCAAGAAGTTCCGCAAGGCCGACAAGGTCGGCGGCAGCTGCGGCAAGAAGAAGGTCGTGATGGCGGTCTGCACCACGCACGAGACGGTCGTCGTCGTGACGCGCGTCAGCTAGCTCGGCGCCGTGATCCGGGCGGCGGCCGCGCGGCCGTCGCCCGGCACCCCTTGCACTTCGGATACCAGTCGGTATCCTGACGCTCTGTCAAGGCTGGTACGTGCGTGTACCAGCGTGGTCGAGCCAGAGGGCGAAGGCGGGCGCATGAGCAGCACCATCAACGGGCAGACGGCGGTGATCACGGGCGCGGGGTCCGGGATCGGGCAGGCGGTGGCGCGGCGGCTGGCCAAGCACGGCTGCCCGGTCGTGCTCGCCGACTGGAACGAGGACGGCCTCAACGACACGGCCGCGTCGATCAGCGGGCCGGTGCTCGTCAAGAGGCTCGACGTCCGCGACCGCCAGGGCCAGATGGCGCTGGCCGCCGAGGTCAAGGCGTGGGCGCCGTCGCCGATCGGGCTGGTCTTCAACAACGCGGGCGTCACCGTGCTGCAGGGCGTGGCCGACGCCTCGCCCGAGGACGACCAGTGGGTGTTGGACATCAACTTCCACGGCGTCGTCAACGGCGTGACCGCGTTCCTGCCGATCCTGCTGGAGCAGCGCTCGGGCGTGATCGCCAACACGTCGTCGGTCTTCGGCCTGGTCGGCTTCCCGCACCAGTCGGCCTACTGCGCCTCGAAGTTCGCGGTGCGCGGCTACACCGAGGCGCTGCGCCAGGAGCTGAAGGGCACCGGCGTGCGCGCGGTCGTCGTCCACCCGGGCGGCGTGAAGACCAACATCGTGTCCAACGCCCGCTTCCGCTCGGACTTCCGCGGCGACCACCAGGACGTCGAGTCGGCGGCGCGCGAGTTCGCGACGATCGCCCGCACGTCGCCGGACAAGGCCGCGAAGATCATCCACGAGGGCATCGAGAAGGGCCGCTCGCGGATCCGGGTCGGCCCGGACGCGGTCTTCCTGGACCTGCTGGTCCGGGTCGCGCCGACCAAGTACTTCGACATCATCGAGCGCCTCGAGGGCGTCGTCAGGAGGGGATCGTGAGCACCACCGTGATCGACGGGCTTCCGCCCGGGCCGACGGCCCCGATGCCGTTCCAGACGCTGGGCATCATGCTGCGCCAGCGCCCGTACCTGGAGCGCCAGCGCCGCCGCTACGGGCGGATGTTCTCCATCAACCTGCTCGGCCTCGGCCGCATGGTGATCCTGGCCGACCCGGACCTCATCAAGCACACGTTCATGGCGCCGCCCGACGTGCTGCACGCCGGGTCGCGCTCGCCGCTGCGCAAGGTGCTGGGCGACAACTCGCTGCTGGGCATCGACGAGGACCATCACATGGAGCAGCGCAAGCTCCTGCTGCCGCCGTTCAAGGGCCAGCGGATGAAGGCCTACGAGCCGCTGATCGAGGAGATCGCGTCGGCCGAGATCGAGCGCTGGCCGCTGAACACCGAGTTCGCGACCGCCAGGTCGATGCAGACGATCACGCTGCGCGCGATCCTGCGCGCGGTGTTCGGGGCCAGCGGCGCCACGCTGACCGAGCTGGAGGAGCTGCTCCCGCGCTGGACCGACATGGGGCAGTCGCTCAGCCGCTTCCCGCAGATCCACAAGGACCTCGGCCCGCTGTCGCCGTGGGGCAAGTTCCTGCGCTTGCGGGCCAAGGTGGACAAGATCCTCGACGGCCTGATCGACCAGACCAAGAACGACCCGGACCTGGCCGACCGGCCCGACGTCCTGGCCCTGATGGTCCAGGCCCGGCGCGAGGACGGCACGGAGCTGACCAACCCCGAGATCCGCGATCAGCTCGTCACGATGCTCGCCGCCGGCCACGAGACGACCGCGCACACGCTGGCGTGGTCGATCGAGCGCCTGCGCCGCCATCCGGAGATCCTGAAGCGGTTGCAGGACGAGGCCGCCGCGGGCGGCAAGGAGCTGCGCGAGGCCACGATCCTCGAGGTCCAGCGCATGCGCCCGGTGATCTCGTTCGCCGGCCGCCACACGATGAAGCCCTTCGAGGTCGGCGGCTACCGGATCCCGCGCGGCGTGCTGATCGGGCTCAGCGCCGGGCTGACGCACTACGACCCCGAGCTGTTCCCGCATCCGGATCGCTTCGACCCCGACCGCTTCGTCGGCGTGCGCCCCGGGACCTACTCGTGGATCCCGTTCGGCGGCGGCCGCCGGCGCTGCATCGGCGCGACGTTCGCGCACATGGAGCTGGACGTCGTCCTGCGGCTGATCCTGGAGCGCGTCGAGCTGGCGCCGACCGACGCGCCCGACGAGCAGTGGCACTTCAAGGGCGTCGCGTGGTCGCCCAAGGAGGGCGGGCGGGCGTTGGTCACGCGCCGTCGCGGGCCGGTCGCGCGGCCGGAGCCCGAGGCGCCCGAGGAGGAGGTCGCGCGGGCCGCGTGACCGAGGACGTCGACCTCTCGCTGCTGGCCCTGCTCCCGGAGCCCGCCGGGTTCCGCGACCGCCTGCTGCTCGGCATGGCGGCGGCGATCCGCGAGCAGGGCAGCTTCCGGCCGGTCACGGTCGCCGAGGTCGTCCGGCACGCGCGCACCAGCCGCCGGACCTTCTACCAGCACTTCGACGACCGCGAGTCGTGCTTCCTGGCGCTGTTCGACGTCGTCTCCGCGCGGCTGCTGGAGACGATCGCCGACGCGGCGACCGGCGACGGCCCGTTCGCGCGGCGCGCCGAGCGCGCCGTCGCCGCCTACCTCGGCACGCTGGCCGCCGAGCCGACGCTGACGCGCGCGTGCATCCAGGAGACGGCGTCGCTGGGCCCGGAGGGGCTCGCGCGACACCGCGCGATGAACGACCTCTGGGCCCAGCAGATCATGCGCCTGGTCGAGGAGGCGCGCCGGCACGACGACGCGCTGCGCCCGCTGGGGCTGGAGGTCGCCACGATCATCACCGGTGGCTTCCGGGACCTCGTCCTCGTCGCCCTCGACCAGGGCCGTGACCTGACCGAGCTGCAGGACGTCGCGGTCGACGTCCTGCGCCGGATCACGCTGCGCTGACCACCTGCCGCGTCGTCACGTTGACGCGGTTCCACAGGTTGATGGCCGCGATCGCCAGGACGATCGCGGCCATCTGCTGCTCGTCGAAGTGCGCGGCGGCGGCGTCGTAGATCGCGTCGGGGACCGGGTCGGCCCGGTCGGCCATCCGGGTCACCGCCTCGGTCAGCGCGAGCGCGGCCCGCTCGGCGTCGGTGTAGTACGGCAGCTCGCGCCAGGCGCCGATGCCGTACACGCGCTCCTCGCTCTCGCCGGCCTTGCGCAGCGCCTTGGCGTGCATGTCCACGCACCAGCTGCAGCCGTTGATCTGGCTGGCGCGCAGCGAGAGGAACTCGAGGTCGATCGGGACGCGGGCGCGGCTCGCGGCCTTGCTCAGCGCCTGGGCGGCCTCCAGCGCGCCCTCGAGGACGAGGACGGGGTTCTGCATGCGGGGGAGGAGAGGGGTCGTCGAGGTCGACATGGTGGGGTTGCTCCTTGTCACATCCGGGGGTGTGCGTCGGTCTCACCCCTATGACCGAGCGCGAGCGGAGAATGTGACAACGATGGACGAGAACGACCTGTTGGCCCGACGCTTCGAGGAGCACCGCGGTCGCCTGCACGCGGTGGCGCGGCGGATGCTGGGCTCGTCGGCCGAGGCCGACGACGCGCTGCAGGAGGCGTGGCTGCGGACCAGCCGCGATCGCCGCGACGAGGTGGACGACCTCGGCGCGTGGCTGACGACCGTGGTCTCGCGCGTGTGCCTCAACATGTTGGACTCGCGTCGGCGTCGCCGCGAGGAGGCGCTCCTGGACGACGGGCGGCTGCCGGAGCCGACGGTGGTGGTGGAGCCCGAGGAGCAGGCGCTGGCGGCGGACGCGGTCGGCTCGGCGCTGCTGGTCGTGCTGGACCAGCTCTCGCCGCCGGAGCGGCTGGCGTTCGTGCTGCACGACCTGTTCGGGCTGTCGTTCGAGGAGGTCGCGCCGATCGTGGACCGCACGCCGGCGGCGGCGCGGCAGCTGGCGTCCCGCGCGCGGCGGCGCGTGCGCGGGGCCGAGGCGCCCGCCGGCGACCTCCGCCGCCGCCGCCGCGCGATCGTCGACGCCTACCTGGCCGCCGCGCGCGAGGGCGACTTCGACGGGTTGTTGAACGTGTTGGCGCCCGACGTGGAGCTGCGGGTGGACCAGGACCCCGCCCATCCCGGCGCGCCGCTGCGGATCGTGCGCGGCGCGGAGGCCGTGGCGCGCAGCGCGTCGCTGGGCGGGCGCGGCGGCCAGGCGGCCGGGCGCTCGGCGCGGCGGGCGCTGATCGACGGCGTCCCGGGCGCCGTGGTCTTCGACGCCGACGGCGCGCCGGTGACGATCCTGGCCTTCGCCGTCGAGGGCGAGCGGATCGCGCGGGTGGACATCCTGCTGGACCCGGCGCGGGTGGCCGCCGCGGTGGGCTGAGCGCCTACGACGACAGGTGGATCTTGGTGCCGCGCTTGCCGTAGATCAGCGGCGGCGCGGCGTCGGCGACGATCCTGCCGGCGCGCCAGCGGTAGTGCACGGTCTTGGTCTTCGACGGGCAGCAGAACGGGTCGTCGCCCGAGTAGGCCCCGTACTTGACGCTGATCGCGCGGCCGGAGCCGGTGACGCGGAGGTGCAGCTGGAGGCGGTCGGAGGCCCAGCCGAGGAAGCGCGTGCCGCGGAAGAGCAGGACGGCCTGGCCGGTGCCGTCGCCGGAGTCCGCGAGGACCAGGCCGAAGGCGGTGATCGTGGAGCCGTCGCTGCCGCGGGCGACGGCCTTCGGGCCGGTCAGCGCGAAGTGGCGCTTGCCCAGCGTGCCGTCGACGACGTAGGAGCGGTGCGCGTAGGACTGGGCGACCGCGCGCGAGGGGCCGGCGGCGGAGGCGGCGGCGGGCGCGGTGAAGGCGACGCCGGTGAGGGCGAGCGCCGCGGCGGCGGCGGGCAGGGCGGGAGCGGGGCGGACCGAGAGCATGTCCGCCCCGTACCCGTGTGCGCGAGGCTCAGTCCAGGTCCGGCGCGCGGTAGACCACCTCGCCGCCGACGATCGTCGCGACCGTCGGGACGGCGGGCAGGTCGTCGGCGGCGGTGTCGACGGGATCGGCGCCGAGGACCGTGACGTCCGCCAGGTGGCCGGGCTTCAGCGCGCCGAGGCGGTCGGCCATGTTGGTGGTCTCGGCCGGGCGGACGGTGTAGCCCTCGAGCGCGGTGAGCGCGTCGATCGCCTGGTCGTCGTAGGCGGCGCGGCCGGTCTCGCCCGGCGGGCGGCGCAGGCGCGCGGCGCCCATGCCCTCGCGCCAGTCGAAGCGCGCGACCGGCCAGTCGGAGCCCAGCGTGACGGTCGCGCCGGACGCGATCAGCGAGCGGATCGGGAAGGCGCGGCCGGGCGCGGTGCGCTCGGCGCCCAGGCGCCGCGACCAGTTGTCGTCGCGGTCGGGCGACAGGTGCATCATGTGCTGGGCCTGCATCGAGGCGATGACGTCCTCGGCGGCGAAGCGCGGCAGGTCGTCGGGCTGGAGCGTCTCGATGTGCTCGATCCGGTGGCGGATCCCGGGCGCGGCGCCGGACTTCCTGTAGGCGTTCAGCGCCTCGCGGACGCCGCGGTCGCCGCAGGCGTGGGTGACGACCTGGAAGCCGTGGGAGGCGAAGAACGCGACCGCGCGGGCGTACCTGTCGGGGTCGGGCCAGAACGGGGCGAGGCCGTCGCCCTCGCGGTCGGCCTCCACCAGCCATGCGGTGCCGGTGTCGATGACGCCGTCGATGAACAGCTTGGCGACGCCGGCGCGCCAGCGGGCGCCGCGCGCGTCGCGGTGGCGGGCGTACTCCTCCCAGGTCTCCTCGGGCGTGTCGGGGTTGGACCAGAACGGCATGACGATCCGGGTGCGCAGGTCGCCGTTGGCCTCCAGCTCGCGCAGCGTGTCCAGCGAGGCGACGGTCCCGTCCATGCCGTGCACGCCGGTGAGGCCCGCCGCCGCGAAGCGCTCGAGGTTGCCCTTGTTGAAGGCGTAGACCTCGGCGTCGGTCAGCGCGGGCATCGCGGCGCGGGCCAGGCGCATCGCGCCCATCTCGCGCAGCTCGCCGGTGGGCCTGCCGGCGTCGTCGACGACGACCTCGGCGTGCTCGTCGAAGCGGCGGGGGCCGTCGATCCCGGCCAGCTCCAGCGCGCGCGGCGTGGCCAGCGCGGTGTGGAAGTCGATGAACGTCAGCAGCGCTGGGCCGCCGCCCGCGGCGTCGGCGATCAGCTCGCCGCCGATGCCGCTGTCGGCGAACGCGTTGTAGTCCAGGCCGAAGCCGAGCACCCACTGGCCGGGCGCGCACCGCGCGCGCTCGGCGGCGACCGCGGCGCGGACGCCGTCCAGCGTGTGGACGTCGAGCAGGTCGACGCCGCGGGCGTCCAGCGCGCCGAGGAACGGGTGGACGTGGCTGTCGGTCAGGCCGGGCACGACGGCGGCGCCCTTCAGGTCGATCGTCTCGTCGGCGCCCGCGACGTCGCGCGCGTCGCCGACGACGGCGATCCTGTCGTCCTTGATGCCGATCGCGGTCGCGGCGGGCCGGTCGGGGTCCAGCGTGCGGACGCGGCCGTTGACGAGCGCGAGGTCGAGCTGCTCGTTCATGCCGCCACCTCGCCGGTCGACGCGCGGGCGGGCGCGATCAGCGGCCAGGGGCGGGCGGCCTCGATCGCCGCGCCGACGCGGAAGGTCGTGAGGTCGTCGTAGGTCCGGGCGGCGATCTGCACGCCGGTCGGGACGCCGTTGTCGGCGAAGCCGGACGGGACGTTGAGGACCGGGCAGCGCGACATGATGTTGAACACCGGCGTGAGGCCGGCGTCGAAGTAGAACTCGAGGTCGACGCCGTCGACGGTCAGGACCGTGTCGATGTAGTCGTCGCCGGCGACCAGGCCGCGGGTGGCCATCGTCGGGCAGATCAGCGCGTCGTAGCGGTCCAGCAGCGCGCCGACGGGCGCGTACAGCTCGGCCTCCAGCGTGTGCTTCTCCAGCAGCGTGCCGCCGGCCGCGTAGCCCGCGATGCGCCGGGCGAACTCGGCGGCGTAGGCGGTGACGGTGTCGGCGTGCGCGGCGGCCTCCGCGCCGATCCACTCGCCGAAGCCGAGGTGGAAGTGGATCGCGGTCGCGCGGCGGACCTTCTCGCGGTCGACGACGAGGTCGACCTCCTCGACGAGCGCGCCCGCGCCGCGCAGCGCCTCGGCGACCGCGAGCGTGTTGGCGCGGATCTCGGGGTCGACGGGCCAGGAGCCGAGGTCGGTGGAGACGGCGACGCGCAGGCCCTCGACGGGCTCGAAGTCGCTGGGCAGCACGTACTTGGGGCGCAGGGACGCGATGTCGTCGGGCGCCGGTCCGGCGATCGCGTTCTCGTACAGCGCGGTGTCGGCGACCGTGCGGGCCAGCGGGCCGACGTGGCAGTAGGTGTCCAGGTTGAACGGCGCCTCCTGCGGGACGCGGCCGTAGGGCGGCTTGAAGCCGACGACGCCGTTGAACGACGCGGGGGCGCGGATCGACCCGCCGATGTCGGAGCCGGAGGCCAGCGTGGTGGTGCCGGAGGCCAACGCGGCGCCCGCGCCACCGGAGGATCCGCCGACGCCGAACGCGGGGTTCCACGGGTTGCGCGTGACGCCGTGGATGCGCGAGTGCGTGAAGAACGCGCACGAGTACTCGGGCGCGGTGGTGCGGGCGTGGACGATCGCGCCGGCGTCGAGCATCCGCTGGGCGAAGTTGGAGGAGTGCTCGGCGACGAGGTCCTTGTAGGTCAGCGAGCCCTGGGTCCACGGCTGGCCCGCGACGGCCTCCTCCTCCTTGATCGCCAGGGGGAGGCCTTCGAGCGCGCGCGGCTCGGGCCCGCCGCGCTCGGCCCAGGCGACGTAGCGCTGCTCGGCGGCCCTGGCCTCGACGCGGGCCTCGTCGTGGCGCTCGTGGACGAGCGCGTTGACGGTCGGCTCGACCTCCTCGGCGCGGGCGATCACCGCATCGAGCAGCTCGACGGGGGAGAGGCTCCGATCGCGGAAGCGCTCCAGCGCCTCGGTGGCGGAGATGGCGTACAGCTCGCTGCTCATCGGTCCTTCTTCGCGGGGTCGTTGGTGGGGTTGGCGTCGGCCACGGCCTCGATCGCGTCGAGGATCGCGTCGGAGGCGAGGTCGAACGACGCGTCGAGGTCCGGGAAGAGATGCGCCGCGGCCCGCGCGGCGTGCGGATGCGTGGTCGCGGGCAGGAGCGCGTAGGCGCGGCGCATCGCGTCGGCGTCGCGGAACGTCTGGCCGTTGGCCGCGTAGTAGAGGCCGGTGCCGACGACGTGGTTCTCGATGACCTGGAGGTACCGGGCGGCCTGCTCGGGTCGCAGGCCACGTCGGATGAGGAGGCCGAGGAGCCGGTCGGCGATCGCCTGGAGGCTCGGCGTGTCGTCGGGCTGGACGGCGAGCAGCAGCGCCAGGTCGGGGTGCCGGCGGTAGCGGTTCATCGCGTGGCGCAGCTCGGCCTTGAGGGTCTCGCGCCAGGTGAGCGCGGTCTCGTCGAGGTCGGGGAGCGTGCCGAACAGGCGGTCCGCGAGGCCGGCGAGGATCTCGTCCTTGTTGCGGAAGTGGCGGTAGACCGCGGTCGGGTCGGCGTCGAGCTCGGCGCCGATGCGGCGGAGCGTGACGGCGGCGACGCCTTCGGCGTCGGCGATGGCCTGCGCGGCGTCGAGGATCCGGGCGCGGTCGAGGCGCGGACGGGCGGGCGCCGCGGGGTTCTCGGGGGCCGTGGAGGCGGCGCGTGGGGCCATCGAGGGCCGAGCCTATGGGGTGCGTCGGGAGGAAGTCAACAGCGTTGACAGCGGTGTGGACCCGAGTCGTGCCCCGGGCGCCGCCACCCGGCGTCCCGACCCCTACAGCAACCGTCGCCCCGTCACCGCGGCCAGCGCCAGGCCCGCGCAGACGACCATCCGCAGCACCGGCCGCGGCATCGTCGCGAAGCGCACGTCGTGCCGGTGGCGCCGTTGCAGCAGCGCGAAGTCCCGCAGCCCCGGCTTCTCACCGTCCTTCACCCGGCCGGCGACCTCCAGCGCCGCCAGGTCCCGCAGGAGCAGATGCAGGCGACAGCCCGGCGTCAACGTCACGCGGGCCGTGAGGTCGCGGTCGCCGACGACCTGCCAGAAGTGCACCGCGCCGTGGGGGATCACGATCGAGTCGCCGGCGGCGAGGTGGTGGGCGACTCCCGCGAGCGTGAAGAGGACGTGGCCGCCGAGGACCTCGAAGACCTCGTCGCTGGTGTCGTGGACGTGCGGCGTGTTGGGCCGCTCCATCGGCGCGACCGTGAGCTGGATGACCAGGTGGTCGTCGTCGGCGGCCACGACCTCGTGGAGCCGGCCGCTGGGGAAGACGATGGTCTCGAGGGGCCTGTCGGCAGCGGCCGGGCCGGCGAGGAGAGGGCTGGTCATGCACGCACTGTCCTCCGGCGCGCGCGGGCCCGCATCGGGGGGTACCCCAGTCCGGGCTCTAGTGTCGTGATTCATTCATTCGCCGGCCGCCTCCGGGCGCTCGCCGCCGCCATGCGCTCGTCGCTGTTCCTCAACGACCCACAGGGTCGCCTGCGGCCATCGACGACCGCCTGACGGGGCCGAGCATCCCGGAATGCTGCGACCGAATGAGTGAATCACGACACTAGGTGGGGACCGCCGCACGCCGGCGCTCGAGCGCCAGCGACACCATGAAGATGACCATCCCGGCCAGCGCGAGCGCGACGGCGACGACCATCGGCGCGGTCAGCCCGAGGCCCGCGGCGAGCACGACGCCGCCCAGCCACGCGCCGATCGCGTTGGCGATGTTGAACGCCGAGTGGTTCAGCGCGGCGCCGAGGGTCTGCGCGTCGCCGGCGACCTCCATCAGCCGCATCTGCAGGCCGGTCGGGAGGATCAGCGCCATCCCCAGGAAGAACACGGTGATCGGCGCGAGCACGGGGCTGGCGCTCGTGAACGCGAACGTCCCGAAGATCGCCGCCATCGCCACGAACGCGCCGAGCATCGCCCGATGCGGGCGCCAGTCCATCAGCCGCCCGGCCATCAGGTTGCCCGCGACCATCCCGGCGCCCCAGATCGCGAGCACGACCGGCACGAGCGCCTCGCGCAGGCCCGCGCGGTCGGTGAGGATCGGCGAGATGTAGGAGTACACGGCGAACATGCCGCCGCCGCCGATCCCGCCGGTCGCGACCGCCAGCCAGACCTGCGGGCGGCGCAGCGCGGTCAGCTCGCGCCGGAACGTCGCCGCGCGGTCGGCGGCCACCAGCGGGACGACGCGCAGCACGCTGATCGCGGTCACCGCCGCCAGCGTGGCGGCCACGCCGAACGCGACGCGCCAGCCGAACGCCTGGCCGATCCACGTCGCCGCCGGGACCCCGACCACGTTGGCCACGCTCAACCCGAGCAGCACGCGCGCGACCGCGCGCGCCTTCAGGCCCGGGGGCGCGAGGTCGGCGGCCAGCAGCGACGCGACGCCGAAGTACGCGCCGTGCGGCAGGCCGGTCAGGAAGCGCGCGGCCATCAGCGTCGCGTAGGACGGCGCCAGCGCGCTGAGCAGGTTGCCGAGCGCGTAGGCCACCATCAACGCGACGAGCAGCGTGCGCCGCGGGAACCGCGCGCCGAGCCCGGCGAGCACCGGCGCGCCGACGACGACGCCGACCGCGTAGGCCGACACGACATGGCCCGCGGTCGGGATCGAGATGCTCACGCCGTGGGCGATCTGCGGCAGCAGGCCCATGGCCACGAACTCGGTCGTGCCGATCGCGAACCCGCCGAGGGCGAGCGCCAGCAGCGCCGCGCGCAGGGGCGGCGCGGACGGTGCGGGAGTCGAGGACCGGGTCCGAGGTTCGCTGAGCAGGGCGGACACGCCCTTACACGTGTAGCGGACGCGCGCGCGAGATCGGGCCGGGGTTCACACACCTTCACGTCGGCAGACCCACTACCGTGGCGCGCCGCATGACTTCGACTTCCTCCGACGGCGACTCCGTCGGCTTCGCGGACCTCGACCTCGCGCCCGAGCTCGTCGCCGCCCTGACCACCCTCGGCTACGAGGAGCCCACGCCGATCCAGCGCGAGGCGATCCCGGCGCTGCTGGAGGGCCGCGACCTGCTCGGCCAGGCGGCCACCGGCACCGGCAAGACCGCGGCGTTCGCGCTGCCGCTCCTGCAGCGCCTGGGCCGCGACGGCGGCCAGACGCGCGATCCGCGCGGGTTGGTCCTCGTGCCGACGCGCGAGCTGGCGACCCAGGTCGCCGAGGCCGTCCACCGCTACGGCCGCGACCTCGGCGTCCGGACGCTCGCGATCTACGGCGGGCAGCCGATCGTCCGCCAGCTCAAGGCGCTGGAGCGCGGGGTGGACGTCGTCATCGCCACGCCCGGCCGCGCGCTCGACCACATCCGCCGGTCGTCGCTGAAGCCGGAGGGCCTGCGGACGATCGTGCTCGACGAGGCCGACGAGATGCTCGACATGGGCTTCGCCGAGGACATCGAGGCGATCCTGTCCGGCACCCCGGTCGACCGCCAGACCGTGCTGTTCTCCGCGACGCTGCCGCCGCGCATCGCGCGCATCGTCGACTCGCACCTCAACGACCCGGTCCGGATCCGGCTCGGCGGCGAGCGCCACGCGCCGGGCGAGGCGCCGAAGGTCCGCCAGAAGGCCTACGTCGTGCCGCGCGCGCACAAGCCCGCCGCGCTCGGCCGCGTCCTGGACGTCGAGTCGCCCGGCGCGACGATCGTCTTCTGCCGCACGCGCGCGGAGGTCGACCAGCTCACCGAGACGCTCAACGGCCGCGGCCAGCGCGCCGAGGCGCTGCACGGCGGCATGAGCCAGGAGCAGCGCACGCGCGCGATCGGGCGCCTGAAGGCCGGGACGACCGAGCTGCTGGTCGCGACCGACGTCGCCGCGCGCGGCCTCGACGTCGACGTGCTCACCCACGTCGTCAACTACGACGTCCCGTCGGCGCCGGAGGCCTACGTGCACCGGATCGGCCGCGTCGGGCGCGCCGGGCGCGAGGGCACGGCGATCACGCTCGCCCAGCCGCGCGAGCACCGGATGTTGAAGGCGATCGAGCGGGTGACGCGCCAGCCGATCGCCGTCGAGAAGCTGCCGACGGTCGCCGACCTGCGCGCGCGGCGCCTGGAGGCCACGACCGAGGCGCTGGCCACGCTGCTGGCCGAGGGCGGCGAGGCGCTCGACCCGTTCCGCGTGGTCGTCGAGACGCTCGGCGACGAGCACGACCCGATGGAGGTCGCGCTGGCGGCCGTGGCGCTGGCGCACCGCGCCGGCGGCACGCCGGCCGACGCCGAGCACGACGAGATCCCGGACCTGTCGGCGTCGCGGGAGCGGCCGGCGAAGGGGCCGCGCGAGCGGCGCCCGGAGCGGGGCGAGCGCCCGGAGCGCGGCGAGCGCGGCGAGCGCGGTGGGCGCGGCGAGCGCCCCGAGCGCGGCGGGCCGAAGGAGCGGGGCGGGCGCGGGAAGCACCGCGACGCCGACGGCCCGGCCACCACGCGCCTGTTCATCGGCGCCGGGCGCGAGCGCGGGATCCGGCCGCAGGACCTCGTCGGCGCGATCGCGAACGAGGCCGGGTTGAGCGGGCGGCAGATCGGCGCGATCGAGATCGCCGAGCGGTTCTCGCTGGTCGAGGTGCCCGAGGCGGCGGCCGATCACGTCGTGGCCGCGCTGCGCCATCGGACGATCAAGGGTCGCAAGACGACGGTCCGTCGGGAGGGCACCCGCCCCCGTCGGTGGTAGCTTCCCGGGGGTGGGCCGCAGCGCAGAGCGACCTTCCCCGATGAGGAGTTTCACGTGACGGAAGTGCGGGACCGGCGCTGGATCGCCGCGGCACCCCGAGACGTCTGGCGGTTGCTGAGCGCCATTGAGCGCTACCCCGACTGGTGTCCGTGGGCGCGGACGGTGCGGCACGCGGGCGGTCCGGCCGGGCTCGGCGTCGGCTACCAGACCGGCGCGGGGGAGTGGCGGATCGTGGAGTTCGACCCGCCGCGCCGGCAGGTCCACCGGGCCGAGCATCCGCGGCTGGCGCGCACGTTCGACCGGGTCTTCGAGCTGCGCTCCGACGGTGCCGACGGCACCTGGGTGGAGCTGATCGTCCGCTCCCGCCCGGCGCTCGGCTGGGCGGGACGCGCGTTCGATCGCGCCATCTTGCGTCCGCAGGAGGCGCGCCGGCTGCCGCGCGCGCTGGACGGCATCGAACGCCTCCTGGCCGCGCCGGGTCTGCGGGCCTTAGGCTGAGGCCAACCCCACCGTCAACCACCACAGGAGGAAGCCGGATGCCGGCCAAGGGCCATGCGCAGTGGAAGGGCGATCTCAAGAGCGGGAGCGGCACGTTCACCGCGGGGGACGCGATCTCGGGCGACTACTCCTACAAGTCGCGCTTCGAGGACGGGCCGGGCGCCAACCCGGAGCAGCTGATCGCGGGCGCGCACGCGTCGTGCTTCTCGATGGCGCTGTCCAACATGTTGGCCGAGGCGGGCACGCCGGCCGAGCAGATCAACACCGACGCGGTCGTGACGCTGCGCCTGGTCGACGGCGCGCCCACGATCACCAAGATCGAGCTGACGACGCTCGGGCGCGTCCCCGGCCTCGACGAGGACAAGTTCGTCGAGGCGGCCAACGCGGCCAAGGCCGGCTGCCCGGTCAGCAAGGCGCTGGCGGGCGTCCCGGAGATCACGCTGGACGCGTCGCTGGAGGCCGTCTAGCGACGATCGGCCAGGCGTGGTGGTCGGGCGCGCTCCGGGCGGATCCGCCGCGGGGGCGCGCCGTCGCGCCCGTCGCGCCGCCGCGCCGTCGCTAGGCGCCGGGCAGGACCTTCGGCAGCCACGCCGCGACGGCCGCGCGCACGGCCGGCAGGTCCTTCTTGAGCGCGTGGTCGCCGGGGACCTGCGCGACCTGACGGCGCCCGCGCCCGCGGCGGGCCGGCGGCATCCCGAAGCGGTCGTTGACGCCCTGGACGACGAGCATCGGCACGCGCACCGCGTCCAGCTCGGGCTGGCGCGTCTTGGGCTCGGCGTCGGGGTCGCGCCGCGGCGGGTGCAGCGGGAAGGCCAGGCACAGCACGCCGATCGCGCCGGTCTCGGCGGCGGTGCGGCAGGCGACGCGCGCGCCGGAGGAGCGGCCGCCGGACAGCGTGGGGAGCCCGGCGAGCGCGCCGGCGGCCAGCGCCGCGTGCGCCGCCAGCCAGGCGGCGTCGAGCTGCGCGGCGGGCGCCGCCGAGCGCCGTCCCGCGACGCGGTAGGGCTGCTCGATCCGCGCGACGGTCACGTGCGCGTCCAGCGCGGCGTCGGTCGCCGCCAGCAGGTCGGGCGCGTCGACCGAGCCGCCCGCGCCGTGGCCGAGCAGCAGCGCCGCCACCGGCGCGGGCGCGTGGCGCACGTGGGCGCGGGCCGGGCCGTGCGGCGTGTCGATGTCCAGGACCTCGTCGGCGGGCACCATGCCACCATACGTCGCGATGCACGACGCCTCCGCACCGGTGCGGGTCGACAAGTGGCTGTGGGCCGCGCGGATGGTCAAGACCCGCGCGCTCGGATCCGACGCCGCCAAGGGCGGGCGGGTCGAGGTCAACGGCGTGGTCGTCAAGCCGAGCAAGGACGTCAGGCCCGGCGACGAGCTGGCCTACACCAACGGCCCGGTGAAGACCGTCGTGCGGATCACGGCGACGGCCGAGCGGCGCGGCTCGGCGGCCGTCGCGGCGACGCTCTACGACGAGACGCCCGAGTCGATCGCCGCGCGCGAGGCGTTCCGCGAGCGGCGGCGCCTGGAGCTGCAGTCGATCCCGCGGTCGACCTACGACGACGGCGGCGCGCGGCCGACCAAGCGCGACCGGCGCCGCTTCGAGCAGCAGCGCGAGACGGCGCGCAACCGCCGCGACGTGTAGGCCTACGCGCGCTGCCGCGTTCGCTGCAGGCGCTTGACGACCGGGTGCGACAGCGCGAACAGGATCACGAAGACCGCGATCGTGCCCCAGACCAGCGGGTCGGTGGTCGAGAAGTGCTCCAGGCGCGAGCCGAGGATCACCGCGATGACGATCAGCGGCAGCTGGCCGATCGCGGTCGTCCACGCGAAGCGCGTCAGCGGCACGCGCGTCGCCCCGCACACGTAGCCGACGAAGCTGAACGGCACGATCGGCAGGAGGCGCAGGAGCAGCAGCGCGGTCCAGCCGCCGCGCTGCACCGCGTGCTCGATCGCCGCGCTGCGCTCGTCGCCGGCCAGCCGGGTGAGCAGCGGGCGGCCGAGGTGGCGGCCGATGAAGAACGTGCAGATCCCCGAGGCGAACCAGCCGGTCGCGCAGATCAGGATCCCGAGCGGGATCCCGTAGGTGAAGCCCGTGACGAGGTTGGTGATCTCGGCCGGGAAGACCACGACCGCGTGGGCGATCATCAACGCATACAACACGAGCACGCCGCCCGCGCCGGTGCCGCGGAGCTGCTCGCGCAGCGCGGTCGTGTCGCCGTGGGCGGCGTGGCCGAGCGCCTCGCGGACCGGGTGGATCAGCAGGCAGAGGCCGAGGGCGAGGACGACGGCCCCGGCGATCGCGGCGATGTGCGACCGGCGGGGCCCCACGGCCCTACCTCACACCGAGCAGGTCGACCACGAACACGAGCGTCTCGTCCGGCCCGATGACCGGCGGGGCCCCGCGCTTGCCGTAGGCGAGCATCGGCGGGATCGTGATCCGGCGCCGGCCGCCGACCTTCATGCCCTCGACGCCCTGGTCCCAGCCCTGGATGACCTGGCCCTTGCCGAGGCCGAACTTGAACGTGTCGCCGCGGTCCCAGGAGGCGTCGAACTGGTCGCCGGTCGCCCACGAGACGCCGACGTAGTGGACGTCGACGATCTTGCCGGCGACGGCCTCGTCGCCGGTGCCGACCTCGAGGTCCTCGATCTCCAGCTGGTAGGACGGCGCGCCGCCGGGGACGCTGACTTCGGGCTTCTCGTTGGGGGCCATGGCCCGGGAGGTTAGCCGGCGCTATCCACCGGCGCGCACGACATCGTAGCCGTCGGCCTCCAGGGCGGCGATCACGGTGTCGCGGTGGTCGCCCTGCAGCTCGATGACGCCGTCCTTGGCCGAGCCGCCGACGCCGCAGCGCTTCTTGAGCTTGGCGGCGAGATCGCGGATCTCGAGGTCGTTGAGCGGCAGGTTGAAGACGGTGGTGACGCCCTTGCCCTTGCGGCCCGCGATCTCGCGGCGGACCTTCACGGGGCCGGACGTCTGGCGCTTGACCGTCTTCGGGTCGCGCGCCTTGCGCAGGTCGCCGTCGGAGGACGACCAGACCATGCTGGAGTCGTTGCCGCGTCGGGGCATCGGGCTCAGGATAGGCTGCGAGGCAATGGCGTACACCAACGCGGAGGGCCGGCAGCAGCTGCTCGACGACCTGGGCGGGGCGGCCGACGCGATCGCGATCGCGATCGCCGCCCTCGGCGAGGCCTACGAGCTGCTCGACGAGCAGACCGGCGACAAGCTGGAGGAGCTGCTGTTCCGCCCGGCGCAGGCCGCGTCGGGGCGGGCGAAGCGGACGTACGCGGAGTTCGCCGAGCGCCACGGGTTCCCGGCGCGGGCGTTCGCGGGCGGCCGCGCGCCCCACGCGCACCGGCCGAAGGACCACATCGACAACGCGGTCGCCGCCTTGGAGCGGGCCGACGCCGAGCTGGGCGAGCTGCAGGACTCGATGCTGCCGGTCGAGGTCGGCGACGCCGAGGTCCGGGCGGGCATCGCGGAGACGCGGGCGTTGTTGGGGCCCTTGCCGCACACGGCCCACGAGCTGGAGCGACGGCTCGGGCGCTAGCGTCAGCCCTCGGCGGCCTCGGACGCCTCCAGCCAGGCGGCCTCGAGGTCGTCGCGCTCGGCGGTGAGGGTCGCCAGCTCGTCGTTGAGCGCGCGCAGGCGGTCGAAGTCGGTGGCCGCGCCCGCCATCGCCTCGTGCAGCTCGGTCTCGCGCGTGGCGAGCTTGTCCAGCGCGCGCTCGATCCGGGCGATCTCCTTGCGGGCCTCGCGCGCGGCGCCGCCGGCGCCGGGCCTGCGGGCGGGGGCGGCGGGCGCGGTGGCGTCCGCGGCGGTGACGGGCGCGGTGGCCGGCGCCGGCGTCGCCGCCGCCGCCGCGTCGGCCGCGTGACGCGCCTGGAGGTACTGGTCGATCCCGCCCGGGAGATGGCGGATCCCGCCGTCGCCCATCAAGGCGTACACGTCGTCGGTGACGCGCTCGACGAAGTAGCGGTCGTGGCTGACGACGACCAGCGTGCCGGGCCAGCCGTCGAGCAGGTCCTCCAGCGCGGTGAGCGTGTCGATGTCGAGGTCGTTGGTCGGCTCGTCCAACACGAGGACATTGGGTTCGTCCATCAGCAGCCGCATGAGCTGCAGGCGCCGGCGCTCGCCGCCGGACAGGTCGCGGACCAGCGTTCGCGCCCGCTCGCCGCGAAAGCCGAAGCGCTCGGCCATCTGGCCGGAGGTGATCTCGACGCCGTCGGCCAGCCGCGTGCGCCCGCGCACCGAGGCGACCGACTCGAGGACGTTCTGGTCGCCGGGGATCTCGGCGACCTCCTGCGACAGGTAGGCCAGCCGCACGGTCTGGCCGCGGTCGACCGCGCCGGACGTCGGCTCCTGCGTGCCCGCCAGGATCCGGATCAGCGAGGTCTTGCCGCTGCCGTTGACGCCGACCAGCGCGACGCGGTCGCCGGGGCCCAGCCGCCAGGTCAGGTGGCGCAGGAGCGGCGGCGCGTCGCCGTAGCGCAAGGTGATGTCCTCGGCCTCGAGCACCTTGTTGCCCAGCCGCCGCGCGGAGAAGCGCAGCAGCTCGGCCCCGTCGCGGGCCTCGGGCTCGTCGGCGATCAGCGCGTTGGCGGCCTCGATGCGGAACTTCGGCTTCGACGTGCGCGCCGGCGGCCCGCGCCGCAGCCACGCCAGCTCCTTGCGCATGAGCTGCTGGCGGCGCTCCTCGCGCGCGGCGGCCTGGCGGTCGCGCTCGGCGCGCGCCAGCACGTAGGCCGCGTAGCCGCCCTCGTACTGGTCGACACCGCCGTCGTGGACCTCCCACGTCCGCGTGCACACGGCGTCCAGGAACCAGCGGTCGTGCGTGACGACCAGCAGCGTGCCGCGGCGGGCGGCGAGGTGCTGGGCCAGCCAGTCGACGCCCTCGACGTCGAGGTGGTTGGTCGGCTCGTCGAGCAGCAGCAGGTCCGGGTTGTCGATCAGCGCCTTGGCCAGCGCGATCCGCCGGCGCTCGCCGCCGCTCAGCGGGGCGATGACCGTGTCCAGGCCCTGCGGGAAGCGGTCGATCCCGACGCCGCCCAGCAGCCCGTCGAGCACGGTGCGGAAGCGGGCGTCGGCGCGCCACTCGTGGTCGGCGCGGCCCTCGACCAGCTCGGCGCGGACCGTGGCGGAGGGGTCGAGCGCGTCGCCCTGGCCGAGCACGCCGATCGACACGCCGCCGGAGCGCGTGACCGCGCCCGCGTCGGGCTCCTCGGAGCCGCCGATCAAGGCCATCAACGTGCTCTTGCCGTCGCCGTTGCGACCGACGACGCCCACGCGATCGCCCTCGGCCAGGCCGAGCGTGACGTCGCTCAGGACCGTGCGCGCGGCGTAGCCCTTGGCGACGTCCTTGAGGTTGACGAGGTTGCGCGCGGCGACGGGCGTCACCACCCGTAACCTACGCAACATGAGCGACGACGGCCCTTCCGACGACGCCCTGCTGCGCCCCTGCGACGTCGCCGCCTGGCTCGACGTGGAGGAGTCCTGGGTCGCCGACGCCGTCGCCCGCGAGGACCTCCCGATCATGGGCTACACCTCCAACGGGGAGCCCGTCGTCGTGGCCGGCGAGGTCCGGGCCTGGCTGCGACGGCCGGACCCGTTCGGGGACTGCACCTAGGGACGGGATCGCCGGCGCGGCGTCCGGGCAGGGCTCGCGTCCGCCGGGCCGCGTGTTTTCCCTGGAGCGCGGGGTAGTGGAGGGCTGATGACCGACGCCGGACGCCGTGACATCGACCGTGCCATCGCCGGGCTGGCGGAGAAGCTGCCGGCCGAGCTGGAGGTGCTCGCGCGGATCGCCTATGACTACTCGTGGTCCTGGGACCCGGACGGCGACGCGCTGTTCGGCGACGTCGACCCGGACCGCTGGACCGCGTGCGCGGGCAACCCCGTGCGGCTGCTGCAGGAGGCGAGCGCCGAGCGCCTGGCCGCCGCCGCGGCCGACGCGGCGCTGCTGGAGCGCGCCGCCGCGCTGGACCGGCGGTTGGCCGACCATCGCGCGGCGCCGCCGTCGCGGTCCGGCGCGCCGGTCGCGTACTTCTGCGCGGAGTACGCGATCCACGCGTCGCTGCCGATCTACTCCGGCGGCCTCGGCGCGCTGGCCGGCGACCTGGTCAAGGAGGCCAGCGACCGGGCGCTGCCGTTCGTCGCGATCGGGTTGATGTACCGCCAGGGCTACTTCCGCCAGCGGATCGACCTGTCGGGCTGGCAGCGCGAGTACTGGCTGGACACCGACGCCGAGCGCCTGCCCGCCGCGCTGGTCACCGGCGACGACGGGCGGCCGCTCACGGTCTCGGTGCCGGTGCGCGACGAGACGATCGTCGCGCAGCTGTGGCGGGTGGACGTCGGCCGCGTGCCGCTGTTCCTGCTGGACGCCGAGCGGCCCGAGAACTCCGCCTTCGCGCGCTTCACGACCTCGCAGCTGTACGTCGGCTCGCCCGAGGTGCGACTCGACCAGTACGCCTTGCTCGGGATCGGCGGACGGCGCGCGCTGGCCGCGCTGGGGGTCGAGCCCGAGGTCATCCACCTCAACGAGGGCCACGCGGCGTTCGGGGCGCTGGAGGAGCCGGGCGCGACGGTCGAGGAGATCGTCGCCGCGTCCCGGCCGCACACGGTCTTCACCACGCACACGCCGGTCCCGGCGGGCAACGACGCCTACCCGGGCGGCGACGTCGCGCTGCTGCTGGAGCCGGAGATCGAGGCGCGCGGCCTGGACGACGGCGCGGTGCTGGCGCTCGGCCGCACGCATCCCGAGGACGAGCACGAGCCGTTCGGGATCACGCAGCTGGCGATCCGCACGTCGCGGGCGACCAACGCGGTCAGCCGCCGCCACGGCGAGGTCGCGCGCGAGATGTGGCAGGAGCTGTGGCCCGGGACGCCGGTCGACGACGTCCCGATCACGCACGTCACCAACGGCGTGCACGTCCCGACGTGGATCGGCGGGCCGATGCGGACGCTGTTCGACACGTATCTCGGCGACGGCTGGATCACCCGCGCGGCCGACCCGGCGACGTGGGAGGGCATCGACGCGATCCCCGACGACGAGCTGCTGGCCGTGCGGCGCGCGCAGCGCGAGGGGCTCGTCGACCTCGTCCGCGCCCGGATCCCGCGCGACCGCCTGGTCCGCGGCGAGGAGCGCGCGTTCGTGGAGGCCGCCGAGTCCGCGTTCGACCCCGACGCGCTGACGATCGGCTTCGCCCGCCGCGTGGCGACCTACAAGCGCCTCGGGCTGATGGTCCACGACGCCGAGCGCGCGCTGGACCTCCTGCGCGGCGACCGCCCGGTCCAGCTCGTCATCGCCGGCAAGGCGCATCCGAAGGACGACCCGGGCAAGCAGCTCATCCAGGAGCTGCTGCATCTGCGCGGTGCGGCGGGGACGGAGGGGCGCGTGGTCTTCCTGGCCGACTACGACCTGGCGTCCGCCGCGCGGCTGGTCGGCGGCTGCGACGTCTGGGTCAACCTGCCGCGCCCGCCGCTGGAGGCGTCCGGGACCTCCGGGATGAAGTCGGTGCTCAACGGCGGCCTGCAGCTGTCCGTGCTGGACGGCTGGTGGGCCGAGGCCTACGACGGCTCGAATGGCTGGGCGCTACCCGGCGAGGTCGACGCCGACCACCAGGCCCAGGACGCCAGGGACGCGGCGATGTTGTACCGGTTGCTCGAGGACGAGGTGGTGCCGGAGTTCTACGCGGGGAACGGAGCGTGGGTGGCGCGGGTCAAGGCGTCGCTGAAGACCTGCGCGCCGCGGTTCTCGGCGACGCGGATGTTGCAGGACTACGAGAGCAAGATGTACGCGTGGAGCGGGGTGGCGGTGTAGGAGGGGGGCTTGGGGCGTCTCGGGCGCCTTTGGCGCTGACGCGCTCGGCGCTCGTGGTGCCGCTCCGCGCTGGTGGCCGAGTCACCGAGGGGAACGAGCGGGGTTGGCAGCGCCACCCGGGTCGCTCTCCGCCGGCCCGGCGCCGGGCTCAGGGCGAGCCGTTCGGGGCCGAAGCGTCGTCGCGGGTCACTGCGAACGTCCATGCGACGTTCGCAGTGACCCGCATCGCGCCGGCCGACCCTTCAACGCGCCGGCCGACCCGCGTCGCGCCGGCGGACCGATGGCGCGCTCGTGTCGTTATCCGACACGAAGGCGCCATTGGTTGTCGCTTCGGCCCCGAACGACCCGCCCTGAGCCCGGAGACTCGCTCGCGGACGACCGCAGGCGGTCGCCACGCCAACCCGGCCTCGCTCCCCTCGGTGACTTGGCCACCAGCGCCCCGCAGCACCGCCAACGCCCAGCGCGTCAGCGCCGCGAGCGCTCGCGCCACCCGGCCCGAAGCCCGCGTCAGCGCCGCCGCCGCCGCCGGCGCCGCGCCCGCGCCCCCGCCCGCTCCCGCCCCTACGCCACCCCCGCCTCGGCCAGCCAGGCCCAGAGCGTCTCCTGGTCCACCACCTGCACGCCCAGCTTGTCGGCCTTGTTGGTCTTCGCCGCGCCCGTGTTGGCCCCGGCCAGCAGGTAGTCCGTGTCGCCCGACACCGATGAGGTCGCCGTCGCGGCGGCCTGCTCCACCAACCGGGTCACGTCCGGCCGCGAGACCTTGGCGCCGGAGCGCGGGTCGGTGAACGCGCCGGTGATGACGACGGTCTTGCCCTTCAGCGGCGAGTCGCCGGCGGCGGCGACGTCGACGGGGCGGTCCTCGTCGTGGACGGTGAGGTCGACGCCGGCGGCGCGCAGCTCCGCGATCTCCTGGTCGACCTCCGGGCGCTGGAAGAACGCGACCAGCGACTCGGCGACCTTCGGGCCGATGTCCTTGATCGCCACCAGCTCGTCGACCGACGCCGCGGCGATCTCCTCGATCCGCTCGAACCCGGCCAGGCACAGGCGCTTGGCCGTCCCGTCGGAGGCCATCGGGATCGCGAAGCCGATCAGCGCCCGGCGCAGCCCCAGGCCCTTGGACTCCGCGATCGAGTCCACCATGTTGCGCGCCGAGACCTCGCCCATGCGCTCGTAGTCCAGCAGCAGGTCGGTCGTGATCTTGGTGTAGAAGTCCGCGCGCGACTTCAGGACCCCGTCCTCGGCGAGCTTCTCGATCCAGACGTCGCCGACGCCCTCCATGTCGGCCGCCGGCCGCGACGCCCAGTGCATCAGCCGGCGCGTGATCTGCGCCGGGCACTGCAGGTTCGGGCACCAGCGCTCCTCGCCGGTGCCGCGGATCTCCAGCTCGGTCGCGCACGACGGGCAGTACTTCGGCGGGACGATGACCTCCTCGGTCCCGTCGCGGTCCTCGGGGATCGAGCGCCCGGCGAACGGGATGACGTCGCCGCGGCGGACGACCGCGATCGTGTCGCCGATCCGCAGGTCGCGCTCCCGGATCAGCCGCGGGTTGTGCAAGGTGATGTTCTCGACCGTCACGCCGCCGACGAACACGGGCTCGACCTTCGCGCGCGGCGCGATCCGCCCGACCTTGCCGACCTGCCACTCGACCGCCAGCAGCTTCGTGAGCTTCTCCTCCGGCGGGTACTTGAAGGCGATCGCGCCGCGCGGCTCGGCGCTGTTGAAGCCCGCGGCCTCGAACGCCGCCGGCTCGTGCAGCCGCACGACCGCGCCGTCGATGTCGTAGTCCAACGCGTCGCGGCGGGCGCCGATCGCGTGGATGGCGTCCATGACCGCGTCGGTCGTGTCGCACAGCGTCTGGTGGACCAGCTCGAAGCCGAGCCGCTCGGGATCGACGTCGGCCCCGTCGTGCTCGGCCCCGAAGGCGAAGAAGCGCAGCAGGCGGCCGGCCTCGGCGGCGGCGCGCGCGTCCTTCTGCATCAACGTGCCGGCCGCGCCGTTGCGTGGGTTGGTCAGCGGCTTGTCGGGGTGCGTGTCGTTGTAGGCCTGCCACGTGGAGCGCGCCATCAGCGCCTCGCCGCGCACCTCGACGCGCCCCTTCGGCTTCACGGTCCGCGGCAGCTCCGGGATCACGTGGATCGCCTTGTCGGTGACGATCTCGCCGATCGTCCCGGTCCCGCGCGTGGCGACGTAGTCGAGCTTCCCGTGCTCGTAGACGATCGAGATCGAGAGCCCGTCGAGCTTCTCCGACACGCGGAACACCTGGCCCGGGAAGCGCTCGCAGAACGTGACGATCGCCTCCTCGGTCGTCGCCTTGGCCAGCGAGAGCATCGGCCGCGCGTGGCGGACCGTCGGGCCCTGCAGCTGCTCGGGCGCGTTGACCTTGCCCAGCGGCGAGTCGCTGGGCTCCAGCTCCGGATGCTCGGCGACCAGCGCGGTCAGCTCGTCCTTGAGCGCGTCGTAGTCGGCGTCCGGGAACGGACTGTCGCCGTCGCCGTAGTAGGCGTCGTTGAGGCGCTTGACCTCCGCGCTCAGCTCCTGGATCCGGGCGGCGATGTCCTTCGTGCTCACGTGCCCATGGTGACGGCCGCGCCGGATGCGGAGCCTCCGGCGGCTAGGGTTAGAGAGAGCCCGGCGCTTTCGCAGTTGTTGCCCTCGTGCACCCTCCGCGTTTCGCAGAACACCGACAGGAGGGTGGATCTCCTATGGCCGCACGCAACAAGAAGACGACGATGGCGAAGCTCAACCGCGAAAACCGCCAGCGCGAGAAGCGCATGGAGAAGAACGCGCGCAAGGAGGCCCGCAAGCTCGGCCTCGTCCCCGCGCCCGCTGAGGCCGAGGGCGAGCCCGTCGAGGAGGCGTGGCAGCTGACCCGCGGGCTGGACCCCGACCAGCTCTAGTCGCACACTGGAGCCGTCATGCGGCTCCTCGGAAGGCTCGAGCTGGGGTACGCCATGCTGATCGCCTGGATGGCGGTCGCCGGATGGCGGATGGCGGTCGGCTCCGCGCACGACGACGACGGCTACGGCTGGGCGTGGCGTGCGCACAACGGGCTGCTGCTGCTTCAGGGCGTCCTCGCCCTGCTGGCCGGCGTCACGTGGCTGGCGGTGATGATGTCGGCGCGCGACCGCCGGCGCGGCCAGGTCGTCGGGTGCCTGGCGATCTTCGTGCTGTTCGCCGCGGCCTTCGCGGTGATCTTCGCGTTCCCCGGCCTGTACAGCTCGGGCACGTACGAGAACTAGCTAGCGGCCGCCGCGCTCGCGCCGGTCCAGCTCGGCCTCGAGGTCGATCGCGCGGATGTCGGGCTCGTCCGGCAGGCGCTCCAGCAGCGCGCGCACGTGGGCGCGGACGTCGGCCTGCTCGCGCCGCGAGTCGTCCAGCGCGGCGTGCAGCGCGCTGTGGGTGACCTTCATCTCGGCGGCGTCCACGCTCAGCGGCGTGGCCTCGTCGTCGGGGAGGCGGCCCAGGAGGCCGTCCAGGACGGCGGCGATCCGGTGCTCCTCGCGCCCGAGGTCGTCGCGAAACGTCCGCAGCGCGGTGCGCAGCGTCTCGCGCTCGTCGTCGTGGACGATGAGCGGGAAGGTCGGTGGCGCGGCGGTGGCGTCGTCGTCGGAAGCGGCCATGCGCGGACGCTACGCGTCGGCGCGCTGCTCCCGCAAGGCCGCGGCCAGGATCCCGTTGACGAACTTCGGCGCGTCGGCCCCGCAGAACTCCTTGGCGGTCTCGACGGCCTCGTCGATCGCGCCCTCGGCGGGGATCGGCGTGTCGGCCGGGACCGCGTCGGGGTGGAGCATCTCCAGGAGCGCGACGCGCATGATCGCCTTCTCCAGCGGCGCGATGCGGTCGATCGTCCAGCCCTTGGCGTGGCGCTCGATCACCCCGTCGAGGTCGGCGGCGTAGTCGGCCGACGCGTAGGCGAGCGCGCGCGTGAACGTGGTCGCGTCGCGCGAGAAGACGTCGTCCAGCTCACGGCTGGTGACGTCGTGCTGGTAGAGGGCGAACGCGGCGGCGCGGCGTTGATCGGAACGACGGGACAAGCGCTAGGCCCGCGACATGTAGTCGCCGGTCTCGGTCTGGATCTTCACGCGGTCGCCGATGTTGACGAACAGCGGGACCATGATCTGGGCGCCGGTCTCGACCGTCGCGGGCTTGTTGCCGCCGCCGGAGGCCGTGTCGCCGCGGACGCCCGGCTCGGTCTCGGTGACCTCCAGCTCGACCGACGACGGCAGCTGGATCGAGGACGGGTTGCCGTCCATGAACACCACGTCGACCTCGTCGGAGGGCTTGGTCCAGCGCAGCGCGTCGGCGACGCCGGCGGCCGGGACCGCGAGCTGCTCGAAGGACTCGGTGTCCATGAAGTGCGCGTCGGTGTCGTCGGCGTACAGGAACTGCATCTTGCGCGCCTCGGTCCGGACGGCGCGGAACTTCTCACCGGCGCGGAACGTCTTGTCGATCACGTTGCCATCGCTGGCGCGCTTCAACTTGGTGCGCACGAAGGCCGGACCCTTGCCGGGCTTGACGTGCTGGAACTCGACGACCTTGTAGATGGTGCCGTCGACTTCGATGTGGTTGCCGTTCTTGAGCTGGTTGGTGCTGATCATGGTCCGCCGACCAGTATGGCGCACCCGCCCGGGACGGCCGCATCCGCCCGCCCCCGACGGCGTCGGTCCGCGCGCGGACCGCTAGACGGCCGTCGCGTGCGGGATCGTGACGACCGCCAGCGACGTGGCGGGCATCGAGAGCGAGAGCGTGCCGTTGGCTCCGGGGCAGACGCGCGAGGTGCGCGGACGGCCGGACGGCGGCGCCTGCCAGGCGGTGGCGCAGCCGGTGCGCCGCGCGGTCGTGGACCCGGCGTGGGTGACGCGGATCGTGGCGGTCGCCTGCCGGCGGGTGATGAGCAGGAGGCGGGCGGTGCCGTCGCGGTCGACGGTCGACCCGCCGCGGACCGCGCCGGTGGTGATCGTGCGCACGACGTGGCTGCCGGACGGCGCGGCGCGCGCGAAGGCGAGCATGCCGGTCAGCGGCGGGCGGCCGGTCACGCGGCCGTCGCGATGGACGACGAACGGCGCGTAGGCCGCGCCGGCCCAGGTGTGCAGGGTCGCTGAGTGCACGCCCGCCCGCGCCAGCGCCATCAGCGTGTCCGCCGTCCAGAGCGCCGCGACGGGCCGGTTGCTGAGCCCGGGGCGCCCGCCGCAGGCGAAGGTGTTCAGCTCCGAGACGTTCACCGGCAGGTGCTCCTCGCGGCCGATCCGCAGCAGCGGCCGCAGCGACGCGACGCGCGTGCGGCTGGACGCGCGGCCGGCCAGCCAGGACGCCTTGGGCGTCGGGGCCTCGCAGTTGGGCTCGGCGTAGAGGTGGGCGGCGAGCGCGCCGGCGCGGCCGCCCCACTGGTGCAGCATGGCGGGCAGCGCCGGCCACCACGCCGGCGCGGCGAAGCCCGCGACGGTCAGCGCGGCGCCGCCGGCGACCGGCTGCAGCGCGCGCAGGTAGGTGCCGGCGTCGCGCGCGTAGTCGGCGAGCGTGTACCTGGCGAACTTGGTCAGCCGCCGGTGGACGTGGCCGCCGCGGACGAACGTGCGCCCGCGCGTGTAGAAGTCGGGCTCGTTGCCGATCTCGATCCCGGCCAGCGAGCCCGGCGGCAGCTCCCGGCGGGCCGCGCGGATCAGCGCGACGGCGTTGCTCGGGTCGCGCAGCGCGAGGTTGACCCCGAGCGAGACCGGACCGCCGAGGCCGCGCGCCAGCCACGCGACGTCGTCGAGCGTCCCGGGCCCGAGGTTCTGCAGGACCGTCGGCGGCTTGGGCTCGCGTCCGCCCGGGTTCCACCAGGCCTGGTCGGCGCTGTCGCCGCCGACCCGCAGCCGCAGCGGCGAGCCCGCCGCCTGGCGCAGCGGCGCCAGCAGCGCCAGCAGCGCGGCGGGGCGGTGCCCCGCGTAGGCGCCGAGCGTGTCCCACTCGACCGACAGCCCCAAGAACGACCGCGGCACCGTCCGGCCCGGCCGATCGACGACGATCCGGGCCGTCCCGGCCACCGGGTCGGGATCGTCCTTCCGGCCACCGCGCGCCAGCAGCACCACGAGGACCATCGCCACGCCGATCGCCGCGACGAGGGCGACGAGCCGCCAGAGCCGCGGTGCGCGTGCCGAGCCGATGGTCGCCATGAGCGGCCTGAGTATGCCGAGCGTCGTGCGCCTGCGCGCCGGGCGGCCCGTACCCCGCGGGTAGCGCCGCCGCGCCCTAGGGCACAATGCGGGGGAGATGAGCACCACCGACGAGACCGCCGCCCAGCTCGATGCGCTGGTGACGCGCCTGGAGCGCGCCGCCGAGCAGCTGCGCTCGGGCGACGTGTCCCCCGACGCGGCCGCGACCCTGGTCGAGGACGCCGCGTCGCTGGCCTCCCAGGCCTCGGCCGAGCTGGAGCGCCTGTCGCGCGCCGCGGCGGCCGAGCCGCACCCCGGCCAGGACCCGCTGCTGTAGTGCCGTCGTCCGCTGACACCGAGGCGGAGGTGGGGACGGGGGCTGTCGTGGCCTACCCCGACCACCTGCGCGCCCACGTCGACGTCTACCTCGACGCGCTGCGCTTCCCGTCCCGCGCCCCGCGCACCGAGGGGCTGGAGGACGCGATGCGCTACAGCCTGCTGGCCGGCGGCAAGCGCATCCGGCCGGTCCTGGCGCTGGCCACCGCGGGCGCGATCGGGCTGGACCGCCAGGCCGTGCTGCCGCTGGCCGCCGCGCTGGAGCTGATCCACACCTACTCGCTCATCCACGACGACCTGCCGGCGATGGACGACGACGACCTGCGCCGCGGCCGCCCGACCTGCCATGTCAAGTACGGCGAGGACGTCGCGATCCTGGCCGGCGACGCGCTCTACGCCGAGGCCTTCCGCCACCTGCTGACCGCGCAGCCGGGCGAACCCGCGCGCGTGCTGGCCGCCGCGCGCGAGCTGGCGGCCGCGACCGGCGTGGACGGCATGGTCGGCGGGCAGTACCTCGACGTGGCCGGCGTCTCGGAGACTCCGGCGGACCTGCGCCGTCTGCACGAGCTGAAGACCGGCCGCCTGATCGGCGCGTCGGTCGTCTGCGTGCTGCTGCTCTCCGGGCTGCCCTCCGACGCCGACGAGACGCTCTCCTGGCGCCGCTTCGCCTCCGAGCTGGGCGTCCTGTTCCAGATCGTCGACGACATCCTGGACGTCACCGGCACCGACGACGACCTCGGCAAGCCGCACGGCTCCGACGAGCGCCACGGCAAGCGCACCTACGTCACCGAGTTCGGGCTCCAAGGTGCCAAGAAGCTGGCGCAGGACTCCCATGCCGCCGCCAGGGCTACCCTTTCCTCTTCCGCTCCGCAGGGTGCGCCCGAGCTGGAGCAGATCACCGACTTCATCTACACGCGGACTTCATGACCGAACCTCACGAACGCCTGCTCGATCGCATCGACCGTCCGCAGGACCTGCACGGCCTGTCCGACGAGGAGCTGCAGCGCGTCGCGCAGGAGGTCCGTGAGCACATCATCGACACGGTCGGGGAGATCGGCGGCCACTTCGGCGCGAACCTCGGCATGTGCGAGGTCACGGTCGCGCTGCACTCGCTGCTGGACTCGCCCAAGGACAAGATCCTCTGGGACGTCGGCCACCAGGCCTACCCGCACAAGATCCTCACCGGCCGGCGCGACGAGCTGTCGACGATCCGCCAGTACGAGGGGCTCGCGCCGTTCTGCGCGATCCACGAGTCCGAGCACGACATCATGGGCGCGGGCCACGCCTCGACCTCGATCGGCTACGCGGTCGGGCTCAAGGAGGGCATGAAGCTCGCCGGGGACGTCGACGCCGGCAAGGTCGTCGCGGTCATCGGCGACGGCGCGATGACCGGCGGTGTGGCCTTCGAGGCGATCTCGCAGGCCGGCGGCCTGGGCACGCCGATCGTCGTCGTCCTCAACGACAACGGGATGTCGATCGCGCCGAACGTCGGCGCGCTGTCCCGCTACTTCAACCGCGTGCGGTTGAACCCCAAGCTGTGGCACGCCCGCGAGGGGATGGAGGAGCGGCTGACGACGCTGCCCGGCGGCATCGGCGCGGCGTTCGACCGCCTCGGCCCGCAGTTGAAGGAGTCGATCAAGTCGTTCTGGGCGCCGGGCCTCTTCTGGGAGGAGCTGGACTGGGCCTACATGGGCGTCATCGACGGCCACGACATCCGCGCGCTGCGCCGCGCGCTGTCGGCCGCGCTGACCGCCGGGCGTCCGGTCGTCGTCCACACCGCGACCGTCAAGGGCAAGGGCTTCACTCCCGCCGAGGAGGGCGGGCTGGAGGGCATGGAGAAGTGGCATGCCGCCAAGCCCAAGTCCATCACCAACCGCGCGCCCACGGTGACGGTGCCGTCCTCCACGAGCACGCCCGCCACGCCCGCGCCGCCGCAGTACACGAAGGTCTTCGGCGACGCGCTGGTCGAGGAGGTCCGCCGGGACCGCCGCGTGGTCGGCATCACCGCGGCGATGAACTCCGGCACCGGGCTCAACATCCTGCAGAAGGCCGAGCCCGAGCACTACTTCGACGTCGGCATCGCCGAGCAGCAGGCCGTGCTGTTCGCCTCCGGCCTCGCGCTGGAGGGCGCCAAGCCGGTCTGCGCGATCTACTCGACGTTCCTGCAGCGCGCCTACGACCAGATCGTCCACGACGTCTGCCTGCAGGAGCTGGACGTGGTCTTCGCGATGGACCGCGCCGGCCTGGTCGGCGACGACGGCCCGACGCACCACGGCGCGTTCGACATCGCCTACCTGCGCTCGCTGCCGAACATGACGCTCGCCGCGCCGCGCGACGAGGCGATGTTGAAGCACCTGCTGCGCACCGCGCTGACCGTCGGCGGGCCGTTCGGCCTGCGCTACCCGCGCGGCGAGGCGGTCGGCGTGCCGCTGCCCGTGGCGGACGCCGTGTCGCCGGTCCCGGTCGGCAAGGGCGAGGTCCTGCGCGAGGGCTCGCGGGTCGCCCTGATCGGCTACGGGTCCGGCGTCGGCAAGGCCCTGGAGGCCGCGGACCTGCTGGCCGAGCAGGACGACCTCGACGTCACGGTCGTCGACGCGCGCTTCGCCAAGCCGCTGGACGTCGAGCTGATGTCGACGCTGGCCGGCGACCACGAGCTGCTGGTGACGGTCGAGGAGGGCGTGCTGGCCGGCGGCTTCGGCAGCGCGGTCTGGGAGGCGCTGAACGACCGTGGGGTCGCCGTGCCGCGGATGCTGCGCGTCGGGCTGCCCGATCGCTACGTCACGCACGGCAAGCCGGCGCTGCTGCACGCCGAGGTCGGCTTCACCGGGCGCGACATCGCCCGCCGCGTCGAGGCCGCGCTGTTCGCGGGTCGCGGCGAGGTGCTGTCCGAGGCCTAGGCCTTGCCCCTGCACCCGCAGGTGGCGTCGCTGCTGCGGGCGATGGCGGAGGACGACGCGCCGCCGCCCGCCGACCTGGCGGCGGAGCGCAAGGAGTACCTGGACTCGGCGCTGCGCCTGGGCGGCGCCGCCGAGCCGGTGGCGGGCACCGAGGACGTCGTGGTGCCGTCGTTCGACGGCGCGCGGCTGCCCGCGCGGGTCCACGCGCCGCTGCACGCGCCGGAGGCCGACGCGTTGTTGGTGTGGTTGCACGGCGGCGGCTGGTACGTCGGCGACCTCCCGACGTTCGACCGCGTCGCGCGGGTGCTGGCCAACGCGGCGGGCGCGAAGGTGCTGACGGTGGAGTACCGCCTGGCGCCCGAGCACCGCTGGCCGACGCAGGTGCGCGACGCCTACGCGGTGCTGGCGTGGGCGCGGGGCGACGGCGCGGCGCAGCTGGGGATCGACCCGGGGCGCGTGGTCCTGGGCGGCGACAGCGCCGGCGGGCAGCTCGCGGTCGTGGCGGCGCGCCACGCGCCGCCGGCGTCGCTGCGCGCGTTGGTGTTGGCCTACCCGGCGCTCGACCCGACGCTGTCGAGCGAGTCCTACAAGACGTTCGCCGACGGGCCGATGCTGACCAAGGCCGACATGGAGCGCTGCTGGGCGTTCTACCTCGGCGACGAGGACGGCGCGGTGCAGCGCGCCGCCGCCGACCCCGACGTCGCGCCGCTGGTCGCCACCGATCTGGACGCGCTGCCGCCGACCGCGATCGCGCTGGCCGAGGAGGACGTCGTCCGCGACGACGGCGCCGCGCTGGCCGAGGCGCTGGACGCCGCGGGCGTCCCGGTGGACCTGCGCGTCTTCGAGGGCATGGTCCACGGCTACATCCGCTGGGGCGGCATGGTCGACGCGGCGGGGGAGACGCTGCGCTGGCTCGGCGAGCGCGCACGCGCCGCGCTGGACGGACCGCCGCCGGGGTGAGCGGAGCGCGCGCCGGCTACGCCGCCGCGGCGGTGGCGTCGGCCCACGCGATCGCGTCCGCGTAGGCGGTCATCACGAGCCGCCGGTCGGTCTCCGGCAGCTCGGCGCGCTCGCAGGCGATCGCGGCGCTGAGCGCCGCGCCCTTGGGCCCCGAGCGGTGCACGAGCGCGTCGCGGACGTCGTCGGCCAGCGGGAGCCGCTCGACGACCTCGGGCAGCGGCGCGCCGGCCAGCGCGTCGCTGACCGACAGCAGGCCGACCGAGAACCAGGCGTCGGGGTCGCCGGCGCCCTTGACGTGGGCCAGCGTCTCCAGCGTCCGGGCTCGCGCCAGCGCGGTCGCCAGCACCGGGCCGCGCTGCTCGCCGATCCCGCTCAGCAGCAGCACGAGCGCCCACTGGCGGACGGTGCGCGGGCCGAGCAGGACGACGCCCTGGCGGATCGAGGAGATCCGGTGCGGCAGCGAGACGGCCGCGGAGTTCAACTGCTGCAACAACCGCAGCGCGAGGTGCGGGTCGGTCTTGATCGCGTGCTCGATCGCCTCGAAGCCGACGTCGGGCCGCGTGAGCCCGGCGACCGTGCGCAGGCGCTCGATCGACGCGGCGCGCAGCTCGGCACCCGCCAGCTCGACCGGCTTGCAGAAGAAGTACCCCTGGAAGAGCTTGGCGCCCGCGGCGCGCGACCACTCGAACTCGTCCTGGTCCTCGACCTTCTCGGCGACGACCTTCAGCCCGCGGGCGGCCAGCGACCCCATCAACTTCTCGGCGTCGCGGCGCTCGTGCGCGCGCAGGTCGACCTTCACGATGTCGGCGACGTCCAGCAGCGGCGTCGACGTCGGCCCGGGCGCGAAGTCGTCCAACGCCACGCGGAAGCCCTGCAGGCGCAGCGCGCGCAGGCGGTCCATGAGCGCCGGCGAGGGCGTCGCGTCCTCCAGCAGCTCGAGCACCGTGGCCTCCGGCGCCAGCGGCAGCGGGTCGACCTCGCGCAGGAAGCGCTCGGTCACGTTCAGGAACGCCGTGGCGCCGCCGACCGCCGCGCCCATGCCGACCTCGGCGAACGCGCCGACCAGCACGCTGCACGTCGCGTGCTCGGCGTCCGGGATCTCGCCGTCGGCACCGCGCGGCCCGCGGTACAGCAGCTCATAGCCCGCCAGCCGTCCGCGGCGGTCCACGATCGCCTGGCGCGCGAAGAGCACGCGCGGGCTCTCGCGCGACGCCGGCACCGACGCCGCGACGCTCACGTCAGCCCCGCCGCCGTCCCGTCGGCCCAGGTGATCGCCTCGACGTGCAGCACCGCCAGCTCGGCGGCGGGCAGCGACGGCAGGGCGGCGTCGTCCCAGGCGCCGCGCTCGCAGGCCTCGGCCATCGTCAGCGTGCGGCCCTTGCCGCCGGCGCGCTGCACGAGCGCGGCGACGACGTCCTCGCTGAGCGGGAGGTCGCGGATCGCCTCGTCCATCGGGAGGTCCAGCAGCGCGTCGACGACCGACAGCATGCCGGTGAAGAAGTAGGACTCGGTGTCGTCGGCGCCCAGGCGGCGCGCGATCGCCTCGCAGGTGCGGCCGCGCGACAGCGCGGTGATCAGCAGCGGGCCGCGCTGCTCGTCGATCCCGCTGAGCAGCAGGAGCATCGCCCACTGGCGGACCGTGCGCGGGCCGAGCAGGACGATCGCCTGGCGGACCGACTTGATCTGGTGGCGCAGCGAGAACGCGGCGCTGTTGACGAAGCGCAGCAGGCGCAGCGACAGGCCGGGGTCCAGCGCGATCGCCTTCTCCAGCTCCTCGATGCCGTCGTCGCCGGCGGCGCTGATCCCGGCCGCCAGGCGCAGCGCGCCGATCGAGGCGGTCGGGACGTTGTGGCCGACGATCTCGCGCGGGCGGCAGACGAAGTCGCCCTGGAAGAGCTCGAACCCGGCGTCGGCGCAGCGGTCGTGGTCCAGGTGCGTGTCGACGCAGTGGGCGATCGGGCGGATGCCGCGGCCGCGCAGGTGGGCGACCAGCAGGGCCAGCCCGGACGGGCCGACGCCGTTGGCGTCGATCTTGGCCAGCGTCGCGTGGTCGAGCAGCGGGTCGGCGGCCGGCTGGCCGGCGTAGCCGTCGAGGCAGAGCATGTAGCCGTGCTGGCGCAGGCGCGCGAGGCGATCGATCAGCGGGCCGTCGGGCAGGCGGTCGGCGGCGATCTCCAGCACGACGCCGTCGGGCCCGAACGGCAGCGGGTCCATCGCCAGCAGGAACTCGGTGGTGACGTTGATGAACGCCGGCGCGCCGCCCGTGGCCTGGCGCAGCCCGAGGTCGCTCAGCGCGGAGGCCGCGACGCGCGAGGTCGCGGCGTGGGGCGACTCCGAGCCGCCGTGGCCGCGGTAGAGCAGCTCGTATCCGGCCAGGCGTCCGTCCCCGTCCAGGATCGGCTGGCGGGCGAAGAGGACCTCGGCTTCGGATGTGGGTGCGGGGGGCGCGGTGGCCGCCAGAGCGGAGTGCTCGGCCATCCCTCTTCTCGTCGGACGCACCCGCGTGGAACTTCACCGCGGCTCGACGGACGTCCGGCCGAACGGGTGGTAGGGCGCGGCCGATCGCTTAAAGAGAAACGGCCCACCGGGAGGTGGGCCGCTTCAGGGGAGGAGAGATACTGCTATGTGTCGTATGTGGGTCCGCCCGGAGGGGCGGCGAGCGATGAGAGAAGTCTTGGTGCCGCGGTGCCGCTGTCTCGTTCGCTCTGCAATCAATATGCCCGATGTCAGGACGGCGCACTGTGAGCACGGACACAGTGGCGTCCTGACCGGGTCGATCGAGGGGGCGTTCGGCGCGTCTTCGGGCCTTGCTACATTGCGCGCCGTTGGGTGCCCCGGCGGCGCTTGACCGCCTCTCAGGTGCGCGGAACCTCTCAGCGAGGGCCGCGGCGCACGGGAGGCGGCGACCGACTGTCGATGCCGGTGGCGGACAGCTTCCTTTGCCCGGACCGGGCGCGGCGTACGACGCACTACGACGCCTGCCGTCCACCGGGCCTCAGTCACCGAAGGGGGCCCATGTCACAGAGCACCGAACCCGACCTGCCGACGACCGACCGCGGATCCGCGCGGTCGGCCATCGCGAACGCCATCGTCCGCCTGCACGCCGAGCACTTCGGCCGCGGGCCGACGCGCGCTCGGGCGCACATCGCCGAGGACTTCGTGCTGGTCGTGTTGGAGGACGTGTTCACCACCGCCGAGCGCACGCTGGTGGCCGCCGGACGCGGCGACCAGGTCCGCGCCACGCGCCAGGCGTTCGCCGAGGTCATGCGCGAGCGCTTCAACCAGGCGGTGGAGACGGCGTGCGGACGACGGGTCCGTGCCTACTTCAGCCAGACGCACGTCGAGCCGGAGATGGCCGTCGAGCTGTTCGTGCTGGAGCCCGACGCCGTCGGCTAGCGGCGTCGGCGTTCGCAGGGGTCCTGCCGGGCAGGAGGCCCGCGCCGGTACGGTTCCGGTCGTGGTCAAGGTCCGGTTGGACACCCTGCTGCATCGGCGCGGCCTGTTCGACTCCCGGTCGCGCGCGGCCGCCTCGGTGATGGCGGGCGAGGTGCGCCTGGGCGGCGAGGGCGGCGCCCGGGCGAGCAAGCCGGGGCAGATGGTCAGCGACGACGTCGAGGTCGCCGTCGACGAGAAGCCGCGGTACGTGTCGCGGGGCGGGGTGAAGCTGGAGAACGCGGTGGCGGGCTTCGGGCTGTCGGTCGCGGGGCGGCGCGCCTTGGACGTCGGCGCGTCGACCGGCGGGTTCACGGACTTCCTGCTGCAGGCGGGCGCGGCGCACGTGGTCGCCTACGACGTGGCCTACGGCGAGCTGGCGTGGTCGGTGCGCAACGACGAGCGCGTCACGGTGATCGAGCGGCGCAACGCGCGCAACATGACGGCCGACGAGCTGCCCTACCGGCCGGACCTGATCGTCTCCGACGTGTCGTTCATCTCGCTGACGAAGGTGCTGCCGGCGGTGCTGGCGTGCGCGTCCGCGGACGGCTTCGACGCGTTGGCGATGATCAAGCCGCAATTCGAGGTGGGGCGCGAGCGGATCGGGTCCGGGGGCGTGGTGCGCGAGGCCGCGGACCGGCGTTCCGCTCTGGTGTCCGTCGCGCGCTCGGTCGCGGGCGTCGCCTCGGTCCTGGGCTTCGCGTCTTCCGGACTGCCCGGCCCGAAGGGCAACCGCGAGACGTTCGTGTGGCTGGCCGAGCCCGGCCGTGCAGGTGCTTTGGACGATGACGGCGTCGTGGCCGCCGCCGAGGACGTGGAGCCCTCTTGAACAACGTGAAGCTCGCGACGGTCCTGACGCACGGGCGTCCGGGGCAGACCGCCGATGCGCTGGAGTCGCTGCGCCGGGCCGCGATCGACGCCGGGTACGTGCTGCGCTTCGACCGCGAGGAGGTCGCCAAGCACGGGCTGACGCCGGCGGAGGGGCTGGAGCTGGACGCGCCGCTCTCCGACGACGTGGATCTCTGCGTGGTCCTGGGCGGAGACGGCACGATCCTGCGCGCGCTGCGGCGCTACGCGGCGACGAGCGTGCCGGTGTTCGCGGTGAACTTCGGCGAGGTCGGGTTCCTGGCGACGATCGACCCCGACGAGGTCGGCGAGGGCTTCGCCAAGGCGTTCCGCGGCGAGTTCGAGGTCATGACCATGCCCGCGCTGGCGCTGGAGACGCCGGGCGGCGACCAGACCGCGATCAACGACGTGTCCTTCCACCGCAAGCTCGGCGAGCGCGTGGCGACGCTGGCCTACGTCGTCGACGGGCAGGAGGTCGGGAAGGTCCGCTGCGACGGCCTGGTGATCTCGACGCCGGCCGGGTCCACGGGCTACAACCTGGCCAACGGCGGGCCCGTGCTGGCGTGGGGCGTGGAGGGCTACGTGGTGTCGTTCATCGCGCCGCACTCGCTGACGGCCCGCGCGCTGGTGGTGTCGCCGACCGACGTGCTGGAGGTCCACAACCGCTCGCTGGAGCCGGTCGACGTGTCGATCGACGGCCGGCCGGCGGGCGAGCTGGGACCGGGGGAGGCGCTGGCGTCGCGCTTCGTCAGCGAGGCGGCGGACCTGGCGCAGCTGCCGGGGTCGTCGTTCTACCTGCGCGTGCGGGAGCGGTTCGGGCGGCTGGCGTCGTAGGGGCCGCGGAGCGCGGTTTGGCGCGCGCTGTGGCGCGCGCGCCCGCGCCGAATGGGTGTTCGGTTCGTGCAGGTTCGGTTGCACGAACGCGTGTTCGTCCGACCGGCGGTGTAGAAGTCCACGCATGCTCCACGAGCTGCGCGTCGAGAACCTCCTGCTGATCGAGCGGGCCGAGCTGTGCCTCGCGCCCGGGTTGAACGTGCTGACCGGCGAGACCGGCGCCGGCAAGACCGTGCTCGCGCACGCGCTGGACCTGCTCCTGGGCGGGCGCGCGCGGGCGGGCATCGTGCGGCCGGGCGCCGCGGAGGCCTACGTGGAGGGCGTGTTCGACCTGCCGGCCGAGCTGCGCTCGCTGCTGGGCGAGCGCGTGGCGCCGGACGCCGAGGAGCTGGTGCTCTCGCGGCGCGTCTCGGCGGAGGGGAGGACCAGGGCCTACATGAACGGCCGCTCGGTCCCGGTGGCCGACCTGCGCGAGGCGGCCGAGGGGCTGATCGCGTTCTACGGCCAGCACGAGCACCGCAAGCTGACGCTGGCCTCGTCGCAGCTGGAGCTGTTGGACGGCGCCTGCGGCGACGCGCAGGCGGCGCGGCGCGAGAAGTACCTGGTGTCGCATGCGCGCGTACGGACGTTGGAGGGGTCCTTGGACGAGCTGCGCGAGCGCGCGGGCGCGCGGGATCGCGAGCTGGACCTGCTGCAGTTCGAGCTGGCCGAGATCGAGGCGGCGGCGCCGTCGATGGAGGAGGAGGCCGAGCTGACGGCGCGGCGCGACCGGCTGCGCCACGTCGAGGCGCTGCGCGGCGCGGCGTTCGGCGCGGCCGAGGCGATCGTCGCCGACGACGGCGGCGTGTCGGGCGTGCTCGCGTCGGCGTCGACGTTGTTGGATGGGTTGGAGGGCGTCGACGCGCGGCTGGACGCGCTCGCCGAGCGCTGGCACGCGCTGGCCATCGAGGCCGACGACCTGGCGGCCGAGCTGCGGGCCTACGGGGAGGGGATGGAGGCCGACGACGTCGCGAGCCTCGACCTCGTCGAGGAGCGCCTCGCCGCCTGGGACCGGCTGAAGCGCAAGCACGGGGGGACGATCGAAGCCGTGTTGGAGCACGCCGACGAGTGCCGCGCGCGGATCGCCGAGCTGGACCACGCGGAGGTGGCGCTGGAGGAGGCGCAGGCGTCGCTGGCCGCCGCGCTCGCCGATCGCTCCGCGCTGGCCGACGAGCTGCACCGCTCGCGCGTGAAGGCGGCCAAGTCCTTGGCGAAGTCCGTGCGGTCGCGGTTGGCCGATCTCGCGATGGAGTCCGCGACCTTCGAGATCTCGATCGAGGGCCGCGAGCCCGGTCCGACCGGCACCGACACCGTCGAGTTCCTGATCGCGCCGAACCCCGGCGTGCCCGCCGCGCCGCTGCGGGAGACGGCTTCGGGCGGTGAGCTGTCGCGCGTCATGTTGGCCTTGCTCGGCGCCGCCAACGCGAGCGGGTCGAGCATCCTGGTCTTCGACGAGATCGACGCCGGCATCGGCGGCCACACCGCCCGCGCCGTCGGCGAGCAGCTGCGCGACCTCGCCTCCGGCCGCCAGGTCCTCTGCATCACCCACCTCCCTCAGGTCGCCTCGCTGGCCACCCGCCACTTCTCCATCGCCAAGTCCACCGACCGCACCACCGCCCTCACCACCGTCACCCAACTCGCCGAGCAGCACGTCGTCTCCGAGCTCGTCCGCATGCTCGGCGCCTCCGCCGACGACGTCGCGGCACGACGCCACGCCAAGGAGCTGCGCAAGGCGGCGTGAGGCGCGGGGCAGCACGCTGTCGTTGATCAAGGTACGTGTGCCCGCTCACCACCCAGGAGCTGATCGAGCGCGCGGTTGCGCTCGGCCTGGGCCGGGCGGCGACCGAGATCGCTGCCCATGCCGAACCGGCGGTGCAGCTCATCCCTGGAGGCGAGGAGTGCCCGTCGTTCTTCGGTGCTCCCGCCCGGCATCCAGGGGCGGGTCCCAGCGGGCCGGGCGGCAGATGGACAGCCCTTGCCGTGCCATCGTTGAAGGGCAAGCCTTCGCCCTGCGCGAGTTCATTGCCAAGGGCGATGTTGTGATGGCGGACAACATGTGACCCAACCTCGGGCAGAACCGTGGGCGATGATCGGCAGGCTCACCCGGGATCGCGCTCGGCGCGCGGCTCCACCCTGGGTCGAGAGCCGAATCCGCTCCCTTCGCTCTCCTCGACGTTCTCGTGCGCGCGTCGCATCTCGTCGAGGCGTCGGCGCACCAGCTCATCCGCCGACGCCCGGGCGGACACGTGCCCGGTCACGGCCAGGAGGAAGGACTCGCGGTCGAGCGCGTACAGCTCGGCGTCGGTGCGGGCGCTGACCGTGGCGGTGCGCGGCGTGTCCTGGATCAGCGCGATCTCGCCGACGCCCTCGCCGCGCGGGCGGGTGACGATCCGCTTGCCGTCTCGAAGGACGTCCAACTTGCCGCCCGCGATAACATAGTACTGCTCACCAATGTCGCCCTGGCGCATGACGACGGTCCCGGCCGCGACGCGGAGTCGCGTGAGCGACCGGGCGAGGGTCTCGAGCGTCGGTGCGGGCAGCGCCGCGAAGAGGTCGATCGATCGAAGCAGGTGGATCTCGGTGACGGGGACGTTCGCCGAGGCGTCGAGCGAGCGCAGTCGCCGGGACATCGCGAGGAGCATCGCGAGCAGGATGGCGCCGGTGCCGATGAGGGCCAATGGGGCGCCGCCGACCGCGATGAGGACGGGTGCGAGCACGAACCCGGTGGCGAGGCCGGCGTTCAGCAGGGCCTCCAGGGCGGCGAACGCGCTGGCCAGGAGGGTCGGCCTCACGGTGCGCTGCAGGAGGGTGCGGCCGCTGACGTCGAAGAGGCTGCGTCCCAAGCCGGAGATCAGGATCAACGTGAGTGCGCTGATGCTCGTGGCGTGCAGCCCGAGGACGATCAGTGGGCTGATGGCCAGCGCGCCGCCGGCCATCAGCGCCGGCGTCAGCCGGCGCGTTCCGACGAGCCCGGCGGTGGCGACGATCGCCAGCACCCCGCCTGCGCCCATGGCCGCGGTCAGGTAGCCGGCGCCTCCCGAGCCCATCCCGAGGTCCATGGCCAGGACGACGAAGATCAGGTCGAGCGCGCCGTACAGGATGTACTGGGACCCGAGCACGAGGACGAGGGTCAGCGCGGCGGGCTGGCTCGCGATCGAGCGGAGCCCAGCGACGAGGCCGTCCGCGTCCCCCGGATCGCCGCCGGCGAACGGCGGCGCCCCGGGGATCCCTGCCACGAGGAGCGCTGCCAGCGTCGCCAGCGCCGCCATGCCCGCGAGCGCGAGCGCCGGTCCGTCGATCGCCAGCATGAGGCCGACGAGGAGCGGGACGACAAGGTTGCTGATGCTCTCCAGCCAGCCCTGGCCGGCATTGGAGGCTGCCAGCTCCTCGGGTGACCGCACGATCGCCGGCAGGAGCGTCGCCTGCGCGGGGCGTGCGACGCACAGGGTGAGGTTGAGGACCGGAGCGAGCAGATACACGAGGACACGGGGACCGTCCGCGGCGACGGTCACGGCGATCGCGGTCACCGAGAGCGCCGTGACGACGTAGCCGCCGAACAGCACGCGGCCGGCGGGATGGCGGTCGGCGAGCGACCCGACCCACGGGGCCAAGGCGACGCTCGGGATCAGCTGGACGAGGGCGATCGCGCTGGCCGCCGACGCGCCGCCACGCTGGTAGGCGTACACCAACAGCGCCACCCACGCTCCGGCCTCCACACCGATGAACGCCGCGTACGCGGCGCCCACCCGCAGGAGCCTGCGGTTGCGAGCGGTTGCCGCCATGACGGCGGGAACCTGGCGCATCCGCGACATGCGGAGAATCTAATGCATTAGGCTCGCCCCGAACGGAAAATGGGCTCAGACTCGGTTCACCAGACACAGCACCACGCCCAGCTCGCACTCGATCCCAACGCGATCGCCGCGCTCCGAGACCTCCTCGGCCACGACGCGCACGCCCTCCGCGAGATCATCGACGAGTTCCTCTGCGCGGCCCCTGACTGTTTGGCAGAGCTGCGGAGCGCCGTCGCGTCCGGCGATGCCGAGGCGGCCGCGCGAGCGGCGCACACGCTGAAGGCCAACGCGGCGACATTCGGTGCCGTCGCCCTCGCCGACCGTTGCCGAGCGGTCGAGGCCCAGGCGCGGTCCGGTCCCGGGACGGCCGACCTCGCCCAGGTCGACGCGATCGCGGCCGAGTGGGTTCACGTCGACGCGGGGCTGCGGGCGGTGCGCCCCGGTGCGGCATGAGGGCGGACGGCTCCGCCGACTCGATCCTGGTCGTCGACGACGATCCGGTCAACCGCGCCCTGCTGCGGCGCAGCCTCGAAGCGCAGGGCCACATCGTGCGGACGGCCGAAGACGGGGCGCGGGCACTCGAGCTGCTGGTCGAGGAGACCGGCGATCTCGTGCTGCTGGACATCGTCATGCCGGAGCTGGACGGGGTCGCCGTGCTGGAACGGGTCAAGGCCGATCCGCTCCGGCGTCACGTGCCCGTGATCATGATCTCCGCGGTAGACGAGATCGACAGCGTCGTCCGCTGCATCGAGCTCGGAGCCGAGGACTACCTGCCCAAGCCCTTCGATCCGGTGCTCCTGCGCGCCCGGATCAACGCGGGCCTCAGTCGCAAGCGCCTGCACGACCTCGAGCGCGACCGCGTCCGCGACGTCTTCGCCCGGTTCGTGCCCGAGGGCATCGTCGATCAAGTCGTCACGCTCACCGGAGACGGGCTCCGGCTGGGCGGGACGCTGGTCGAAGGCACGATCCTCTTCAACGACATCCGCGACTTCACGGCCTACGCCGAGCGCCACCCGCCGTCGGCGGCGCTCGAGGTGCTCAATCGCTTCCTCGGGCGTATGAGCGACGTGGTCCTCGACCATGGCGGGAGCCATCTCGGCTTCCGCGGCGACGGGATGATGGCGGCGTTCGGGGCGCCGATCACGATGGCCGACCACGCGGACAGGGCCCTGGACGCCGCGCGCAGCATGCTCGACGAGCTGCCGCGCTTCAACGCGTGGATGCGCGAGCAGGGCCTCGGCACGGGGTTCCGGATCGGCATAGGGATCTGCAGCGGGCCGTTCATGGCCGGCAACGTCGGCTCCGAGCGGCGCCTGGAGTACACGGCCATCGGAGATACGCCCAACACCGCCGCCCGGCTGGAGGCGATGACCAAGGGCACGCCGCACTCGGTGCTGCTCGCGGACTCGACGCGCCGCGCCCTCGTCCAGCCGCCATCGGATCTGGTGGCGTTCGGCGAGCACGCGGTGCGAGGCAGGCGGGAACCGGTGCGGCTCTGGAGCATCGAGAGCGCATGACCGCTGGACCAGGCGACACAGAGGAGGTGGGCACAGCATGATCGGACGAAGGAGCATGCGGATGGGCGTGACCGTCGCGGCGTGCGGCGCCGCGCTGGCATCGGCCTCGTGCGGCGGATCGGACGACGACCCCGCCGTCGCCCGGCCGGCGGCCAACCCGGCGACCGACAAGCTCGCGCAGATCGCGGCGCGCGGCACGCTCGTGCTCTCCACCGACCCGCTCTATCCGCCACAGTCGTTCGCCGTCAAGGGATCGAAGCGCGCGGCGAGCACGAAATGCGCGGAGAACCAGCTCACCGCGAGCCAGATCAGCGGCTACGACGCCGACACCGGCAAGCTCGTCGCCCGGCGGCTCGGCGTCGAGCCATGTTTCGTGGTGCCGACCTGGACGCAGATCACCGCGGGCAACTGGGCCGACCGCTGGGACATCGCGTATGGGTCGGGTGCGATCAACACCGACCGCATGAAGCACCTCTGGATGACGCAGCCCTACCGCGTCGAGCCGCAGCGGTTCTTCGTGCGGAAGGGCTCGCCGTACCGAGTCCCGAGCGACCTCGACGGCAAGCGGATCGGCGTGTGCTCCGGCTGCACCGTCGAGTTCTACCTCAAGGGCGTGCTCGCCATTCCGGGCACCGAGCTCGCCAAGAAGGTCGACGCCCCGAGGATCGTCGAGTTCGAGGTCGAGCCTCCGGGGCTGAAGGCGCTGAGCGTAGGCAAGCTTGACGGGTTCCTCACCGCCGAGGCGGTGGGCGAGGAGGCGATCAAGCAGGGCCGGCCGCTTCGAGCGCTCGACGACGTGGCCTTCACCATGCCGCTCACGGGCTTCGTCGACAAGAGCTCGGGGCTGGCCGTGAAGCCGTTCATCGACCGGGTTGACGCGATCGTGAGCGGCCTCCTGAGCGACGGGACGATGTCGAAGCTCTCGGTGAAGTACTTCGGCAAGGACTACGCCGCCGCGGCGAAGGGGTTCGACATGGGCTCGATCGGCCAGCAGGTGTCGCAATAGACGATCGACAGCGCGCTCGCGGCGGCCTTCGGGGCCTGCGTCCCGGCCGCAGCCTGATGGCCCGGCTCGTCGGCTCGTTCCTGGCGCTGTCGGTCCTGATGGTCGCCGTCGTCTGCCTCGTCTCGTACGAGCGCGCGCGCTCGTCACTGGAACGCTCGGTCTTCGCGCGACTCGGCGCGATCGCCGACGCCAAGACCGACGCGCTCGAGCGCTGGATCGCCGAGCAGCAGCGCAGCGTGGTCTTCATCGGCACGCTTCCCCAGGTGGGACGCGCCGGGCAGACCCTCCTCGGCCGCGACGCGTCGCGTCCCGCCCGCCGGCGCGCACACGCCGAGCTGGCCACGACGCTCGACGCGGTCGTCCGTCACACGTCAGACGCGCAGGAGCTGATGGTCCTCGGGCTCGACGGCCGGATCCGCGTGTCGACCGCTCGCGCCCACGAAGGGCTCTCGCAGGCGGCGCTGCCGTACTACCGCAACGGCGTGTCCCACACGAGCGTGCAGAACCCCTACGCGTCGGCGCTCACCGGTGGCCCGACGATCACGGTGAGCACGCCGCTGTTCACCGACAGCGGCCTGGGCCAGGAAGTCGGCGTGCTCGCCGCGAACCTCAACCTCGCCCGCATCGACCGGATCGTGCTCCCGGCCCACGGGCTCGGATCGGCCGGCGCGGCGTACCTCGTCGGACGCGATCACCGCTTCGTCCATCAGATCCTCAACTCCGGTCGCCATGCGCGCGGCGTGCGCTCGACCGGCATCGACCGCGCTCTCGCGAGGCGGTCGGGACAGGCGCTGTACGCGAACTACGCGGGCGTGCCGGTGATCGGGGTCTATCGCTGGCTGCCCGACCGCGACGCCGCGATCGTCGTCGAGATGAGCCAGCACGCGGCCTTCGCGCCCGCGCGCCAGCTGGCGCTGAACATCGCGATCATCGGCCTGATCGCCGTCGGCCTCACGGGGATCGCGATCTACCTCGTCTCGCGGCGGATCGCGCGACCGATCCTCGCCATCACCGACTCGGCGACCGCGGTCACGGCCGGCGACCTCACCCGCACCGCGCCGGTGGCCTCGGACGACGAGATCGGCACGCTCGCGCGCGCGTTCAACGCGATGACGGCGCAGCTCAACGAGAACGTCGCCGGGCTCGAGCGGCGCGTGGCGGAGCGCACGGAGGAGCTGCACGTGCAGAACGCGGAGCTCGAGGCGCTGCACGAGACGTCGCTCGGGGTCATGCATCGGCTCGACGTCAACGACCTCCTGCACGAGGTGCTCGTCCGCGCAGCGGAGCTGCTCGGGACGCGACACGGCTACCTCTACCTGCGCCGTCCCGGCGAGGAGGCGATCGAGAGCCGCGTGGCCATGGGCCTGTTCGAGGAGGAGATCGGGACGCAGATGGCGATCGGCGAGGGCGTCGCCGGGCGGGTCTGGGCCTCGGGGGAGCCGATCGTGGTGGATGACTACGACACCTGGGAGGGACGCGACCCCACGTTCCCCCGAGGGTCGGTGCACGCGATCGTCGGCGTGCCGTTGACCTCTGGTGAGGAGACGTTCGGGACGCTCGGCGTCGCTCGCGACTCGGGAGACGACCGCTCGTTCGACGCCGCGGAGGTCGATCGGCTGCAGCGCTTCGCGCAGCTGGCGCTCATCGCGCTCGACAATGCCCGGCTCTACGCCGCGATGCGCGAGGCGCGCGAGGTGGCGGACGCGGCGAACAGCGCCAAGAGCGTCTTCCTGGCCTCGATGAGCCATGAGGTGCGGACGCCCATGAACGCCATCATCGGGATGAGCGGCCTGCTCCTGCGCAGCGACCTCGACGAGGAGCAGCGCGAATACGCGTCGATCGTGCGCACGAGCAGCGAGGCGCTCCTGACGATCCTCAACGACATCCTGGACTTCTCCAAGATCGAAGCCGGGCGCATGGAGCTGGAGGAGGCGCCGTTCGACCTCCGCGAATGCGTCGAAGGGGCCATCAGCCTGATCGGCGCGAACGCCGCGGAGAAGGGCTTGCAGCTCTCCGCCCAGGTCGACGACGCGGTGCCCGCGGTGCTCGTCGGCGACGGCAGCCGCCTGCGGCAGATCCTGCTGAACCTGCTCGGCAACGCGGTGAAGTTCACCGAGGCGGGCGCCGTCACCGTGCTCGTCGGCGCCCCCGTGAACGCGGACGCCGACGGCTTCGATCTGCCGATCGCCGTGAGCGACACCGGGATCGGGATCCCTCCCGACCGTGCAGACCGCCTCTTCGAGTCGTTCAGCCAGGCCGACGCGTCGATCAGCCGCCGGTACGGCGGCACCGGGCTGGGGTTGGCCATCTCCAGGCGCCTGGCCGAGGCGATGGGCGGAACGATCCGCGCGCGCAGCACCGGTGTCCCGGGCGAGGGCAGCACCTTCGACGTCACGATCCGCACCCGCGGCGCGGTCGACCAGCCCGCGCCCGGCACGGCCGCCCCGCGCGCGGGCGACCACGACCTCGATCCCGGGTACGCGACGCGACACCCACTGCGCATCCTGCTCGTGGACGACAACATGGTCAACCAGAAGCTCGCCCTCAGCCTGCTGTCTCGCATGGGGTACGGGGCCGACACCGCCGGCAACGGTCGCGAGGCCGTCGAGGCCGTCGCGCGTCAGGCCTACGACCTCGTCCTGATGGACGTGCAGATGCCCGAGATGGACGGCCTCGACGCGACCCGCGTCATCGTCGAGCGGACGCCCACCGAGCGGCTGCCCCGCATCGTCGCGATGACGGCCAACGCGATGGACGGCGACCGTGAACGTTGCGCCGCCGCCGGCATGCACGGCTACATCTCCAAGCCGATCCGCGTCGAGGAGTTCGTGGCAGCCTTACGCGAGACCCAGCCTCGCATGGCGTAGGACCCGCACATCTCTCGGAGACGGCGACCAGCGCGAGCTTCAGAGCGGTCGCCGCCACGCGCCTCGCCTCGGCGCCTGGGACCGCGCGTGGAATGCTCACCGGGCCTCATCGGTCGAACGTGGAGCAGGCGGAGGGGCGGTAGCCGACCCGCGTGCTTCAGCGCTGCGCGCCGAATCGTTCGCCAACGAGGACCAGCGTCGCCAGGTGGCGCTTGCCCGTCTTGTCGCGGGTGGTCACCGTCACCGCGTTGCGGAGCGGGCCGCGACTGCACGACCGGCGCGATCGCCGGCAGCGGCGTGTCGGGAGCGACCACCTGGCCGGAGCAGGGAACGCTCGACGGGATGACGCTGTCGACCGTCAGCGGGCCGTACTCCACCCAGTCGAGCGACGGTCGGGGGACCCGCGCGCCTAGCACCCTGGCGGCCAACGACTGGCCACGGGTCGCGATAGTCGTCGTCAGGAAGGGGCGACCGGGAGCCAGGCGCGGCGCGGCGGTAGCGTTCGCGCTTCGATGGAGCTGATCGGGCGCGATGCCGAGCTGGTGAGGCTGCGGGGGCTCGTCGACGGCGGCGCGGGAGCGCTCGTCGTCGCGGGGCGGCCCGGCGTCGGCAAGAGCGCGCTGCTGGCCGCGGCCGTCGCCGGCGCCGAGCGCCTGCTGCACACGACCGGTGTCCAGAGCGAGATCGCGCTGCCGTTCGCCGGCCTGCGCGAGCTGCTGGAGCCGGTCCTGGACGCGGTCGACGCGCTCCCGCAGGCCCAACGGCGGGCGCTCCGTGCCGCGCTGGCGCTGGATGAGCCGAACGGCCTCGATCGCGGCATGGTCCTCCACGCGCTCGTCGCGCTCGCGGGCGAGTTGGCCCCGATCGTGGTGGCGGTCGACGACGTCCAGTGGCTGGACGCCTCGTCGCGGGAGGCCGTCGCGTTCCTGGCGCGACGGGCGCAGCGCACCGGGATCGCCGTGCTGGCCGTGCGGTCGCTGCGCGGCGAGCCGCTCGACGGCTGGCCGGAGCTGCCGACGCTGACGCTCGGCGAGCTGCGCCGTGGCGACGCGTTGGACCTCACCCGCCGGTCGGGCGTGGCGCCCGTGGTCGCCGAGGCGCTGGTCGAGGCGCTCGGCGGCAACCCCCTGGCCCTCGTCGAGGGCCCGACCGAGCTCACCGCCGCCCAGCGCGCGGGCCGCGAGGCGCTCCCCGACCTGCCGTCCGCCGGGGAGCGCATCACCGACGCCTACGCCTTGCGGCTCTCTCGCCTGCCACGCGCCACCCGCGCGGCGCTGCTGATGGCCGCCGCCAGCACCGATGGGGCGACCGGGCCGCTGGCGGCCGCGCTGGCCGGTTCGACCGGGCTGGCGGCCTTCGGCCCAGCCGAGGACGACGGCCTGGTCTCCGTCGACCAACGCGTCGTGCGCTTCGCGCACCCGGAGGCGCGCGCCGCCGTCTACCACGCCGCGGCGCCCAGCGACCGACGTGCCGCCCACCGGGCGTTGGCCGCCGTCCTCCCCGGCGACGCGCGGGCGTGGCACCTCGCCGTGGCGGCCGACCGTCCCGACGAGGCGCTGGCTGCCACGCTGGAACGATCGGCCTACGACGCCGCGGCACGCGGCGCGCCCGGCACCGCGCTGCACGGCCTGCGGCGCGCCGCCGCGCTCAGCCCGGATCCCGTCCGCGGCCGTGCCAGGGCGCTCGCGGCGGGCCATCTCGCGCTGGTGGCCGGTCACCCGCAGACGGCGCTGGCGCTGGCGTCCGACCTGCCACCGGCACCGGACTCGGCCGCACGCGCCGACACGCAGTTGCTCGTCGGCGCCGCCACCGCGCAGGCTGGGCAGCCGGCCGAGGCGCACGCCCTGCTGGAGGCCGAGGCCGACCGCGTCGCCGCCACCGATCCCGGCCGCGCCGCGGCGCTGCTCACGCAGGCCACGATCGCGGTGATGGGTTCCGGGCCCACCGGCCTGATCGCGCGCATCGCCGCACGCGCACGCGAGCTGGCGGGGGCGGGCGGGCAAGGCTCCGACCTCGTGCCGGCGATGATGGAGGCCTCGGCGCGCGCGGTCGCCGGCGAGCACGACGTCGCCCGCGCGGTCCTGGGCGGGCGGCTGGACGAGATCGTCGCCCTCGACCCGGCGGCGCCCGGCCACCAGGTGATCGCGCTGGCGGGCATGTGCCTGCACTGGATCGAGGAGCAGGACGCGGCCGTCCGCCTGATCGCACCGGTCGTGCAGACGCTTCGTGAGCGCGGCGCGGTGACACCGCTGGCCTTCCCGCTGGTCGTGCTGGCCAGCGTCCACTGCCGTCGTGGGGATTTCCACGGCGCGCGCGAGCTGGCGCGGGAGGCCGCCGGGCTGGGCGAGGAGGCGATCGGCGACTTCCTGCAGGCGCTGACGCTCAACACGCGCGCGTTCGTCGCCGCGTACCTGGGCGAGGACGACGTCTGCGTCGCCAACGCGCAGCAGGCGCGCGCGATCTGCGAGCGGCTGGGGATCTACTCGCACCGCGCGGTGGCCGAGCAGGCGCTCGGCATGCTCGCCCTGTCCCAGGGGCGCCTGCCGGAGGCGATCGCGCACCTCGAGCGCGGGCGCGAGCACCGGCTGCGCTACGGCGCCCACGATCCCGGCTACATGTTCAACGAGAGCGACCTGACCGAGGCCTACGCGCGAGCCGGACGCATCGAGGACGCCGCGCGGACGCTGGATGAGCTGCGCGACGGCGCGGCCCTCACCGGTGGCGCCTGGGCCACGGCCGCGACCGCGCGCTACGCGGCCCTGTTGGATGGCGACGACGCGATCGACGGGCATCTCGCGGCTGCGACCGCCGCGCACGCGCGGGTGAGCTTCGCGTTCGAGGAGGCCCGCACCAAGCTGATCTTCGGCGAGCGCCTGCGCCGCGCCCGCCGTCGCACCGAGGCGCTGGCGCTGTTGGCCGAGGCGCACGCCGCGTTCGCCGGCCAGGGCGCCGTGCGCTGGGCCGACCGCGCCGGCGCCGAGCTGGCGGCGGCGGGCGCCGGACCTCCGGTCGCGGTCGGCGACCCCGGGGCGGTCGCGGGCCTGACCGCGCGCGAGCGTGAGGTCTGCGCGTTGGTGGCCGGCGGCGCCACCAACGTCGAGGTCGCCGCCGCGCTGTTCCTCTCGCCGCGTACGGTCGAGCACCACCTGCGGCACATCTACCGCAAGGTCGGCGTGCGCTCGCGCTCGGAGCTGGCCGCGCGCTTCGCGCCGCAGCGCGGCGAGACGCCCGCGGCCTCACGCCGGTGAGCTCGCCGATGCGCCACGGCGCTCCGTTTTCCATCGTCCGCCGCCATGCCCCGCGCCGGTCCACCGCGCTCCTCCGGCCCTTCGTCGCCCGTGTGAGACCTCGGCCCCGCCCACGGGACCGGCGTCCAGGCGGACGGCTCGCCGCTGCCATGAGACCAGTGATATCGCCGATGCGCGGCGCGGGCGCGCGGCCTAACGTCGGGGCGGTGCGCACGCTTGTCATAGCCCTTGCCTTGTTGCTGCCCCCTGCCGCCGCGGCCGAGGCGACCCAGCTGTCCTACGTCGACCAGGGGCAGGTGTGGGTGTCGACCCTCGACGGCGCCCAGAAGCGCGCGATCTCGGGGCCCGCGCCGGTCGTCGCCCCCGGCGAGAGCCGCGCGTGGACCGAGCAGGCGCAGTCCGACGACGGCTGGATCGTCGCCGTCGCCCGAGTGTCGGGCGGGACGGGCGCGGCCGCCCCGACCCGGGTCTGGAGCCCGGACGGCGCGGTCGCCGCGCAGAGCACGCTGGGCTACCACGGGGCCTACAACAACGGCAGCCTCGCGGTCCCGGTGCAGCTCGACCTGGGCCCCGGCGGCCAGCAGATGATCTACACCTACTCGGACATGGTGTACGGCTACCCGACGTCCACGCTGTACCAGGGCACCTGGGCCACCAACACCTCCAACTCCAGCGGCGAGCCCTTCGACGTGCCGAGCCTGATCGGCTCCTCGCTGGTGGGCTCGCGCTGGGTCGGCGTCAACGGCAACGCGGGGACGAACGACGACAACGTCGTCGTCGAGGCGGCGGGCGGCCAGGCGCCGTTCAGCACCACCTTCACGCCGTGGTTCCATGCCACGGGGGCGTGGTCGGTGGACGTCGCCGCCAACGGCAGCGTCGCCGCGGTCATCTACCAGCTCGACAACAACAGCCCGTACGCTCTGGGCCTGTTCGCGGCCAACGGCGTCGGCGCGCCGCTCCCGGGCCCGAGCTGCGACGTGCCGGCCGTCGGCGGCGTCCACGCGGTGAGCGTCTCCCAGGACGGCCGGTGGCTGGCATGGGTCGACGACCGCGGCCTGGTCACGGCCGCTCTCGCGCCGATCACCACCAGCCCCTGCCCGCTGGGCGGCGCGCCGACCGTGATCTCGGCGACGGGCTCCTATCCCTCGCTCGGCGCGACGACCCTGGCCACGCCGATCGCGTCGCCCGCGACGGGCACGTCGCCGGCTCGCACGTCGCCGTCGTCGCCGTCGCCGTCGCCGTCGAAGCCCACCGTGACGGTGCCCAAGACCGTCAAGGCGTCAGCGTTCGCCAAGGGCCTGACGCTCGCCGTGACCGTCAAACGCCAGGGCACCGTCACCGCCATCGCGAAGGTTGGCGCAACCGCGCTGGCCCGGGCGACGACGAAGGCCAAGGACGCCGGAACGGTCAAGCTCAGGCTGAAGGCCTCCAAGCGCCTCGCCCGACGCCTGAGCCGCTACCGGGGCAAGACGCTGACGCTCACCGTGCGCGCCCCCGGCGGTGTCGTGGCGGTCACCCGCAGGCTGCGATAGCCAGGCCGAAGCGGGCCGGCGCGGGGCGGCCGCGCCGGGTGAGCTTGGCCTTGATCGTCGCCGCCGGCCGGCCGGCGGCGCCACGAGGACGTCGTCGGCATGGCGGCAGGCGCTGCTCGGCAAGGCCTGCGTCAACCGCCGCGTCATCGTTCTGCACCCGTCGCGCCGCTTCCGCGGCGCCGAGGTCGTCGTGACGATGGACGATCGCCCGCGTCGCCCGCACGGTGCGCGTCGCCCGCCCCGCGACCGGCGTTCAGGAGAACGCAAGGTGGCGGCCGCGACGGTTGCGCCATGACGACCACCGCACCGGCCGGCGCTCGCACATGGGGCCGTGATCTGCTGAACAAGGTCCCCGAGGTCACGCTGTTCTTCTGGGTCATCAAGATCATGTGCACGACGGTCGGCGAGACCGCTGCCGACTACCTGAACGAGAACCTCGGGTTCGGCCTGACGAACACCACGTACGTCACCGGCGCGCTGCTGGTGGTGCTGTTGTTGGTGCAGTTCCGTGTGCGGCGGTACGTGCCGGTCGCCTACTGGGCGGTCGTGGTCGTCATCAGCGTGTTCGGCACGCTGATCACCGACAACTTGAGCGACGGCTACAACGTGCCCTTGACCACGACGACGCCGATCGCCGCCGCGGTCCTGGCGGCGGTGTTCGCGATCTGGTGGGCGTTCGAGCGGACGCTGTCGATCCACACGATCGTGACGGTTCGGCGCGAGGCGTTCTACTGGCTGGCGATCCTGTTCACGTTCGCGCTGGGCACCGCGGCCGGCGACCTGCTCGCCGAGAAGGCCGACCTCGGCTACGGCGTCTCGATCGCGATCTTCGGCGCCGCGATCGCCGTCGTCGCGTTCGCGCACTACGTGCTGAAGCTCAACGCGGTGCTCTCGTTCTGGTTGGCCTACATCCTGACCCGGCCGCTCGGCGCCTCGGTCGGCGACTTCATGTCGCAGAAGAGCGACAAGTACGGCGGGCTCGGGCTCGGCACCACGGGCACGTCCTACATCTTCCTCGCCTGCATCCTCATCCTGGTGGCCTTCCTCTCGATCACCAAGCACGACCAGACCGACCCGGCGCGCCTGACCGCCGACCCGGAGCAGGCTCCGGCCTAGCGGTCGGCCCGCGGCGGTCCATGACGCCACCGCTCACCGCGGGCATCTGCGAGGACGACGCGGAGCTGCGCCGCGTCGTCCGCGACGCCCTGCGCGAGGAGGGCTTCGCGGTCCGCACCACCGCCAACGGCTCGGACGCCGTCGCGGCCTTCTGCGCCGCGCCGCCGGATGTGCTGGTGCTCGACATCGGCCTCCCGGACGCCGACGGCCGCGACGTCTGCCAGGCCCTGCGGGCCCGAGGCGTCGGCGCGCCGGTCCTGTTCCTCACCGCGCGCGACACGCTCCCGGATCGCCTCAGCGGCTTCCACGCCGGCGGCGACGACTACCTCGTCAAGCCCTTCGCGCTGGCCGAGCTGCTCGTCCGGATCCACGCGCTCGTCCGGCGCGTGCCCGCCGCCGAGGAGCCCGCGACGCTGGCCGACTCCGGCGTCCGCCTCGACGCGGCGACGCACGCGATCGTCCACCAGGACCGGCAGATCTCGCTGACGCCCACCGAGTTCCGCCTGCTCGCGCGGCTGGCGGCCCACCCCGGCGAGGTCGTACGGCGCGCCGGCCTGGTCGCCGCCGCGTGGCCCGACGGCGCGATCGTCCACGACAACACCCTGGACGCCTACCTGGCGCGCCTGCGCCGCAAGCTCCGGGAGGCGGGAGCCGCCGAGGTCATCGAGACCGTGCGCGGCGTCGGATACAAGCTGAGGTGAGCTTCCGGCACCGGATCCTGCTCAGCTCGCGGGCCTCGGGGACCGAGAAAGCCCCGGCGGTGGCGCCGGGGCTTTCGTCGGGGATGGTGTCGGGGATCAGGAGTGGCCGTGCAGACGGCGCCGCGCGACGAAGCCGCCGCCCAGCAGCGCGAGGCCGGCCAGGGCGACCGCCCACGGCTCGGCGCCGGTGAAGGGCAGCTGGCCCTTGGCGACGGTGCTCGTGGTCGCGACGGGCTTGGTCGAGCTGACCGTGGCGACCGGGGTGGTCTTGGCCTTGGCGGTGGTGCCGGACGCGGTCACGCCGGCGACCGTCGGGCTGGTCTTCTTCGGGGTGCTCGGCGTGGTCGTGGTGGTCGACGGCGTGCTCGTCGTGCTGACCGGGGCCGTCGTGGGCGTGGTCGTGGCGGCCGGCGTGGTCGTCGTGCCGGTGGCCGTGGTCGGCGAAACGGCGCCCGTGCTCGGCGGGGTGGTGGTCGTGGTGGTCGTGGTGGTCGTGCCGGTGCTGGTGCCGGAGCCGCCGGTGCCGGTGGTCGTGCCGCCGGTGCCGGTGGTGGTGCCGGAGCCGCCCGTGCCCGTGCTGGTGCCGCCGGAGCCCGTGCTGCTGCCCGAGCCGCCCGTGCCGGTGGTGGTGCCGCCGGAGCCGGTGGTGCTGCCGGACCCGCTGGTGCCCGTGCTGGTGCCGCCGGAGCCCGTGCTGCTGCCCGAGCCGCCGGTGCCGGTGGTCGTGCCGCCGGAGCCGCCGGTCTGGCCGCTGCCGCAGGGGGTCTTGCCGTTGCCGGAGCCCTGGCCCGAGCCGCTGCCCGGGGCCGAGCCGGAGCCGGAGCCCTGGCCCCAGCCGCTGCCCGGGGCCGAGCCGCTGCCCTGGCCTGAGCCGCTGCCCGAGCCCGACCCGCTGCCCTGGCCCCAGCCGCTGCCCTGAGCCGAGCCACTGCCCGAGCCCGACCCGCTGCCCTGGCCCCAGCCGCTGCCCTGAGCCGAGCCGCTGCCCTGAGCCGACCCGCTGCCCTGGCCCGAGCCGCCGCCCTCGGCGGATCCGGAACCGGCCGCCTGGCCTTGGCCGGAGCCCTGCCCCGACCAGCCGGCGTTCGCGTTGTCCGTGGCCTGCGCCTCCGTGCCACGGCTGCCGGCCCCGCCCATGACGCCGGCGTCGGTAGCTTCGCCACTGCCCGCGGCGGGGTGGACAGCAGCCTGGCCGCCCGCGTTGCCCGAGGCCTGCATCTGGTCGGCCGCCTGCGGTGGGACGTGGTTGGGCGGCTGATCGGCGGCGGCGACGGGTGCCATGATGCCGACGAGGCCGGCGACCACGGCGGAAGTCGTGGTCGCGTGAAGCGTGTGGGACTTCGCCTTCATGTTGCCCTCCGTTGGAGTTGGGGAGGTTTGTCGAAGGGCAGGCTGCCTTGGTGTCCTCCGGCCCCAAACCGGCATCTTGAACACGGTGTCTGCGTCAGTACAAAGGAGGCCTTAGCAACAGTAGAGATCAGCGCCGAGGCGTCCCCCAACGCCGCGCAAGCCCTATTGCTGACCTCGGTCCGGGGACACTCCGGTCCCCGGTGGTCACGTTCTCACGTCCGTGACGGACTGTGCGGGCAGCGTGCTGACCGCGTCCCGGATCCGATGGGAGCGGGCGGTCAGGATCGGGAAGACGCGGGGTCGCCATGGCCGTGCACGCACCAGCTTCCGGAGCACGCCGACGGTCGCGTCTGTCGCGGCTGGCGGCCGTGGCGATGGTCGTCGGCGCGCTGCTGGCGCTCGACGCGGTGCTGACGGTGGTGTGGCAGGAGCCCATCACCGCGATCGTGGGGACGATCGAGCAGCACGAGCTCGCGGGCGACCTCAACCGGCTGGTGCGGGAGGGCCCGACGCCGCGGGAGCGCGCGGCGGCCGCCGCGCTGCCCAACGTCCAGGACCGGCTGGCGGCCTACGCCCGCGCGCTGGACCGACGCGTCCCGTACGGCGGGGCGGTGGGCCGCATCGCGATCGCGCGCATGCACATCAACATGGTCCTCGTGAAGGGCTCCGACACGGCGGCGCTGCGCAAGGGGCCGGGCTTCTACGACGGCTCGCCGCTGCCGGGCATGCCGGGCACGATCGCGATCGCCGGCCACCGCACGACGTACCTCGCGCCGTTCCGCCACATCGACCGCCTGCGCGGCGGCGACGCCATCGTCCTGCGCATGCCCTACGGCACGTTCACCTACCGCGTCGACGAGCACCGCATCGTCAGCCCGAACGCGACGTGGATCACGCGCGACGTCGGTTACGACCGGGTCGTGCTCTCGGCCTGCAACCCGCTCTTCAGCGCCGCCCAGCGCATCGTCGTCTCGGCGCGGCTGGTGAGCGCCGTGCCGACCTAGGGCGCGTCGCCCCGCGTCAGGGCGGCGGCCGCCGCCGCGCCCCTCTACCTTGTGGCCCCGTGTCCGAGGATGTCGTCCGCTCTCCCGACGTGGTGATCATCGGCGCCGGGGCCGCCGGCCTGATGTGCGCCATGACCGCCGCCGCCCGCGGGCGGAAGGTGCTGCTGCTCGACCACTCCAACAAGGCGGGCAAGAAGATCCTGATGTCGGGTGGGGGCCGCTGCAACTTCACCAACATGTACGCGGACCCGGCGAACTTCTCGTCCAAGAACCCGCACTTCTGCAAGTCGGCGCTGGCCCGCTACACGCCGTGGGACTTCGTCGCGATGGTCGGCCGGCACGGCGTGCCCTACCACGAGAAGAAGCTCGGCCAGCTGTTCTGCGACAACAAGTCCAAGGACATCCTCAACATGCTCCTGGAGGAGTGCCGGCAGGTCGGCGTCGAGCTGCACGTCGGGACCGCGGTGCGCGAGATCGAGAAGACCGACACGGGGTACCTGCTCAGCACCGACCTCGGGCCGGTCACCTCGACGTCGCTGGTGGTCGCCACCGGCGGCCTGTCGATCCCGACACTCGGCGCCACCGGCTTCGGCTACGAGATCGCCCGGCAGTTCGGCCACGAGGTGTTGACGACCCGCGCCGGCCTCGTGCCGCTGACGATCACCGACCAGCTCAAGGAGCTGTGCACCGAGCTGACCGGCACGTCGGTGCCCTCGGTGGTCAGCTGCAACGGCCAGAGCTTCCGCGAGAACATCCTGTTCACCCACCGCGGCCTCAGCGGCCCGGCGATCCTGCAGATCTCCTCGTTCTGGCACCCCGGCGACGCGGTGCGGATCAACCTCCTGCCCGACCACGATGCGCTGGAGTGGCTGCAGCGGCAGCGGTCCGAGCGTCCCAACAGCGAGCTCAAGACCGTGCTGGCCGACGTCTTCACCAAGAGGATGGCGGCCCTCCTGGCCGAGCGCTGGTTCGTCTCCAAGCCGATGAAGCAGCACACCCCGGCGGAGCTGCGCGCGATCGCCGACCGGCTCAGCGCCTGGCCGGTCGTGCCCGCCGGGACCGAGGGCTACCGCACCGCGGAGGTCACGCTCGGCGGCGTCGACACCCGCGACGTGTCCTCCAAGACCATGGAGTCGCGCAAGAGCCCGGGCCTGTACTTCATCGGCGAGGTCCTGGACGTCACCGGCCACCTGGGCGGCTTCAACTTCCAGTGGGCCTGGGCCTCGGGCTTCGCGGCGGCGCAACACGTGTGAGGCCCGGCCGCTAGGCGCGCGCCGCCGGCAGCGCCACCGTCACGCGCAGGCCGCCGCCCGCGCGTGGCGCGAGGGTCAGCGTGCCGTCGTGGGCCGTGGTGATGCTGTTGACGATCGCCAGCCCGAGGCCGGCGCCGACGTGGTCGCCGTGGGTGCGGCGGGCGCCGCGCTGGAAGGGCTCGGCCAGCGTGGAGACGGCCTGCGGCGTCAGCGGCGCGCCGGTGTTCTCGACGGTGAGGGCGACGCGGTGGGCGTCGGCGCGGGTCGCGACCCAGACGGTCCCCGAGTCGGGCAGGTTGTGGACGATCGCGTTGTGCACCAGGTTGGTCGCGAGCTGCAGGAGCAGCGCGGGCGAGCCGATGGTGGTGGCCATGTCGCCGGCGGTCGCGATCGTCAGGCCGCGCTCCTCGGCGAAGGGCAGGAGCGTCTCGGCGGCCTCCTCGGCGACGAGCGACAGGTCGACGTGCTCGCGCGCGAACGACCGCCGGTCGGCGCGGCTGAGCAGCAGCAGCGCCTCGGTCAGGTCGATCGCGCGGGCGTTGACCGCGTGGAGGCGCTCGACCAGCTCGCCGTTGTCGCGCGCGGGGTCCTTGCGCGCCACGTCGAGCAGGGTCTGCGTCACCGCCAGCGGCGTGCGCAGCTCGTGCGAGGCGTTGGCGGCGAAGCGCTGCTGCTCGGCGACGTGCGCCTCCAGCCGCGCGAGCATCGCGTCGAACGCGTCGGCCAGCTCGCGGAACTCGTCCGCGCGGCCCTCCAGATGGACCCGGTGGCCGAGCGATCCGGACGCGGCGACGCGCGTGGCGGCGGTGATGCGGCTCAGCGGCGCGAGCATCCGGCCCGCCAGGAACCAGCCGCCGACCAGGCCGAAGGCCAGCAGGCACCCGAGCGCGATCGCGGCCTTCGGCACGAACGCCGCCTGGAGGTCGGACCGGCTGGGGACGAACGGACCCGGCGACATCATGATCGGGCGGTTGGGGACGTACCGCAGCAGGAACACCCACACGACCGCGAGCAGCAGGCCGCCCGCGACCATCAGGAACCCCGCGTAGCTGAGCGTGAGCTTGAGGCGGACGCTCAGCCCCGGCGCCCTATCCACGCGCGCCTCCCGACCCGCGCCCGTCGTCGGGCGCCGTGTCGATCCGGTACCCGGCGCCCGCCACGGTCGCGACGATCCACGGCTCGCCGAGCCGCTTGCGCAGCCCCGACACCGTGATCCGCACCGCGTTGGTGAACGGGTCGGCGTGCTCGTCCCACGCGCGCGCCAGCAGCTCCTCGGAGCTGACGACCCCGCCCTCGGCGGCGACGAGCACCTCGAGGACCGCGAACTGCTTGCGCGTCAGCGCGACGTAGCGGCCGTCGCGGTAGACCTCGCGGCGGAACGGGTCCACGCGCAGGCCGGCGATCTCGCGCACCGGCGGCCGGTGGTGCGCGCGGCGGCGGTCCAGCGCGCGCAGCCGCAGGACCAGCTCCTGGAGCGCGAACGGCTTGGTGAGGTAGTCGTCGGCGCCGAGCTCGAAGCCGGAGGCCTTGTCGTCGAGGCGGTCGGCCGCCGTCAGCATGAGGATCGGCATGCCGCTGCCGGAGGCGACGATGCGCGCGGCGATCTCGTCGCCGGAGGGCCCGGGGACGTCCCGGTCGAGCACCGCGATGTCATAGGTGTTGACGCTCAGCAGCGCCAGCGCGGCGTGGCCGTCGCCGGCGACGTCGGCCGCGATCGCCTCGAGGCGCAGGCCGTCGCGGATCGCCTCCGCCATCAGGGGCTCGTCCTCGACGAGCAGCACGCGCATGCGTCGATGCTAGAGGCGCGGCATATCGTCGGCATATCGAAAAGGCCATACGGGCCGGCAACGCGCCGCGGCCTTCAATGGCCGCGTGATGTACGACGAACCCGTTCGCGCGGGGCGGCCGATCCGGGTCCGCCGGCTCCGCGTCACCGTCCTGGTCCTGGCGCTCGCGGCGCTCGCCGTCGCGCTGGCCGGCGGGCACTGGCGGTCCTCCTCGTCCCCGGCGAGCGCGCTGATCGACCACGTCTCCCGCGCCCGCCACCACGGGGCGCTCGGCGTCGCCGAGGGCGCCGTCCCCGACGGCACGACGGTCTTCGACGACCGGGTCGCGGGCGTGGCCCGGCTCGATCCGAAGCTCCGCGCGGCGCTGCGCCGCGCCGGAGCCGACGCCGCCCACGACGGCGTCACGTTCCTGGTCGACAGCGGCTGGCGCTCGAAGGCCTACCAGCAGCACCTCTTCCAGCAGGCGGTCGAGAAGTACGGCTCGACGGAGGAGGCGTCCCGCTGGGTCGCGACCCCCGGCACGTCCGCGCACGTGTCCGGCGACGCGGTCGACCTGCGGCCCGGCCCGGCCACGGCGTGGCTCTCGGCCCACGGCGCCGCCTACGGGCTCTGCCAGATCTACGACAACGAGTCCTGGCACTACGAGCTGCGCCCCGCCGCGGTCGGCGCCGGGTGCCCACCGCGGTACGCCGACGCCGCGCACCGGGAGCGTCCCTGACGCGGGGTCGGCGCGACGCGTGCGCGCCTACGGGCGCGCCGAGGCCAGGCGCGGCGCGGCCGACGCGGTGCGGGCCGACGCGCGGGCGGCCTTGGCCGTGCCGCGCGGCCCGTCGGCGGCGGGCTTGCCGTAGAGCGAGGGGTCGAGGTAGCGGCCGCGGTCGGCGCCCTGCTTGGCCTGGACCGGCGTGATCCCGTCGGCCCGCGCCTGCGGGTCGTGGCGCACGCCGGTGACCGTCCACGACACCTTGGTCCCGGCGTGGCGCGAGCGGATCGTGAAGGTGTCGTCCTTGACCTCGCGCGCGACGATGACCTCGTCGAAGGTCCCGATCGGCGTCAGCTGGTAGCGCCAGTCGCCGGCCAGCGCGCCGGCGTAGCTCGGCAGCTTCACGGTCGCGCGGCCGTGGCCGTCGGTGCGGACGTTGCCGGTGTACCGGACCATCAGCGCGTCGGTCTCCAGCGGCGTGTGGGTCAGCGTCCGGGTCGTGGGGGAGCGCGGGTCGTCGATGTGGAAGCCGGACTTCGTGCCGGTGACCGTCAGGCTGCCGTTGATCGTGACCGCGCCGGCGAACGTGGCGGCCTGCGTGCCCTGGGCGTAGAGCGCGCTGCCGGCGCCGTTGGTCACGGCCTCGACGGCGTTGGAGGAGCTGGCGGGGTTGACCTGCTCGCCGCGCACGCCGACGCCGATGCCGCCCGAGATGCCGGCCTGGCCGAGCACGCCGTAGCCGCCGTAGGCGGCGTTGCCGGCGGTCGTGAAGCCGCGCAGGCCGGAGCCGCCGGGCCCGTCGTTGCGGCCGACGACCACGCCGATGCCGTTGGCGTTGGTGGCCTTCGCGGTGATCGCCGGGCCGGTGCCGTCCTGCTCGGCGGCGATCGCGGCGTGCCCGTTGGTGGTGCTGGACAGCAGGACCGAGAGGCCGTCGGTGGTCGCGCCGGCCGAGGAGAGCGCGAGCGGGAGCGCCGGGCCGGCGCAGGTCGTGGTGCCGTCGACGCCGACCGCCGACATGAACGTGCCGGCCGCGCAGACGCCGGTGACGCGCTGCTGGTAGGTGGAGAGGTCGGCGGGCGTGCCGTCGGCGCCGGTCGCGCCCGTGGCTCCCGTCGCGCCGGTCGCGCCCGTGGCCCCGGTCGCGCCGGCGTCGCCCTGGGCCCCGGCGTCGCCCTTGTCGCCCTTGGCGCCGGCCGGGCCGGTGGCTCCGTCCTTGCCGGTGGCGCCGTCCTTGCCGTTGGCGCCGTTCTTCCCGTTCTTGCCGTCCTTGCCCTTCTCGCCCGTGGCGCCCTTGGGCCCCTCGACGTTCCACGACACCTTGGTCTCGCCCTTCGCGCACTTGGCCGAGGCCGTCGTCAGGTTGAGCGTCTTGAAGCTCTTGGTCACACAGGCGTACAACTTGGCCTGGGGAGCGGTGGTCCAATCGGCAGCACGTGGTGGACCCGTGACCCGTCTCGTCAGGGCTCTGACGGGTGCCCCGAGCGGGGGCGCTCAGCCGGCCGCGTCGCGCGCGCCGGGATGGCCGGGTCCCGGCCAGGGCGCGAGGATCAGCAGCAGGCGCGCGTCGGTCACCGCCCGAACCGCGTGGCGCTCGCCCGGGTCGAACATCGCGGTCAGCCCGGGGCCGCCGACGGTGCCCGCCAGGTCGACCTCGCCCTCGACGACCGTCACGTAGGCGCGCTCGTGCACCTGATGGTCCTGAAGCTCCTCGCCCGCGGGCAGCAGGATGAGGATCGAACGCGCCTCGCCACGGGCGGAGTGCAGCACCTCTGGGCGGCGAGGCTCGGCGGCGAGCGCGCGAAGGTCCCAGTGCTCCATGGGCGGAGCCTACGCCGGCTCTCGCCTCATTCGCGTGACGTTTTCGCCCCGGGCCCGTTAAACAGACCGTACGCGGACCTCCCACGGGGAGTTCGGACGTCTCCGTCACAGAAACGGTGACAGAACGTACTTAGGTGGGAATAGGTCGGTTTGTGGACGGCCCGTCGGTCGCGGCCGGATGGCGAAGTTCAGGGCGCCATCCGGCCTCGAGCGCCGGGCCGTTGCGTGACCCGGCGCCGCGAGGGGCGCGCGACTAGGCGTCCGCGGAGTCCAGCCGCAGCGCGCAGCTGTTGATGCAGTAGCGCATTCCGCCCTTGTCCACGGGGCCGTCGTCGAAGACGTGGCCCAGGTGGCCGCCGCACTTGGCGCAGACGGCCTCGGTGCGGACCATGCCGTGCGAGGTGTCGGGGCGCAGCTCGACGACGTCGGCCACCGCCGGGTCCGTGAAGGACGGCCAGCCGGAGCCGGAGTGGAACTTGTCATCGGAGCGGAACAGCTCGGCGCCGCAGCCCGCGCACTTGTAGACGCCGGGCGTCTCGGTGTCGACGTACTGCCCGGTGAAGGGCGGCTCGGTGGCCTGCTGCCGGAGCACCGCGTACTGCGCGGGGGACAGCTCCTCGCGCCACTGATCCTCGGTCTTTGCGATCTTGTCCATGCTCATCAGTCTCTGGTCGGGCGTCTCACATTACGCCGTCCGCCTTTCCGGCTACCCTCCATGCCCGTGCCTGATGCCCACCGCAAGACCCGCTACATCTTCGTGACGGGTGGTGTGGTCTCCTCGCTCGGCAAGGGGATCGCCGCCGCCTCGATCGGTCGTCTCCTCGTCTCGAAGGGGTTCACGGTCGGCCTCCAGAAGTTCGACCCCTACATCAACGTCGACCCGGGCACGATGTCGCCGTACCAGCACGGCGAGGTGTTCGTCACCGAGGACGGGGCGGAGACCGACCTGGACCTCGGGCACTACGAGCGCTACACGGACGCCAACGCCTCGCGCGCGTCGAACGTCACCGCGGGCGGCATCTACAACTCGGTCATCCGGCGCGAGCGCCGCGGCGACTACCTCGGCGGCACCGTCCAGGTCGTCCCGCACATCACCGACGAGATCAAGCACCGCATCAAGCTCATCGGCGAGACCAACGACGTCGACTTCGTCATCACGGAGATCGGCGGCACGGTGGGCGACATCGAATCGCTGCCGTTCCTGGAGGCCATCCGCCAGTTCCCGGTCGACGCGGGCCGCCGGAACACGATGTACATCCACTTGACGCTCGTGCCGTACATCGGCCACGCGGGCGAGCTGAAGACCAAGCCCACCCAGCACTCGGTCAACGAGCTGCGCCGCATCGGCATCCAGCCGGACATGCTGATGTGCCGCGCCGAGAACGAGCTGGACCTCGACATCCGCAAGAAGATCGCGCTGTTCGCGTCGCTGCCGGTCGAGTCGGTGGTCTCGGCGATCGACGTCGACAACATCTACAAGGTGCCGCTCTGGTACGCCGACCAGAAGGTCGACGACGCCATCTGCGAGTACTTCGGCATCGAGGACGCGCCGCCGGCGCAGCTGGGCGACTGGGCCGAGCTGATGGAGCGGGCCGAGCGCGCCGAGCAGACGGTCAGGATCGCGCTGGTCGGCAAGTACGTGGCCTTGGAGGACGCCTACAAGTCGTGCTCGGAGGCGCTCAACCACTCCGGCTTCGCGCACGAGTGCAAGGTCGACATCGACTGGGTCGACTCCGAGACGCTCGACAGCGACGACGAGGCCGTGCGCCGCCTCGCCGACGCCGACGGCATCTTCGTCCCCGGCGGCTTCGGCGGCCGTGGCGTCGAGGGCAAGATCCGCGCCGCGCGCGTGGCCCGCGAGCGCAAGATCCCGTACCTGGGCGTCTGCCTGGGCATGCAGATCGCGGTCGCGGAGTTCGCGCGCCACGTCGCGGGGATGCCGGGCGCCAACTCGACCGAGTTCGACATCGAGACCGAGTGGCCGGTCATCGACCTCCTGCCCGAGCAGAAGGAGGTCAGCGACCTCGGCGGCACGATGCGCCTGGGCGCCGACCCGGTGAAGGTCCACCCGAACACGGCCGCGCGCGAGATCTACGGCGACGCCGTCATCTACGAGCGCCACCGTCACCGCTACGAGGTGTCGATCTCGCTGCGCAAGCGGCTGGAGTCGGCGGGCCTCGTGGTCTCCGGCACGTCGCCGGACGAGCGGCTGGTCGAGATGATCGAGCTGCACGACCACCCGTTCTTCGTGGCCTCGCAGTTCCACCCGGAGTTCAAGTCGCGGCCCGAGCGCCCGGCGCCGCTGTTCCGCGAGTTCGTGCGCCACGCGCTGCGTCGCGCCGAGGAGCAGCACCCGGAGGGCGAGGTCCGCGCGTCGCGGTCGGCCGAGGCCGCCGCGGCCGAGACGCGGTGACGGACGGCCCGGACGCGGCCGCCGAGCGCCGCTCCACGGCGGCCGAGCGCGAGCGGCTGAACGCGCTGTTCGCCGAGCTGTGCGCGATCCCGTCGGTCTCGGGCACGGAGGCGGCGGTGCGGGCGCGCGTGATCGCGCTGCTGGACGCGGCCGGCATCGCGTCCGAGGTCGACGACGCGGGCAACGTCCTGGCGCGCGTCGGGGCCGGCGACCCCGCGGTCCTGCTCTGCGGCCACATGGACACGGTCCCGCACGGCGACACCCCGATCGAGCCCGTGCTGGTCGACGAGGGCTGGGAGAACGCCCACGAGGCGATCCTCGGAGCCGACAACAAGGCGGCGCTCGCGGTGATGCTCGTGGCCGCCGAGCGCGTGGCGCGCGAGGGCGGCACGCCGTTCGAGCTGCTGCTCACGGTCGCCGAGGAGACCGCGCTGGCCGGCGCCAAGCGCTTCGACGTCTCGCGGCTGCGCTCGCCGTTCGGCTACGTCTACGACCACGCCACGCCGATCGGCGAGATCGTCATGGCGTCGCCGACCTACTACCGGCTGATCGCCGAGTTCCGCGGCCGCGCCGCGCACGCGGGCATCCGCCCCGAGGACGGCCGCAGCGCGATCGTCGCCGCCGCGCGCGCGATCGCCTCGATGCGCCTCGGCCGCCTCGACGAGCGGACGACCGCCAACGTCGGGCACGTCGAGGGTGGGCTGGCGGACGCCACCAACGTGGTCGCCGAGCGCTGCGCGATCCTCGCCGAGACGCGCTCGCTGGACCCGGCGGTCGCCGAGTCGACCGTCGCCGAGATGGTCGACCGCTGCCACGACGCGGCCAACGACCCCGACTGCGAGTGCGACCTGGACATCACCGTGCAGCGGCTCTTCGACGGCTACCGCCACCGGTCGGCCTCGCCCGCGGTCGCCGCCGCCGAGCGCGCGCTGGCCGCCTGCGGGTACGCGCCGCGGCACATCGTCTCCGGCGGCGCGAGCGACGGCAACGCGTTCGAGGCCCACGGCTTCCACACGGTCTGCCTGGCCAACGGCACCGAGCGCAACCACGAGCCTACGGAGCGCGTGTCCGTGGTAGCCCTGGAGGCGATGCTCGACATCACCTACGCCCTGCTGGAGGAGGTCGCGCCGGCATGAGCCACGAGCCCCGCGACTTCGAGCGCGTCGCCACCCGCACGATCCACGAGGGCCGGATCGTCACGCTGACCGACGAGACCTACCGGTACGCCGACGGCAAGACCGCCGACCGCGAGATCGTCCGCACGACCGGCGCGGTGGCGATCGTGGCGGTCGACGACGAGCACGTCTGGCTCGTCCGCCAGCCGCGCGAGGCCGTCGGGGACCCCGACTCGCTGGAGGTCCCGGCCGGGCGCCTGGACGTCGACGGCGAGGCGCCGCTGGCGACCGCCCAGCGCGAGCTGGCCGAGGAGATCGGCCTGCGGGCCGCCGACTGGAAGCCGCTGAAGGTCTACCGCTCGTCGGTCGGCTTCACCGACGAGGTCGTGCACGTGTTCCTGGCCGAGGGGCTCAGCGAGGCCGACGGCGAGCACGACTCCGGCGAGGACGAGCGGATCGAGGTCGTCCGGTGGCCGCTGGCCGATCTCGACGGCGCGCTGGCCGCGACGCACGACAGCAAGACCGTGCTCGGGCTGCTGCTCTACGAGCGCCTGCGGCGCGTTTCCTAGACGTCTTCGTCACAACGGTGGGGCCCCATCCGTACTCAGGGGTGGTGGCCTCCGAAGAACCGACAGACGCGGCGCTGCTGCGGGCCGTGCCGCGTGAGCCCGAGGCGTTCGGCGTCTTCTACCGCCGGCACGTCAAGGCGGTGCTCGCCTACCTGCTCGCGCGGACTCGCCAGCCGGAGCTGGCCGCGGACCTCTGCGCCGAGGTCTTCGCCACGGCGCTGGAGCGGGCCGACCGCTTCGACGAGCGCCGCGGGCCCGCCCGCGCGTGGCTGCTGACGATGGCCGGCTCGCGGCTGATCGACGCGATCCGCCGCGGCCAGGTCGAGGACCGCGCGCGCCGCGCGCTGGGCATGCCGCCGCGCGCGCTGACCGACCGCGACCTGGAGCGCATCGAGGAGCTGGTCGACGTGCAGCGCGGGCTGGACGCCGAGACCCTCGTCGCCGACCTGCCGCCCGAGCAGCGCGAGGCGGTGCTCGCGCGGATCGTCCACGAGCGCGACTACGGCGACATCGCCGCCGAGCTGAAGGTGTCCGACGCGGTCGTGCGCCAGCGCGTCTCGCGCGGGCTGGCCGTCCTGCGGGCGCGAATGGGAGAGGAGCGATGACCGACTTCATCGCGGGGCTGGAGCAGGACCTGATCGAGGCGGCGCGCCGCCGCGCGGCGCGGACGGCGCGTGCGCCGTCGTCGTCGGCGGCGATGGGCGGCCGGGCGCGGTCCGCGTGGCCGCGCCACCGCCGTCCGCCGCTGCGCTCGCTGCTGCTGGCCGCCGCGCTGCTCGTGCTGCTCGCCGGGACCGCCGCGGCGGGCACCCTGCTGGCGCTGCGCGGCAGCGTGATCCCGGCGCCCGACGCGGTGCCGCCCGAGCAGACGCCGGCGCCCGGCACCTCGCGCGTGTCGTCGATCCGCGCCGCCGACCCCCAGCCCGGCCTGCTGCCGTGGACGATCCGCGTCGCCCAGAGCGAGACCGGCCTGCTGTGCTCGACGGTCGGCCAGGTCGACCCGGCCGACGGCGCGTTCGGCCTGGTCGGGCTCGACGGCCGCTTCCGCCCGATCGCCGAGGGCGTCAGCGACTCCTGCGGCACGGTCCACGACGGCGGCGTCTCGCTGATCGGCGCGCGCGTCTTCGACGCCGCCGAGCGCGCCGACGTCCGCACGGTCGTCTCGGGCGTCGGGGACCGGCGGGCGATCGCGCGCGTCGAGGTCGACACGCGGCCCGGCGGCCCCCGCCGCGTCCGGCTGGTCGACGGCATGTTCGTGATCGCGCTGCGCGGCTACCCGGAGGACCGCGCGGTCCGGGCGACCGTCATCTACAAGAACGGCAAGCGCGAGGTGCACGACTTCGGGCGCGGCGCGTCGGTCACGCCCGACCCGCTCGGCGGGCCGGCCTGGCGCCTGCAGGCCTTCATGTTCGCCAACGACGGCCGCTCGTGCGCGTCGTTCGGCTACGCCCGCCCGACCCGCGACGCCCCACGCAGCCCCGCGGCCTGCGGCGACCTCGGCTCCGGCCTTCACCGCAAGGGGTTCTACGTCGCCGCCCGCACGCTGCGGCCCGGGCTGAAGGACGACACCGACACCCCGTTCTCCGGCGACTGGCACCGGACCGCGCCGCGCACCGCGGTCTGGGGCGGGATCGGGGAGGACGTCCGGACCGTCGCCGTCGACGGCCGCCCGGTCGCGATCTCGCCGAGCCGGACGTTCCTGGTGGTGTTGAGGCCGACCGTCGACCCGGCGTCCGTCGCGACGACCATCACCTACAAGAACGGAAGGGCCGAGACCGTGCACGGCAGCGCCCGCATCGCCCACGACGCGATCCCGACGCCTCGAATCTCCCGGGGGAACGGCTAGATGCGCCTGCGCCCGCTCGCCCTCGCCGCGGTGATCGCCGGCCTGCTCGGCGGCGTGGTCGCTGCGATCGCGATCCCGACGACCAAGGTCGGCATCGCGCGCGGCGCCGCTGCCGCCGGCCCACCGGCCCAGGTCGTCCCCGGCGTCGACACCGTCGCCCACGTCGCGCCCGCCGCCGCCCCGGAGGGCGACGTCGACCTGCGCCCCGAGGGCCCCGTCCGGATCGAGGCCCGCGCCGCCGACCCGCTCGGCGGCCCCGACTGGGCCGTCCGCGTCTTCCGCGCCGCGCGCGTCGTCCGGCCGGGATCGCGGCGCCCCGGCGTCGACCCCGTGATCGGCCACCCGCTCTGCGCCCAGGTCGGCCGGATCCACGCCGGCCGGTTCGGGTGGCTGACCGCCGACGGGACGTTCCGGCCGTTGCGGATCGGCGCCCAGGGCGGCTCGGTCGCCACCTGCGGCTCGCGCAAGGCGGACATGAACGGGATGCCGACGCTCGACACGCTCTCGCCGATCACCGATCCGCACGCGCCCGCGGCGCGCGCGAAGTCCACCGTCGCGTGGGGCGTGGCGGGGCGCGGCGCGCGCAGGGTGACGCTGAAGGTCGCGGGGCGCGCGGTCGTCCCCAACCGCACGCCGAACAACGCCTACATCATCGCGGTCGGGCCGGAGACCGACCAGCGCGAGATCACCGGCACGGCGACCTACGCCGATGGCCGCGGGCACCGCCTCGGCGGCGGCCTGCACCACGCGCCCGGCATCGGCGGCGGCGCGAGCGGCCGGCCGGTCCTCGCCGCCCGCGCCCCCGACCCCAACGGCGGGCTGCCGTTCGCGATGACGGTCTCCCAGGGCCGCGACGGGACGTGGTGCCAGGGCGGCGGCGGCCGGGTGGTCGGCGGGCGCGTCGGCGGCGTCGACTACGCGCGCGACATCCTCACCGAGAACGCGAACACCGGTGGCGGCACCTGCGGGGTTCGCGGCCCGTCCCTGTTCAAGGACCACCCGGTCCTGCTCGGCTGGAGCGGGGGCGGGGGAGACACCGCCGAGGAGGGCGGGGACACCGGCGGCACCGGCCGGATCGCGCGGCGGACGCAGAGGGGGCTGATGACGTTCACCGGCCAGGCCGCGCCGGGCGTGGTGGCGGTGACGCTGGAGACACCCCGCGACGTCCGCACGCTGATCCCGTCGGGGCCGACGCGCGCGATCATCGCCGTCTACGACGGCAGCTTCCCGACCGGGTCGGTCAAGATCACGGCGCGCTTCAAGGACGGCCACGTCCAGACCGACCGGTTGCCGGACGTCGGGATGTGACCTTTCGCCGTCCGGTTCGTTCCATGGACATGACCCACTCCCCGAAGAAGCTCCTCCCGCTCGTCGCCGCGGCCTCGATCGTGGCCCCGACGCTCACGGCGGCCGTCGCCGCGCCCGCCGGTGCCGCCGTCAAGAACCCGCAGGCCCTGCAGGCCTTCAAGAAGGGCATCCGCGACGTCGCCCGCATCGAAGGCAAGGGCGCCACGGCCAAGCGCATCGACGTGCGCTGCGTCGCCGTGCCCAAGGTCGGCGACCGGGGCAAGTGCACCGGATCGTTCGACCTCGTCAAGCACGGTCGCACCGCGCACTACGTGCTGACCGCCAAGGCGCGGACGCTGCGCATCTCGCCCGGCGCGATCGAGTACCGGGTCGCGTCCAAGGCCGACAAGAAGGTCCAGGGGCTGCCCGGCTCCACCGATCTGGCGGGCTTCCTGCAGTAGGCCTTGCACGCCGAGGAGGGAGCCGGTCGGCCCCGAACCACGGGTCATGGCGGTCGCACCGGCACCCGTTGACGCACGCGCGCTCGAGCACCACGTGCTCGACTTCCTCGCGTACCTGGAGTTCGAGCGCGGGCTGTCGCGCAACACGCTGGAGGCCTACCGCAGCGACCTGCTGCAGTTCGGCGCCTACCTGCGCTCGGCGCGGGTCGACGTCCTGGAGGCCCAGCACTCCGACCTCGCCGGCTTCCTCGACACGCTCGCCCAGGGCGGCGACGGCCGGCCGGCCGCGCGGCCCGCGACGCTGCAGCGCAAGGCCGCGTGCCTGCGCTCGTTCTACCGCCATCTGCGCCGGGAGAACGTCATCGAGCACGACCCGACCGCCGACCTGCGCGCGCCGCGCAAGTCCCAGAAGCTGCCGAAGGTCCTGTCGCGCGGCGACGTCGACCGCCTCCTGCGCGCGCCCAAGGGCACCGACCCGGGCGCGCTGCGCGACCGCGCGCTCCTGGAGTTGATGTACGCCTGCGGCCTGCGCGCCTCGGAGGCCACCGACCTGGAGGTCACCGACGTCGACCTGACCGCCGGCGTCCTGCGCGCGCGGGGCAAGGGCTCCAAGGAGCGGCTCGTCCCGGTCGGCCGCGAGGCGGTCACCGCCGTGCGCGTCTACCTGGAGCGCGGCCGCCCGCTGCTGACCGCGACCTCCGACGACCGCCACCTGTTCGTCAACCGCCGCGGCACGCAGCTCACGCGCCAGGGCCTCTACAAGATCGTCCAGCGCCACGCCCGCTCGGTCGGCCTGGAGGACCGCATGAGCCCGCACACGCTGCGCCACACCTTCGCCACCCACCTGCTGGCCGGCGGCTGCGACCTGCGCGCCGTGCAGGAGATGCTCGGCCACGCCGACATCGCCACGACGCAGATCTACACGCACCTGAGTGCGGAGCGCCTGAAGGACGTGTACTTCAACGCACATCCGCGCGCCGGAGGCGGCATCGCCGCCTGAGCGGACGGACCTCGGCCGAACGTCCAGGCCGACCGGGGGTCGTGACACGATCCCGGGTCCATGCGTGTGCGTGCCCTGACCGCTGTGGCCGTCTCCGCCGTCGCCCTCTCGGCGTGCGGCAGCTCGTCGGACGAGACGGCGACCACCGGCTCCGCCGCCGCGGACTCCGGCGCGTTCCCGAAGCAGGGCGTGTCGTTCACGCCGCCCGCCGACTGGTCGGTCAACGCCGGCCGGGGCAACCTGGTCGCGACCGCGCAGGCGGGGCAGGCGACGGTCGCGGTCTGGCGCTACCCACGCACCCAGACGCTGCCGAAGACCAAGCTCCAGCTGCAGGCCGCGCGCGATGCGCTCGTCTCGGCGTCCAAGCGGCGCGACGTCACGTTCGAGCAGATCAAGACCGCGGCCACCGAGGTCGCGGGCGCGCCCGCCGTGCAGATCCGCGCCAAGGAGCACATCGCGGGCCTGCCGCGCACCGTGCGCTCGACGCACATCTACGCGCACGGGGCCGAGTACGTGATCGACGCCTACGCGAACGCCGACAGCTTCCGGGCCGTCGACGCGAAGGTGTTCCGGCCGCTGCTGCGGTCGCTGCACGTATCGTCTCCTGAGTGAGCCTTCCGACGCGCCGCGCCTTCGTCGTCGTCCTCGATGCCTGCGGGGTGGGCGAGCTGCCCGACTCCGCCGACTACGGGGACGCGGGCGCGAGCACGCTGCCCCACGTCGCCGAGGCGGTCGACGGGCTGACGCTGCCCAACCTCGGCGAGCTGGGGCTGGGCAACGTCACCGAGATCCTCGGCGTCCCGGCCGCCGCGGCGCCCGTCGTCCACGGGCGGCTGCATCCGATGGGGCCGGGCAAGGACTCCACGACCGGCCACTGGGAGCTGATGGGGGCGATCACGCCGCGGCCGCTGCCGACCTACCCGGACGGGTTCCCGGAGGACGTGCTGGCGGCGCTGCGCTCGGCGACCGGCCACGAGTTCTGCTGCAACAAGCCGTACTCCGGGACCGAGGTCATCGACGACTACGGCGAGCACCACCTGAAGACCGGCGAGCTGATCCTCTACACGTCGGCCGACAGCGTCCTGCAGATCGCGGCGCACGACCGCGTCCTGGACGAGCCCGCGCTGCACGCGGTGTGCGCCGCGGCGCGCGAGGTCATGACCGGCGAGCACGCGGTCGGGCGCGTCATCGCCCGGCCGTTCACGGGGGAGCCCGGGGCGTTCACCCGGACCACGGGCCGGAAGGACTTCTCCGTCGACCCGCCGTCGCGCACGTACCTCGACGAGCTGCACGACGCCGGCGTCCCGGTCCACGCCGTTGGCAAGGTGTATGACCTGTTCGCCGGCCACGGGATCGACGAGGCCCACAAGGGCAAGACCAACGAGCAGGCCCTCGCCGCGACGACCGAGCTGATCCGCTCGCTCGAGACGGGGTTGGTGTTCACCAACTTGGTGGAGACCGACCAGCTCTACGGCCACCGCCACGACACCGCGGGCTTCGCGGAGGCCCTGAAGGAGATCGACGACGCCGTCGGCGCCTGGCGCTCCCTGCTGCGGCCCGGCGACCTGCTGGTGCTCACCGCCGACCACGGCGTCGACCCGCTCTCCGCCCACACCGACCATACCCGCGAGCACGTCCCCCTCCTCGCGGTCACGGAGCCCCAGCCCGACGCCCACCGCCACGACGGCCCGATGTCCGACGTCGGCGCGACCGTCCACCTCTGGCTCACCGGTGCCGAGGTGCCGGACCGGCCGGGGACGTCGTTCCTGCAGGCGTAGGGCGCGCGGCGCCGGCCGGCGCGCTGGGCGCGTGTCGTCTCGTGGTGAACAGATCACCAGGAGACGACACGGACCGCTGGGGCCGGGTGGGGCGGGGGGACGCCGGGGCGGCCCCTACCCTGAGGGGGTAGAGCGATGCCCGAGCTTCCCGAGGTCGAGACGATCCGCCGCCAGCTCGCCCCTCACGTCGAGGGGCGGACGTTGGCGCGCGTGGAGATCCTCGATGCGCGGTGGACGGTGGCGCGGCCGCCGGAGGATGTGGTCGACGCCGTGGAGGGGCGCCGCGTGGAGCGGCTCGGGCGCCGGGGCAAGTACTTCATCTTCGAGCTGACCGACGACGTGTACCTGCTCGTCCACCTGCGGATGACCGGGAACCTGCTGCTCGATCCGGCGCCCGACACGCCGTATCAGCGGGTGATCTTCACGCTCGACGACGGCCAGGTCCTGCGGTTCTGCGACCCGCGCCGCTTTGGCACCGGCGAGCTGGCGCTGGGACCGGACGGGCTCGCCGCGTTCTTCGACGGCAAGCTCGGCGTCGAGCCGCTGTCGGACGACTTCGACGGCCGCGCCCTGCGGGCGATGGCCAAGAACCGCCGCGCGCCGGTCAAGGCGTTCCTGCTCGACCAGCGCCACGTCGCGGGCGTCGGGAACATCTACGCCGACGAGGCGCTGCATCGCGCGGGGATCCATCCGCTGCGCCCGGCCGGGCAGCTGACGCTCACGCAGTGCGCGGCGCTGGCCGACGCGGTGAAGCTCGTCCTGGCGGCGGGCATCGACGCCGGCGGCTCGACGATCGACGACTTCCGCCACCCGGACGGCGTCTCCGGCGCGTTCCAGAACGACTTCCTGGTGCACCTGCGCCGGGGTGAGCCGTGCCACACCTGTGGCACGACCGTGATCAAGCTCGTCGCGGCCGGGCGGGGGACCTACGTGTGCGAGTCCTGCCAGCCCCGGCCGCGGGTCAGGCGGCGGCCTTGAGCGGCTCGGCCGCCGCGGCCAAGATCAGGCCGCGGCCTGCAGCAGCTCCGCCAGCTTGCCGGACCGGTCGGCCGCCAGCGTCTCCTGGAACCCGCCGACCAGCTCCTCGCCGACGATGACCTGCGGGAAGCTCATCATGCCGGTGCGCTCGAGCAGCTCGGCGCGACCCTGCGGGTCCTTGGCGAGGTTGATCTCGTCGTACGCGATGTCGCGGGCGGCCAAGAGCTGCTTCACGCGAACGCAGAACGAGCAGGGATCGGTGGTGTAGACGGTGACAGCGGCCATTACTTCACCAAGTATAGCGAGGGTTCTCCCGTGGCCGGCGCGCTGAAGACCGAGGCCGTCGTGCTGCGGTCGATCCGCTACGGCGAGGCCGACCGGATCCTGCACCTCTACACGCCGCAGCGCGGCCGCCTGTCCGGGATCGCCAAGGGCGTGCGCAAGACGCGCTCGCGCTTCGGCGGCCGGCTGGAGCCGTTCTGCCGCGTCGAGCTGGTCCTCCACGAGGGCCGCAGCGACCTGCTGACGGTGACGAGCGCCCAGACGCTCGCGCCCTACTCCAAGCTGCGCTCCAACGGCGCGGCGATCGACGCCGCCGCCCGCGCCTGCGACGCCGTCAACCGCCTCTTCGGCGAGGCCGAGCCCTCCGAGCCGGTCTTCCACCTGCTCTGCAACGAGCTGGCGCTGCTGGACGCCGACGCCGCCCACGCCGGCCACGCCAACCAGCTCGCGTTCCGCCTCAAGCTCCTGGTCGCCGGCGGCTTCGCGCCCTACCTCGCCGCGTGCGCGTCCTGCGGCGAGCGCGACCACCTCGTCGGCTTCTCCGGCGCCGCGGGCGGCGTGGTCTGCGCGTCGTGCGAGGGCGGCGGCTTCCCGCTGGCCGCCGAGACCCACGAGTTCCTGACCGCCGCGCTCGCCCAACCGCTCGCGCAGGCGCCGCAGGGCTCCGAGCGTGCGCTGCGCCAGGCCGAGCGCGCGATCGCCGAGACCGTCGAGCACCACGCGCACGTCCGTTTGCGCGCCGCCTCGCACGGATAGATTGCGGCGCCATGAGCGCTGACGCCGAGAAGTGGGTCTACGAGTTCAGCGAAGGGTCGCGCGACATGCGCGACCTGCTCGGCGGCAAGGGCGCCAACGTCGCCGAGATGACGCGCGTGCTCGGCCCCGAGCGCGTGCCCGCGGGCTTCACGATCACCACCGCGGCGTGCGTGGCCTACATGAACGCCGGCAAGGCGTTCCCGGAAGGCCTGGACGACCAGGTCGCGGCCGCGCTCGCCCAGCTCGAGGAGCACGCCGGCAAGACCCTCGGCGACCCCGACGACCCGCTGCTGGTCTCCGTCCGCTCGGGCGCGCGCGAGTCGATGCCGGGGATGATGGACACGGTCCTCAACCTCGGGATGAACGACGAGTCGGTCGTGGGGTTGGCCGACAAGACCGGCAACGAGCGCTTCGCCTGGGACTCCTACCGGCGCTTCGTGCAGATGTACGGCAACGTCGTCGTCGGGATCCCGGGCGAGCGGTTCGAGGACGCGATCAAGGCCTGCAAGAACGCGCGGGGCGTCGAGGAGGACACCGAGCTGGACGTCGCCGCGCTGCGCGAGCTGACCTCCACGTTCAAGGGGTTCTACGACTTCCCGTCCGACCCCCAGGAGCAGCTCGCCGGCGCCGTGCGCGCGGTCTTCGACTCCTGGATGGGCGATCGCGCCGTGCAGTACCGACGCATCAACCGCATCCCCGACGACTGGGGCACGGCGGTCAACGTCCAGCAGATGGTCTTCGGCAACAAGGGCGACACGTCGGGATCGGGCGTCGCGTTCTCGCGCGACGAGGTCACCGGCGAGCCCGAGCCCTCCGGCGACTTCCTGCCCAACGCCCAGGGCGAGGACGTCGTCTCCGGCGTCCGCACGCCGCGCGACCTCCGCGAGCTGAAGGACTGGCAGCCGGAGGTCCACCAGCAGCTGTTCTCGATCCTGCGCCAACTCGAGCAGCACTACGGCGACATGCAGGACACCGAGTTCACGGTCGAAGAGGGCAAGCTGTACATGTTGCAGACCCGCAACGCCAAGCGCCCCGCGCAGGCGGCGGTGCGCTTCGCGGTCGACGCGGTGGGCGAGGGGCTCCTCGACCAGGCCCAGGCGCTCATGACCATCGACGCCGAGAAGCTCGACGCGCTCCTGCACCCGACCTTCGACCCCGACGCCACCTACGACGTGCTCGCCCGGGGCGTGGCGGCGTCCCCGGGCGCGGCCAAGGGCGCGATCGTCTTCCGCGCGGCCGAGGCCGTGCAGGCGGCCGCCGACGGGCGCGCCGTGATCCTCGTGCGCCCGTTCACCGAGGCCGACGACGTCGCGGGCTTCCACGCCGCCAAGGGGATCCTGACCTCCGAGGGCGGCAAGGCCTCGCACGCCGCGCTGGTCGCGCGCGGCATGGGCGTCCCGGCGGTCACCGGCGCCGGCGCGCTGGACGTCGACCTCGCGGCCGGGACGATGCGCGTCGGCGACACCACGCTGCACGCCGGCGACCTCATCGCCATCGACGGCACCACCGGAACCGTCACCACCGAGGACGTGACGCTGATCGACCCGGTGATGGGCGACGCGTTCACCACGATCCTGGAATGGGCCGACGAGCTGCGCACGCTCGACGTCCGCACCAACGCCGACACGCCCGCCGACGCCGCCAAGGCGCGCGAGTTCGGCGCGCAGGGCATCGGCCTGTGCCGGACCGAGCACATGTTCTTCGGCGAGGACCGCCACGAGAAGATGGTGCAGGTGATCCTGGCCGAGGACGACGAGGAGCGCCGCCGCTGCCTCGGCGCGCTGCTCCCCTTGCAGCAGGGCGACTTCGAGGGGATCTTCGAGGCGATGGACGGGCTGCCGGTGACGATCCGGCTCCTGGACCCGCCGCTGCACGAGTTCCTCCCCGACCCCGAGACCATGGAGCCCGGCCGCGCCCGGGACCGCGCGGTCTCGCTGCAGGAGGTCAACCCGATGCTCGGCCTGCGCGGCGTGCGCCTCGGGATCCTCTACCCGGCGATCTACGCGATGCAGGTCGAGGCGATCTTCGCGGCGCTGACCGCGGCGCGCGAGCGCGGGGTCGCCGTGCACGCCGAGATCATGGTGCCCTTGGTCGACTACCGCCGCGAGCTGCAGCTGCTGCGCGAGCAGATCGAGGGCCTGGCCGCCGAGCGCGGGCTCCAGCGCGGCGCGGACTACTCGATCGGCACGATGATGGAGCTGCCGCGCGCGTGCCTGCGGGCGGACTCGATCGCCAACGAGACCGACTTCTACTCCTTCGGCACCAACGACCTGACGCAGACCGCGCTGGGGTTCTCGCGCGACGACATCGAGGGCCGGATCCTCGCACGCTACATCGAGATGAAGGTCTTCGACCGCTCGCCGTTCGAGACCCTGGACATCCCGGGCGTCGGCCAGCTCGTGCGGATGGGCGCGTGGCTGGGGCGGAAGGTCAAGAACGAGCTGAAGCTCGGGGTCTGCGGCGAGCACGGCGGCGACCCGGACTCGATCGACTTCTTCCATCACAGCGGGATCGACTACGTGTCCTGCTCGCCCTACCGTGTCCCGGTGGCCCGGGTCGCGGCGGCACAGGCGGCGATCCGGGACGTCGACCCGGATCTCTCATGGCGAACCTGACCTCCAAGCTGTTCGGCGAGCGCGGCCGCAAGCGCGCGATCAAGCTCGGCCTCGACCCCGACCGCCTGCCGCCGGGCCAGTCGCCGACGGTCAAGTGGCCGGTGCTGACCGTCGGTCCGACGCCGGAGGTCGACACCGCGCGCTGGTCGCTGGCCTTCTACGGCGAGGTCGACCACCCCTACGCCCTGCGCTGGGAGGAGCTGGCGGAGCTGGAGCGCGTGTCGCAGGTCAGCGACCTGCACTGCGTGACGCGCTGGTCGCGCTTCGACCAGGAGCTGTCGGGCTTCCGCGTGGCGCCGCTGCTGGAGCGCGCGGCGCCGCGGCCGTCCGCCACGCACGCGTTGATCCACTGCTACGGCGGCTACTCCACCAACCTGCCGCTCTCCGCGCTGCGCGACGAGGACGTGCTGATCGCCACCCACGCCGGCGGCGCGCCGCTTCAGCGCGAGCACGGCGGCCCGGCGCGGCTGCTGGTGCCGTCGCGCTACCTGTGGAAGTCGGCCAAGTGGGTGCAGTCGATCGAGCTGATGGACCACGACGAGCCGGGCTTCTGGGAGCGCAACGGCTACCACAACGACGGCGACCCGTGGACCGAGCAGCGCACCCATGAGGACCCCTACGCGTTCCGGGCGATGCGGCGCCGCGCGCGGGGCGTCGACGAGCCCGACTAGTGTCACGACACTAGTCCACCGTCAACACGGCCTTGCCGCGCACCTCGCCGTCGAGCAGGGCCTGGACGGCGCGCGGCGCCTCGCGCCAGGAGGCGAGGAGGTCGGGCGTGACGTCGAGGCGGCCGATCGCGATGCGCTCGGCCAGGCGGCGCAGGTCGGCGGCGCCGGTGCGCGTGTGCGCCAGCTCGTCGAAGAGGAACAGGCCGCGGACGCTCGCCCGCGGCGCCCGGCCGAAGAGCGAGCGGGTCGGGTACCGGACCGGCTCGGGGATCGTGCTCGCGTAGGAGACCGCGACGCCACCGGGCGCCAGGCGCTGGATCGCGTCGCCCAGGACCGGCCCGCCGACGCCGTCGAGGATCGCGTCGTACAGCGGGCCGTCGCCCTCGGGGTCGAGCCGGTCGACGACCGCGTGGGCGCCCAGCTCCTCCAGCCCCTCCTGGCGGCGGGCGACCGCGGTGACGTGCGCGCCGCCGTCGTGGGCGAGCTGGATCGCGAAGCGCCCGACGCCGCCCGAGGCGCCGGTGATCGCGACGTGCTTGCCCAGCACGTAGCCCGCGACCTCCAGGGCGCGCAGCGCGGTCAGCCCGGCGACCGGCAGCGTGGCGGCCTGCTCGAAGCTCACCGCGTCGGGCAGCGGCGCGAGCAGCTCGGTCCGGATCGCGGCCCGCTGCGCCCAGCCGCCCGGCGGGTGCTTCAGGCCGACGACGCGGGTGCCCTCCGGCGGGCCGCTGCCGTCGGCCGCGGCGCGGGCGACGACGCCGGCGACGTCCCAGCCGTGCGGCCGGCCCGGCTCGGCCTCGGCCAGCGCGCGGACCTCGCCGCGGTTGAGGCTGAACGCGCGGACGTCGACCAGCGCCTCGTCGGGCAGCGGCGGCGCGAGGTCGGGGACCTCGGCGAGCTCGACGTGCGGGGCGTGCGCGGCGGCGACCAGGGCGAGCATCGTCACGACGCTACAACGGTGGAGTGCAGTGTTCGCCCCCGCAGGCAGGATGGGCGGGATCGCTTCCGAAGATCGGAGCCAGATGATGGACGTCGTTGCCGCACCGGGCGAGGTTGCCGAGGCCTTCGCCGCACGCCAGCGGTCGTGGGAGGAGCAGCACCTGTCGCCACTGGCCGCCCGCTCCTACCCGGCCCGTCGCCGCGTGCCCGAGACCGACTGCGGCCTGCGCTCGCCGCTGCAGCGCGACCGCGACCGGATCACGCACTCCAAGGCGTTCCGCCGCCTCAAGCACAAGACCCAGGTCTTCGTCTCGCCCGAGGGCGACCACTACCGCACGCGGCTGACCCACACGCTGGAGGTCACGCAGGTCTCCCGCACGGTCGCCCGCGCGCTGGCGCTCAACGAGGACCTGACCGAGGCCATCGGGTTGGGCCACGACCTCGGGCACGCGCCGTTCGGGCACATCGGCGAGGCCGTGCTGGACGCGTGCATGAAGGACCGCTTCGGATCCGGCCGCGGCTTCCGGCACTGGGAGCACTCGCTGCGCGTCGTCGACGTCCTGGAGAAGGACGGCCGCGGGCTGAACCTGACCACCGACGTGCGCGACGGGATCCTCAGCCACTCCGGCCGCTCGCCCGCGCCGCGGACGCTCGAGGCCGCGATCGTGCGCATCGTCGACCGCGTGGCCTACATCAACCACGACATCGACGACGCCGTCCGCGCCGGGATCCTGCGCGAGGCCGACCTGCCACGCGAGCCGATCGCGATCCTCGGCGACACCGGCTCGCACCGCATCGACGCGCTCGTGCACGACCTCGTCGAGCACTCCCGTCCGGCGGACGCGATCGTCCAGGGCGAGCAGGCCGCCGCCGCCATGGACGAGCTGCGCACGTTCATGTTCGACCGCGTCTACCTCGGCGTTCGCCAGCGCGCCGAGCACGCCAAGATCGACCGCCTCCTGCGGACGCTCTTCGACCACTACCTCTCGGACCCGTCGCGCCTGCCCGACCACGGCGGCGCGCCCGACGCCGACCTCGGCCAGCGCGTCGTCGACTACCTTGCGGGCATGACCGACCGCTACGCGGTCCGGGTCTTCGAGTCGCTGACCGTGCCCGACAGCGTGGTCTAGGCCTGAGCCAGCTCGAGGACGACCTGCAGCGGGCCGGACGGGAAGGCCGTCGCGGTCAGCGTCGTGCGCGCGCTGGGGTCGACGGGCAGCAGGTTGCTCTGCGGGATCGTCTGGCCGTCGCGCACCAGCTGCACCTCGGCGCCGGTGAAGCGGTCCAGGAGCTTGACGTAGCCGCTGTCGTCCTGGACCGAGAGCGTGACGGTCCCGACCTGACGGCCGTGGGCGTCGACCACCGGGCCGCTGATCGGGGAGAGGACGTAGGGCCCGCCGACGTCGCCGATCAGGTGTCCCTGCGCGTCGGTGGCCCGGATCCGCACGACGTGCATCCACGGCGTGCGGAAGAAGCGGACGATCGCGGCGCGCAGCGCGACCGGGTCGCGATGGGCGACCGCCGCCTCGAAGCCGCGGTCGGTGGCGACGTGGTGCAGCACGCGGTGGGCCTCGCTGCCGTCGCTCTCGCCGTAGAGCACGCGCCGTCCCACGGCGGCGACGACGGCCATGCGGGTCGCGGCGGCGGTCGCGCCGCACGTGCGCAGCATCGCCGGCGGGACCGTGAGCGAGACGTTCAACGGGCCGTCCGGGTAGGCGGTCTCGGGGAGCACGACCGGGGTGGTGGAGGCCGACGACGCGCTCGGGCCGTCGTCGGCCGTCGCGCTGCCGACCCGCGCGCGGGCGCCCGTGACCACCGCCAGCTCGCCGGCCAGCGCGGCGTCGCTGCTCACCGACAGCAGGTAGTGGCCGACCGGCAGGCCGAGCGCGTCGGTGATCGTCCCGGAGACCGGCGCGGGCGCGTCGGTGGTCCCGTCCCGCGCGAGCGTGCGGCCCTCGGGCGTCCAGATCGCGATGCGCGTGATCTGGCTGCGCAGCAGGGGCTTCAGCGCCGCCTCGGTGCGCGCGGGCGAGCCGGCGGCGACCGCCGCGGCCAGGCGCCCGGAGCGCGCCAGCCGCCGCTGCGCCGACACGACGTTGGCGCCGCCGGCGGACTCCGTGTAGAGCCGCCGGGCGATCACCCGCAGCTCCGAGGCGTCCGTGCGCGCGCACGCGGCGGCGGTCGTGGAGGTGGTCGCGATCGCCGCCGCGCCGCCCTGCTGCCCGGCCCGGGTGCCGGGCGAGGCCGCCACGCCGCACCCGGTCACCACGGCGAGGACGCTGAGGACGGTGACGAGGGCGACGACGCGGCGAACCATGCTGGCCGCAGCGCACCGCACGGGCTTAAGGCCGCGCTCAGGGATCCGTTGGGATCCAGCGGGGCAACGTGACGACGAACGCCGATCCGCCGACGTGCGTGACCTCGCCCTCCATGCCGTGCGCCAGGCCGCGCGCGATCGGCAGGCCCAGGCCCGCGCCCGGGCGGTCCCGCGCCGACTCGCCGCGGGCGAAGCGCACGAACAGCCGCTCCATCTCGCCCGGCGAGACGCCCGTCCCCTCGTCGCGGACGGTCACCCGCGCCCGGCTGCCGTCGGGCATGACCATCACGTGGATGTCGCCCGCGCCGTGCGCGCGGGCGTTCTCCAGCAGGATCCGGACGATCCGCGCGGTCGCCAGCGGGTCGGCGGCGACGATCACCTCGTCGCCGTCGACGTCGAGCTTGCGGCCGTTCATCCGCGCGCCGAACTCGCGCGCCACGCCCGAGGTCAGCTCCAGCAGCTCGAGCGGCTCGCGGCGCAGCGGGGCCGCGCCGTCGATCCGGCTCAGGTCCAGCAGGTCGGTCGCCAGCGCGGTCAGCCGATAGGTCTGGCGCAGCGCGACGTCGGCCTGGGCCGCGGTCGCCGAGGCGTCCAGGCGCCCGTCCACCGCGCCCTCGCGCAGCAGCTCCAGCGTCGCCTGCAACGTGGCCAGCGGCGTGCGCAGCTCGTGGCTGGCCGTCGACAGGAACGCCTTGCGGGACGCCTCCTCGTCGGCCAGCCGCGCGCGCATCTCCTCCAGCGCGCCCGCGACGTCGGCGATCTCGTCGCCGCCCGACACCGCCACGTGATGGTCCAGGCCCTCCTCGTGCAGCGCGCGGGCATCCGCATGGAGTTGCGTCAACCGCGACAACAACCCGCGGCTCAGGAGCAGGCCCAGCGCCACCGCGACCACGACCGCCACCAGCCCCGCCCACGGCAGCGCCCGGCGCAGCACCTGCGACGCGGCGCGCGTGTCGTCCAGGCGCTTGGCGATCACCAGCGTCAGCCGCTCGCCGCCCACGCGCGTCGCGGCCACCGCGTAGGCCAGGCCGTGCGCGGTGCCCGAGGTGGTCTCGTCGTTGCCCGGGCGCGCGCGCAGCCGCCCCTCGACGGCGAGCGCGATGTCCGGCGTCACCTGGCGCGGCGAGGTGTCGGCCAGCGTCCGGCCCCGCGCGTCGTACAGCAGCACCCGGCCGCTGGTGCGGTCCTGGAGGCGGTCGACGATCCCGGTCAGCTCCGGCGACCCGGCCTTCAGGTGCGCGGGGGAGACCGACTGCAGCGCCGGGCGCGCGGTCCGCGCCAGCCCGCGCAGGTCCGCCAGCCGGTCGGCCTCCAGCCGGCTCTCCAGCAGCGGCAGCGTCACCAGCACGGCGGTCGCGAGCGTCGCGACGCTGGCCAGCAGCAGCGAGGCCAGGACCCGGCCGCGGATGCCGAGGCGTCGCGGTCTCACCGATCCAGCCGGTAGCCCGCGGCGCGCACGGTCACCACCCACTCGGCGCGGCCGCCCGCCGCCGCCAGCTTGTCGCGCAGGTGGTGGACGTGGAAGTCGACCGCCCGTGGGTCGCGGAAGGCGTCGTCGCCGTAGATCGCCAGCACCAGCTGCGGGCGCGAGAGGACCGCGCCGCCCGCGGTCATCAGCGCCTCCAGCACCGCCAGCTCCGACGGCGTCAGGTGCAGCGGCTCGTCGCCGACGCGGGCCGTGCGCGCCGCGGGATCCAGGACGAGCGAGTCGTGGCGCAGGACGCCGTCGCGCGCCGCGCCGCCGCTCGCGCCCGCGACGCCGTCGGGGGCGCGCCGAACCCGGCGCAGCGCCGCCCGCGCGCGGCTGCGCAGTTCGGCGATCCCGACCGGCTTGGTGACGTAGTCGTCGGCGCCCGCCTCCAGGGCCAGGACGACGTCGGCCTCGGCGTCGCGCGCGGTCAGCATCATGATGTAGACGTCGGTGTCGGCGCCGCGCAGCCGGCGGCAGACCTCGACGCCGTCGGGCGGCGCGCCGAGCCCGACGTCGAGCAGCACCACGTCGTACTCGCGCTCGGCCAGGCGGCCCAGCGCGTCGGTCCCGTCCGGCGCCTCGTCGACCGCGTGGCCGTCGGCGGCGAGCGCCGCGGCCATCGTCGTGCGGAGGTCCCGATCGTCTTCGACGAGGAGGATCCGCGCGTCCATGACGCAGGACGCTACCTCTTGCCCGGCGGTCGTCCACCGATTCCCAACATGGTCCCAACACTGCGCTCAGGCACGGCTGAGGCGGCGGTGGAGAGTAGAGGAAGCCATGACCCATCTCCTGCCCTCCCTGTCGGTCGTCCTCCCTTGCTACGACGAGGCGCCGAACGTCGCGGCCGCCGTCTACGACGCGCGGATCGCGGCGGGCGCCTCAGCCTTGCGGCACGAGGTCATCGTCGTCGACGACGGATCCACCGACCAGACCGCCACGATCGCCGCGATGCTGGCCGCGACGTTCCCGGAGGTCCGGCTGGTGCGCCACGATCGCAACCGCGGCTACGGCGCCGCGGTGCGGACGGGGATCGACGCGTCGACCGGTGACTGGGTGCTGTTGACCGACGGTGACCGGCAGTTCGACCTGAACGAACTGCCGCGCCTCGTTGCCGCCGGGGCGCGCGCGGGCGGTGCCGACCTCGTGGTCGGCTACCGCATCGCGCGCGCTGACCCGGCGTTCCGGCGCCTGTCGGCCGCCGCGTGGAACCGGCTGATGCGCGCGTCGTTCGGCGTCGGGGTGCGCGACGTCGACTGCGCGTTCAAGCTCGTGCGCGGCGACGCCGTCCGCGAGCTGCCGCTGGAGAGCGACGGGGCGATGATCTCCACCGAGTTGCTCGTGCGCGCGCGACTGGCGAGCTGGCGGCTCGCCGAGGTCGGCGTCACCCACCGTCCCCGTACCGCCGGGTCGCCCACGGGCGGCGACCCGCGGGTGATCCTGCGCGCGTTCGGGGAACGACGCGCGCTCAGGCGGCGGCTGCGCGAGCAGGCGGCCCGCGACGCGTCGCCGGCTGGGACGCCGGCGGCGCGCGCGGCGCTGTCGTGAGCACCGCGGGCGCGATCCGGGTCCCTGGAACGGGCGTTCTCCGGCCCCGTCGTCTCCCGGCGGCCGTGACGCCCGGCCGGGTCGCGCTCGGCGGCGTGCTCGTCGTGGCGGCCGCCCTGCGCGCCGTGGCGCTCGGGGCGACGCCGCTGGACCCGTTCTACGACGCGGCCGTCCGGACCATGGGCGGATCGTGGCACGCGTTCCTGACCGGGGCGATCGACCCGAGCGGGCAGGTGTCGGTCGACAAGCCGCCGGTCGACCTGTGGCTGCAGGTGGCGTCGACCAAGGTGGTGGGCTTCAACACCGTCGGCCTGCTTTTGCCGAGCGTGATCGGCGGCGTGGTCGCGGTGCTGTTGTTGTATGACCTGGTCCGGACGCTCGCGGGGCCGCGGGCGGCGCTGATCGCGGCGGCCGCGCTGGCCGTCCTGCCGATCGACGTCATCACCGCGCGCAGCGACACGATGGACGGCGTGATGAGCGCGCTGATCCTCGGCGCGCTGGCGGTGACCGCGCGCGGCGCGCGGGACGGCAGGCCGTCGCGGGTGGTCATCGGCGGCGCGCTGATGGGGCTCGCGTTCGAGGTGAAGCTGTTCGAGGCGTTGTTGGGGTTCATCCCGCTGGCCGTGCTGTGGCTGGCGGGCGCGCACGACGTGCCGTGGCGGCGCCGCGTGCTCGCGCTCGGGGGTGCGGGCGCGGCGTTCGTCGCGGTCGGGTTGGCATGGCTGGTCACGCTGACGCTGGCGGTCCCGGCGTCGCAGCGGCCGTGGGCCTTCGGGTCCAGCGACGGCTCGGCGTGGTCGGCGACGTTCGTCTACGACGGGTGGCAGCGCTTGACCGGAGCCGCGCTGCCGACGGCGTCCGGGGCCGTTGGGCACGGCACGGTCCCGGCGCCGCCCGGCCCGCTGCGGCTGCTGTCGGGCCAGGACGGGATGCTCGGCCGCCTCGGGCTGGAGCTGGCCCTGGCCTGGGGCCTGGTGCTGGTCCTGCTCGCGCGGCGGCGGGACCGCTTCGGGCCGGGGCTGAGCCCGGGCCTCCTGGCGCTCGGCGCGTGGCTGCTGGTCGGGACCGTGCTCTTCAGCGTCCAGGCCGGCTTCCGGCCGCGCTACGCGGAGGCCTTCGTCGGGGCGATCGCGGGCGTGATCGGGATCGCCGCCGCGCGGCTCGGCGGTCGCGGCGTGCTGATCGCGACCGTCGTGGTGCTCGCCGCGTCGGCGGGCGTGGCGGCCGCGGCGGTCGGCGACCACGTCGAGGACTCCGGGACGCTCGGCGCGATGCCGCCCGCCCGGCTGGCCTCGCTGGACGACTACCTGCGCGCCCACCAGGCGGGCGCGCGCTACGAGGCCGCCGACGTCGCGGTGACCAAGGCCGCCGCGCTGATCACCCGCTCCGGCGAGCCGCAGCTGATCCTCGACGCCGACCGCGGCCAGACGCTGGTGCCGCCGTCGGCGCTCGCCCGCGCCGTGGCGCGCGGCGAGGTGCGCTACGCCGTGTCGGGAGGCTCCTGTCGCGTGGTGGTGGCCTCCGACGCCTGCTCGCCCGACGCGCGGTGGATCCGCGCGCACGGGACGGACGTCAGCCGCGCGGCGGGCCAGCCGTACGGCGGCGTGGTCTACCGGCTGGGGGTGGGGCATGGCGGTTGAGGCCGTCGCACCCGCCGCCGCACGCCGCCGTCGGGGGATCCTGACCGCGCGGCCCCGCCCGTTGGCGGTCGTCGCCTCGGTGGGCCTGGCGCTGGCGCTGGCGACCACCGCGTGGTTCGCGCTGGCCGCGGCCGCCCGGCCGTCGGTGCTCTCGCCGCCGACGCTGCGCACGCACGCGCCGTGGCTGCTCGGGCCGCTGCGGGGGATCCTCGACAGCGAGACCTCGATCCACGTCATCCACCTGCAGACCGGGATCGCGGTCGGGCTCGGCGTGCTCGGCCTCGCGTGGCTGATCGCGTGGGCGGCCGCCGACGCGCTGCCCTACAAGGTCGTCTTCGGGGCGGTCGGCGCGGCGCAGGCGCTGATCGTCCTCGGGCCGCCGCAGCCGCTGACCGACGTCTTCAACTACGTCGTCTACGGGCGCATGGCGCTGGACGGCAGCAACCCCTACACCCACGTCCCGGCCACGAGCGCCCACCGCGACGTGGCCTACGCGCTGTCGAACTGGCACCACCTGCCGAGCCCGTACGGCCCGCTGTTCACGCTCGCCTCGGCGCCGCTGGGCCTGATCTCGGCCCAGGCCGCGCTCGTGGTCTGGAAGGCCGTCGTGCTCGGTTGCGCCCTCGGCACGCTCGCGCTCACGGCGTCGCTGGCCCGGCGCTACGACCGCTCGCCGCAGCGCGCGATCGCCTGCGTCGGGCTGTGCCCGGTCACGTTGATCTACGGGATCGGCGGCCTGCACAACGACGGGCCGTCGATCGTCGCGCTGCTGGGCGCGACGGTCCTGATCACGCGGCGCGAGAGCACGCCGAAGGGCGACGCGATCGCCGGCGCGCTCGTCGTCGCCGCCGCGGGCCTGAAGCCGTCGTTCGCGGTCGTCGTGCCGCTGATCGTCCTCGGCGCGCGCGATCGCCCCGCCGCGTTCGCGGGCGCCGCCGCCGCGGGCGCCGCGACGCTGGCGGTGATCACGCTCGTCTTCGGCGGCGCGCTGCCCGCGCTGTCGATCCAGGACCGGCTGGTCACGCCGCTGTCGCTGCCGAACCTCGGGGGCTTGGGGGCGGGCCACGGCGGGGCGGACGCCGGCGTGCGCGCGGCCGCCCGCGACCTGCTGGCCGTCGTGACGCTCGCCGGGATCGTCGCGGTCGCCTACCGGCGGCGCCTGGCGCCCGCGGTCATCGGGCTGACCCTGCTGGCCGCGCTGCTCACCGTCGCGTGGGTGATGCCGTGGTACCTGGCCTGGTCGCTGCCGTTCCTGGCGCTCGTGCCGCGCGCGCGGATCATGCCGGTGGTCGTGCTGCTGACCGTCTGGCTGGCCGTCGGCGCCGCGCCGCAGCTGCCCAAGGTGCTGCACGCCGTGAACTACTACCCGACGCGGACCGTCACCGGGCTGCAGAACCACGACCTCGAGACGGAGCTCGTCCGGTGACCAGGATCGAGCTGATGAGGATCGTCCGCTTCGGCGTCGTCGGCGTCTCCAACACGCTCGTGACGCTGATCGTGGACATCCTGCTGACACGCGCGGGTGTTCCCATTCCGATAGCCGCCGCCTCGGGCTTCGCCGCGGGCGCCGCCAACGGCTACCGTCTGAATCGCGCCTGGACGTTTCATGCCACCGGCGTGCACGGCACCTCGGTCGTCGTGCGCTACGTGGCGATCCAGGCCCTCGGCGCTGCGATCAGCGCAGGCGGGGCCGCCGCCCTGGCGGACCTGCTGGCGGTCGCCCGCATCGCCGCGGAGATCTCCGCGTTGCCCGTCGCGACCGCCATGACCTACATGTTGACCCGACACCTGTTCCTCACCGCATGAAGCGTTCTCTCTGGGCGGCGTCCACCGCGCTGCTCGCCCTCCTCGTCGCCGGCGGCGCGTTCGTCCACAGCCGCGCCGACACCCGCAAGAGCGGCTCGACGGCCTCCGCGGCGTCCGTGCCCGGCTGCGTCGGGCCCGGACCCGGCACCCACCGGATCGTCGTCGACAGCGCCCATCCACCGGTCGCGCTGCACGTGCCGCCCGGGGCCCAGAAGCCCGGCCGCCCGTTGATCATCGTGATGCCCGGGGCCGGGCAGACCGCGTCCGACATCGCCAACTACACCGGCTACTCGCACCTGGCCGACCAGAAGGGCTTCCTGGTGGCCTACCCGACCGCCACCGGCTCGCGCCCGTTCTGGAACGTGTCGGGCAGCGTGCCCGGCAAGCCCGACGACGTCGCCTACCTGCGCAAGGTCATCACGACGCTCACCAAGGTGTCCTGCGCCGACAAGCACCGCGTCGGCATGACCGGCGTCTCCAACGGCGGCGGCATGACCGCGCGCATGGCCTGCGACGCCGCCGACCTGCTGGCCGCCGCCGCGCCGGTCGCGGGCGGCTACTCGACGCTGCCCGACTGCCACCCGATGCGGCCGCTGCCGATCCTGGAGATCCACGGCGTCAAGGACCAGGTCGTGCCCTACAACGGCAAGCGCGCCGACCACGCCGACGCGGTCGGCAACTGGCTGCGCGCCTGGCTGGCCCGCGACCACTGCACCGGCGCCGCGCGGCGCTCGGCGCCGGCGGGCGACGTGCAGGAGCTGCGCTGGACGTGCCCCGACGACCGCATGGTCGTGCACGACCGCGTCCTCGACGCCCAGCACGGCTGGCCGGGGGAGAGCTCGTTCAGCGCGTTCAGCTCGACGGTCCGGACGTGGCGCTTCCTGACCTCGTTCCGGCTCGACGTCAACTGAGCCCGCGCGCGGGCGGAGGCCTAAGCTAGGGCCTCCGCCCGATGCCGCGCTACGAGGACACCGACAAGGACAAGGTTCGCGACGCGGTCGACCTCGTCGACCTGATCTCGACGCGCACCGAGCTGCGTCGCTCCGGGCCGGGCGAGTACAAGGGCCTGTGCCCGTTCCACGACGAGCGCACGCCGTCGTTCCACGTCACGCCCGACAAGGGCATGTACTACTGCTTCGGGTGCGGGGCGGGCGGCGACGCGTTCCGGTTCGTCCAGGAGACCGAGGGGCTGGACTTCGTCGGCGCGCTGGAGTCGCTGGCGCAGCGCTACGGGATCGAGCTGACGGTCGCCGACGAGGACCCGGCGGCGGCCGAGCGGCGCCGGGCGCGCGAGCGGCTGATGGAGCTGCTGGACCGCGCGGCGTCGTTCTACGAGCGCTTCCTGTGGGAGTCGGCCGAGGCCGAGCCCGCGCGCGCCTACCTGCGCGACCGCGGCTTCACGGAGGAGACGCTGCGGACGTTCCGCGTCGGCTACGCGCCCAGCGCGTGGGACAAGCTGTTCATGGCGTCGCGCCGGCAGGGCTACGGGGCGCGCGAGCTGTTCGACGCCGGGCTCGGGCTGCGCAGCAAGGGCGAGGGGCGGCTCTACGACCGCTTTCGCCGGCGGATCACGTTCCCGCTGTGCGACCAGCGCGGGCGCGTGCTGGGCTTCGGCGCGCGGGCGCTGGGCAAGGACCAGCAACCCAAGTACCTCAACTCGCCCGACGGCGACATCTTCCACAAGGGCGACATCGTCTACGGGTCGCACCTGGCGCGCTCGGCGGCGACCAAGGCCGACGAGGTGATCGCCACCGAGGGCTACATGGACGTCCTGGCGCTGCACCAGGCGGGGATCGAGAACGCGGTCTGCATCATGGGCACGTCGCTGACCGAGCGCCAGGTCGGGGAGCTGGCCAAGCTCGGCAAGACCGTGTTGTTGGCCTTGGACGCCGACAGCGCGGGGCAGGAGGCCATGATGAAGGCCTCGCGCGTGGCGGCGAAGTCGAAGCTCAACCTGCGCGTGGTGCCGATGCCCGACGGGCTGGACCCGGCCGACGTGGTCCAGCAGGAGGGCGCCGACGCGGCGCGGGAGATGGTCGGGCGGTCGGTGCCGTTCGTGCGCTTCCAGGTCGAGCGCGAGCTGGACCGCGCCGACCTGTCGCACGCCGAGGGCAAGGACGCGGCGATCGCCGCGCTGCGGCCGGTCTTCGCCACGCTGCCGCCCAGCGCGCTGCGCCAGGAGCTGCTGGCGCACGTGGCCGGGCAGGTCGGGCTGGACGAGGCGCTGGTGTCGTCGTGGCTGCCGGTGGCCGGGGAGCGGGCGGCGGCGCCGGCGCCGCCGCGTGGCGGGGGGCCGGGCGGCGGCGGACAGAACGGCGGTCGCCGGAACGGCGGCGGTGGCGGCTTCGGCGGCGGCGGGGGCGGCGGCTTTCGTGACGACGAGCGGTTCGGGTCGTCCTCCGCGGTGCTCACGCCGCGCGTCAGCCCGCTGGCGCAGGCCGAGGGCGACTTCCTGGCCCAATGCATCGCGACGCCCGACGTGGCCGCCGAGGTCCTGGCCGGCCTCGACCTCGACAGCTTCAGCAGCGACGCGATGCGCCGCGTCCTCGTCCACGTGCGCGACCACCTGCGCGCGCCGCAGGACGGCCTGCCCGAGGACGACGCGATGCTCAGCCGCTCGGTCGCCAAGCTCGTGACCAAGGCCGCCGACCTCGCGCCGTCGCGCGCGGCGCTCCAGGGCCAGCTCGCCAACATCGAGGTCCTGCGCCTCACCGGCCAGATCGCCGAGGCCCTCGCCTCCGGCACCGGCGGCGTCGCCGCCCTGCGCCAGCGCCGCGACCAGCTCGCGACCCGCCGCGACGCCCTCATCGCGCAGGCCATCGACGAGCAGGCCTCCGCCTCCTGACCTCACCGACGACGAAGCCCGCCTCGGTGGGCGGGCTTCGGTCACTCAGCTCCGGGGGTGGGACTCGAACCCACAACCCTTCGATTAACAGTCGAATGCTCTGCCATTGAGCTACCCCGGATCGGGCACGGCTGGTCCGCCGCGGCGGACGCTTCCGATCTTACGGGAAGATCGGCCAGGCCGCTCTCCACTTCAGCATGGCCGTTCGCACACGAGACCACGCGCTTTGCGCGCCTGCTCGCGCGCGGCGAGCCGGTCGCGAGCGGGCAGGACGCACGGTCAGCGCGCAAGGCGCGAGGCGCGGGCGTCCTGGATGGACTCGACGACCACGCGATCCTCGTCGGGCAGGTAGACGTAGACCATCACCATCCAGCGCCACGGGCCCAGCAGGAAGCGGTGCCCGGCGAGACGACCGGTCAGCTCCGGGCCCAAGAGCGGGAAGCGCTCCAGCGACCGCAGCGAACGTGCCACACGGGCACGCGTGTCGGCCGGGAGCGAATGGCTGCGGACGAGCGCGTCGAGGTCCTCGACGGCGGCGAGGGCCAGTTCGACGGTGGCCATGCGGGCCTACAGGGCGTCGAGCGGGATCGTCTGGCCCGAGCGCGCCTGCGCGGCGCCGAGCTGGATGCGGTCCCAGGCGCCATCGATGCTGTCGAGCACCGCGACGACGTTGCGCGCGTCCGGATCGGCCTCGTCGATCGCGGTGGACAGCAGGGAGCGCGCGAGGGACCCGGGCTGCATGTGCATGCGCTCGGCGAGGCGGGCGAGCTTCTCGGCCTGGTCGTCGTCAAGGGTGATGTTGAGGCGCTCCACGATTTTGGATGGTACACGAAAGAGCACGGGATGTGTAGCGGGTGCGGTGGGCATGGGCGAAGACGCTACGTGCGCCGGTGTGCCGGAACGGCCGCCGAAGGTGGCGAACGCGCGGCGAGCCCGGCGCGATCAGCCGGCGGCCGCCAGCCGCTCGACCAGCTCGACCGCCCGCCTGCCCGGGTCGTGCGTGGCCGCCCAGGCGGCCAGCTCCCGCGCTCGCGCGCCCAGCGACGGCGTCGCCAGCGCGCGCGTCACCGCCAGCCGCAGGCCGGTCCGGGTGACGAGGCGGCGGGGGAGCCGGACGCCGACGCCCGCCCAGTCCGCGCGCGCCGCGTTCTCGTTCATGTCGCCCGCGGCGGGGCAGGCGACGACCGGGACGCCGGCGGCCAGCGCGCGCATGAGCGTCCCGTGGCCGACGTGGCAGACGACGAGGTCGCACCGCGGCATCGCGCGCGAGTAGGACACCCAGTCGACCAGGCGCGCGTTGGCCGGGACGTCGAAGCCGTCGGTCTCGCCGCGGCGGTTGGTCGACGCCAGCACGCGCACGGGGAGATCGGCCAGGCCCGCGAGCGCGGCGCGCAGCATGCGGCCGTCGCGGTCCTGCGCGGTCGAGGGCGCGACCAACACCAAGGGGTCGGTCCCGGGCGGCGGCTCGACGTCGCCGAACGGCGGCTCCCACTGCAGCGGCCCGACCACGTGCGTGTTGGGCAGCGGCGCGCGGCGCGGGTACTCGAGCTGCGGGAACGTCGCGACCAGCGCCAGCGACCGCGAGATCCCGCCGTGGACGTGGTCGAGCGGCGGCAGGCCCAGCCGCGCCCGCGTCTCGTTCAGCTCGTCGCGCCCGAGCGACAGCCCGCGCCCGACCAGCGGGTCGAACGTGCGCCACCAGCGGCGGCCGATCGCGGTCCGCGGCAGCCGCGCGCCGACCGAGTAGGGCGGGAACCCCGCGTCGCCGCGTGGGTCCACGTGCGGGATCAGCGTCGCCCACGGCACGCCCTCCAGCTCCGCGGCCAACGCGGGGGCCAACGTCAGGATGTCGCTCACCACGACGTCGGGTCGCTCGCGCGCGACCAGCTCCCGCGTCACGCCCGTCGCCCGCCGCACCGCCTCGTAGGGCTTCAGCGGCCGCTCCCGCGTGGGGAACACGTGGTACTCCGGCGCGGGCGCGAACCGCATCCCCTCGCGCTCGACGTCCTCGCGCCACCGCGTCCACGTCTCGACCACCACATCATGGCCTCGCGCCCGCAGCGCCCGGCCGAGGGCGATGATCGGGAACGCGTGGCCCGCGTCCCCGAACGCGCCCAGGAGGACCCTCAGATCTCCTCCATCAACTCGGCCACCGCGCGCAGCTGGGCGATCCGCTCGTCGCGCGTCCACGCCATCGGGGAGACGCCGAGCGTCCCGACGCCCGCGTCCGCGTACGCGCGCAGCCGCTCGCGCACCCGGTCGCGCGGGCCGACCAGGGACACCAGGTCGATCAGCTCGTCGGGCAGCGCGGCGCCCGCCTCTTCCTTGCGACCCGCCAGGTACAGGTCCTGGACCTCGCGCGCCGCGTCCTCGAACCCGTACCGCCGCACGAGCGTGTTGTAGAAGTTCTTCTCGCGCGACCCCATGCCGCCGACGTACAGCGCCAGGAACGGGCGCATCGCGTCGCGCGCGCCCGCCACGTCGTCCTCGGTGATGTTCACGTTGACGGTCGGCGCGATGTCGAAGCCGTTCTCATAGTCCAACGTCCGGCCCACCGATGCCGCGCCCTCCTCCAGCGACTCCTTCAACATCGGCAGGTGCTCGGGGGACAGCAGCGTCGGCATCCAGCCGTCGGCGATCTCGCCGGCCAGCGCCGTGTTGCGCGGCCCGATCGCCGCCAGGTAGATCGGCATCCGCTCCTGCACCGGCGCGATCGTCAGCTTCAGCGCCTTGCCCGGCCCGTCGGGCAGCGGCAGCGTGATCGCCTGGCCGTCGTAGACCACCCGCTCGCGCGCCAGCGCCATCCGGACGACCTCGATGTACTCGCGCGTGCGCTGGATCTGCTTGCCGAACCGCACGCCGTGCCAGCCCTCCGACACCTGCGGCCCGGACGACCCGATCCCCAGCAGCATCCGGCCGTCGGACAGCTGGTCGATCGTCGCCGCGGTCATCGCGGTCATCGTCGCGCTGCGGCCCGGCATCTGGAAGATCCCCGAGCCGAGCTTGATCGTCGTCGTCTGCCCGGCCAGCCAGGCGAGGATCGTCGCCGCGTCGGAGCCGTAGGCCTCGGCGGTCCAGACGCTGTCGTAGCCGAGCCGCTCGGCCTCCTGGACGATCGACAGCTGATCGGCGCTCGTCAGGCCGAGGCCCCAGTAGCCGATGTGGACACCCAGCTTCATGTTGCAACGAACCTTTCAGGAGGAGGAACCCGCCTTCCCACGGCGAGCCCGGCGGCGTACGCTGTCGGGGACCCTATGCGAGGACGCCGCGACACGCCGCTGAACGACCTCCGGCTCGCGATCGACTGCCTCCCGCTGCGCACGCGCGAGGCGATGCTCCAGGGCATCCGCGCCAACGACATCATCGTCGGCGCCTACAGCGACCGCAGCGGCGGCGTCTGCCCGATGCTCGCCGCCCACCGCCACGGCGGGCGCACCTCGTTCGTCTCCTTCGCGCACGCCTGGGACCGCTTCGCGGGCGGCAAGCGCGCCCGCCGCGCGACCGCGCGCGAGCTGGCGATCCTCGAGTCGCAGCTGACCGACTCGATCCTCCACGAGGCCGACCTCGGCGGCGCGATCGCCGACCACCAGCGCATCGCCCGCCGGCGCAAGGAGGCCGAGGCCCGGCGCGTCGGCCTCGGCTGGCTGCGCGAGCGGCGCGACGACGCCGCCGCGGAAGGCGCGCTCGCGCAGGTCGAGCGCCGCCGCCACCTCGTCGAGCGCTAGCGCCCCGCGCTCACTCCCCGGGCCGGATGAACTGGATCTCCGGGATGATGCACGCGGGCGAGACCTTCAACAACAGCCGGACCGCCTCGGCGATGTCCTGGGGCGTGATCATCTCCTCGGCGGGGACCGACTCCTTGACGAACTCGGTCATCGGCGTGTCGACCCACCCGGGGCAGAGCGCGGTCGACTTGATGCCCTCGGGCGACAGCTCCTTGTGCATGGCCTCGGTGAAGTTGACGACCGCGCCCTTGGTCGCGCTGTAGACCGACAGCCACGCCTGGCCGCGCTTGGCGGCGATCGACGCGGTGTTGACGACCTGGGCCGTGCCGGTCTCGGCCGCCGCCGCCCGCAGCAGGTCCACCGTCTCGCGGTAGAACAGGATGATCGAGCGCAGGTTGACGCCGAGCTGCATGTCCAGGCGCTTGGTCTCGATGTCCGCGACCGACGCGCCGATGCCGACGCCGGCGTTGTTGACCAGGACGTCCAGCCGGCCGAAGCGGGCGCGGTGGGCGTCGACGACGGCCTTGACGCCGTCCTCGTCGCCGAGCGCGCCGGCCACGAGCTCGACCTCGTAGCCCTTGTCCCGCAGGCCCGCCGCGGCCCGCTCCAGCTTCTCCGGCCGCCGGGCGGCGACGGTCAGCCCGAAGCCCTCCTCGCCGAGCATGTCGGCGACCGCCAGGCCGATCCCGCTCGATGCGCCCGTCACGATCGCCGCACGCCGCCGCTCGCTCACGTCGTCTCCTCCATCTCCGCTTAACACGTCACCGGCGCGCGGTATCCAATCAGGCCACTAGCCTTTCCCGCTGCCCATGCGTCGCTCTCGCCTGTTCCCGGTCCTGCTGCTGTCCGCCTGCTCGCTGGTCGTCGCCGCGTGCGGCGGGGGAGGCGACGGAGGAGCCGGCAACGCCGCGGCGCCCGCCCAGCCGGCGACCGCCAAGGCCGAGGAGTTCCCGCCGACCGCGGGCAAGACGCTGCCCGACGTGATCGGGAACCTGCCGTCCGGGCCGGTGCTCGCGCCGAGCGTGTCGCTGCTGGAGAAGGGCAGCAACCGCGTCGGCTTCGCGCTCTTCGACACCGCCGGCAAGCAGCTGACCGGCGCGCAGGTGGCGCTCTACGTCGGGTCGACGTCCGGCGCCTCGGCGCGCGGGCCGTTCCCGGCGCGCAGCGAGTCGCTGAAGGTCTCGCCGCAGTTCGAGAGCAAGCAGACCGCGACCGACCCCAACAGCGCGCGGGCCGTCTACGTCGCCGACGTGCCGTTCAAGAAGAACGGCAAGTACGCGATGCTCGCGATCGCGCGGCTGGACGGCCGGATGGTCGCGACGTCGCCGATCGGCGTCGAGGTCGGCGTGCAGAAGGTCACGCCGCCGGGCGTGGGCGACAAGGCGCCGGTGATCCACACGCTGACGCCGGCCGACGTCTCGGGCAACCTGGCCAAGATCGACACGCGCCTGCCTCCGGCCGCGAACCTGCTCAAGGACGACTTCGCCGACGTCGTCGGCAAGAAGCCGGTCGTGCTGACGTTCGCGACGCCGCAGCTCTGCCAGTCGCGCGTGTGCGGCCCGGTGGTGGACGTGGTCGACGAGGTGTCCGCCAAGGTCGGCGACAAGGTGTCGTTCATCCACCAAGAGGTCTACCAGGACAACGAGGTCAACAAGGGCCTGCGGTCGCAGCTCAAGACCTACAAGCTGCAGACCGAGCCGTGGACGTTCGTCATCGACCGCAACGGCGTGATCTCGACGCGCTTCGAGGGCGCGTTCTCGGCCGGCGAGCTGGAGCGCGCCGTGGCCAAGGTCGACAGCTGACGCGCCGTCGGCGCGCCCGCGTCCTCAGCTCGTCGCCGCCCGCAGCCGCGGCAGCTCGATCGCCGGGCAGCGGTCCATCGCGACGTGCAGCCCGGCCTTGCGCGCCCGCTCCGCGGCCGCCTCGTCGATCACGCCCAGCTGCAGCCAGACGCCCTTGACGCCCGGCCGGGCGATCGCCTCGTCGACGTGGACGCCGGCCTGGTCGGCGCGGCGGAAGACGTCGACGACGTCCACGTCGACGTCGTCGGGGATGTCGGTGACGCTCGGGTAGCAGCGCTCGCCGAGGATCGACGTCTCGCGCGGGTTGACCGGGATGACCGTGAAGCCCTCCCGCCGCAGCAGCGCCGCGATCCGGTGCGAGTCCCGTGACGGGTCCGGCGAGCAGCCGACGACCGCCCACGCCTTGGTGGACGTGAGCATCGCGCGAACGTCGTCGTCCATGTCCTAGGCCTCGGCGGCCAGCCACGCCGCGACGCGCGGCGGGGGAGACCCGTGGTACTCAGCGTCGACCGCCAGCTCGATGAGCCGATCGGGGTCGTCGTCGGCCTGGTTGGTGCGGAAGCGCAGGTAGGTGACGACCGCGCCGACGATCGCCAGCGCGGGGTCGTCGTCCTCCACGTCGACGTCGAGCTCCCGGACGGCCTCGGCCATCAGCTCGTCGACGTCCTCGACCCCGCGGATCGGCTCGTCGCGGTCCTCGAACCGCCGCGCGAGCTGGGCGATCGTGTCGTCGCCACCGTTGGGATCCACGGCCTCCGCGGCCCGCCGGACCGCCTCGGCCAAGGTCAGGTCATGTGGTTCGGTGGGCACGTCCCGAGCCTACCCCGCGCGCCCCGGAACGACCCCTAGGATTCGCGTGGGCTGGTAGCTCAACCGGTTAGAGCAGCAGACTCATAATCTGTCAGATCTGGGTTCGAATCCCAGCCGGCCCATGGGATTCGCCCCCTCGATGGTCCAGTCTTCGGTGCGACTGGTGAGCACCTCTCCTAGGGTTCCGCGCCATGCATCGAGGACTCGCGCTCGCCGGCGCCGTGATCGCCCTGGCCATCCCCGCCGGGGCGGCGATGGCCGACCAGGGCGGACCCGTCGCCCACGCCGCGTGCACGCGGGCGAAGATCGAGGGCCAGTCCAAGTGCATCGCGCGCGGCCAGTTCTGCCGGCACACCGCGCGCGCGGAGAAGGACTACGAGCGCTACGGCCTTCGCTGCAACAAGCGCGACAACCGCGGCAACTGGCACCTGACCTAGGACCTGCCGCTTCGGCGAGGGCTCGCCGCCCGCGGCGGTTGCCGCGCGGCGTGCCGCTGCGCGAACCTGGGGCATGGCCACGTTCGTCAAGCACGACCTGGGGCGCTGCGCCGCGGGCACCGTCGTCGAGGTCACGCCGGAGCAGGGCGGCAACGTCCTGCTCATCGACGCGCCGAACTTCGAGCTGTACCGGCGCGGCAAGCGCTGCCGCGTCGTCGGCGGCCCGGTCGCGGCGGGCGCGACGGCCCACCTGCAGGTCCAGACCGACGACCGCTGGATGGTGATCGTCGACCTCGCCGGCGGCCGCGGCCGCATCCGCGCCTCCGTCCGCAAGCTCGACCCCCAGCCGATCGACGCGGACGTCACCGCGACCGTGCCGACGCGCGTCTCGGCGCAGCAGCTGCTCAGCGGTCGCCGCTAGCGCCCGAACCCGTCGTCCAGGTCCAGCACCGCGTTGATGTGGCCGACCAGCGCGGCGGCCGCCGGCGTCCCGATGGTCAGCAGCAGCTCGCGGCAGGAGAGCAGGAGCTCGTCGCGCTCCTCCAGCTCGCGGGCCAGGTCGGGGGTGTCGTCGTCGGCGTCGGACACGGACGAGGACGGTAGGGGGAGCCTCGGACCGGCGGCAAGCGGGATTGCGTCAGAAGACACCTTGACAACCCGTGGGCACCCCTGAGTAACATCCCACCCACCACAACATCCTTAACTAATTCGCCCCCGCGCCGCGGAAACGGCCGGGGGCATGGCCCAAAGGAGCGGCGTACTCCCATGAGCACGAACCAGCGTACCGACGTCTGCGTCGTCACGGTCGATCGCGAGGTCGCCGAGGTCGTTCGCGAGCAGTCCATCGCGACCCTCGAGGCAAACCATCACTATTTCGAGGAGGTCGAGCGCTTCGGCGCCGACGCGCAGCGGGCGCTCGCGCGCATCTACCGCGACGCGTTCGCGACCCTCGACGCGATCGGCTGGGATCCGCGGGAGAACGCGGCGGCGCCCGAGGACGCGGTCCCGATCCCGCTGAGCCACGGCCACGTCGAGCAGCTCCGCGCCCGGCGCTTCGAGCTGGGCCACGCGAACATCGACCGCGTCGAGCACTCCTCGTCGTGGACGATCGCCGACCTCGAGCCCGCCCGCGAGCGCGCCAAGGCGCTGGACCGGCTGCTCGGCGCGTGGACGCGCGAGACCCGCGCGATCCGCGCGGCCCGCGCGGCCCACGCGCGGGACGGCGGCTAGCGCAGGCGGCTCGGCGCGTCGGCCTCGGCGATCGGGCGCCCGACCGTCAGGGCGTCGCGCAGCGCCGTGGGCTCCATCGCGGCGAAGGTCGCGTCGGCCTGGGCGCCCACGGCGTCCAGCGTCTTGGCGAAGAAGCAACGCGCGGTCGCGGCGGCGACGACGTCGAAGATCTCCTGGTCGCCGAGGCCGTGCGCGCGCAGCGCGTCGACGTCGGCCTCGCCGATCGCCGACGCGTCGCGCGCGATCCGCTGCGCGAACGCGACGACCGCCTGGTCGGCCGGCGGCAGGCCGGTCGAGTCGGTCAGCTCGTCGACCGTGGCCAGCTCGCCGGCCAGCGCGCGCGACGCGTGCGCCAGCGAGCAGTACGACGAGCGCAGCACGCGCGCGACCGCGATGCTCACCAGCTCGTAGCGCCGCGGGTCCATCCCCGCCTTGATCGTGCCGTTGAGGCCCAGCCAGGCCTCGTAGACCTCCGGGCGCTGCGAGAACGCCCGCTCGTAGTTGGGGATGTCGCGTGGATCGTCGCTGGAGAGGAACATGGCACCGGTTCAGATCGCTGAGGGCAGGAGCTGCGCATTCTCCTCCTCCGGCGGCCAGCCGTGGACGTAAACCACCAGATCGTCCAGGCCGTGGTTGACGGTCTGCAGCGGCGTCCCGTGCGGCACGTGGACCACGTCGCCGGGCACGGCGTCCACGCGCTCGGGCGGCTCGCCCAAGTACATCGTCAACGTGCCGCGCACGACGACGAACGTCTCGTCCTGCGTCGGGTGCCGATGCCGCTTGCCCGCCGCGCCCGGCTCGTAGCGCCACACGTTCGCGCGCGACCACTCGGTGCCCGCGGCCTCGCTCAGCTCGGCGACGTGCCGCGCGGGCTCGCCGTCCTCGTGCGGCCGCGTGATCCAGTCGTGGTCGTCGTACTTGAGGAGCCCGGGGGACATGCGGCAGAGTCTTTACATGACCATCGTCAACGGCGTCGACTTCGTGTCCATCCCGACCACCGACCTGGACCGGTCGGTGGCCTTCTACGGCGACACGCTGGAGCTGGAGCGCTCCGCCTACATGCCCGAGCGCAACTTCGCGGAGTTCGAGAACGGGACCGTGACCTTCAACATCATGGACCCGGTGAAGATGGGCGTCGGCGAGTTCGCGCGCAACGCCAACCCGGTCGCGCTGAACGTCGCCGACGTGGCCGCCGCCCGCCAGGCGCTGGAGGCCAAGGGCCTGACGTTCTTCGGCGACACGTTCGACACCGGCGTCTGCCACATGGCGTTCTTCGCCGACCCCGACGGCAACGCGCTGATGCTCCACCACCGCTACGCGCCGCGGGGCTGAGCGGCGGACGAGCCCGTCGCACGCCTCTGTCAGAGTCGAGACACCGGCGTTTCCTAGGCAACGCTCACCCGATCGCGGGATGCCCGAGCGGGTAGGAGTCGCCGATGAACCCGGGAGCGGTGCCCTACGACCCGGAACGCTTCCATCCCCAGCGCATGGCCGCTGCGCTGGCCGACCCCGACCGCCTCGGCGCGCTCCGGCGCACCGGCATGGTCGACCCGAGCCCCGAGGCGGCGTTCGACCGCTGGGCGCGGCTGGCCGCCCACGCGCTGCGCACGCCGGTCGCCGCCGTCTCGCTGCTCGACGAGCGCCACCAGTACCTCAAGAGCCTCGTCGGCGCCGACCTCGACGACCGCACGCTGCGCCTCGAGCTGGGCATCTGCCGCTACGTCGTCGCCGGCGCCGCGCCGCTGGCGGTCGACGACACGCGCGAGCACGCTGAGCTGCACGACATCGCGATCTACCGCGACCACGGCCTGCACGCCTACGCCGGCACGCCGATCTGCGTCGACGGCCAGGCGATCGGCTCGCTCTGCGTCGCCCAGCCCGACCCGCGCGCCTGGACCCACGAGGACCTGGCGATGCTCGGCGACTTCGCTGAGGCGATCGCGGGCGAGATCGCGCTGCGGATCGCCGCCGGCGACCTGCGTCGCGTCAACGGCGTCGTCGAGGACCACAACCGCATCCACGAGCTGATCGCCGCCGACGCGCCGCTGGAGGACGTGCTGCGCGAGGTGGTGCTGAGCATCGAGAACTACGACCCGTCGCTGCGCGGCAGCGTCCTGCTGCTGGACCCGGTCCTGCGCACGATCCACCACGGGGCCGCGCCGTCGCTGCCCGCCTCCTACGTCGCGCAGCTCGAGGGCGTGGTGATCGGCCCCGACGTCGGCTCCTGCGGCGCGGCCGCCCACCACGGCACCGAGATCATCAGCGCCGACCTGGAGGCCGACCCCAGGTGGACGGCGTTCCTCCCGCTGGTCCGCGAGCACGGCCTGGGCCACTGCTGGTCGTTCCCGGTCCTCGGCGGCGCGGGCGACGTCCTCGGGACCTTCGGCGTCTACGGCGACCGGCCGCGGACGCCGACCGAGCGCCACAAGGGCTTCCTGCGCGACGCCGCGCGCCTGGCCGGGATCGCGATCGAGCGCCGGCGGGCGACCGAGGAGCTCGTCCACCGCGCCACGCACGACCCGCTGTCGGGCCTGCCCAACCGGCGGCTGCTCTTCGACCGCCTGACGCACGCGCTGGCGCGGGCCCGGCGGTCGGGCACCACGCTCGCGGTCCTGTTCGTCGATGTCGACCGCCTCAAGCTCATCAACGACACGCTCGGCCACGACGTCGGCGACGAGGTCCTGCGCGACGTCGCCGAGCGCGTCGCCGGATGCGTGCGGCCGGGCGACACCGTCGCGCGCTTCGGCGGCGACGAGTTCGTCATCGTCGCCGAGGACATCGAGCCCGACCACGCCGCGGCGGTCGCCGAGCGCGTGGTCGCCGCCGTCGCCGCCGCGTCGGCCTGCGACGCCCACGGCCTGACGCCGACCGCCAGCGTCGGGCTGACCGTCATCGCCGGCGGCGAGGCCGACGCCCACGAGGCGCTGCGCCGCGCCGACGAGGCGATGTACGCGGCCAAGGAGGAGGGCGGCAACCGCCACCGGCGCGGGTACGGCGACGGCGACGGCACCGGACGCCGCCTGGAGGTCGAGGCCGCGCTGCGCGGCGCGCTGGACCGCGGCGAGTTCCACCTGGTGGCCCAGCCGATCGCGGGCTTCGGCGACCAGGAGATCGTGGGCTGCGAGGCGCTGCTGCGCTGGACGCATCCGGCGCTCGGCGCGGTCGGCCCCGACGAGTTCATCCCGATCGCCGAGGAGACCGGCCTGATCGACGCGCTCGGCGCCTGGGTGCTGCGCGAGTCCTGCGCGCAGACCGTCACCGTGCGCCGTGCGACCGGCCGCGACCTGCGGCTCGGCGTCAACGTCTCGCCGCGCCAGCTGCGCCATCCGGCGTTCCTGGCCGCGCTGGAGGGCGCGCTGGCCGACTCCGGGCTGCCGGCGCGCGCGCTCGTGGTCGAGATCACCGAGACCGCGCTGCTGGGCAGCGACCACGCGACCGCCCACGCCATCGACGGCCTGCGCGCGCTCGGCGCGCGCCTGGTGCTCGACGACTTCGGCACCGGCTTCTCCTCGCTGTCGATGCTCAAGGAGCGCCCGATCGACGGCATCAAGATCGACCGCTCGTTCGTCGCCGGGCTGCCCGCCGACGCCTCCAGCGGCGCGATCGTCGCCGCCGTCGTCGGCATGGCCCACGCCCTCGGGCGCACGGTCACCGCCGAGGGGATCGAGACCTCCGAGCAGCTCGCGTTCCTGCAGGCGCTGGGCTGCGACCAGGCCCAGGGTTACCTCGTCGGCCGCCCGATGCCGTTCGCGCGGCTGGCGAACCTGCTGCGCGAGCGCGCCCCGCACCGCCGCTGACCCGGCTTTGCACACCTTTTGCTCTCTGAGCGCTCAGGAAGGCTCGAACGTATGCCATCTGAGAGCGGTTGAGCGAGGCTACCGCCCGCGGTTGGGTCACCGAGGGTCACGGAAGGAGCGGAGGTTGCCGTTCGCGCACGTCGTCGTCGTTGCCGGCACGGTCCAGACGGCGGTCACCTCGACGATCGCGTGGCTCTTCATGGTGGCCTTCGGGATCTACCGCCTGCGCCGCTATCGCGCGGGCACTCTGGAGCGTGAGGCGCTGGCGCGGATGCGCATCGCCCACGCGCGGCGGACCGGCGACCTCCGGGCGCTGGAGGCCGCCGCGAGGCCCGCCGAGCGCGCGGTCAGGGCCGGGCGCGAGGCCGGCTGACCCGCGGAGGGGAGGCCCGAACGGCATGTTGCGCGCGCAAGCGTCGCGCCCGCAAGGATGGCCGATCGGACCATCGCTCTCAATCTCCGCCCGCCTCTGGCCGATGTCTCAGGGGAGAGCCGATGCAGACCGTCTCCGCCACCCGCGTCGTGAGGGGCCTCGAGTCGATCATCGACGCCGTGGCCGGCGTGCTCGCCGAGCAGTCACTGCCCGCGACGCTGCAGTCGATGGCGCGCGCGCTCGGCGGCATCGTGCCCTACACGAGCCTGGCGATCTACGAGGTCGACGCCGAGCACAACCGGCTCAAGCCGGTCTTCGCCGAGGGCTCGTGGGTGGAGGAGACGATGGCCGACGCGCCCGCGATCGACAACTCGATCAGCGGCAAGGTCGTCCGCTCGCGCCAGCTCGTGCACCTCGAGCCCGGCCACCCGTGGTTCGGGCGCCACCAGATCGCCGACACGCCCCAGGACGTCGAGGCGATCGTCTTCTGCCCGCTGATCGTCGCCGACCGCGTGATCGGCACGCTCAACGTCTGGCGCGAGGACTCCGCGCCCGAGCTGTCCGGCGCGATCCCGTCGTTCTCGCCCGAGGAGGCGCAGCTGATCAAGCGCTTCGCGTCGCTGGCCGCGCTGGCCTACGACAACGCGCGCCGCCGCGAGCTGCTCTCCGCGCAGGCCCGCACCGACGAGCTGACCGGCCTCTTCAACCGCCGCCACTTCCACGAGCGCCTCGCCGCCGAGCTGTCGCGCGCCCAGCGCGACGAGTCCCCGGTCGGCCTCGTGCTGCTCGACGTCGACGATTTCAAGCGCGTCAACGACGTCCACGGCCATCCGGTCGGCGACGCCGTGCTGGTGCGCTTCGGCGAGGTCCTGGAGGCGCACGTGCGCGCCGGCGACGTCGTCTGCCGGACCGGCGGCGAGGAGTTCGCCGTCGTGCTGCCCAACGCCGACGACGCCGAGACCACCCGCGCCGCCGAGCGCCTGGTCGGGGCGATCCGCGCGTCGGAGTGGACGATCGCCGGGCCGATCACCGCCAGCGCCGGCGTCGCCGTCGCGCCGCGGGACGCGAGCACGGTCGCCACGCTCTTCAAGGCCGCCGACGAGTGCCTGCTGGCGGCCAAAGCCCTGGGCAAGGACCGCGTGGTCCTGCCCAGTCGCCGATAGCGTCGGCTGCGCGATCCATGCCGGGCAAGGACCGCGTGGTCCTGCCGACGCGGGCTCGCTAGCGACCCTCGCGCGTCACCGGCTGACCGCGGATCCGCGCCCGCGCCTCCGCGGGCTCCATGCCGGTCGTGCGCAGCAGGTCGACCGCGGTCGAGCGCACCTGCCCGACGATCACCGACACGCTCAGGTTGGTGGTCTGCTCCAGGACCGCCGAGGCATGGCGCGCCGCCTGCACCGCCGGGTCGACGACCTGGTCGGCGCGCCGCGCGTCCTCCATCCACGGCGCCAGCGAGACCACGGCCCGGCGCAGGTCCTGGATCGCCTCGACGACCGCGGGCGGCACGCGGTCGCCGGTCTCGATCGCGCGGAGCACGCCGCGCGCCAGCACCCGCACGTTGCGCACCGCGAGGTCGATCTGGCCGCCGGCGTCGCTGTAGACGGCCAGCGGCCCGCGCTGGTCGCGGCGGATCGGCGCGGCGGCCGCGGTCTCGCGCCCGATCGTCACGGCCTCCAGGAACCTCTGGGTCGACGCGTCGATCGCGCGGGCGCGCTCCAGCGCGGCGATCGCCGCGTCGCGGTCGCGCGTCTCCAGCGCCCGGGCGATCGCGTCCAGCACGGCGGCCAGCTCGCGCAGGACCGGGACCGCCTCGCGCCGGACCAGCCCGATCGGGTCGATCGGCGCGATCACGAAGTTCAGCAGCAGCGCGACGCCGCAGCCGATCAGCGCGTCGCCGGCGCGGGTGAACGACAGCCCGTTGGTCGGCGGCTGGAGCGTCACCACCAGGATCGCCGAGACCGCCGCCTGCGAGACCAGCAGCGGCCCGCCGCCGAGGAACACGGCGATCGACGTCGCCAGCAGCTCGATCAGGATCAGCTGGGGGACGCCGCTGCCGAGCTTCAGCACCAGGACGTCGGCCAGCGCGATCCCCAGCGGGACACCGACCGTCACCTCGATCGCGCGCTGCAGCCGCGAGCCGACGGTCAGCCCGAGCGTGATGATCGCCGCCACCGGCGCGAAGAACGCGCCGGTCGTCCCGACGAGCTCCCGGGCGATCAGCCACGCGACCGCCGCGGCGATCGCGCCCATGAGCAGCGTGGGGAAGAGGCGGCGCCAGCGCTGGGCGCGGTCCCGCATCGACACGCGGGACCGCTCGGCCGCGGCCTCGATCACGTCGCGCGAGCTCACGGAGCGCTCATACCCGCTCGCGCCACCCGTCCCACCGCGGACATGGAGGGTCCGATGTCGATTCCCGGCGCGGGGCCGTGGGGGAGGCCTCCAGGACACCACCAAAGCGCGAAGGACGGCATTCGGCGCCATATCCCCCGCCGCCGATCCTTCGTCTCCTCAGCACGCGCCCGGACCGACCTCGGCCGGGCGCGTCGCGTTGGTGGGGACACCCTCTTTGGAGGAGACCGCGCCGGGGGCGTCGAAAGACCTGGCGCCCATGAAGAGGACGTCCGCGACCATCACCGCCCCGCCGCACGAGGCGCGTGGCCACCAGACCCTGTCGGCCTACATCCAGGCGCGCTTCGACGAGTTCTCGCGCAGCCAGAAGGACGTGGCCCAGTACATCGTCGACCATCTCGACGAGGTCGCCTTCCAGACCGCCGAGGAGCTGGCGCGCCGGGCGAACACGTCGTCCTCGACGGTCGTGCGCTTCTCGCAGGCCCTGGGCTTCGAGGGCTTCCCCGAGCTGCAGCACTCCGCTCGCGAGGAGTACCGCCGCAAGGTCGCCTCGGGCCAGGTCAGCGGGGCGGGCGCCGCGTCGCCCGAGCCGCTGTTCTCCTTGGACCAGAACGAGTTCGAGACCGCGATCGCCGCCGACTACAACAACGTCGAGGAGACCGCGCGCCGCGTCTCGCGCTCCGACGTCGAGGCCGCGATCGACGCCATCGCCTCCGCGGACCGCGTGCTGGTGTGCGGCACCGATCAGATGGCGTTCTTCGCCAGTTACTTCCGCCACCTGCTGATGCTGCTCGACCTGCGCGCCGAGATCGTGGCGTCGCCGTCGCAGGAGGCGCTGTCGCGCCTGGGCCGCATCGACGAGCGCACGCTGGTCATCGGCCTGAGCGCCGGTCGTCCGCACCCGCTGGTCGTCCGCGCCATGAAGCTCGCGCGCCACCGCAAGGCCCCGACGCTGGCCGTCGTGGACGCGACGCTGTCCGAGGTCGCCAAGCTCGCGCAGATCAAGTTGTACTACTCGTCCAACTCGCCGGCCTACATCCGCTCGCACACCGCGCTGCTCTCGCAGCTGCAGGCGCTGGCCTACGGCGTGTACTCGCGCGACGCCGAGCAGTACGCGGACCGCATCAAGGCCTTCCGACTGAAGTAACCGCCCCCTCGGCGATGCGGGTCACTGCGGACGTCATATGGACGTTCGGAGTGACCCGGATCGTGGGGAGAGGGCGGGCCAAGCCGATTTGGCCCTGGTTTGGCCCTCGATTGGACCTTCCCTGCGGCCCTTGAGACCGGGCCAAAGTGCGCTAGTGTCGCCCTTATGCGCGACGAAGCGACGTTCCGGGTCAAGGCCGGTCTGGCCGAGATGCTGAAGGGCGGCGTCATCATGGACGTCGTCGACGCCGAGCAGGCCAAGGTCGCCGAGGACGCCGGCGCGGCCGCGGTGATGGCGCTGGAGCGCGTCCCGTCCGACATCCGCCGCGACGGCGGGGTCGCCCGCATGAGCGACCCGCAGATGATCAAGGGCATCCAGGAGGCCGTGACGATCCCGGTCATGGCCAAGGCCCGCATCGGCCACTTCGCCGAGGCCCAGGTCCTGGAGGCGCTGGAGGTCGACTACATCGACGAGTCCGAGGTCCTGACGCCGGCCGACGAGGCCCATCACATCGACAAGTGGGCGTTCAAGGTCCCGTTCGTCTGCGGCGCGACGAACCTCGGCGAGGCGCTGCGGCGCATCGGCGAGGGCGCGGCGATGATCCGCTCCAAGGGCGAGGCCGGCACCGGCGACGTCGTCGAGGCCGTGCGCCACATGCGGTCGATCCGCGGCGAGATCCGCCGCCTCGGCACGCTCGACGAGACCGAGCTGTTCGTCGCCGCCAAGGAGCTGCAGGCGCCCTACGACATCGTCCGCGACGTCGCCAAGAACGGCAAGCTGCCGGTCCCGCTGTTCAGCGCGGGCGGCATCGCCACGCCGGCCGACGCGTCGCTGATGATGCAGCTGGGCGCGGAGTCGGTCTTCGTCGGCTCGGGCATCTTCAAGTCGTCGGACCCGCAGGCCATGGCCCGCGCGGTCGTCGAGGCCACCACGCACTTCGCCGACGCCGAGCGCGTCGCGGCGGCGTCGACCGGCCTCGGCGCGGCGATGCAGTCGCTGGAGGCGCGCAAGCTCGACGAGTCGCAGATCCTCTCCACGCGCGGCTGGTAGGCGGCGCGAGCGTGATCGGCGTCCTCGCGCTCCAGGGCGGCTTCGACGCCCACCTGAAGACCCTGCGCGCGCTGGGCGAGGAGGCGCGCGAGGTCCGCACGGTCGCCGATCTCGACGGCCTCGACGGGCTGGTCATCCCGGGCGGCGAGTCCACCACGATGACGCTCGGGATCGCCCGCGAGGGCCTGGCCGAGCCGCTGCGGGAGGCGATCCGCGGCGGCCTGCCGGTGCTCGGCACCTGCGCGGGCCTGATCATGCTCGACCGCGAGCACCTCGACGTGATGGACATCGTGGCGCGGCGCAACGCGTTCGGCCGCCAGGTCCGCTCGTTCGAGGCCGACCTGGACTTCCCGGACCTCGACGCGCCCGTGCACGCGGTGTTCATCCGCGCGCCGTGGATCGCCGAGCACGGGCCCGGCGTCGAGGTCCTCGCCGCGGTCGACGGCCACCCGGTCGCCGCGCGCGAGGGCGACATCATGGTGTTGTCGTTCCACCCGGAGATCAGCGGCGAGACGCGCCTGCACGAGGCGTTCCTGGAGCGCGTGCGCGCCGCGCGCTACGCGCGCAGGGCGTCGGCCACGAGCCGGCCGTAGCGCCGCCACGTCGCCGGATCCCGCTCGCCGTCGGCGCGCAGCACCTGCGAGACGCCGGTGAACAGCACGCGCAGGTCGTCGGCGGTGGCGTCCGGACGCAGCGCGCCGGTCGCGCGCGCCCGGTCGATCAGCGCCTCGAAGGAGGCCTGCGTCGCCGCGCGCGCCGCCTCCAGCTCGGGCAGGTGGATGTCGGCGGCCAGCGACCCGACGACCGCCCCGTCGTCGGCCTGGCGCTCGGCCAGCTCGACCAGCACGGCCTCGAAGGCCTCGCCGGCGTCGGGCTCGGTCAACGCGCGGGTCACGCGGCCGGTCATCCACGCCAGCCGCTCGACCGCGACCGCCGCCACGAGGTGCTCCTTGGACGGGAAGCTGCGGTAGACGGTGGCCTTGCCGACGCCGGCCACCGCCGCGATCTCCGGGATCCCGGCGTCCAGGCCCTTGGCCGCGAAGACCTCGGCGGCCGCCTCGATCACGCGCTCGCGGTTGCGCAGCGCGTCGGCGCGCCGCGGACGGGAGCGCGTGGCGGAGGCGGACGCGGTCGCGGGCGACATCGCTCAGCGCTCCGTGGCGTAGGCCGGGTCGGGCAGCGGAGCGGCCGCGCCGATCTCGGCGGCGATCGGCAGGTGCTCGTGGCCGCCGTCGGACGGGATCAGGAACGCCGCGATCGACGCGATCAGCGCGATCGCGCCGCTGGCGTAGAACGCGTCGGCGAAGCCGCTGTCGGACGGCAGCTGGGTCGACGCGAGCACGCTGCCGGCGAGGATCGCCGCCGTGACCTGCGAGCCCAGCGACGAGCCGACCGACCGCACGACCGCGTTGAAGCCGGTCGCCTGCCCGGTCTGCTCCGGCGGCACCGCGTCGACGATCAGGTTCGGCATCGCCGCGTAGGCGAGGCCGATGCCGACCGAGGCGACGGTGTTGAACACCAGGACCTCCCACTGCGAGCCGTGCCAGATCCCCATCAGGATGAGGCCGACGGCCGTGGTCAGGCCGCCGAACGCCAGCGGGACCTTGTTGCCCGCGCGGGCGCCGAGGATGCCCGACACCGGCCCGACGAACAGCATCGCCAGCGCGGAGGGGAGCATCAGGACGCCGGACGCGGTGGCGCTGAGCCCGAAGCCGTAGCCGGTGGACTTCGGCGCCTCGGCCAGCTGCGGGATCAAGATGTAGGCCCCGAACATGCCGAAGCCGACGAGGACCGTCGCGATGTTCGTCATGAGCACCGGCGGACGGCGCAGCGTGGCGATGTCGGCCATCGGCTCGGCGGTCCGCTTCTGCAGCGACACCCAGAACCGGAGGATCGCCAGGCCGACGACGATCAGGGCCAGCACCTTGGGCGAGCCCCAGCCCCAGTCGTTGGCGCGTGCGATCGCGACCATCGGGAGGACGAGGCCGACGCCGAGCACGACCGCGCCGCGCAGGTCGACCCTGCCGGGCGTGCGGACCGGCGACTCGTGGATCCACAGCCGCACGGCGACCGCGGCGGCCGCCGACATCGCGGCGCTGAGCCAGAAGATGTCGTGGAAGCTGGCCTGGTCGACGAGCAGGCCGCCGATGACCAGGCCGAGGCCGCCGCCGATGCCCAGGGTGGCGGAGATCAGGCCGATCGACTGCCCGACGCGCTCGCGCGGGAACTCGTCGCGGATGATCCCGAAGCAGAGCGGGAAGATGCCGCCGCCGACGCCCTGCAGGACGCGGCCGGCGACGATGACGCCCAGCGACGAGCCGATCGCCGCGACGACCGAGCCGATCGCGAAGAAGATCAGCGAGATCACCAACATCTTGCGCTTGCCGAACATGTCGCCGAGGCGACCGAACAGCGGCGTGAAGACGGCGGCGGCCAGCAGGTAGCCGGTGAGCGTCCACGCGACCCCGGAGGAGTCGGTGTGGAGGTCGTCCTTGAGGACGCCGAGCGCGGGGATCAGCGTCGTCTGGGCGAGGGCGAAGGCGAGGGCAGCGATGCTCAGGATGAGCAGGCTGCGCATGGGATGGGGACGATCGTGCGAGGAGTCGGGCATAAGTGGACCTTGGGGTCCACCTACCCTAGCGTGAAGTGGACTCCGGAGTCCGCTTCGCCTTACGGCGTTGTGCCGACCGCGTCGGTGGACTCCGGCGCGGTGGAGCTGCTCGTGGAGGTCCCGGTCCCGGCCGTCCCGGCGGTGGTGGCCGTCCGGGCCGTCGCCGCGGTGCCCGCCGGCGTCGACGTCGAGGCCGCGGGCTTCTTCTTGGCCTTCACCTTGATCGGCAGCGGGGTCGTCACCGGCGCCTGGACGCGCGGCGCGGGCGGCTTGGAGACCGTCGCGGTGCCGTCGTCGCCGGAGAAGACGCCGCCCAGCGCGGCCGCGCCGGCGCCCAGGGCGACGACCAGCAGCACCGGCAGGAGGACCATCAGCGGGCGCGGCCGCGACGAGCGGCGCGTGTGGCCGCCGGTAAGCAGGGGCGCGGGCTCGGCGTCGACCGGCGGCTCGTGCTCGGCGGCGACGTCGGGCAGCTCGTTGTCCCATTCGACCGTGGCGCCGAAGTCCAGCTCGGCGGCGGCCGCGTCCTCGGCGTCGACCGCCGCGGCGACGCCGGCCTCGACGTCCTGGGTCAGCTCGGCGGCCTCCGCGGCCTCGGCCTCGGGGACCGGCGGTACCTCGACCACGATCGGGACCTCGTCGTCGAGGTCGGGCAGCCGCGGGAACGCGCCCTGGAGCGTCTCGCCGGCCGGCTCCGCGTCGGGCGCCGGCGCGGGCGCGATGCCCTGCGGCGTGGTCGGCACCGCCTCCAGCGCGCCGATCAGCACCGAGGACGTCTCGGTCCCCAGCGTGTCGACCGCCGGGTCCTGGTAGGCCAGCTCGGCGCGGCGGAAGATCTCGGCCAGCGCGTCGCAGCGCTCGCAGCGCTCGAGGTGGCGGGCGAGGCGGTCGAGGTCGGCCTGGCCCAGCGCGCCGTTGGCGCGCGCGGCGAGCATCGTCGGCACGTGCTGGCAGGTCTGGGTGCCGCGCGAGCGCAGCTTGCCGTGCGGCGGCGGGCCGCTGGGCTGGCGGGCCAGCGACGCGGCCGCGTGGCGGGTGGCCCCGCGCAGCAGCGCCTCGGGGTCCAGCGCGCCGAGGTCGGGCGCGTCGCGCACCGCGGCGCGGAAGCGCGCGAACGCCTCGGCGGCGGCGCGATCGGCCATCGGCGGCCCGCAGACCTGCGCGCAGAACGCCACCACCGCGGGGCCGCGGCGCTCGACGAGCGCCGCCAGCGCGGCATGGTCTCCGGCCTTCACGCCCTCCGGCGTGACGCCCTTCTCGGAACTGCCTTCCATCGCCGCGGAGCCTAGACGGCCATCCAGCGGGACGTACTCCACAGCCTCGTTCACAGCCACCCCTTGTCCTCCGCCACCCTGACGGCCTCGGCCCGTGAGTGGGCCCCCAGCTTCTGCATCGCGCTCGACAGGTAGTTGCGCACCGTGCCCTGAGACAGGCGCAGCGCGTCCGCCAGCTCCGACACCGGCGCCGCGCCCCGCGCCGCGGCCAGGACCTCGGCCTCGCGCGGGGTCAGCGGCGACTCGCCGGCGGCCAGCGCCGCCGCGGCCAGCGCCGGATCCAGGACCCGCTCGCCGTCCATGACGCGGCGGATCGCGGTCGCCAGCTCGGTCGCGGGCGCGTCCTTGAGCACGAAGCCGAACGCGCCGCTCTCCATCGCCCGACGCAGGTAGCCCGGGCGGCCGAAGGTCGTGAGGATGACCGCGCGCACGTCGGGCAGCGCCTCGGCCAGGTCGCCGGCGGCCGACAGGCCGTCGCCGCCGGGCATCTCGATGTCCAGCAGCGCGACGTCGGGCGCCGCGTCGCGGGCGGCGGCCACGACCTCGTCGCCGCGCGAGACCTCGGCGACGACCTCGATGTCGCCCTCCAGCATCAGCAGCGACGCCAGCGCGCCGCGCACCATCGCCTGGTCCTCGGCGATCAGCACGCGGATCACCGCGCGGCCTCCAGCGGGACCGTCACGGCCAGGCGGAACCCGGCGCCGCCCGGCGCGGGCGCGGCGTCCATCCGGCCGCGGACGCGGGCGACGCGCTCGGCCAGCCCGGCCAGGCCGGTGCCCGGCGCGTTCTCGTGGGTGGCGGCCGCACCGTCGTCGATCAGCTCCAGCGCGGCGTCGCGGCCGTCCACGTCGAGCCGGATCCGGACGCGGCGGGCGTCGGAGGCGTGGCGCAGGACGTTCGTCGTGCCCTCGCGCACCGCCCAGGCCAGCACGGCCTCGGCATCCGGCGGCAGCTCGACCACCGGCGGCGGGCCCGCGTCGACCTCGATCCCGGCGGCGGCCAGCGTGTCGCGCGCCCCGGCCAGCTCGGCGGCCAGCAGCGGGCGCGCGTAGCCGGCGACCGCCTCGCGGACCTCCGACAGCGCGCGGCGCGTGACGGCCTCGATGTCGCGCATGTGCGTCGCGGCCTGCTCGGGGTGGTCGTCGATCAGGCGGTTGGCCAGCTCGCTCTTGAGCGCGATGACCGAGAGCGAGTGGCCGAGCAGGTCGTGCAGGTCGCGCGCGAAGCGCAGGCGCTCGTCGGCCACGGCCAGGCGGCCGATCTCGTCGCGGGCGACGCCGAGCTGGCGGTTGACGACGCGCAGCCGCCGGAAGCCCCCGGTCAGCATGCCGACGCCGAAGGTGACGACGAAGAGGCTGAAGGCCGTCGCGACGTCCTGGTGGACCAGGCCCGCGACCAGCGCGGCGGCCAGGCCCTCGGCGACGATCATCGGGATCGCGAAGCGCCGGTCGACGCGCAGGCCGGTCGCGGCGCCGACGAAGCACCACAGCCCCGACCAGTCGTTGCCGCCGCCGAGCGCGCAGAGGCCCGCGACCAGCGCGGCCAGGCCGAGCACGCGGTACATCGCCTGGCGGTCGTCGGCGGCGTAGCGGTCCTGGATGACCCAGCCGCCGATCATCGTGCGCCAGTACAGGCCGACGAACGCCACCAGGCCCGCCAGCGCGGCCACGGTGGCGAGGCCGTCGAGGTGGTCGACGGCGTCGACCGCCGGCCCGACGACGAAGACCAGCGACAACATCATCGCCCACTGCCCGCGGCGAGGGACGATCAGGAGCCCCTCCTCCGGTGTGCAGGGCTGAGCGCTCACAGCGGAATCGTGCCGGGTCGGCGGAAGCAGCATGGACGAATGGTCCCCCTTGTGGCCGACGACCGGTAGGGGGCCGATCACCCGTTCGCGGCGTGACAGGTGTCACGGCGTGCGCGTGGCGACGCGCACGAGCGTCCGCAGCTGGGCGATCGGGACCGACAGCCCGGTGCCGCCGGGGCGCGCGGTCCAGACCGCGGTCGGGCCCGGCTGCCCGGGGACGAGCAGGACCTCGTGGGCGGCCTCGGCGGGCGAGACGTCCTCGACGGGGCCGAAGGCGCCGGCGGTCGTGCCCGGAAGCGTGGCGGCGCGGATCTGGCCGTCGGAGTCCTCGTCGGGCAGCGGCTGGACCCACGCGACGGTCAGCGAGCCGTCGCCGTTGGCGACGACGACGGCGCCGCGCAGCCCGCCCTGGGGCGGCGCGGCGGTCAGCCCCGGGCCGAACGGGATGGAGCCGGTCGTGGTGAAGAGCAGCGGGCGCGGCGCCTGGCCGGCGGGCGTCTCGACGTCGGCGATCGCCCAGCCCGGCGCGGCGGGGGCGATCCGGAAGTCCGCGGCCGCGCCGTCGGCGATCAGCGTCTGCGGCGCGGTGAACGTGTTGCGCCCGACCGGCACCGCGGCGGTCCGCAGCTCGCTGACGCCGCGGAACGGATGGCGCCGCCACACGACGCGGACCTGGCCGCGGCCGTCGATCGCGGCCGCCAGCGACCAGCTCGTCCGGCTGCTGGGCGCGCTGACCGCCAGCTGCTGCATCGAGCCCCAGTTGTGGCCCGGGCGGCGCAGGCGCGCCAGCAGCTTGCCGTCCCGGACGAAGACGACGACCGCGTCGCCGCGCGAGCCCATCGCGGCGGCGATCGCGTCGGCGTGGCCGCGCCCGGAGATCGTCGACGGCGCCGACCACGTGCCGTTGCGCCGGTCGACCGTGCGCACGATGCGCCGGATCCCGCCGGACGAGGTCTTCTGGAACTCGATGTAGGCGACCAGCGCGCTGGAGCTGTTGGGCGCGGAGGCCAGCACGGGCGCGCCGCGGGTCGCGGCGACGGCCAGCGACCGCGCGGTCCCGCCGTTGACCGACGCGCGGATCCGGTAGCGGATCGCGCCGCCGGGGCCGGGCGAGTTGGGGATCGCCTGCATGCCGACCGCGATCGACTGGGTGCGCGCGAACGGACCCAGCGCGGTGAGGCCGGCGACGGTCGGGGTCTGCGCGCCGAACGTCGGGGCGGCCGGGGCGCGCGTGGCCGTGGCCCAGCCGCCGACGGCGTTGGCGCCGACGTTGTCCTGCCACGGCCAGCCGACGACGACGCCGCCGTCGGCGCGGGTGGCGGCGATCAGCGGGCCCGCGAACGTGTGGGGCTGGGAGATCGTCTGGGGCGCGCTCCAGGTCGCGGCGCCCGCCCCGGCGGCCGTGCCGGCCAGGAGCGCGAACGCCGCGAGGGAGGGGAGAAGCGATGACCGGCGCATGTGCTTCGTCAACGAGTGGACGTCCCCGGAGGTTGCGCCGTCGTCCCGGCGCCGTCAAGCCGGTGTCAGCCGGTGCGGCCGGCGGCGCGCACGACCGTCCGCGGCTCGTCGGGGCCAGCGCGGCCGGGGCGCGCGGTCCACAGCGCGAGGATCAGGCCTCCGTCGTCGGCGAGCCGCACCTCGTGCGCCGCCTCGGCGGGCGAGACGTCCTCGACCGGGCCGAAGGCGGTGGCCTTCGGGTCCGCGTCCAGCGTCGCGGAGCGGATCCGGCCGTCGCCGCCCTGACCGCGGACCGGCTGGACCCACGCGACCGTGACGCTGCCGTTGAGGTTGCCGGCGACGTCGGCGCCGCGGATGCCGCGTCCGGCGGGCGCGACCGGCAGCCTCGTCCACGGCGCCCCGGCGAAGCGCGGCGTCCGGTGCAGCATCGGGCGCGGTCCGGCACGCGTCGGCTCGACGTCGGCGACGACCCAGCCGGTCAGGGTCGACGCGACCGCGAACCGCGCCGACGCGCCGTCGGCGACGAGCGTCTGCGGCGCGGTGAACGTGTCGCGCCCGCGCGGCACGACGGCGGTCCTCAGCTCCGAGACGCCGCCGTGCGGATGCCGGCGCCAGGTGACGCGGGCGCGCCCGGCGCGGTCGAGGAACGTCGAGACCGTCCACGCGGTGGGGCCCGACGACCGGGCCAGCCGCTGGATCGGTCCCCAGCGGCGGCCGGGACGGCGCAGGCGCGCCACCAGCGTCCCGTCGCGGACGAACGCGACGACCGCGTCGCCGAGCGGGTTCTGCGCGGCGGCCAGGACGTCCGCGCGGCCGGTCCCCGAGAGCGTCGACGGCGCCGTCCAGGTGCCCCGGCGGCGCTCGATGGCCCGGACGACCCGGCGGCGGGTGCCGGAGGCGGTCTGCGTGCGCTCGACGTAGGCGATCAGCGCGTCGGACCCGCCCGCCGCCGACGCGAGGACGGGCCGGCCCCAGATCCGGGCGACCGCGAGCGTCCGGGCGGGCCCGCCGCCGAGCGACGCGCGCAGGATCGTGCCGGCGGGGCCGCGCGAGGTGGGCACGGCCCGCGCGCCGACGGTGACCGTCTGCCGGAGCCCGAGCGGGCCGAGCGCGACGAGGCCGTCGATGGTCGGGCTCTGGGCGCCGAAGCCCCGGGCGGCCGGGGCGCGCGTGGCGATGGCCGCGCCGCTGGAGGCGTCGCCGCCCGCGTCGTCCCGCCAGCGCCAACCCGCGACGAGGCCGCCGAGCGCCAGCGAGGCGACGCCGACCGGACCCTGGGAGGCGTGGGGCGCGGAGAGCGTCTGCGGCGCCGTCCACGGCGCGGCGTGCACGGTGGCGGGCGCGAGCGCGAGGGCCGCGAGCGCGGTCAGGGTCGGTGAGCGGCGCATGGCGCGAAGAACGTACGGGCTTTTCGGGAGGTCGCGGCGTCATACTCGATGACAATGCGTCTAGCTCCCGCCGCCGACGAGCGCCCCGTGGTGGCCGCGACCGAGGCCGAGCGCTGAGCGCGCCGCCGGTCGTCATCGACGCCCGCGCCGCGGCGCGGCCCGAGCTGGGCGGCGTCGAGCGTTGGGCGCGCGAGCTGAGCGCGCGGCTGCCGGCGCTGGCGCCCGGCCGCTACGCCGTCGCCCGCCCGCCGCGGGCGCTGGCCCACCGCGCCGGGCACGGGTGGGAGCAGCTCGTGCTGCCGCTGAGCGCGCGCGGCGCCCGCGCGATCCTCTGCCCGGCGAACCTCGCGCCGCTGGCCGGGCGACGCAACGTGGTGGTCTTGCACGACGTCGCGCCGCTGCGCGAGCCCGGCTGGTACTCCGAGCTGTACGTGCGGTACCAGCGCGCGGTGCTGCCGCGGATCGCCCGGCGCGCGGCGCGGATCATCGCGCCGTCGGCGTTCTCCAAGCGCGAGGTGGTGGAGCTGCTCGGCGTGCCCGATCAGCGGGTCTCCGTGGTGCCGGGCGGGGTGGACGCGCGCTTCGCGCCCGACGCCGGCGCCGACGCGGCGCGCGCCGCGCTCGGCCTGGCGGGCAAGCCCTACGTGTTGACGGTCGCCAGCCGCACCGCGCGCAAGAACCTCAACGTGCTCGACCTCGCCGCGCGGCGCCTGGCCGCGCGCGGGGTGGACCTCGTCGCGGCCGGCGGCGACCGCCCGCAGTTCCGCGACGACGACGCCGACGGCGCGGCCCGCGCCGGCGTCCGCGCGCTGGGCCACGTCGACGACGCGCTGCTGCCCGGCCTCTACGCGGGCGCCGCCGCGTTCGTGCTGCCGTCGCTCTACGAGGGCTTCGGCCTGACCGCGCTGGAGGCGCTGGCCGCGGGCGTCCCGGTCGTGGCCGCCGATCGCGGCGCGCTGCCCGAGGTCTGCGGCGACGCCGCCCAGCTCGTCGACCCCGACGACGCGGAGGCGATCGCCGACGCGCTGGAGCGCGCGCTGGACGACCCGGCGCCGTGGCGCGCCGCCGGCCCGCCGCGCGCCGCGCCGCTGACCTGGGAGGCGACCGCGCGCGGGGTGGACGCGGTGCTCGCGGAGCTGGTCGGATGACCTCGGCGCCGGCGCCGGCGCCGGCGCCCGCCCGCGTGATCTCGCTGCGCGTCGGCGGCGCCGGGCCCGTCCTGCCGTTCCGCGGGCACATGGTCCGCTCGGGCATCTACAAGGACGCGGTCGACGGCCGCCTGCCGCTGACCGCCGACGGGCTGCCCGGCGACGAGCAGGCCGACCTCAGCGTCCACGGCGGGCCCGACAAGGCGGTCTGCTGCTACCCGTCCGAGCACTTCGGCCACTGGCGGGAGGCGATCCACCCGGACATCGGCGACGGCGCCTTCGGCGAGAACCTCACGCTCGCCGGGCTGACCGAGCACGACGCCCACATCGGCGACACCTACACCTTGGGCGACGACGGCGCGGTCGTCCAGGTCAGCCAGCCGCGCGGGCCCTGCTACAAGGTCGGCGTCCGCTGGTCCTCCAAGGCGCTCGTGCGGCTCATGGGGGAGGACCTGAAGGCCGGGTTCTACCTCCGCGTCCTCGCGCCCGGCACGGTCGGCGTCGGCGACGCGCTGACGCTCGCCGACCGCGTGTCCGACGTCACCGTCGCCGAGGTCCTGCGCGTCACCTACCGCGACCGCCACGACGCCGCCGCGATGCGCCACGTCCGCGCCGTGCCCGAGCTGGCCGAGCAGTGGCGCCGGGCGCTCGACCACCTGCTCACACGCGCTTGACGAACAGCACGCGGCTGAAGCCGTGCTGCTCGTAGCGCGCGGCCTCGACGAACCCCAGCTTGGGGTAGAAGATCAAGTTGTCGCTCATCGCCGCGTTGGTGTAGAGGCGGACCTCGCCGAGGCCCCGCCGCCGCGCCTCGTCGTCGGCGAAGGCCAGCAGCGCCCGGCCCAGCCCGCGGCCGTGCAGCGCGGGCGCGACCGCGACGTTGTCGACGTGGAGGTGGTCGTCGTGCGCGGTCAGGACGATCGCGGAGGCCAGGCCCGCGACGCCGTCGGGGTCGTCGCTGACCCACTGCTCCCCGGCGGCGATGTGCGCGGCGTGGTCGTCGTCCATCGGCGCGGGCCGCCGCCCGACGGCCTCGACGTGCTGGGCGAAGGCGGCCTCGACCAGCGCGCCGACGGCCCGCGCCTCGTCGGGCCGCGCGCGGCGCATCGTCGTCACGCCGCGGTGGCGAACCGCACGACGCCCTCGTCCTCCCGCTCGACGATCTCGCCGCGCTCCAGCAGCAGGTCGACGTGGCCGAGGACCTCCGACAGCGTCAGGTAGGCCTGCGTCACCGCGACGTTGCCCCACATCTGCTGGGCGATGTCGAACGCGGACTTCGGCTCGCCGGCGATGATCCCGGCGATCTTGCGCACGCGCCGCTCGTGGGCGGCGAGGCGCTCGTCGATCAGCGTGCGGTGGTCGTCGATCGGGTCGCCGTGGCCGGGCAGGACCGTGCGCAGCTCCAGCTCGCGCGTCGCGCGCAGCGACTCCAGGTACATCAACAACGCGCGCGGTCGGCCGCCCTCGGGCACCGAGCCGTCCAGCGGCCGCGAGATCAAGGGGTTGGACGAGATGTGCTTGATGAGATGGTCGCCGGCCAGCAGGTCGCCGGTCGCCTCGTCCAGGAAGACCGTGTCCGACGGCGAGTGGCCGGGCCGGTGCAGGACGCGCCACGTGCGGTTCGCGAAGCCCAGCGTGCCGCCGTCGGCCAGCGGCGTGCCGACCGCCACCGCCGAGCCCCAGGCGCGGAACTGGCCGGTCACCGCGCGCAGCGCGATCGCGATGTCCTTGGGGATGCCGTTGCGCAGCATCAGCTGCTCGGCGAAGCGGTCGTCCTCCTCCATCGCCGACCCGTAGCGCGCCAGCCACGGCGCCAGCGCGTCCAGCGTGCAGACCTCCGCGCCCGAGCGGTCGGCGAGGATCTGCGTCAGCCCGATGTGGTCGATGTGCTGGTGGGTGAGGACGATCCGCTCGAGGTCCTCCACGCGCCGTCCGTGCTCGGCCAGCGCGGCCTCCAGCGTCGTCAGCGACGTGCCCGAGTTCGGCCCCGCGTCGACCAGCGTCAGCGGGTCGTCCTCGATCAGATAGGTGTTGACGCGCCCGACCGCGAACGGCGTCGGGACCGGGAGGACCTTGATGGAGGCGTCGGTCACGCGCGGATCCGGCCGAGCACCTCGTCGCGCTTGGCCTCCATGTCGGCCTCGCTGACCAGCGACTCCAGCGTCAGCCGCAGCAGCGGCTCGGTGTTGGACGGCCGCACGTTGAAGTGCCAGTCGTCGAAGTCCACCGACACGCCGTCGACGTGGGTGACCTTCGCGCCGGGCCGCGAGCCGTAGTGCTCCTCCAGCTCGGCCATCTTGGCGGCGCCGTCGGAGACCTCGGAGTTGATCTCGCCCGAGATGAAGTACTTGGACTTGTAGGGCTCCAGCAGCTCGGACATCTTCTTGCCCTCGACGCTGAGCTTCTCCAGGACCAGCAGCGCGGGCAGCGTGCCGGAGTCCGCGTTGTAGAAGTCGTGGAAGTAGTAGTGGCCGGAGACCTCGCCGCCGAAGATCGCGCCCTCGTCGCGCATGCGGGTCTTGAAGAACGCGTGGCCGACGCGGTTGATGTGCGGCGTGCCGCCGGCGGCGGTCACGGTGTCCGGGACCGCGCGGGAGGCGCGCGCGTCGTAGAGGATGTCCGCGCCGGGGGTCTTGGCCAGCAGGTGCTCGGCCAGGATCGCGGTGAGGAAGTCGCCGTCGACGAAGCGGCCGGTGTCGTCGATGAAGAAGCAGCGGTCGGCGTCGCCGTCCCAGGCGATGCCGAGGTCGGCGCCCTCGCTCACCACCTTCTCCATGATGAACTTGCGGTTCTCCTCCAACAACGGGTTGGGCTCGTGGTCGGGGAAGTTGCCGTCGGGCTTGAAGTACGTCTCGACGAGGTCGAGGCCGAGGCCGCGCAGGACCGGGCCCGCCATCGGGCCGGCCATGCCGTTGCCGCCGTCGACGACGACCTTCAACGGCTTCACGTCGCTCGGGTCGATGGCCTTCAGCGCGGCGGCCTGGAAGTCCTCGTACAGGTCGACCTCCTCGACGGAGCCCGGCGTCGCGGCCGGCTCGCCCAGCGCGCCGTCCTCCTGGACGAGCTTGCGGATGTCCTGGATGCCCTCGTCACCGCTGAGCGCGATCGCGCCGCGCTTGACGAGCTTGGCGCCCGTGTAGGCCTTCGGGTTGTGCGAGGCGGTGCACATCAGCCCGCCGTCCAGCTCGCGCGAGCCGACCAGCCAGTACAACATCTCGGTGCCGACCTGGCCGGCGTCGATGACCGTGGCGCCCTCGGCGACCATCCCGTCGCGGTAGCGCGCGGCCATCTCCGGAGCGCTCAGCCGCATGTCCCGGCCGAGCCCCAGCCGCAGCTCGCTCGTCGGCTTGCCCTCCAGCTCACCGATCACGCGCGCGAAGGCGCGGCCGATCAGCTCCGCCGCCTCCGGTCCCAGCTGCTCGCCGTGGATGCCGCGGATGTCGTATGCCTTGAAGATCTCCGAGGGGACGTTCATCGCCTCAGATCCTCTCATGCCGCTCAGCGGCGCGGCACCGTGAAGTGGACCACACGGCGGCACACGCCCGCGACGTGCCCGCGATAGCGGTCGGTCCGCACCAGCGTCCCGCGGATCGCGACGCCCGCGGCGACGCCCCGCACCGCGAAGGCCGCGGTGTGCAGATCGGCGGGCCGGCGCTCGACGCGCCCGCCGCGGCCCGCGAAGGCGCCATCGGCGGCCACGGAGAGGCGCGCGAAGTCCGCCATGTGCCACCACTCGCGCCAGGGGCCGCCGCTGCAGCGCGCGGCCGACGTGTCGATCCGCAGGTGCAGCGTGCCGGCCGACGTGCGCCACGCGTGGACCTCGGAGCCGTCGGCCAGCGTCGCCGCGTAGGCCGCGCGGTCGCGGGGGAGGGGCGGCAGCAGGCGACGGCCGTAGTGGTGGGTCGCGGCGCCCGCCGCCTCGCCGTCGTCGCGGCGCAGGACCCCGGCGAGCTTGGCGACGACGACCAGCGCGGCCAGCAGGCCGACGCCCGCCGCCACGCGCCGCCACGGCAGGTCGGGGCGCCCGAGCCCCAGCGGCGCCGAGCGCCGCCACACGAGGACGGCCGCGACCAGCAGCGCGCCCGCGACCGCGATCGTCCAGGCCTCGCGCGCGGCGACGATCGCGGCCACGGCCACCGCCGTCAGCCACACCGCGCCCGCTCGTCCGCCTCGTCCGCCCTCGCGCCGTCGCACCATGGTCCGCACCAACAACGCCGCGACGGGCGCTCCGCTCGCGCGGGCACGTGACGACGCGCGCGGGCCGCCGTCCGGCAGAGTTCCCGCGCGTGACGGACCCGACCCCTCCGGTGGCGATCCTCTGCGGCGGGCGCGGCGCCCGGCTGCAGGACCACACGCGGACGATCCCCAAGCCGCTGGTGGAGATCGGCGGCCTGCCGATCGTCTGGCACGTGATCCGCCTCTACGCGCAGGCCGGGTTCCGCGACTTCGTGCTGCTGACCGGCTACCTCGGCGACCAGGTCGAGGCGTTCGTCGCCGCCCACGCCTGGCCGGAGGGCGTGACCGTGCGGTGCGTCGACACCGGCCTGGACACGCCGACCGGCGGGCGCCTGCACGCGGCGGCGGACGCGCTGCGCCCCGCGGACGGCGACGGGACCGGCGTCTTCTGCGCGACCTACGCCGACGGCGTCGCCGACGTCGACCTGCGCGCGCTGCTGGCCTTCCACGCCGCCCACGACGGCGCGGCGACGATGACCGTCGTCCGGCCCGAGCTGCAGTTCGGCATCACCGACCTCGACGGCGACGACCGCGTGCGCGGCTTCCGCGAGAAGCCCCGCAGCGAGCACTGGGTCAACGGCGGGTTCTTCGTCTTCGACGCCGACGTGCTCGACCGCCTCCGGCCCGACCACGTCCTGGAGCACGAGCCGCTGGAGGGCCTGGCCGCCGACGGCCGGCTGCGCGCCTACCGCCACGAGGGCTTCTGGGACTGCATGGACACCTACAAGGACGCGGTCCTGCTCAACGACCTCTGGGCCTCCGGCGCCCCGCCGTGGAAGACCTGGTCATGACCGCCACCCTGGTCACCGGCGCCGGCGGCGTCATCGGGGGCGCGCTGGTCCGGGCGCTGCGCGAGCGCGGCCACCACGTCACGACGCTCACCCGCACCGAGGGCGGCGACGCGACCGACCCCGACGCCGTCGCGCGCGCCGCCGCCGGCGCGCGGACGATCTTCCACCTCGCGCCCGCCGACCCGTCCGCCGTCCTGACCGCGGGCGCGCCGCGCGTCGTGCTCGCCTCCTCGGTGCTGGTCTACGGCGACGCGGAGGGCGCGCTGCGCGAGGACCACACCCGCGCCGACGCCCGCGACGGCGCGATCGTCGCGCGCCTGACCAACACCTACGGGCCGGGGGACCTGCGCCCCGACCGCCTGGTCCCGACGCTCCAGCGCGCCGCCCGCGACGGCACGTCGCCGCGGCTGCGCTCCGACGGGTCGCCCGCGCGCGACTTCCTGCACGCCGACGACGCCGCCAGCGCGCTGATCGCGCTGGCCGAGCGCGGCACGCCCGGCGAGGCCTACAACATCGGGACCGGCGTCGCGACGCCCGTCCGCCAGGTCGTCGCGCTCTTCGAGCGCGCCGTCGGCCGCCCGCTGCATCCGGTCTACGACGAGGACGACGTCGACCGCTCCAGCCGCTGGGCCGACCTCACCAAGATCACCGCGACCACCGGCTGGCGGCCCGCGATCGCGCTGGCCGACGGCCTGCGGCGCATCTAGGCCACGCGGCTAGGCCACGCCGCGCCGTCGCGGCCGCCACTGCGCCCGCGACGTGTGCAGCTGGGGCACCAGCAGCCGCGCGCGGTCGCTGGGCTCGCGCGCCCAGCGCTCGAACTGCGCGGCGGGCATCGGCCGCGCCAGCCCGTAGCCCTGCGCCACGTCGCAGCCCAGCTCGGCCAGGCGCTGCCAGACCTGCGGCGTCTCGACGCCCTCGGCCACGACGCGCAGCCCCAGCGCCCGGCCGAGGCCGACGACCGAGCCGACGATCGCCGCGTCCTGCGGGTCCTCGACCATCCCGAGGACGAACGAGCGATCGAGCTTCAGCTCGTCGGCGGGCACGTTCTTCAGCTGCTCCAGCGACGACTGCCCGGTCCCGAAGTCGTCGACCGAGATCTCCACGCCCGAGGCCTTGATCCGCTCCAGGATCGCGATCGCCCGCGACGTGTCGCGCATCACCGCGTCCTCGGTCACCTCGACGCAGAGGTTGTCCGGCGTCAGCGCGTGGCGCGTCAGCGTCTCGGCGATCCGGTCGGGCAGCGTCGCGTCGACCAGGACGATCGCGCTCACGTTGACCGCGACGTGGATGTCCAGCCCGACGCGCCGCCACGCCGCCGCCTGGGCGACCGCGGCCTCCAGGACCCACAGCGTGAGCTGCGGCATCAGGCCCGTGCGCTCGGCGATCGGCAGCAGCACGCCGGGCGGGACGTCGCCGCGCTGCGGGTGCTTCCAGCGGATCAGCGCCTCGGCCCCGGAGATCCGGCCGGTGGCGATGTCGACCTGGGGCTGGAAGGCCAGCCACAGCTCGTCGCGGTCGAACGCGTTGCGCAGGTCGGTGGCCAGCGCCAGGCGGTCCAGCGAGTGGTCGTCGTGCTCGGCCATGTAGCCCGCGACCACCGTGCCCAGGCGCTTGGCGTCGTACATCGCCACGTCGGCGCGCCGCGCCAGCTCGTGGGAGTCGTGGGCGTCCTGGGGGAAGTGCGCTATGCCGACCGACGCGTTGACCGCGACGTCCACGCCCTCGATCCCGACCGGCACGTGCAGCGCGGTGCCGATCAGCGCGGCGACCGCCCGCGCGTCGTGGCCCTCGGGGACGATCGCCGCGAACTCGTCGCCGCCCAGCCGCGCCAGCGTCCCCGGCACGACGGCCTCCAGGCGCCGCGAGACCGCGATCAGCAGCTCGTCGCCCGCCGCGTGGCCGAGCGTGTCGTTGAGCTCCTTGAAGCCGTCGAGGTCGAGCTGGAGCAGCGCGAAGCGCCGCGACGAGCGCTCGCCCGCCGCCGTCAGCACCTCCAGCTCGCGGAAGAGCGCGCGCCGGTTGGGCAGGCCGGTGAGGTCGTCGGTCAGCGCCTCGCGGCGGTGCAGCGCCAGCGAGCGCACCTCGCGCAGCGTCCAGACCAGGCGCGCCAGCGCGCAGGCGAACGTCGCGGCGGCCAGCAGGATCGCGGCGCTCGGGAGCCGGTGGTAGTGGTCGTAGACCAGGACGGCGGCGGCCAGCGTCGCGATCGACGCGGGCGAGGTCAGCTCCCACCAGCCGCCGACCGGCAGCACGCGGCCGGGCGCGGGGCGGGCCCAGGACGCCGCCGCCAGCAGCAGGAGGCCCAGCGACCAGCAGACGCCCATCGCGGCGGTCGCGTGGCGCCCGCCGTCGGCCAGCGAGACGACGCGCAGCGTGTCGGCGGCCAGCGTGAGCAGCAGCCCGGCCGCGAGCATCAGCCCCTGCTGCGACGGGCGCCCGATCATCAGCAGCGTGCCGAAGAGGATCCCCAGCAGCGCGAGGTCGGCGGCCGGGTAGGCGACGTTGACCATCAACGTGGTCCCGTCCAGGCCGGTCAGGTCGTCGAGGAAGAGCGCCGAGACGTAGGTCGCCGACGCCAGGCCGATCAGCAGCCCGTCCAGCCAGAACGACCGGTGGGCGTCGCCGAGGTAGTGGCGGGAGATGACGACCAGCGCCGCGTACCACGGCGGGTAGGCCAGCAGCCACAGGAGGTCGGAGACGCCCGCGTGGTCGGTGTGGCCGCCGCCCAGCGCGGTCGTCAGGCCGCCGGCGAGCGTCGCGGTCAGGCCCGCCGACAGCAGGATCCACAGCAGGCGGTCGCCATGGGCGAACAGCAGCCGGGAGTAGGCCACCGCGGCGGCGACCAGCGCGGTGGCCACCGGCAGCGCGACGCGCCCGGCGTCCGCGTCGGCCAGGCGGCTGCTGGTCAGCGCGAGGACGTCGGCGGCGGCCAGCGCGATCGCGGCACCGGTGAGGAGGTTGAACAGGCGGGCGCGGCGGCCGGTGAGCCGCGAGGACAGCCGTGGTGCTGGTGATGCCTTCAACGTGGTCGCTCTGCTCATCCCCTGGCGCGGGCGGAACGCCCGCGCCGTGTCCCGGTGATCGGCCGGTGAGCGTTGTTCTTCAACCGCATGTGCGCCAAGGTCGGCCGTCCGTCGCGTCGCCTTGGCGCGCCCCGCCTCGTTGGCCGGGGCATGACCCTCTTCCCGAAGACCCCCTCGGTCGCCGCCGCCGTCGCGCTGGCGGGCCTGGCGCCGGCCAGACGGTCGGCTCGGCGCGCCTGGGTCGCTCCTATCGCGGCTTCGGGTTCGGCACCGCCGAGCGCCCCGGGACGCTGCGCGTGCTGATCGCGCCGCGACGCGGCGCCCTGCGCTCGATGGGCGGCCACCGCGTCCGCATCCACCTGGCGATCCGCGACTGGGCCCGCAACACGAGGCTCGTCGACCGGTACCTCACGCTCCGTCGTTAGAATCAGGCGCGTATGGCCGGACATTCCAAGTGGGCAGGGATCAAGCACAAGAAGGCGATCGTCGACGCTCGCCGCGGCAAGCTCTTCACGAAGCTCGCCCGTGCGATCACGGTCGCGGCCAAGGAGGGCGGGGGTGACGTCGACGGCAACCCGTCGCTGGCGCTGGCCGTGCAGAAGGCCAAGGACGCGTCGATGCCCAAGGACAACATCGAGCGCGCGATCGCCAAGGGCACCGGCTCCGGCGCCGATGTCGACGCGCTCGAGAACGTCATGTACGAGGGCTACGGCCCCGGCGGCGTCGCGCTGCTGATCGAGGCGGTCACCGACAACCGCAACCGCACCGGCGCGGACGTCCGCCACCTGCTGTCCAAGGGCGGCGGGTCGCTCGGCGAGCCGGGCAGCGTGGCCTACAACTTCGACAAGAAGGGCGTCGTCGCGGTCGACGGCGAGCGCTACGGCGAGGACGACCTGATGGTCGCCATCGACGCGGGGGCCGAGGACATCTCGCTCGACGGCGACGTCTTCGAGATCGTCACCGAGCCGTCGGACCTGACCGCCGTGCGCGCCGCGCTCGACGAGGCCGGGATCGAGTTGCAGAACGCCGAGGTCATCCAGCGGCCGAAGGCCCTGGTCCCGGTCGACGAGGACACGGCCGCCAAGCTGCTGCGGCTGATCGACAACCTCGAGGACAACGACGACGTCGACGCGGTCCACGCGAACTTCGACGTCGACGCCGAGGTGCTCGAGCGCCTCATGGCCGCCTCGTAGCGCCTGGGCGATGACGCCGCCCCATGCCGCGGAGGCGAGCCCTCCCGGCGAGCGTCCGCCGCGAAGCGAGCCCCCGGGGCGAGGCTTCGCCTTGCTTCCCGCGGTCCTGCGTCAGGAGCGCCAGTTCCGGCTGCTGTTCCTCGGGCAGGCGCTGTCGGTCGTCGGCGACCGCATGACGCAGGTCGTGCTGCCGTTCGCGGTGCTGTCGATCGGCGGGAGCGCCACCGACGTCGGGATCGTCGCGGCCGCCGGCTTCCTGCCGTTCATCGTCCTGGGGTTGATCGGCGGCGTGCTCGCCGACCGCGTGGAGCGCCGCCGGATCCTGATCGCCTCCGACCTCGTGCGGCTGGCCACGCAGGCGTGCGCGGGCGTGCTGCTGGTGTCCGGGAGCGCGGAGGTCTGGCACCTCGCGGCGCTGGCGGCGGTCTTCGGCGCGGCGGACTCGTTCTTCTCGCCGGCGTTCACGGGCCTGCTGCCGCTGACGATCGCCGAGCCGCACCACCTCCAGCAGGCCAACGCGTTGCGGGGGATGTCGTTCTCCACCGGGTCGATCGTCGGGCCGGTGCTCGGCGGGTTGTTGGTGGCGACGATCGGCGAGGGCGGCGCGCTGCTGGCCGACGGCGGGACGTTCGCGGTGTCGGTCGCGTGCCTGCTGATGCTGCGCCCGCGCGTGGTGGAGCGCGGGGACCCCGAGCCGTTCTCGTCCGGCCTGCGCGGCGGGTGGCGCGAGGTCAAGGCAAGGACATGGGTTTGGTCGTTCCTGTTGGCCATGGTCGTCTACCACGTGATCGTGCTGCCCTCGATCTGGGTGCTCGGGCCGGTGTTGATGAAGGACGAGCTGGACGGCGCGACGTCGTGGGCGATCGTCGTGACCGCGTTCGGCGCGGGGTCGATCGTGGCCGACGTGGTGCTGTTGCGCTGGCGGCCGCGGTTCGCGCTGCGCGCGGCGACGGTCGCGCTGGCCTTCGCGTCCTGCCAGGCGGTGATCATCGGCTCCGGGCTGCCGATCCTCGCGATCGCCGCGGTGGAGTTCTGCGCGGCGATCGGCGTGTCGGCGGCGTTCACGCTGTGGGAGACGACGCTGCAGGAGCACATCCCGGAGGGGTCGCTGTCGCGCGTGTCGTCCTATGACTACGCGGCCAGCGCGGGCGTGATGCCGGTCGGGACGATCGCGGCCGGGCCGGTCGCCGGCGCGGTCGGGATCCATCCGACGCTGAGCGCGATGAGCGTCATCGGGGTGGGGGCGGCGCTGCTGTGCCTGGCGGTGCCGGCGGTCAGGAACCTGCCGCGCGCGGCCGTGCGCGGTACAGCGGCACCGGATCCGGCAGCCCCTTGAGCCGGCGCGCGTGCGCGCTGGACCACGAGAAGGCGTCGGTGCCGGCGCGGTCGCGGACCTCGCGCGTGGCGAGCACCGAGCCGGCGCGGGCGATCTGCGTGACGCGCGAGGCGAGGTTGACGGCGCGGCCGAAGACGTCGCCGCCGCGGCCGACGGCGGGGCCGTAGGCGAGGCCGACGCGCAGCTGGGGGAAGGCGCCGCCGCGGGTGGCCTCGGCGTCGGAGGCGTCGACGAGCCGCAGCGCGGCGTCGACCAGCGCTGAGGGCTCGTCCGCGGTGAGCATGACGGCGTCGCCGATCGTCTTGACCAGGCGGACGGGCGGCGCGACGACCTCGCGGGCGATCGCCTCCAGTCGCGTCGCGACCGTGCCGAGGTCCTCGGGCGCGATCTCCTCGCCGAGGCGCGTGAAGCCGACGAGGTCGGCGAAGGCGACGGCCTGGTCGCGGGCTCCGGGCAACGTGCCGGTGGCGCGTTCGACGGCGCCGACCATCTCGCCCTGGACGATGTTGCGCAGCTGCTGGCTGAGCATCTGCAGGACCATCGGCCCGACCAGGGGCATGATCTCGTGGACGGCGGCGGCGTAGCGCTGGGCCAGCTCGGCCTCCGAGTCGCCGGGCTCCAGGACGACCTCGAGCATCACCGAGCGCATCGCCTCGGCGGCGGTGGAGAGGCTGCGGCCCAGGACGCGCGAGGTGGCGACCATCTGCTCCTCGGTCAGGCCGAGGTCCAGGAACGCGGCCGACGTGCGCGCGGCGGCGAGGTCGACGTCGGTCAGCTCGACGGCGCCCGGCTCGGGGATCGCCAGGCCCTGGGCGCGGCGCAGGCGCGCCAGCAGCTCGGGGTCGGCGCCGGACTCGCGGGCGACGTCGTCGGCCGTGAAACGCGCCGCGCCGCCGACCTCGCGCTCGGAGGCCAGGAACAGCAGGAGCCCGCGCCGATGGGCGCGCCGCAGCTGGTCGTCGGAGAAGCCCTCGGCGGTCAGCCAGTCCAGCAGCTCCCGCCGCTCGCCGCGCGCGTGCTCGTCCAACCCCTCGAAGAACCCCTCGGCCGCGAAGTCCACGCGCGGAGCCTACGCTGCGGGGGTGTCCACCGACCGTCCCGCACCGCCCCGCCGACGCCTGCCCGCCGCCGAGCGCCGCGAGCGCATCCTGGCCGCCGCCCAGGAGGTCTTCGCCCAGCGCGGCTACCACGGGTCCTCGCTGGACGACATCGCTCGCGCGTCGGGGACCTCGAAGGCGTTGATCTACGAGCACTTCGACTCCAAGCGCACGCTCCACGACGCGCTGATCACCGAGCACGCCTCCGAGCTGGCCCGGCGCTTCGCCGCCAACGCCGCCTCCGGCGTCGTGGGGGAGGAGCGCCTCCGCCGCGGCATCGACGTCTTCTTCGCGTGGGTGCAGGAGCGCCAGGAGGCCTGGCGCGCGCTCTTCCGCGACGCCGCCGACCCGGAGCTGCGGCCGCTGATCGACAAGCTGCAGTCCGCCGCGACCCAGGCGATCGTGTCGCTCGTGCCGCCGGGCGGATCGGAGCAGCAGGCCGAGATCTACGCCCAGCTCGTGTCGGGCGCCTGCCAGTCGCTGGCCAACTGGTGGGGCGCCAACGCCGACGTCCCCCGCGCCGAGCTGGTCGACCGCGTGATGGAGGTCGTCTGGGACGGGCTGGCGTCCAGCGCCGGCGCCTGAGGCTCGTCGGCGTTGGCGCCGGCGTCGGTGGCGTCCGGCGCGGGCTGTGCGGGTGGCGCGGGGTGCTGGTGGGCAAGCTCATCGAGGGAGTGAGGCCGGGTGGGCGTGGCCGGCGTCTGGTGTCGTCCGTGGGCCGGGCGCCGGGCTCCACGAGGGCGCGGGACGCTGGGGGCGGGACCCGCATCCAGACCTGAATCCCGGCTCGATGTGGCGCACCCTCGAGATCGATGGCACATCGGGGTCGCCAGACGACCCCGATGTGCCACTCGTCCGCGCAGAGCCGAGCCGGGTGTGATGTCTGGATGAGAGAAGCACCACCCTCGCCCCGGCAACGCCCACGCAGGTCGCAACCCCAAGCCCACGGACGACCCGCAGCGCCGGCACCGCCTCAAGCGCTCACCCTCTCGATGAGCTTGCCCACCAGCGCGCCGCGCCACCACCAAACGCCCGCGCCGGACGCCACCAACGCCTCGCGCCGCCATGCGCCCGCGGCCTCTTCCTACGCCGGCGTCCGCGCCGCGTACTCCAGCGGCGTCCGGTCCTCCAAGTAGCCCACCAACGCCTCCACCACCCGCGGGTCGAACTGCCCGCCCGCGCCGGCCACCAGCTCCGCCACCGCCTCCGGGGGCGCCATGGCGGGGCGGTAGGGCCGCTCCGACGTCATCGCGTCGTAGGCGTCGCAGGCCAGGACGATCCGGGATCCCAGCGGGATCGCCTCGCCGGCCAGCCCGTCCGGATATCCCGAGCCGTCCCAGCTCTCGTGCCCGTGGCGCACCATCCGCGCCACCGGGCCGAGGCCCGGGACCGCGCGCAGGATGCGCTCGCCGACGATCGAGTGCTCGCGCATGACCGCCCACTCCTCGTCGTTCAGCGCGCCCGGCTTGTTGAGGATCGAGTCCGGCACGGCGACCTTGCCGATGTCGTGCAGCAGCGCGGCGGCCGCGATGCGCTCGACCTCCTCGCCGTCGAGGTTCATCCGCCGCGCCACCGCGCCCGCGAGCGCGACGACCTGCTCGGCGTGCTCTCCCGTCCCGCGGTCCCGCTCGGCCAGCGCCAGCGCCAGGGCGCCGATGGCGCCGCGCGACGGCTCCACGCTCGGCTGACGCCCCGGCGCGCCGACGCGCCCACCGCCGGCGATCCGGGCGCGCTCCAGGATCGCCGACGCGTCGGCCATCAGGCCGTCGAGCTGCCCGGTGCCGCCGTCGACCGCGATCCCGGCGCTGACCGTCACCGGCCCGCTCTGCTCCAGCACCGCGACCAGGCGCTCCGCGACGCCGCGCGCGCCCGCCAGGTTCGCGCCCGGCATGACGACCGCGAACTCGTCGGCGCCCGTGCGGCCGACGACGTCCCCGCCGCGGACCAGCTCGCGCAGCCGCAGCGCGACCGTCGCCAGCGCCTCGTCGCCCACCGCGGCACCGCGACGGCCGTTCAAGGCCCGGAAGCCGTCGATGTCCACCAACACGAGCGCGGCCGGCTCGCCGCGGCGCTGCGACCCGCGCAGCGCCGCGGCGGCGGCCTCCCGGAAGGCGTCCAAGGTCAGGACCCCGGCACGGCGGTCCTTGCGCAGGTAGTCGTTGCGCTCGGCTTCGAGGGCGGCGATGCGCGCGTGCGTGGTGCGCAGCTCATCGCGGAGGCGGCGGTTCTCCGTGAACATCTTGGGACGACGTGTCGGCTCCCGCGCAACACTGCTCGTGCGTGCCGTCACGAACGTGGACGCGTGATCGACCGGTGCGAACGCGGGTTCGCATGGAGGTGTCCGACCGGACCCGCAGAATGCCGTCTGCAGTGACCGTCCTCGGCATCGATCCCGGCCTCGCGAACACCGGCTACGGCGTGGTGGCGCGGCGCGGCATGCGCTTCGTGGCCCGCGACGGCGGCGTCATCGCGACCCCGGCCAACACGCCGCTGGAGCAGCGGCTGGCCACGATCTTCGAGGCCGTCGACGCGCTGCTGGTCGAGCACGCGCCCGAGGCCGTCGCGCTCGAGGACCTGTTCTTCGGGCAGAACGCCCGCAGCGCGTTCGCCGTCGGCCAGGCGCGCGGGGTCGTCATGCTCGCCGCCGGACGGCGCGGCGTCCCGTGCTCGTCCTACACGCCCCAGCAGGTCAAGCAGGCGGTCTGCGGCACCGGCCGCGCGGCCAAGGACCAGGTGGCGCGTATGGTCATGACGATGCTCGGCCTGCCCGACCAGCCCTTGCCCGACCACGCGACCGACGCGCTGGCCGTCGGCGTCTGCCACGCCAACCACGCGCCGCTGGCGGCGGTGATCGCCCGGTGATCGCGCTCGTCGCGGGGGACGTCTCCGTCCGCCGCCCGGACCACGTGGTGATCGAGACCGCGTCGGGCGTCGGCTACCGCCTGGCGGTGTCGGCCGAGACGCTGCGCCACGTGCCCGCCGCGGGCGAGTCGGTCTCGTTGTTGACGCACTTGGTCGTCCGCGAGGACGCGCTGTCGCTCTACGGCTTCGCCACCGAGGAGGAGCGCGACCTCTTCCTCCTGCTCATCGGCGTGCAGGGCGTCGGCCCGAAGATGGCGGTCGCGGTGCTCAGCGGCGGCTCGCCGCGCGAGCTGATCGCGAGCGTCGCGGCGGGCGATGTCAAGCGGCTCACCGCGGTGCCCGGGATCGGCAAGCGCACGGCCGAGCGGATCATCGTCGAGCTGCGCGAGAAGGTCGGCGCGCTGGAGGACGTCCCGGCCGGCGATGGCGCCGAGATCACCGTCCGCCGCGCCGACGACCCGCGCACGCTCGCGCGCGACGGCCTCGTCGAGCTGGGCTTCAGCGTCGAGGAGGCCGAGCGCCTGCTGGCGGGCGCCAGCGGCGACACGCCCGAGGACCTTCTCCAACAGGCTCTGCGGGCGGCGCGCGCGTGAGCGGCCTGCGCATCCAGACGCCGGACGAGGCCTTCGAGGAGGACCTCGACCGCTCGCTGCGCCCGCGCACGCTCGACGACTTCGTCGGCCAGGACGCGCTGAAGGACCAGCTGAGCGTCTCGCTCCAGGCCGCCCGGCTGCGCGGCGAGGCGCTCGACCACGTGCTGCTGGCCGGCCCGCCCGGCCTCGGCAAGACGTCGCTGGCGCAGATCCTCGCCGCCGAGCTGGAGGTCCCGTTCGTCCAGACCGCCGGCCCCGCGCTGGAGCGCAAGGCCGACATCGCCGCGTTCCTCGGCGCGCTGGAGCCGCGCTCGATCTTCTTCGTGGACGAGATCCACCGCCTCAGCCGCGCGCTGGAGGAGACCTTCTATCCGGCGATGGAGGACCGCAAGCTGCCGATCACCGTCGGCCAGGGCGCGGGCGCCCGCGTCATGGACGTGCCGCTGCCGCCGTTCACGCTGGTCGGCGCGACGACCCGCGCCGGGCTCCTCACCACGCCGCTGCGCGACCGCTTCGGCATCCAGCACCGCCTGGAGCCCTACGGCGGGCCGGAGCTGGCGGCGATCATCCATCGCAGCGCCCACATCCTCGGCTGCGCGATCGACGAGGGCGGCGCGGCCGCGATCGCCCGCCGCTCCCGGGGCACGCCGCGCGTCGCCAACCGCCTGCTCAAGCGCGTCCGCGACTACGCCGACGTCCGCGGCGCGGGCGTCGTCGACGTCGCCTCGGCCAACGCCGCGCTGGACCTCCTCGGCATCGACGACCTCGGCCTCGACCCGCTCGACCGCGAGATCCTCACCGCGATCTGCACGAAGTTCGACGGCGGCCCTGTCGGCCTCTCGACGCTCGCGATCACCGTGTCCGAGGAGCAGGACACGATCGAGGACGTCTACGAGCCCTACCTGCTGCAGTGCGGCTTCCTCAAGCGCACGCCGCGCGGCCGCGTCGCGACCTCCCGCGCCTGGGCCCACCTCGGCCTCGACGCGCCGCCCGAGCGCGATCCCGGGCTGTTCTAGCGCCCGCGCGGTGCCGGCGCGCCGTCACAGGATCCGCGCCTTGCGGGTCTTACGGGGCGCATGAGGCTCGACGCCGACACGCTCGCCCAGCTGTTCGAGGCCGAAGGCCCGAAGCTGCTGGCGTTCGCGACGCGGCGGACGTTCGACGCCGAGCAGGCGCTGGACGTCGTCGGCGAGGCGTTCGCGACCGCGTTCGAGCGACGCTCCAAGTTCCGCGGGGCCACGCGCGAGGAGGCGGTCGGCTGGCTGTACGCGATCACGCGCACGGTGCTCGACCACCAGTTCCGCCGGCGCGGGGTGGAGCGCCGGGCGCTTCAGCGCCTGGGCGTCGAGCCGCCGCCGATGGGGGAGGACGAGCGCCGCCGCGTCGAGGACCTCGCCGGCCTCGCCGACCTCCGCGCCGCCGTCGCCCGCGAGCTGGCGAACCTCCCGGCCGCCCAGCGCGACGCCGTCCGGCTGCGCGTCGTCGACGAGCTGTCCTACGACGACCTCGCCGCCCGCCTCGGCATCACCCCCGACACCGCCCGCGCCCGCGTCTCCCGCGGCCTGCGGGCCCTGACCGCGGCGATCACGCCGATGCAGGAGGCGATCGATGCCCGCTGACCGCCACGACTTCCCCGCCCTGGATCGCCTCACCGCCGACGTCGCGCAGGCCATGCGCGCCGCCGAGGCCGCCGACGCCGCACCCCGCGCCCGCTGGTGGCGCCGTACCCCACCGCTGGCCGTCACGCTGCTGGCCCTCGCCGTGCCCTCCGCGGTCGCGCTGCACGCGACGACCGGCAAGGGCCAGGAGCGGGGCGTCCACGTCTTCCGCTGCGACGGCGGCACGACCGTCGGGGCCGCCGCGGTGCTGCTCACCGGCGTCGCGAGCGTCGGCCGCTGCTCGGCCACGCCGCAGCGCGGCCGGATCGTCTACCGCTGCGCGCTGCCCGGGACGCCGGGGCTCAGCCGCACGGCCGGCTCCCGAGCGGCAGCTCCCGTGCGCCGCCCTTGCGCGTGATGTCCAGGCCCGCGGGGGAGCTCGTCAGCGTGATCGGGTTGCCGTTGACCGTGATGTACGTGGACTTCAACCCGATGTTCATGCGCACGCGCTCGGACTTGAACACCTTCTTGCCGTCCAGCGTCCCGCTGAACAGGACCTGGCCGGACCCGTCGTCCACGCAGAGGAACGTCGGACGGCCGCTCGCGTCCACCCGCACGGTCACGAGCTTGGACGCCGCCGCGGCCTTCCGCTTGGCCGCCGCCTCGCGCTCCTGCCGGCGCTTGGCGGCCGCCTTGCGCCGCCGCTCGGCCGCCGCCTGCTCGTCGGCGGACGTCGTGTCCGTCGCGGTGGTGTCGGTGGTCTCGGTGGACGTGCTGTCGGTGGACGTCGTCTCGGTCGCGGTCGTGTCGGTCGGCGTCGTCCCGGTGTCGGTCGTCCCGGTGTCCGTCGTCTCCGTCGTCCCCGGCACCGCCGCGCTCGACGACGGGGTCGTCGTCGTCGACGTCTCGCCGGCAGGCAGGTTCGAAGCCACGTCGTCGTCCCCGCCGCCGCCCTGCAGCGCCGACGCCCCGACCGCCGCCGCGACGAGCACCGCGGCCACGCCCAAGATCCCCAAGAACGCCCGTCCGCGCGAGCGCCCCTCGCTCACGCCCGGCGGCAGCAGCAGCAGGCGCTGCCCGGGCTCCGCCGACGCCAGGTCGGGCTTGACGCCCATCCCCGCCACCCGCAGCGCGGCCGCCACGCGGGCCCGCGCGGCCGGGGTGGGGGACGTCTCGCCGAACGCCGCCAGCAGCTGCTCGAGCGTCGGCGCGCGGTCCGCGCCCCGGCCGCGCGCGGCCACGGTCGCGATCTCCGTCGCGATCGCGGCGTCGGCCAGGGGCACTTCGGGGTCTGTCGGCCGCGGGCCGGAGCTCTCCATATCGCTCGGCTGTCTAGCAGAGGACCCGGCGCGAGGCCTCCTGGCGTCCATCGTGTTGCGCTCAGATGAAGCCGCGCACCGCTCCGGATACCCTTCCGAACCGAGACGATGGCTCACCTCTTCATCTGCCCCAACTGCGGACACCGCACGACCGAGACCGAACGCAACGCCGGCTTCCGGCGCGAGGCGCGCGGCTGCTCGAAGTGCGGCTTCGGCTTCCTCTTCGAGCTGCTCGACGACTACTACCCCGCGCCGGACGCGGCGTTCTTCGCCTGCGACGCCCACGGGAACGTCATCGCCTGCGGCCGCGGATCCTTCGAGCTCACCGGCCTGGACGACGAGAAGGTCATCGGTCGTCCGGTGCGGGACGTCCTCGGGCTCCAGTTCTCCAACGGGGACGACCCCGTGGGCACCGTCCTGGAGTGGGGCGTCCGCAAGCTCAAGCAGCCCGTCGCCGTCCACGCCGAGGGCGATCTGCCCGCCCAGGCGACCGCCGATCTGTTCCCCGCGTACGATGACGACGGAGGCATGCTGCTCGTCCTCACGCCGGACAAGTGACGTTCGGCTAGGGCTCGTTCACCTCGTCCCTGTCCCAGAGCAGTACGCTGCCGTCCGCTTCGCATGACCGACCGTCGCCGCAACTACCTCATCCTCGGGCTCGTCGCCCTGCTGCTCATCGGCTCGCTGCTGGTGATCATCCCGGGGTCGCCTCTGTCAAAGCCGACCCGTCAGGGCCTGGACCTCAAGGGCGGAACAAGCCTCGTATACGAGGCCAAGCCGACCAAGTACTCCAAGGTCACCTCGGATTCGCTCCAGCGCACGATGGACATCATGCGCGAGCGCGTCGACCAGCTCGGCGTCTCCGAGCCCGAGATCCAGCAGTCCGGCGACAACCAGATCGAGGTGTCGCTGCCGGACGTCAAGAACGCCGATCAGGCCCAGCAGCAGGTGGGCACGACGGCGGTCCTGGCGTTCTACGACTGGGAGAAGAACGTCCGCAGCCCGGAGTGCAAGGCGGCGCCCACCGACGCCGCGGTGACGGGCGGCCAGCAGGCCGGCCAGCCGGGCGCCGGGTCGATGACCTACTACGAGGCGGTCACCCGCGCGGCGAAGAACTGCCAGGGCACCGACGAGCCCGACGACACGACGCAGGGCACGTGGTACGGCATCGACCCGATGACCAAGGCGGTCGTCTGCGGGCCCGCGACGTCGGAGTCCGACGCCCAGCAGACCTGCGAGAACAACGGCAAGACCGCGCCGAAGTACGTCGAGGTCCCGCAGGGCTACCTGATCGTCCAGGCCGAGTCCGACGACACCTCCAAGGCCTCCCAGGCGCTGGCCCGCGACGCCTACTTCATCCTCAAGGACGATCCGGGGCTGCTCGGCCGGGACATCAAGAACCCGCAGCAGAACATCGACTCGACGACCGGCCAGCCCGACGTCACGTTCGACTTCACCTCCGCGGGCCGCAAGAAGTGGCAGAACGTCACGCGCGAGATCGCCCAGCGCGGCCAGGCCGCCGAGCTGCCGGGCGTGCCCGCGTCGCAGGTCGCCAACCACTTCGCGATCGTCCTCGACAACAAGCTGATCTCGGTCCCGTACATCGACCCGCAGCAGAACCCGGACGGCATCGACGGGTCCAACGGGTCGCAGATCTCGGGCTCGTTCACGATCAAGTCGGCCCAGCGCCTGGCCAACCTCATCAAGACGGGCGCGCTGCCCATCCGGCTGGAGCTGATCTCGCAGTCGCAGGTCTCGGCGACGCTCGGCCAGCAGGCCCTGCACGACGGCCTCATCGCCGGCATCGTCGGCTTCGCGATCGTCGCGCTCTTCCTGCTGGTCTTCTACCGCGTGCTCGGCGTCGTCGCGGTCGGCGCGCTGTTCATCTACGCGATCTACCTGTTCGCGCTGATCAAGCTGATCCCGATCACGATGACGCTGCCCGGCATCGCGGGCCTGATCCTCACGATCGGCGTCGCGGCGGACGCGAACATCGTCATCTTCGAACGCGTCAAGGAGGAGATCCGCGCCGGCAGATCCGTGCCGGCCGGCATCGCCCAGGGCTACAAGAAGGGCATCGCCGCGATCGTCGACGCGAACGTCGTGACGATCATGGTGGCCTTCATCCTGTTCGTCGTCGCGACGGCGGGCGTCCGAGGCTTCGCCTTCACGCTGGGCATCGGCACGATGACCTCGCTGTTCACCGCGGTCCTCGCGACCCAGGCCGTCCTGGGCACGATGCAGCGCTCGCCGCTCATCACGCACCCGAGCGCGCTCGGCGCCGGCGAGGCCAAGCGCCGCTGGACGCAGGACTTCATGGGCGCCGCGAAGTGGTTCTTCTCCACCTCGGGCGTGATCCTGCTGATCGGCGCGCTGGCGATCGGCGGCAAGGGCCTCAACTTCGGCATCGACTTCGAGTCCGGCACGCGCGCCAAGGCCGCGTTCGTGGACGGCGTGCCGTCGGAGACGAAGGTCGCCGACGCGCTGCAGGCCGCCGGCTTCAAGAACCCCGAGGTCCAGAAGGTCAAGGGCGACAAGGAGCTCAAGGGCGAGGGGATCCAGATCTCGCTGGCCGAGACGGGGGCGAAGGTCTCCGGCGTCGAGCAGGTCCTGACCAAGAAGTTCGGGGCGACCAAGACCTACCAGCAGGACTCGATCGGGCCGACGTTCGGCAAGACCGTGGCGAAATCGGCGATCTTCGCGATCATCGCGTCGCTGCTCGTCATCAGCGTCTACATCGCGCTGCGGTTCGAGTGGAAGTTCGCCGTGCCGGTGCTGATCGCGCTGATGCACGACCTCCTGATCACGGCGGGCGTCTACTCGCTCACCGGCCGGGAGGTGACGACGTCGACGGTCGCGGCGCTGCTCACGATCTTGGGCTACTCGCTCTACGACACGATCATCGTGTTCGACCGGATCCGGGAGAACATGCCGCGCATGCCGCGCGCCGCGTTCACGCAGATCGTGAACCGGTCGATGAGCGAGGTGCTGACGCGATCCCTGGCGACGTCGTTCTGCACGCTGCTGCCGATCCTCGCGCTGCTGTTCTTCGGCGGCGACACGCTGAAGGACTTCGCCTTCGCGCTGATGATCGGCGTGATCTCGGGCGCGTACTCGTCGGTGTTCATCGCCTCCCCGGTGCTCGCGCACTGGAAGGAGCGCGAGGAGCTGTACCGCCGTCGGCGCCTGCGGATCGCGGAGGACAACGGCGGCGTCGTGCCGGCGTACGCGACCGCGGCGCACGGCGTCACGGTCGAGCCGAAGGGGCCGAAGCGGCCCGGGCGCCGCATCACGGCGCCGGAGGACCCGTCGCAGGGCGTCTCGCAGGACGAGTTCCAGCAGATGGTCGCCGACATCGAGCACGAGACCGCGCCGTCGCGTGTGGCCGCCAAGACGAAGACCAAGGAGCGGGAGCGTCCCGCGCCCAAGCCGGAGGTCGATCCGTCGGCCGACGCGCGCCCCGAGGACCTGGTGTTGAAGGACGACAAGCGGGACAAGCCGAAGCGGTCCCGGAACAAGCGGCACGGGAGGCCTCGCTAGCCATGGCCATGTTCGCGTGGGTCATGATGGGCATCGCCCTCTGGCATTTCGCCATCTTCATTCCGGACCGCTTCTGGGGCGGCATCGTCGGCGCGTTCCTGGGCGCGCTGATCGGCGGGGTGCTGACCGGCCTGCTCCTCAACGGGTTCTCGATCCCGGGGGAGCACGAGACGCACGTCCTGCAGGCCCTCGAGGCCGTGCCGGGCGCCGTGATCGGGATGCTGCTCGTGTACTACGAGGGCGTCCGGCGCAAGATCCCGGTCCTCGAGCTCTGACGGATCCGCGGGCCGCGCGCCCGCGAATCCTCCGGAGTCTTGCGGTATTTGCGGGGTGAGCGCCGTCGTGGCGTCCGGTGTCGCCGGCACCCTGGACGCCGATGCTCACGCCGCGACTCGACGTCCCGCCGTGCGACAGCGCCGCGGCGCTGTCGCTGGCGCGCGATCTCGGGATGTCGTTCCCCGTCGCCCAGGTGCTGGTGCGGCGGGGGATCGCGACGCTCGAGGACGCCCGCGCGTGGCTGGCGGGCGCCGACGAGCACGGCGCGGACGCGTTCGGGCCGGCGCTGGACGAGGCGATCGCGGTGCTCCTGCGCCACGCCGAGGCGAAGACGCGGATCACCGTCCACGGCGACTACGACGTCGACGGCGTCACGTCCACGGCGATCCTCGTGCGCGCGCTGCGCGCGGTCGGCGCCGACGTCGACTGGTACCTGCCGTCCCGCTCGGAGGACGGCTACGGGCTCTCCGCCGCGACGGTCGAGAAGCTCGCCGCGCGCGGGACGAAGCTGTTGGTGACGACCGACTGCGGGATCACCGCGGTCGACGAGGTCGCGCTGGCCAAGTCCTTGGGGTTGGACGTCGTGGTCACCGACCACCACCAGCCGCGCGCCGACGGCCGCGTGCCCGACGCGCCGATCGTGCACCCGTCGCACTGCGGCTACCCGTGCCCCGACCTCTGCGCGGGCGGCGTCGCGCACAAGGTGGCGGGCGCGCTGCTGCAGGCCGCCGGCCACGACGCGTCGATCGCGCTGGCCGACCTCGACCTGGTGGCCCTGGCGACGATCGCCGACTGCGTGCCGCTGGTCGGCGAGAACCGGCGCCTGGTGCGCTCGGGCCTGCTGGCGATCGGCCGGACCGAGAAGGTCGGCCTGCGCGCGCTGATGCGGGTCGCGAAGGTCGACCCGTCGCGCGTGCAGGGCCACGACGTCGGCTTCAAGCTCGCGCCGCGGATCAACGCCGCCGGGCGCCTGCACCGCGCCGACGCCGCGCTGGAGTTGCTGCTGACCCACGACGAGGAGCGGGCCAAGCAGATCGCCGAGGAGCTGGACCGCGCCAACGCCGACCGGCGCTTCGTCGAGGAGCGCATCCGGTTCGAGGCCGAGGCGCAGGTCGCGGAGCTGGGCGACCAACCCGCGTACGTGTTGTGGGGCGAGGGCTGGCACGCGGGCGTGATCGGGATCGTGGCCTCGCGGATCGCCGAGCGCCACCACCGGCCGGTCGTGATGATCGCGCTGCGCGAGGGGGAGGCCGAGGGCACCGGCTCCGGCCGCTCGATCCCGGCCTTCGACCTGCTCGGCGGGCTGGAGGCGGCCTCCGCGCACCTGCTGCGCCACGGCGGCCACCGCGCGGCGGCGGGCTGCACGATCGCGCGCGGGTCGCTGGACGCGTTCCGCGCGGCGTTCGTCGCGCACGCGGGGTCGGCGCTGAGCGCCGAGGACCTCGTGCCGCTGGAGCGCGTCGACGCCGTGGTCTCCGGCGACGAGCTGGGCACGTCGCTGGCCGAGGAGTTGGGGCGGCTGGCGCCGTTCGGCATCGGCAACCCGACGGTGAGCCTGCTCGTCCCGGCGGCGCGCCTGGTCGACGCGCACCCGATGTCCGACGGCAAGCACGTCCGGTTCACGGTCGAGGCCGGCGGCATCCGCGCCCGGGCCGTGGCCTTCAACGTCTCGCGCCTGCCCGACGGCGCCGCCGACGGCCGCCTGCACGCGACGTTCACGCTGGAGCTGAACGAGTGGCAGGGCACGATCGAGCCCCGCCTGGTCCTGCGCAAGCTGCTGCCCGCCGAGGCCGAGGCGCCGGCGCTCGTCGGCGAGCCCGCGCCGGCGACCGCGGAGTGGGAGGCCGAGGTCCGCGCGCTGGCCACCGCGCCGGCGCTCGCGCTGGCGGGTGCCGCGGGCGCCGCGGGCGCCGCCCACGCGGCGGTGACCGCCGAGCTGGACGGCCTCGCGCTCGCGGATCCCGCGTCCACGCTGGACGGCCTGCACGCGCGCGCCGCCCGCGGCGGCGGCCGCACGCCGCGCGACCGCCGCGCCACCGGCCTCGCGGGCACGATCGCCGCGCTCGTCCACACCGGAGAGCCCGTGCTCGTCCTCGCCGCCGACGGCCCCGCGCGGGCGCGCCAGCTGACCGGCCGGCTCGGCGGGTTCGCGATCGCGTCCTGGGACGCGGTCGAGCGCAACCCGTCGCTCGCGGACGGGTACCACCACCTCGTGGCTCTCGACCCGCCGCTGCATCCCGCCCAGGAGGCGCTCCTGGTCACCGGCCATCCGGCCCAGATGGCCCACCTGGCGTGGGGCGAGCCTGAGCTACGCTATTCGAGGGATGTGCTGGAGCGAGATCACGATCTGCGACCCGGGCTCGTGGCGGCCTACCGCGCGCTGCGCGACGGCCGCCCGGCGGCCGACGCCCTCGGGCATCGGCCCGTGGTCGCGGCGGGACGGCTGCTCGCCGTCCTGGTCGAGCTGGGGCTCGTCACCGTCGGCGACGACGGCCAGGTCGCGCTCGTGCCCGACGTGGCGCCGACCGACCTGGAGCGCTCCCTCGCCTACCGGCATGCGAAGCGGCGCCACGCGGAGGGGACGGCATGGCTGACCAGCGCGAGCGGGACCCGGCAAGCGGCGTGACGCCCAGCGGCGGCCCGGGCGGACACGCCCCGGCGGCCGGCGGTAACGATCTGGGCGACCACGGGGACCGTACTCCCGTGGACACGATCATCCATCCCGAGGAGCATCCGGGCTCCGCCGTCTCGCGCGCGGACCTCAACCCGTCCGAGCAGCGGCTGCTCTCCGATCTCTTCGCGATCGTCGAGGAGCACTCCGAGGACGCCGCGCTGCCGATCGACCGCGCGCGGGTCGAGGAGGCGTTCGTCTTCGCGTGCGAGCACCACGCCGACCAGCGCCGCAAGTCCGGCGAGCACTTCATCGTCCATCCCGCCGCGGTCGCCAAGATCTGCGCGGGCCTGCGCCTGGACACCGAGACGCTGGTGGCCGCGCTCCTGCACGACACCGTCGAGGACACGACCGCGTCGCTGGACGAGGTCCGCGAGCTGTTCGGCGACGAGGTCGCCACGCTGGTCGACGGCGTCACCAAGCTCACCGGCATCACCTTCACCTCGCGCGACGAGGCCCAGGCCGAGAACTACCGCAAGATGATGGTCGCGATGGCCTCGGACGTCCGGGTCATCCTGATCAAGCTCGCCGACCGCCTGCACAACATGCGGACGATCGACGCGATGCCCAAGCAGAAGCAGATCGAGAAGGCCAAGGAGACCCTCGAGATCTACGCGCCGATCGCGCACCGCCTCGGCATCCACGCGATCAAGTGGGAGCTGGAGGACCTCGCGTTCGCCGCGCTGCACCCGCGCAAGTACCAGGAGATCAAGGGCCTGGTCAACCAGCAGCGCGAGGAGCGCGAGGACTACGTCCAGGCCGCGGGCGAGGAGCTGGCCCACGAGCTGGAGGCCCTCGGCATCAGCGCCCGCATCTCCGGCCGCGCCAAGCACTTCTACTCCATCTACTCCAAGATGACCAAGAAGGGCCGGGAGTTCAACGAGATCTACGACCTCACCGCCATGCGCGTGGTCGTCGACTCGGTCAAGGACTGCTACGGCGCCGTCGGGGTCATCCACTCGCTCTGGAAGCCGCTGCCCGGCCGCTTCAAGGACTTCGTCGCGATGCCGAAGTTCAACATGTACCAGTCGCTGCACACGACGGTCATCGGGCCCGAGGGCCTGCCGCTGGAGATCCAGATCCGGACCAAGGACATGCACGACATGGCCGAGTTCGGGGTCGCCGCGCACTGGATGTACAAGCAGGACCCGACGAAGAAGAACGGGAGCCTGGAGGGCGACGACAAGCTGAAGTGGCTGCGGTCGATGCTCGACTGGCAGCAGGACCTGGCGGACCCCAAGGAGTTCATGGAGACGCTCCGCGTCGACCTGTTCGACGAGGAGGTCTTCGTCTTCACGCCCAAGGGCGAGGTCAAGTCGCTGGCGCAGGGCGCGACGCCGCTGGACTTCGCCTACGAGGTCCACACCGAGGTCGGCCACCGCTGCGTGGGCGCGAAGGTCAACGGCAAGATCGTGCCGCTGAACTACGCGCTGTCCTCCGGCGACATCGTCGAGATCCTGACCTCCAAGCGCGACCGCGGCCCGTCGCGCGACTGGCTGGCGCTGGTCAAGACGACGCGCGCCCGCAACAAGATCAAGCAGTTCTTCAAGGCCGAGTCGCGCGAGGACACCGAGCACACGGGCCGCGACCTGCTGCAGGAGCACCTCAAGAAGCAGGGGCTGCCGCCGCAGAAGATCGTCTCCTCGCCGCTGCTGGCCGACGTCATCCGCGAGATGGGCTTCCGCAAGGCGGACGACTTCTACATCGCGCTGGGCGGCGCGAAGATCTCGCCCAAGGTCGTCGTCAACAAGGTCATGCAGCGCCTCAAGCAGGGCGAGGCGGCCGAGGACGAGACCGATCCCGCCGAGGCGCTGGTCTCGACGCGCCGCGCGCGGCGCCAGCCGACCGGCAAGGCGGGGTCCTACGGGATCCGGGTCGACGGGGTGGAGGACGTGCTCGTCCGCCTGGCCAAGTGCTGCCGCCCGGTGCCCGGCGACCCGATCGTCGGCTACGTGTCGCTGGGGCGCGGCATCACGATCCACCGCGACGACTGCCCCAACACGGTGGCCTTGCGCAAGGACCCCGAGCGGTTCGTGCGCGTCCACTGGGAGGGCGACCACCAGACCGCGTTCCGCGTCGAGCTGCAGGTCGACGCCTGGGATCGCCACCGGCTGCTGGAGGACCTGTCCCGCACCTTCGCGGAGGCCGGCTTCAACATCGTCGAGGCCCGCTGCATCGTCAACTCGCCGATGGTGCAGAACCGCTTCGTCGTCGAGGTGCCGGACACCCAGGGGTTGAAGCAGGCGGTGTCGCGGCTGCGCAACATCGAAGGCGTCTTCGACGCCTACAGGATCACGCCGGGCGCGAGCTGACCTCGCGTCTCCGGACGGCCGCGCCGGCCCGCTAGGGTCGGCGCATGGCCGACGTCCTCCTCTACAACGACACCGAGCGCAGCGCCGCGATGCGGCACGAGATCCCGATCTCGGTGCCCGATCCGTTCGGCTACGCGGAGGTCGGCGGCAAGGTGTACGTGTTCACGTCGTCGCTGGAGCTGGACCGGATCGCCGCCGCGCGGCCGGACGCCGAGATGATCGAGTGGGCCGACGTCGGGTTCCACGAGCTGCTGGAGAGCGGGCTGCCCCGCGACCAGATGTTGTTGGAGATGATCTCGCGCGCGGTCGCCAAGACCGGGCTGAGGTCCGCGCTGGTCGACCCGGACTTCCCGCTGGCCGTCGCCGACCGGCTGCGCGCCGACGGCGTGACCCTGACGCCCGACCACGACACGTTCGCGGCGCGCCGCCGCGCGAAGTCCGAGGCCGAGCTGGCGGGCATCCGGCGCGCGCAGAAGGCGGCCGAGGCCGGGATGGCGGCGGCCGCGGCGCTGCTGCGCCGGGCGGTCCCGGAGGGCGACCGCATCGTGCTCGACGGCGAGCCGGTCACGGCCGAGCAGGTCCGCGACGCGATCCGCGCCGCCTGCGCCGCGCACGGCGCGCCCGCGCCGGCCGACATCATCGTGGCCTCGGTCTGGCAGGGCTTCGGCCACGAGTCCGGCTCGGGCCCGCTGCCCGCCAATCTGCCGATCCAGATCGATCTCTGGCCGCGCGACGAGCAGACCGGCTGCTGGGCGGACATGACCCGTACGTTCGTCGTCGGCGAGCCCGACGCCGCGACCCGCGCGCAGGAGGAGCTGGTCAAGCAGGCCCACTTCGCCGCCCGCGACGCGGTGCGCCCGGGCATCACCGGCCGCGAGCTGCACGCGATCGTCTGCGACGTCTTCGAGGCCGCCGGCCACCGCACCCAGCGCACCGGTCCCGGCGAGGACCCCAACGAGGGCTTCCAGTTCTCCCTCGGCCACGGCGTCGGCCTCGAGGTCCACGAGGATCCCGGCATGGGCCAGTCCGGCCGCTCACCGCTGGTCGTCGGCGACGTCATCGCCTCCGAACCCGGCCTCTGGGAGCGCGCCATCGGCGGCGTCCGCTTCGAGGACCTCTTTCTCGTCACCGAGGACGGCTGCGAGGTCCTGACGGACTACCCGTACGACTTGAAGCCGTAGCGGCCCGGCCGGAGGCCTAGGCCAGCCGCGTGCGGATCGACTCGTCCAGGTAGGCCTCGACCTCGGCCAGCGACATGTCCTGGCGGCCGTGGACGCGCATGACCTCGGCGGCGGTCGGGACGTCGTCCAGCGACGGCCAGGCGTCCGGGTTCCAGAGCTTGGAGCGGATCAGCGCCTTGGGGCAGTGGGCGTAGACCTCGTCGGTCGCGACGACGATCGCGGTCCGCGGCGGCTTGCCGACCGCCTCGATCCGCTCCAGCACGTGCGGGGCCTCGGTCACGCGGGCGCGGCCGTTGACCCGCAGCGTCTGGTCGCGTCCCGGGATCAGGAACAGCAGCCCGGCGTACCCCGTGTCGACGATGTTGCGCAGCGTGTCCAACCGGTTGTTGCCGGTGGCGTCGGGGATCGCGAGGTGCCCGTCGTCCAGGACGGTCACGAAGCCGGGCCGGCCGCCGCGCGGCGTGGCGTCGGCGCGGCCGTCGGCGTCGTGGGACGCGACGACGACCAGCGGCGAGGCCGCGATGAGCGCCCGCGCCGCCGCGTCGAGCGTCCCGATGTCCTTGGTCCACGCCTTCGGGTTCGGCTCCGGGTACCGGGCGAGCAGCTCGTCCAGCGAGGTCAGCGCGCCGGCGAAGGGATCGGGGGCGTTCACCCGCCTCACGACACCACGAGCAGCGGCCGCTCGTCAACCGCGTAGCGCGCCTCGGTCACGTCGCCGATGTAGTCGCCGTCGACGTGCAGCGGGACGGGACGGCCGTCGACCGAGCGCACGACGACGTCGCGGGAGCCGCTGAAGCCGTCGACCTGGCGGTGGCGCTCCAGCTTGGCCTTCGCGCTGAACAGCCGATACATCACGCCCGGCATGACCGTCGGGCGGGTCGACCGCAGGACGACGCCGGCCAGCGTCGTGTCGGTCAGCTCGGCGCCGTGGGCGGCGTGGATCGGGATCCGCCGGAAGTAGGTGTAGGGCTCGCCCTTCTGCACCAACACGGTCACGCCGGGCACGGGCGCGCCGCCGTCGGTGATCGTCTCCAGCCGCGGCGGCCTGGCCACGTACTTGCCCAGGAACTCGCCGAAGCCGCAGTAGGCGAAGTAGTAGGGGCCGAAGCGGGCCTTGAGGTGCGGGTGGGCGTCGACGCGCGCGACGACGCTGGCGTCGAGGCCGAGGCCCGAGGAGAAGAGGAAGCGCCGCTCGTTGACCACCGCCATGTGGACCTCGCTCGGGCGCCAGTCGTCGGCGATCCGCAGCAGCTGCTCGGTCGCGTCGACGATGTCGTTGGGGATGCCGAGCATCCGGGCGTACACGTTGGTCGAGCCGCCGGGCAGGCAGGTCAGCGGGGTGGAGGAGCCGCGCAGGCCGTTGGCCGCTTCGTTGACCGTGCCGTCGCCGCCGAAGGCGACGACCACGTCATAGCCCTCGCCGGCCGCCTCACGGGTCAAGGCCGTGGCGTGGTCGCGGGCCTCGGTGTCGATCGCGGTGACGTCGTAGCGCCCCTGCAGGGCGTAGACCACGAGGTTGCGCAGGCGGTCGGAGACCGTGGTGGCATAGGGGTTGACGATGACCAGCATGCGCTTGCGCTCGGTGGGAGCGTTCAACGCGAACTGGTCGCCGAGGGTCTCGAGCGACGAGAGGCTGGCGGCGGGCACGTCTCTGGGTACACCACAGGACCCTCCGGGTCACACGAGTCCGGGGTGCGGGATTCCGCACCCGCCAGACGCGGGCGACCACCACTGAACCCCACCCCCTCGGGGGATTGAATGCTCTCCGTGACCTCCCCGCGGAACTCCCACCGAGAGCTCGTCGCCCTCCTCCTGGTGACGGGCTCCATCATCGTGGCCGCCGGGATCGCTGACGCCGCCGCCGGATCAACGACACCATCGCCGTCCTCGCACGGCGCGGCAGGCGTCGGCCTCCAGTCCGCGCCCTAGGGCCGGTCGCGCTCGCTCGCACGCCTCCGCGTCCGGGCGAGCGCGGTCGGTGCGCGCGGCAGGGCTCGCCCAGGGGGCTCGCCTGCCGTGCGCGAACTCGCCCAGGGGGCTCCTTCGCGCGAGTGCTCATCTACTCCGGACCCGCTGCCGACCAGGACGCGATCCGCTCCACGTCGAGCGCGATCACCGGTCCCTCCGGCCGCCGGTCCGCGTACTGCGGGTACTTCTCCACGAGCAGGTCGAGCGCGGGCGCGGCGCGCGGGTCGTCGCCGGCGAGGATCGCCGCGCGTCCGTCGGCCCGGACCCACCAGAGCGCCGACCAGTCCTCGTCGTACTGGTCGACGAGCAGCGACGCGCGCGGGTCCCGGCGCAGGTCCTCCAGCCGCGCGAGCGCCCGGGTGGACTTGGGCTTGTGGTCGACCGCGTGGAAGACCGCGCCGTCGGAGACGACGAACGTCACCGGCACGATCCGCGGCGCGGTCGTGGCGAAGCGCGCCACGCGGGCGGCGGCGAGCCGCTCCCAGGCGCGCGCGTCGCCGCCGGCGCTCATCCCAGCCCGACGTCGTGCAGCTCGAACATCGCCCGCTCGACGCGGTCCAGCTCGGCCTCGACGATCGACCGCCGGCCCGACGGCAGCCAGAACAGCACGCGGTCGGCGCCGGCCTCCTCGTACTTGGCCAGCAGCGAGGGCTCGGGTTCCGGGCCCATGACGATGACCTCGATCGGCCGCTCGGCGCGCTCGCGCAGCTCGCCGATCCGCTTCGCGATCCCCGGCCCGTGGTTGGGCATCCACGCGTCGCCGTACTCCAGGACGCGATCGAGGACCGTCGGCCCGTTGCCGCCGACGAGGATCGGCGGGTGCGGCCGCTGCAACGGCTTGGGGTCGCTCCAGACGCGGTCGAAGTTCACGAACTCGCCGTGGAACGTCGCCTCGTGCCGGGTCCAGATTTCCTTCATGGCCAGCACGTGCTCGCGCATCCGCCGCATCCGCGTGCGCGGGTCGACGCCGTGGTGGGCCATCTCCTCGCGGTTCCACCCGGCGCCGACGCCCAGCTCGAAGCGCCCGCCGCTGAGGTGGTCCAGCGACGCGACCTCCTTGGCCGTCACGATCGGATCCCGCTGCGGGATCAGCGCGATGCCGGTGCCGACCCGCAGCGCCCGCGTGGCGCTCAGCGCGTACGCCGACGCCACGAACGGGTCGTACGTCCGCGCGTACTTGCGCGGCAGCGGCGGGGCTCCTTCACTGCCGCCCCACGGGGACTCCCGCGACGCGGGAATGTGCGTGTGCTCGGCCCACAGCAGCCACCGGTGACCGCGCTCCTCGACCAGCCTCGCGATCTCCGCGGGCCCGAGCCCGTCGTGGGTGGGGAAGTACGCGATGCCGGCGTCCATCCCCCGACGGTAGCGCTAGAGCCAACCCCGCTTGCGGAACCACAGGATCATGCCCGTCAACACCGACAACATGATCACGATCGTGACCCAGAAGGCGTGGATCGATCCCTCGCCCGGGACGCCGACGTTCATGCCCAGCACGGAGGCGATCAGCGTCAGCGGCAGCATGATCACGCTGAACGCCGTCAGCACGCGGATCGAGTCGTTCAGGCGGTGCGACAACACCGACTCGTTGGTCGCCTCGAGGCCCTCGATGACCTCCTTGAAGTTCTCCAACATGTCCCAGACGCGCTCGGACGCGTCGTTGATGTCGTCGAAGTAGATGTCCAGCTCGCCGGTGACGTAGCGCTTCGTGCGCTCCAGGTCCTTCAGCGCGGCGCGCTGCGGCCGGACGATCTTGCGGAAGTTGATGATCTCCTGCTTGGCGTTGGAGAGGTCGCGGACGACCTCGCGGTTGGCCTCCTCCTCGAAGATGGCCTCCTCCAACCGCTCCAGCTTCAACCCCATCTTGCGCAGCATCGGGAACGAGGCGTCCACGCACGCGTCGATCACCTTGTACAACAAGTAGCCGGCGCCCTTGTTGAACATGTCCTCGCGGACGTCCTCGTTGGTGCGGCAGCGGTCGAAGACGTACTGCAGCGGCGCCAGCGGCTCGTTGGGCAGCGTGATGAGGAAGTCGGGGCCGACGAAGATGTCGACCTCGGCCGCGTTGAGCCGGTTGACGCGCTTGTCGTAGACCGGGAAGTGGAGGACCACGAACAGGTAGTCGGGGTACTCGTCGACCTTCGGACGCTGGTTGCGCGAGAAGACGTCCTCGTAGTCCAGCGGGTGGAAGTCGAAGTGCTCCTCGAGCCAGGCGCGATCCACCGCGCGCGGGCGCTCGATGTTGATCCAGCGCAGGCCCTCGGACTCGACCTCGTCGACGTTCGGGGTGTCGGGCTCAGCGACGTGCGCGAGCGATCCGTCCGCTCGAGAGCGGGCAGCGCGACGCAGAGGCGGGCGGGGCAGCCTCGGCATGGCGACTGGGGGGCTCGTCGACGGTCGGGATCACGGCGTCATCCAGTTTACCGACCCGGCAAGCGGTCGCCCTCCCGCGCACGGCCGGTTGCGACCTCAAGTCCTAGTGCTATGGTTCCGACCACATAGCTGAACACGTCCAGAGGGGTGGAGGGACTGGCCCGATGAAGCCCCGGCAACCTCCGCATTCGTGCGGGATGGTGCCAATTCCTGGAGACGTGTGGCGTTTGAAGCGCAACACCTTCTTCGTCACACGCAGGCACGACCGGCGAAGAACAAGGAGCTTCAAAGACCCATGGCTGTGACCAACCTGGCCTGCCGCGAATGCGGCACCGCGTACGAGCTGACGGCGCAGTACGTCTGCCACAAGTGCTTCGGCCCGCTGGAGGTCAAGTACGACCACAGCGCGCTGGCCGACGACGTCGCCTCGCTGCGCCGCCGCATCACCTCCGGCCCGCAGAACATCTGGCGCTACGTCGACTTCCTGCCGCTGGTCGACGGCCAGCCGGGCCCCAGCGCGAAGATCCTCTCGCGCGTCGGCCTCCCGGCCGGCTGCACGCCGCTCGTGCGCGCCGACCGCCTCGCGGAGCGCCTGGGCCTCAAGGAGGTCTGGGTCAAGAACGACGCGCACAACCCCACGCACTCGTTCAAGGATCGCGTGGTGAGCGTCGCCGCCGCCCGCGCCCGCGAGCTCGGCTTCGACACGCTGGCCTGCGCCTCGACCGGCAACCTCGCCAACGCCGTCGCCGCGGCGGCCGCCGCGCTCGGGATGCCGTCCTACGTCTTCATCCCGTCGGACCTCGAGGAGCAGAAGATCCTCGCGACCGGCGTGTACGGCACCAACCTGGTCAAGGTGAAGGGCAACTACGACGACGTCAACCGGCTCTGCACCGAGGTCTCGGGCGAGCAGGACTCGTGGGCGTTCGTGAACGTCAACATGCGCCCGTACTACTCCGAGGGCTCCAAGACCTTGGCCTACGAGATCGCCGAGCAGCTCGGGTTCCGCACGCCGGACCGCGTGGTCGCGCCGATCGCGAGCGGGTCGTTGTACACCAAGATCGCGAAGGGCTTCGACGAGTGGCGTGAGCTGGGCCTGATCGAGGGCGACGCGCCCGCGATGAACGGCGCGCAGGCGCTCGGCTGCTCGCCGGTCGCCACGGCGTACGCCGAGGGCACCGATGTCTGCCGCCCGGTCAAGCCCGACACGATCGCCAAGTCGCTGGCCATCGGCAACCCGGCCGACGGCCCCTACGCGGTCGAGCTGGCCAACAGGTCCGGCGGCGGCGTGGACAGCGTCACCGACGACGAGATCAAGGCGGGCATCCGCCTGCTGGCCGAGACGACCGGCATCTTCACCGAGACCGCCGGCGGCGTGACCACCGCGACGCTCGCCAAGCTCGCCGCCCGCGGCGACATCGACCCCGAGGAGCGCGTCGTGATCGTCATCACCGGCGAGGGCCTGAAGACGCTGGACGCGGTCCGCGGCACGTTCGAGGCCCACGAGATCGAGCCGAAGTTCTCGGCCTTCGAGGACTCCGTCCTGTCCGGAGCGGCCGCCTGATGGCCGTCACGGTGAAGCTCCCGACGCAGCTGCGCGCCGCCGCGGGCGGCGCGTCGAAGATCGAGGTCGCGGGGGAGACGGTCGGCGCCGCGCTCGAGTCGCTCTACGCCCAGCACCCCGAGCTGAAGGACTCGCTCTCCGACGGCGACGGCGGCCTGCGCCGCTTCGTCAACGTCTACGTCGACGGCGAGGACGTCCGCTTCGGCGACGGCCTCGCGACGCCGGTCAAGGACGGCGGCGAGATCCAGGTGCTGCCGGCCGTCGCCGGCGGCTAGGCCGCGGCCACGGAACGCATGTCGTCTCGTGGTGACCATGTCACCGCGAGACGACACGGGCCGGGTGGGTCAGCCCACCAGCTCCAGCTCCCACGCCTCCGCGGTCTCCGCGTCCTCGGTCGGCCGCACGGCGCGCGCGCCCGACAGCAGCGGCGCGCAGGCCCCGATCAGCACCACGCCGATCGCCACCGAGGCGGCGCCGACGTAGAGCGGCGCCTCGGCGCTGACGTGCTCCGACAGCTTCCCGGCCAGGAACGGCGCGATCGCGCCGCCGGCGAAGCGCACGAAGTTCGTGCCCGACGCGGCGATCGAGGTGTCGGCACTCGACAGCCCCAACAACAGGTTCGACAGCACCGCGTTGGCGATGCCCAGCACCAGGCCGGAGGCGATGATCGCCACGATCATGACGCCCTTGTCGTGGATGCCGAGGCCGATGATCAGCAGGTCGACCGCGAGCATCGCGAAGGCGGCGGCCAGGAGCGGCAGCAGCGGCAGGCGCGCGGTCAGCGCGGGCGCGCAGAAGATCGCGCCCAGGGCCACCAGCACGCCCCAGCCGAAGAAGACCGCGCCGAGCTCGTGGACGCCGAGGTCCAGCGGCAGCGGCGTGTAGGCCAGGAGCATGAAGAAGCCGAAGTTGTAGAGGAGCGCGATCACGGCGCCGGCGAGCAGGCGGCGCTCGGCCAGCGCGCGCAGCGGCGCGCCCAGCGAGATCCGCTCCGACCGCGCCGCCGGAGCGGTCCTGCCGACGCCCGTCGCGACGCTGACGAACGACAGCGCCATCAGCACCGCGACGCCGAAGAACGGGATCCGCCAGCCGATGCCGCCGAGCAGGCCGCCGACCAGCGGGCCGGAGGCGATGCCGATGCCCAGCGCGGACTCGAACAGGATCACCGCGGTCGCGACGCCGCCGCGGGCGCTCCCGACGATCGTCGACATCGACGTCGACACGAACAGCGCGATGCCCAGGCCCCAGCCGGCGCGGAACGCCACGACCGTGCCGACGCTCGACGACGCGCCCGCCGCGGCGCTGCAGACGATCACCAGCGCCAGGCCCAGCAACATGGTGTTCTTGGCGCCGATCCGCGACGAGACCCAGCCCGCCGCGAGGTTCGACACGCCGATGATCGCGAAGTACGAGGTGAACAGCAGCTCCACCTGGCTCGGGCTCGCGTGGAGGCCGTCGGCGATGATCGGCAGGATCGGATCGACGAGCCCGATGCCCATGAAGGCGACGACGCACGCGAGGAGGACCGCCCAGACGGCGGCCGGCTGATGGGAGAAGCGGGCCATGACTCCTAGACATAGCGCGTCGGAGGCCGAAGTTCGTTACCAATCGAACTCAACCCCGCGTTTGCGGGTGTCATGAGCCCGACAGACAGTTCGGCTGTGGATCTGCGTCAGCGGTCAAACGGCCCGTCGACCGCGTCGGCGGCCCGCGTGACCGGGCAGTCGCCGGGATGGCCGCACGCGGCGCCGTCGCACTGCCGGCACACCCGCCGCGCGTCCCGACGGGACGCCGACGCCCGGGCCAGCAGCCCGTCGAGCACGCGCAGCAGGACCTCCTGCTCCGCGGCGTCCAACGGGCCGACGACCGCGCGGATCGCGTCCTCGCGCGCGGCGATCGCGCGCCGCGCCGCCGCCCGCCCGCGCGGCGTGAGCCGGACGAGCGTGCCGCGCCCGTCGCTCGGATCCGGCGCGCGGACCGCCAGGCCCGCGCGCTCCAGGCGCGTGACGAGGTGCGCGCCGCCCGGTTGCGACAGCGACAGGGCGGCGCGCAGCTCCTCGATCCGCCGCCCGTGGCCGAAGTTGACCAGCGCGGTGAGCGCCTCGGCGTCGACGGCCACGTCGGCCGTGCGACGGCGCACGGCGTCGTCGATCAGCAGCGCGGCGGCGCCGAGGCGGTTGACGAGACGGGGATCGGGAGCGCCGGCCATGGGCGGTGGGGTCTGGAAGACTACATTCATGGCAAATGCAACGGGACGGTGGGCGGCGACGCCCGCGCTGGTGGCCACGGCGGCGCTGGCGCTGGCGGGATGCGGGGGAGACGCCACCCACCCCCGCGCGACCGCGGCGCCCACACCCACGCCCGCGCCGCCGACGACCACCACCACCGCCCATCTCGTCGTCGACCTCGACCCCGCGGTCACCGGCCGCGAGCTGCTGCGCCTCCAGCGCACCGGCCCCGAGCCCGGCGCCCACGACCTGCTCAAGTACGGCTCCGACGGCTCGGCCGTGATCGTCCAGGCCTACGGCGGAGGCGGCGAGCGGATCCGCGAGTGCACGCTGCGCGCCGGCGTCCTCTCGAAGCTGCGCCGCCACCTCGACGGCCTCCCGCTCGGCCCCCGGCACCGCGCGCCCGAGCGCGAGTACGTCTCGATCTACGCCAACGGCCCCGCCCGCTACACGCTCGTCGCCGGCCGCCACGACACGTCGTTCACCGACGACACGATGCCCAGCGACGCGCGCCCGTTCGTCAAGCTCCTGGAGGACACGCTCTACGGCCGCGCCGCCGACTGCGAGACCACCTACCGCTCGCGCGTGTCCTAGCCCGCACCGGACCCCACGCCCCGCCGATGAGTTCGGCCCGCTCACGCCGTCTCAGCGCTCGATGGACGGCGCGCGCGATCGGCCGGCCACCATCGTGGTGGTCGTGGACGAGGCGACCGAGCTGCCGCTCGGTCGGCTCGACACGCGCCGCGTCGACGCCCGCTCCCTCGACGCCCTCGCGCGCCTGCAGCTCGCCGCGCGCCGCCGCGGCTGGTCGCTGCGGATCGACGACGCGCCGCGCGCGCTGCGCGAGCTGGCGGCCCTATGCGGGCTGGCCGACGTCCTCGGGCTCGAGCCGCCGCGGCAGCCCGAACTGGGCGAACAGCTCGGGGAAGATGTAGTGGTGCAGCGCGGTGACCCGCCCGTCTGAGGTCTCCATCACGACGAGCGCCCAGCCGTCGTACCCGCCGTCGTCGGCCGGGTTGTAGATCGCGAACGCCGGACCGCCGTTGGCCGCCGTCGTCAGGACCTTCGACCCCTCGCACTTGGCGCCGGTCGTGGTCATGAACGTCACGATGTCGTCGGGCCCGGTGATCCAGAGCGGGAACGGCGGCATCGAGAACGCCGCGTCGCGCTGCAGGAGCTTGACCAGCTCGCCCATGTCATAGGCCTCGAAGGCCGCGACGTAGCGCCGGAGCAGGTCCTGCTGCTCGGCGTCCTGGACGGCGACCGCGCCCGAGGCCTCGTCCAGGTCCAGCGACTCCAGCGTCGCGCGCGCCCGCTGCAGCGCGCTGTTGACCGACGCCACCGACGTGTCCAGCAGGTCGGCGACCTCGGTCGCCTGCCAGCGCAGCACCTCGCGCAGGATCAGCACCGCGCGCTGCTTGGGCGGCAGGTGCTGCAGCGCGGCGACGAAGGCGAGCCGCAGCGTCTCGCGGTCCGCGGCGCGCTCGGCCGGGTCGCCGCCCGCGTCGACCGACACCTTCGCGTCGGCGATCGGCTGCACCCACGCGCGCTCGCCCAGCGGGTCGCCGAGCGACGCGTCCGCCGCCGACGCCGGCCCGAGGTCCATCGGCACCGCGCGGCGCTGCGGCCCCTGGAGCATGTCGAAGCACACGTTGGACGCGATCCGGTACAGCCACGCCTTCAGCGCCGCGCGCTCCTGGAGCTTGTCCTGCGCCTTCCAGGCCCGGACCATCGTCTCCTGCACGGCGTCCTCGGCCTCCGACCCGGCCCCGAGCATCCGGTAGCAGTAGCCCGTCAGCGCCCTGCGATGGGCCTCCAGCTCGCGTTCGACGTCCAGGCCTGCGTCAGCTCCGATCGGCATCGAAGAGCATCGTAAGAGCTATCCGCGGCCGACCTCAAGCGATCGCCGGGGTGCCGGAGGGCAACCGGGCGATCGCCGCCTCCGCGTCGGCCGCGTCGAACCGCGGGTCCTCCAGCGTCCCGGCCAGGTAGGCGTCGTAGGCGGCGAGGTCGAAGTGGCCGTGGCCGCTCAGGCCGAAGAGGATCACGCGCTCCTCGCCGGCCTCGCGGGCCGCCAGGGCCTCGTCGATCGCCGCGCGGATCGCGTGGGCGGACTCGGGCGCGGGGATGATGCCCTCGGTGCGCGAGAACTGCAGCGCGGCCTCGAACGTCGGGTTCTGCGGGACGGCGACCGCGTCGACCAGGCCGGCCTTGACCGTGGCGCACAGCAGCGGCGCGTCGCCGTGGTAGCGCAGGCCGCCGGCGTGCACGGGCGGCGGGACGAAGTCGTGGCCGAGCGTGTACATCGGCATCAGCGGCGTCAGCCCGACCGTGTCGCCGAAGTCATAGGCGTAGACGCCCTCGGTCAGCGTCGGGCAGGCCGCGGGCTCGGCGCCGACGAAGCGCATCCCGGACTTGCCGTCGCCGCGCAGCTTGCGCCGCAGCCACGGGAACGCCAGCCCCGCGAAGTTCGAGCCGCCGCCGACGCAGCCGATCACGACGTCGGGCTCCTCGCCGGCCATCTCCATCTGCGCGATCGTCTCCTGGCCGATCACGGTCTGGTGCAGGCAGACGTGCGAGAGCACCGAGCCCAGCGCGTAGTTGGCGTCCTCCGACGAGGCCGCGACCTCGACCGCCTCGGAGATCGCGATGCCCAGCGAGCCGGTCGGGTGCGAGGCCTGCGAGCGGCCCGCCTCGGTCAGGTTCGACGGCGAGCGGTGCACGGTCCCGCCCCAGGTCTGCATCATCGAGCGCCGGTAGGGCTTCTGGTCGTACGACGACCCCACCATGAACACCTCGCATTCCAGGCCGAACAGCGAGCACGCGAACGACAGCGACGAGCCCCACTGCCCGGCGCCGGTCTCGGTGACGAGCTTCTTGACGCCCGCCCGCGCGTTCTCATAGGCCTGCGGGATCGCGCTGTTGGGCTTGTGCGACCCGGCCGGCGAGACGCCCTCGTACTTGTAGTAGATGTGCGCCGGCGTGCCCAGCAGCCGCTCCAGCCGCCGCGCCCGGATCAGCGGCGTCGGGCGCCAGATCTTGTAGGCCTCGCGCACCGGCTCGGGGATCTCGACCTCCGGCTCGGTGCTGACCTCCTGCAGGATCAGGGCCTCCGGGAAGATCGCGCTGAGGTCCGCGGGGCCGGCGGGCTGCAGCGTCGCGGGCGACAGCGGCGGCAGCGGGTCGCCCGGCAGGTCGGCCACCAGGTTGACCCAGTGCGTCGGGATCCGGGACTCGTCGAGCAGGTACTTGGTGGTCTCGTCGGCCATAGGTCGACGAACCTACTCGGCGCGGATGCGCCGCGCCAGCGTCAGCCCCATCGCGGCCAGCGCGAGCGCGGCCACGACCGACCCGTACACGTTGGTCGTCGGCAGCAGGCCCGCGTGGCTGACCGCGACGCCCGCGGCGACCGCCGGCAGCGCGAAGCCCAGGTAGGACAACACGTAGATCGCGGCGATCAGCGACGCGCGCTCGGTCGGCGGCGCGAGCGCCACCACCGTCTTGAACGCGCCCGAGAACCCGGCGCCGAAGCCGACGCCGGCCACGACGCTGCCGAGGAAGAACAGCGCGGTGGTCTCGGTGTTGAGCCCCAGCAGCGTCACGCCGACGCCGAGCGCGAGCATCGCCGCGCCGCCGAGCAGCACGCGCTCGGGGTGGCCGGCGCGGGTGAGGATCGCGGTCGCCGAGCCGGTCGCGGTCAGCGCGACGATGACCAGGCCGCCGGTCACGTGGCTGGTCGTGTGCAGCAGCGCGATCGCCAGCGACGGCCCGAGCGACAGGTACAGGCCGCCGAGCGCCCACGTCGCGATCAGCACCGGCGTGACCGCCAGGAACGCCGTGCGCGCCTCCGGCGGGACGCCGATCCGCGGCATCAGCGCGCTCGTCCAGCCGTGCGTCGCGCGGACGGTCTCCGGCATCGCGTAGACGACGGCGATCGCCAGCGCGAAGACGACGACCAGCAGCCAGTAGACCAACCGCAGGGGGTCGGGGCCGTACTGCACCAACAGGCCGGAGCCCAGGGCGCCGAGCGCCAGGCCCATCGGCGGCGCCGCCGCGCTGAGCAGCGCGCCGAGGTGCGGGCGCCGCTCCGGCGCGAGGTCGATCAGCGTCGCGCTCAGCGCGCCGGTGGCCACGCCGGTCGCGAAGCCCTGGACGATCCGCGCGGCGAACAGCATGCCGACGCCGTGCGCGACGCCGAACAGGACCATCGCCACCAACTGCACCGAGAGCGCACCGAGCAGCACCGGGCGGCGCCCGACGCGGTCCGACAGCGAGCCGGCGAAGACCAGCGCCACCAGCAGCGCGAGCACGTAGACCGCGAAGACGCTGGTCAGCGTGAGCGGCGAGAAGTGCCACCGCTGCTGGTAGACGACGTACAGCGGCGACGGCGCGCTGGACGCGAAGAGCAGGAACGCGAGCGTGGCGGTGACCGCCCAGAAGGCGGCCGTGTGGGGCAGGCGCCGGACGGCGGGGATGGTGGCGGCGGTGTCGGCGAGCAGCATGGGGAGGGGAGAGGAGCGGGTCGTTCGAAACTTGTCGAACCACCGTAGCAGGGGTTCGATGGCTGTCGAACCGTGGTGGCGGGATTCGTGGGTAGGACGTCCGCGCACGCCGTGCCGTGAGACGGTCTAGCATCGCGCCATGACCGAGCGCCAGACGGTCGACACGGGTCTGGACTACGTGCCGGGCGAGCCGGTCCGGGTGCTCGTCAAGCGCCGCGGCATCCGCTACGACCTCGGCGACGGCGGCCGCGCGGTGAAGATCGCCGGGCGCCCGCGCGGCTGGCACGCGCTCGCCGAGCGGATCGTCGCCGAGGACGGCCTGAACGTCGCCCGCGACGGGCGCGTGTTCGTGTCCGCGACCGAGGGTCGCGACATGGACGCCCTGGCGGCCAGGGTCGCCGAGACGTCCATGCGCGTCTGCGATGCGCTGCTCGACCTGGAGGGCTAACCCCTCACCCGCGCGCGGCCCGGGCGGAACGTGTCGCCCGCGTCGACCGTGACGGTGCCCGCCGCGCCGCCGCGCGCGGCGCCCCGCAGCGTCGCCGTCCCCGCCGCGCCGGTCGTCGCGCGCCGCCCGCGCAGGCGCACGGTCGCGCCGGCCACCGGCCGCCGCTCGCCCGCGATCGTCGCGGTCACCGTCACGCGGACGCTCCCACCGCCGCCACGGCGCGCGGTCACCGCCACCGGCGAGCGGCGCGGCAGCCGCGACGGGCACGCGGCCAGCGCCGGCAGCGGCGCGGCGGTCCTGCCGTCGTAGGTGGTGGTGACGCCGCCGGCCTTGGTCGGCAGGCCGGTCGCCGCGTCGGCGGGCCCGATCGTCAGGTCGGCCGCCAGCCGGCCGGTGTGCTCGCCGCGCACGGTCACCGTGCCGACGATCCGCCACACGCCCGCGCTGGTGCGCGACGCGCCGAGCGAGCCGTCCAGGAACGTGCGGCCGTCCTCGCTGTAGCCCGCGTAGGTCGTCGACCAGGCGCCGTCGGCGAGCGTGCCCTGGTAGCTCAGCGTCGCGGTGCCGCCGCCGCGGCCCGGCAGGACCACGGTCTGGTTGGACGCCGTCGTGCCGTGGTAGGCGGTCGGCGCGGGCGCCCAGGCGCCGACGACCGTCGTCGCGGCGCGACGGGCCTTGGCCGCCGGGCGGCGGATGTGCGCGACGAGCACGCGCTGCGGCGTCAGGCCCTTCTGCGCGACGTGCTCGTTGACGCCCTTGGGCGGCCTGGTCGTCGTGCGCTCCTGCAGCAGGACGCTCGTGCTGTCCGGGCTCCAGAACTGCTGGCCGGAGAGGTTGTTGCCCGGCGTCAGCCCGTTCCCATAGGTGTTGAGCGGCTGGCCGATCAGCGTCCCGTTGGCGTCGCCGCCGCCGGGCAGCAGCCAGGGCGACAGGTCGCACTGGAAGCCCGTCCAGGTCGAGACGTAGTACGGCGCGACGGCCGCGGCCATCCCCATCGCGTCGAAGCCGCGCAGCTGCGGGATCGTGCCGAGCGCGTCGAGGCGGTGGCGCGTGCGCCACGAGTACAGGACGTCCAGCGCCCCGTCGGGCGAGATCGCGCCGTCCTCGTCCCAGTCCGGGTTGCCGGTGAAGCGCGTGGTCCTGCCGGTCGCCAGGTCGATCTTCAGGACGTCGGTGTTCAGCCCGCGCTCGGCCAGCGCGAGGATCGACCGGCCGTTGTCGGCGAACGACTTCAACTCATACAACTGCGACGCGTTCTCCCAGGCCTGCGGGTCGGTGTCGGCCGGCGAGGTGGGGCCGGCCGGGTTGACGACGCGCTGGTCGGTCGCGACGTACCGGTCCGCGGCGCGCTTGAGCTTGGCGACGACCATCACCGTGCCGTCCAGGCGGATCTCCGACCAGGCGAGGTGGACGCCGTCGGGCGCCAGGTGCCAGGTGCGGCGCTGGACGATGAAGTCGCTGCCCTTGTCGGCCGACATGTCGACCGGGAGGTACTTGTGGGTCTTGCACGCCCGGACGCTCGGCGCGCACTCCAGGATCCAGGCGTCGGCGTCCTGGCCGCTGTCCACGCCGCCGGTGCTGCCCAGCTCGTGGGAGACGAACAGGCGCTTGTTGTCGTTGAACGCGTACGTGAACCCGCCGCGGATGTCGGGGCGGTCCTTGAACGAGCAGGTGACGCAGGTCGCGGTGCCGCCGCGCGCGGGGACCGTCCACGTGGTGCCGTCGAGCTGGCTCTGGAAGACGATCGCGCGCCCGTCGGGGGTGTACGTCGGCAGCCACGGCTGGACGCCCTTGGGCGTCTCGATGGCCTGGTGGTCGATCGCGTAGAACGGCGTCGTGGCCGCGCTCGCCGCGGTGGCCGTGACGGCGGCGGCCAGCGTCGCGGCGGCGGCCGCGACGAACCTCGTGTACGACATTCCCTCTCCCCGTAGGCTTGACCCGAAGCGAGCCTAGTCTTACGGATGAGTAAAGCTAAAGTCAACACCGCCCGCCCTCGCCGGCGACCCCAGCACAGCGACGACAAGCTGCTCGACGCCGCCACCGCGGTCTTCGCGCAGGCCGGCTACGCGGCCGCGACCGTCGACGCGATCGCCGAGCGCGGCGGCGCGACCAAGCCCACGCTCTACGCGCGCTTCGGCGCCAAGGCCGACCTCTACCGCACGACGGTCGAGCGCGAGCGCGACGTCTTCCTGGAGCAGCTGTTCTCCGCCTACGGCGAGGCCGCCGGGCAGCCGGTGACCGCGCTGATCGAGCGCGCCGTGCACGGCTGGTTCGACTACGCCGATCGCCGTCCCGACGGCTTCCGGCTGCTGCTCGCCGAGCCCCACGGCGACGTGACCGCCGGGCTGGTCGAGGAGCTGCGCGCGACGGTGACCGACCGCGTCACGACGCTGATCGAGGGCGCGATGGAGCGCCTGGACCAGCACGAGCCGGTGACCGCCGGCCTGGTGGCGGCGATGATCGTCGGCGCCTGCGTCGACGGCGCGCGCCGCCTGCAGGACGATCCGAAGCTGACGACCGAGCGCGCGGCCACGGTCGCGACCGCGTTCGTGATCGGCGCGACGGCCGGCCTGAACCGCCCGCTGCTCGACGTGTAGGCCGTCAGTCGCCCGCGACCCGCAGCGCGACCGCCAGCTCGAAGCGCGCGTCGGGGTCGTCCAAGGCGTCGCCGAACAGCTCGCGCAGCGCCTTGAGCCGGTAGCGGATCGTCTGCACGTGCAGGCCCAGGCGGTCGGCCATCGCCTGCGGGCGGCCGGGGTCGGCCAGCCAGGCGGCGAGCGTCTCGGTCAGGCGCCGGCGGGCGCCGTCGTCGTCCAGCGCGCGCAGCGGCGCCAGGCGGCGCGCCGCGACGTCGTGGGCGAGGTCCGGCGCGGCGCCCAGCAGCAGCTCGATCTCGTGGTCGTCGGCGCGGAGGATCGCGCCCTTCTGCGCGCCGCGGCGGTCCAGCAGCGCCGCCGCGCGGGCCGCGCTGCGCGCCGCCGCCTCCGGCGCGACCGCCGGGCCGACGGCCAGCGGCGCCTCCAGGCCCAGCGCCCGGACCGCGCGCCGCAGCCAGCGCTCGGCCTCGGCGTCGTCGGCGACCACGAGCGCGAGGCGACCGTCGCTGACGGTGGTCGTCAGCACGCGCTCGGGCGCGGCGCCGGCGGGCGCGGCCAGCGGGTCGGCGGGCAGCGCGGCGACCGCGACGCGCACGGCCTCCGGCAGCGCCCAGCCCGCGGCGCCCGCCGCGGCGCGCAGGACGTCCGGCGCGGCGGGCGGATCGCTGAGCAGCAGGGAGACCAGGCGCTCGCGCAGCGCGCGGTCGCGCCGGCGCGCCTCGGCCTCCTGCGCCGCGTAGCCCTCGGCGGCGGCGACCGACAGCTCGTCGACCAGCTCCAGCACCGCGCGGCCGTAGTTGAAGATGTCGCTCGCGGGCATGTCGGCGCCCTCGGGCATCAGCGCGGTCGACCGCTCCCACATCGCCAGCCCGCCGAGTCGATAGAACGACAACAACTCGGTGAGCGTCCGGCCGGCGGCCTGCTGGGCGCGGCCGTGGGCGACGAAGAGGTCGAGGTCGGCCGGCACCCGCTCGCCGCCCAGGCGCGCGACGAAGCACACGGCCGCGGCGCGAGCGCCGACGCGCAGGTTGCGCAGCGTCGCGGCGTCCGGCGCGCCCTCGGGACCGCCGCCGGCGGCGAAGCGCTCCAGGACGGCGTCGGCCAGCTCGTCCAGGTGGGCGGCGAGAACCTCGCGCAGGTCGGCGCTGAACGCGGCCATCGAGGAAACCTACAGCCGTCAGGGATGAAGAATCCTGCCCATAACGCAGGAGAAACGGCCAAGGAGCAGTAAGGTGCGGACCTGATGGTCCGCGTCCTGCACTGCGACGACTCCGCCGCGTTCCGCGCGCTCATCCGGCTGGAGCTGGAGGACGACGCGGACATCGAGATCGTGGCCGAGGCCGGCTCGGTCGACGGCGCGGTCAGCGCGGCCGCCGAGACGCGGCCGGACGTCGTCCTGCTGGACCTGCTCGACTCCGAGCGCGACGCGGTCGGCGAGCTGGCGCAGGTGGCGCCCGGCGTGCGCGTCGTGGTGCTCAGCGGCCATCCGCGCGAGTACGGCGAGGCGCGCCGCGGCGGCGCGGCCGCCTACGTCGAGAAGGACGCGCCGATCGCCGAGCTGCGCGAGACGGTGCTCCGGGTCGCGGGCGGGTAGCGTCGGCGGGCAGTGACCCGCCGCGACACGACGCCCGATCTCGCCGAGTACGCCGCCAAGCGCGACTTCAGCGCCACGCCGGAGCCGTCCGGCGACGGCGTGGCTCCGGCCGCTCCCGGCGACGCGCCGCGCTTCGTCATCCAGGAGCACAGCGCGACGCGCCTGCACTGGGACCTGCGCCTGGAGCACGACGGCGTGCTGGCCTCGTGGGCGCTCCCCAACGGGCTGCCGTGGGCGGCCGGCGACAACCGCTTCGCCGCCCACACCGAGGACCACCCGCTCGAGTACCTGGAGTTCCACGGTGAGATCCCGAAGGGCTCCTACGGCGCAGGGACGATGACGATCTGGGATCGCGGGACCTACGAGGTCCTCAAGTGGGCCGACGACAAGGTCGAGGTGCAGCTGCGCGGCGAGCGGGTGACCGGCGGCTACGCGCTGTTCCCGATCGGGTCGGGTGGGGACGCCGACAAGGACTGGATGATCCACCGGATGGGCGAGCCGGCCGAGCCCGACGGCTCCGGCGGCTGGGTCCTCGGCCACGAGCCGATGCCCGACCACCTCGTGCCGATGCTCGCCAAGGCCGGGCCGGTCCCGCCCGCGCGCGAGGACGACCAGTGGGCCTACGAGATCAAGTGGGACGGCATCCGCGCGGTGGTCTTCAGCGAGCCGGGGCGGATGCGGTTCGTCACGCGCAACGGCAACGACGTCACCGCGCGCTATCCCGAGCTGGCGCGGATGAACCGGGCGCTGTCGATGCACCGCGCGATCCTCGACGGCGAGGTCGTCGCCTTCGACGCCGACGGCCGCCCGTCGTTCGAGGCGCTGCAGGGCCGGATGCACCTGACCCGCGAGGCGCAGGTCCGGCGGCTGGCCAAGGAGAAGCCGGTCTCGTTCATCGCCTTCGACCTGCTGTGGCTGGACGGGCGGTCGCTGATGGATCGCCCGTACCTGGAGCGGCGGGAGATCCTCCGGGCGCTGCTGGCCGACGGCGAGCGCTGGCAGGTCCCCGAGCACGTGGTCGGCGGCGGGGCGCAGCTGCTGGAGGCCACGCGCGAGCAGGGGCTGGAGGGCGTCGTCGCCAAGCGCGTCGACTCCTGCTACGAGCCGGGGCGGCGCGGCGGCGTCTGGCGCAAGGTCAAGAACACCAACCGCCAGGAGCTGGTGATCGGCGGCTGGCTGCCGGGGGAGGGGCGGCGCCGCGAGCGGATCGGCGCGCTGCTGGTCGGCGTGCGCGAGGACGGCAGGCTGCGCTTCGCGGGCCGCGTCGGGACCGGCTTCACCGAGCGGGAGCTGGACCGGCTGGGCGCGTTGTTGGGGCCCTTGGAGCGCGACACGTCGCCGTTCGACGTCGTGCCGTCCGCGGTCAAGATCCCGCGCGAGGCGTGTTGGGTGGAGCCGTCCCTGGTCTGCGAGGTCGAGTTCGTCGAGTGGACGCGCGAGGGCGTGCTGCGCGCCCCGTCCTACAAGGGCCTGCGCGACGACAAGCCCGCGACGCTCGTGGTCCGCGAGCCGGTGGCGCCGCCGCGCGGGGCGGCGCGGGGGTCGTCCGCGGTGCTCGCGGAGGTCGACGGGCGCGAGGTGCGGCTGACCAACCTCGACAAGCCGCTGTGGCCGTCGGGGCACACCAAGGGCGACCTCATCAACTACTACGTCGAGCTGGCGCCGGTGCTGCTCGCGCACCTGCAGGGCCGGCCGCTGACGCTCAAGCGCTACCCGTCGGGATCCGAGGGCCAGTTCTTCTACGAGAAGCAGGCGCCCGGCCATCGCCCCGACTGGGTGCGCACGACGCCGGTCCGGCTGGAGCGCGGCAAGACCATCAACTACGTGCTGGCCGAGGACGTGCCGACGCTGGCGTGGCTGGGCAACCTCGCCGACCTGGAGCTGCACACGCCGATGCACCGCGCGGGGCCGGACGGGAAGCTGTCGGCACCGACGATGATCGCGTTCGACCTCGACCCGGGCGCGCCCGCGGCGCTGCTGGAGTGCGCCCACATCGCGACGATCCTGCACGGGATGTTCGAGCACCTCGGGCTGGCGTCGGTGGTCAAGACGTCGGGCGCGAAGGGGATGCAGGTCTACGTGCCGCTGAACGTCCCGGGCGTGACCTACGAGCGGACCAAGGGCTTCGCCAAGGCCGTCGCCGAGCTGCTGGAGGCCGAGGCGCCCGACCTGGTCGTGGCGCGCCAGACCAAGACGCTGCGCAAGGGCAAGGTGTTGGTCGACTGGTCCCAGAACGACGTCAACAAGACGACCGTGTCGGCGTACTCGCCGCGCGCCCGCGAGCGGCCGGCGGTGTCGACGCCGCTGGACTGGGACGAGGTCCACGCGGCGGCGGCGCGGGGCAGGGCGGAGGACCTGGTCTTCGACATGGAGGACGTGCTCGCCCGCGTCGCCGACCAGGGCGACCTGTTCGCCGACGCGCTCACGGTGGCCCAGGAGCTGCCCGGGCTCTCATGACAGATATGACGTAGCGAGCCGCTGTCTCGAATGCGAACGTGTGTTCGCATATGGGAGACGCCGGATCGCCGTACAGCCGCTTCAAGCGGGCCCTGAAGACGGGCAACCTGATGATCATCCGCGCCGCGGCCGCGGAGCTGCCGGTCATCAAGCTCGACGACGCGCTGCAGGTGTGCGTCCTGCTGCGCGATCGCGAGCCGGAGCGCTACGAGCGGGCCGCGGTCCGATGGCTGGGGCGCTACTGCGTGGAGCGCCCGGACGTGACGCTCGACGACGTCGAGCACGCGCGGGCGGCGTTCGCGCTGATGCGCACCGACCCGGCCGGCGCGCTGGAGATCCTCCAGGCGGTCTGCGCGCCGGGGGCGAGCGCGGCGGCGCGGGCGCACACGCGGCAGCGGCCGGTCGGCTCGGCCGTGGGGCGCTGAGGCCCTAGACGCGGGCCCAGGAGTGGAAGAGCCAGGCGCCCATGAGCGCGCAGAGGACGCCGATGATCCCCATCATGAGCGCGACGGAGCCGCCGCCGACGACGAGGCCGGCGAGGACGAGGACCGCGACCTCCGACGCGGACATGGCCCACAGCGTGCGCCACCCGCGGGCGCGGCGGCGGCGGTCGGGCTCGGGCTCGTCGACGAGGACGTCGGTCATCGGCTCTCCGTCAGTGCAGCGGCGCGGTCGCGCGTTCGAGGCCGCTCAGCTCGAAGACCCAGAAGTCCTGGCCGAGCACGGGGACCGAGACGTTGTAGACCGGCACCTCGCCGATCGCGCCCGCGAAGGTCCCGGCGTGGGCGTGGCCGTGCAACACCATGTCGGGCTCGTGCTGGGCGATGGGCGCGGCGATGCGGTCGTTGCCGAGCATCGTCCAGATCGTCTCGGGCTCGCCGATCAGCGTGGAGGTCGACGGCGCGTAGTGCATCAACACGATCCGGAACGGGCAATGGGCGATGGCCTTCAGGCCCTCGTCGAGCGCCTCGACGTCCTTGGTCGTCTCGCGGTAGACGGTCCGCAGCAGCGGCTCGCCGAAGTCCGGCAGGTGCGAGCCGGGGAAGCCGCCGACGAAGCCCTTCAGGCCGACGATGCCGATCTCGACGTCGCTGACGCACGCGATCGCGGTGTCGCGCTCGAGGATCGTGACGCCCGCGTCCTCGAGGATCGGCTGGATCGCGTCGATCTGGTCGCAGTGCCAGTCGTGGTTGCCCCAGACCGAGTAGATGGGGATGTCGAGGTCGCGCACGGCGTCGGCGAGGACCCGCGCCTGCTCGGGCTGGCCGTGGGTCGTCAGGTCGCCGGCCAGCAGCAGCAGGTCGGCGTCGCCGGCCAGCGCGCCGAACGCGACCCGAGCCTCCTCGGCGCGCGAGGGCTGGCAGTGCATGTCGCCGGCGGCGGCGATCCGCAGGGGCGGCGGTGCATCGTCGGGCATCGCGTGAGGCAGTACCCGCTGGGCGTGGCTGGGAACGTTCCGTGTGGGTAGTCCAACGGGCATGGGCGAGGTGCGTTCCACGTTCGAGGAGATCGAGAGCAGCCTGAAGACCGCGGCCGCCGTGCTGCGCGACGCGGGGCTGGACTTCGCGCTGGCGGGCAGCGTCGCGTGCTGGGCGCGCGGGGCGCCGCAGTCGCGCAACGACCTCGACTTCCTGGTCAAGCCCGAGGACGCCGAGCAGGCGCTCGACGCGCTCGTCGCCGCCGGCATGCGCGCGGAGCGCCCGCCCGAGGGCTGGTTGTTGAAGGCCTGGGACGCGGCCGACGACGGCTCCGAGACGCTCGTCGACCTGATCTTCGGCCCGCGCGGGATCACGAGCGTCGGCGAGGTGCTGGACCGCGCCGAGCTGCTGCCGGTCGCCGCGCTCGACCTGCCGGTCGTGCACATCGACGACGTGATGGTGATGAAGCTCCACGCCTTCGACGAGCACTCCTGCGACTTCGCGGGCATCCTCGCGATCGCCCGCGCGGTTCGCGAGCAGGTCGACTGGGACGACGTGCGCGCCCGCACCGACGACTCGCCGTTCGCCCGCGCGTTCTTCACGCTTGTCGAGGGCCTCGGCATCGTCGGCGACGGCGAGCCCCCGCCCCGCCAGACCGCGGCGCAGGCCAAGGTCCGCGTGGCCGTCGAGGGCCGACCGACCTCACCGACCGAACGCGCCGACCGCTGGCAGGCGCCCGGCCGCGTGACGACCGGCGTAGCCGCCGAGTCCGTGCACGAGCACGGGGACGGGGACGGCGCGGCGACATAGCCGCGCCGCGCGGGCGCTACCGCTGCTCGCCGTGCGCCGCGCTTGGTGACGTGCGGTGCTTGGTCGTCGGCGCTAGCGGGCGTCGTCGCCGTGCGCCAGCGTCTTCGCGCTCGCCTCGGCCGCCGTGCGTGCCGCGGCGCGCGACGCCTTCGCGGCCTCGCCGAGGATTCGGCGCGTCTCGGGCTCGGCGTGGGGGATCAGCGACGCCGTGGCCTCGCCGAGCTTCAGGTGCGCCGCCGACAGCCGCTCCAACTCCGCGGCCAGGCGCGCGAGCGGATCTTCCAGACGGGCGGCGTCGGCATCCATGTCCTTCACCATGCCACCCGCGGTACCCGACCTCAAGGAGGTTGGACCTCAACACGGACGCCTGGTCGAGCGTCCACGTCCAGAACGCGGCGTCGCGCGGAGCCGCGGCTGCCGCGCGCCACCAGATCTCCCTCAGCCGCTGAAGACCGGGACCGCCAGCGGATCGCGGGTGAGAACGATCCCCGTCATGTCGGCGCCGGAGATCGCGAACATGCCGTCGCGCACGGCGCCCGTGATCGTCTGGCCGGACCTGGTCGACGCGGTCACTCCGGTGATGCCGCGCGGAGCGACGCCAACGACCCGCGAGGGCATCGGAACGCCGGCCGGTGGCAACGGCGACTCCGGCGAGTTGCCGTAGGGCTTGATGAACTGCAGGTACAGGCGACCCTCGAGCGCCGCGGCGAACGAAACGCACCCCGCGGCTCCGAGGCGAAGCAGGCAGATCTTCCCACGCGCGGGGATGATGTACCACTTCTGATGATTCGTGCCGTCGGGGGCCAGGACGGTTCGTGCCTCTCGCGAGTTGGCACCCAACCAGAGGCCCATGCCGGGCCGCTTCCCGAACTCGCGGATCTGCTTGGGGAGCGTGCTCGGGTTCGCCGCGGGCGCCGCCAACGCCGGGAGGGCCGCTCGCTCAAACGGCGTGAACGTCGCTGGTGCCTGCGCTGCGAACGTGGGGGCCGCCATGGAGAGGGTGGCCCCCAGGGCAAACGCCGCGGCGCGCGCGTGTCGAACCCGATTCATGAGAACTCCTCCGAACGATGTGGAATGCTGCGCGAGCTCCGCATGCTACAGGTGAGGGCGACCGACCGGGTGCGGTCGGGATCGATGCGTCGCGACCGTGGGCGTGACGGCGGTGGGCACCACGCGCGAACGCGGGGCCAAGACGTCCGCGCATCTCCGAGGGTGACGGCGCTTGCGCGCTGGCATGGGATCCCTGGCGCCCCGCGCTCATCCGCCACGAATCGCACGCGGTCGACGCCGCTCCGCGCACCTGGCGCCCTGCCGTCCCTTCCGCCGCGTCGAGCCGCGGGGCGAACGCCGCGGCCGCCATGCCCGGACCACGACACGGCCGCCGTGCGTTTCCAACGCGTTTCCACGCCCGAGGGGCGCGTCCGCCGACGATCCGCGGCAGAAACGGCGGAACCCCCGGCCAGCGGGGGTTCCGGTCCAGCGCGCCCGGCAGGATTCGAACCTGCGACCTCTCGCTCCGGAGGCGAGCGCTCTATCCACTGAGCTACGGGCGCTGGGTGGTCATGGAAGCCTAGCGTCAGCAGGGGATCCTGTGGTCCAGGCGGGTCGGCGGGGCAGAACGCCAGGCTCCGGCGACCCGTCGCTCCCGCCGGCGGAAGGACCGCCGGCGGGAGCAGCGACCGCCGGAGCATCAGGCCGTGGGTGCCCAGCGGTGAGCGCGGCGACGCAGCTTCAGGCAGACCCCGATCCCTTCGAGCGAGATCGCCAGCGACATCTTGGACTCGCCCGCCACGCGCTCGCCGAAGGCGAAGGGGATCTCCTCGATGCGCTTGCCGAGGAGGTGCGCGAGCTGGGTCGTCTCGATCTGGAAGGCGTAGCCGGCGGCGAGCGTCGCGTCCAGGTCCAGGTCGTGCAGGCAGGACGCGCGCCAGAGCTTGAAGCCGCCGGAGAGGTCGTCGTACGGCAACCCGAGCAGCGCCCTGCTCAGCGTGCAGCCGACCCGGGAGAGGACGCGGCGGGTCGGGCTCCAGTCGGTGGTGCTGCCGCCGGGCAGGTAGCGGTTGCCGATCACGAGGTCCGCGCCGCGCGTGTCCAGCACCTCCAACATCTCGGCGAGCTTCTCCGGCGGATGCGAGAGGTCGCAGTCCATCTGGCCGACCGCGCGGTAGCCGCGCTCCAGGCACCACCCGAACCCGGCGCGGTAGGCGGCGCCGAGGCCGTCCTTGCCGGCGCGATGCAGCACGTGCATCCACGGCCGCTCGGCCGCCAGCACGTCGGCGATGTCGCCGGTGCCGTCGGGCGAGGCGTCGTCGACGATCAGCAGCTCCAGGCCGGTGCGCGCGAAGCGCTCCACCAAGAGCGGCAGCATCTCGGCCTCGTCGAACGTCGGGACGACGACGATGACGCCGCGCGGATCGGACACGGACGCCCGCTCGCGCCCCGGCGCGGCAGCACCACACGTCGCCGCCGTCGCCGACGCCGACGCCGGCGCCCGCGCCGGCTCCCGCCGCCCCGCCATCGCCGCCACCAGCTCCGCCACCCCCGCCGACGCCAGCTCGCCCGCGAACCCCACCACGCGCAAGGTGATGGCGAACGCCGCCGCGCCGCCCGCGCCGAGGACCGGCGCGGCGCCGACCGCCAGCACGGCATCGCGCACGCCCAGGCCGCCGGGCGCGATCGGCACCAGCACGCCGGACAGCCACGAGAGCGCGACCGCGCCGAGCAGCGCCGCGCCGTGCCCGGGCGCCAGCAGCGCGAGCGCGCCCGCGGTCGCGCACCAGCCGACGGCGTGCAGCGCCACCAACCCCGCCACCTCGCGCCCGCGCAGCGGCGCCGCGGCCTCCACGCCACGCGCCCGCAACCGCCGCCGCAGCCACCCGCCCAGCCACGCGGGCCGCAGCGCGGCCACGACCACCACCGCCACCGGCGCGGCGGCGAGCGCGTACCACGGCGGCGCCGTCCCGGCCGCCGCGAACCCGATCGGGGCGGCCAGCGCGCCGCCCGCCACCGCGGCCAGCTGCTCGTAGGCCGTCGCGGTCAGCACCTGCGGCGTCGAGGCGCCGACCCGCTCGCGCGCTCCCACGCGATAGGCGAACCCGACCGCGCCCGACGGCTCGTAGCGCAGCAGCCACGACCGCGCCCACATGCGCAACGCCGGCCGCCACGCGGCGTCCGCGCCGACGCGGCGCAGGACGATCGCGAACGTCGCGGCCTGCACCAGCCCCGGCACGGCCAGCAGCGCGGCGGCGCCCAGCAGCGTCGCCGGATCGGTCGTCCAGTCGAAGGCGGCAAGGTCGTGGCGGCGCGTCCACACCGCGAGGCCGAGCGTCGCGGTGAGCGCGATCATGAGCAGCGTGCGAAGTCTCATGTCCACACGTACACCGTTGTTGACCGATGGTTAGCAAGGGGCTCCTCGACTGGCCGGACTGCGTCAACGCCCGCGACCTCGGCGGCCTGCCGCTGGCCGCCGGCGGCGCGACCCGCCACGGCGCGCTCGTGCGCTCCGACAGCGCCGATCGCCTCGACGCCACCGGCTGGGACGCGCTGCTCGCGCACGGCGTCCGCACGGTGATCGACCTGCGCAACGACGACGAGCGCGCGTCGATCGACGGCCGTCCGGCCGCGGTCGAGACGCTCGTCCTGGCCCACGACGGCCTCGACGAGCACCCGGACTTCTGGGCGACCTGGTGGGACGACCCGCGCTTCGCGACGCCGCGGTACTTCGCGCCGCACCTGGACCGCTTCCCGCACCGCTCCGCGCGCGTGCTCCAGGCGATCGCCCACGCACGGCCCGGCGGCGTGCTCGTCCACTGCCAGGGCGGCCGCGACCGCACCGGCCTCATCTCCATGCTCGCGCTCGCGGTCGTCGGCGTCACGCCCGAGGCGATCGCCGCCGACTACGCCCGCAGCTTCGAGGGGACGGCGCGGCAGCCGACCGACGCCAAGGTCCTCGCCGCGCTGGACGGCGCGACGCCCCAGGCCGCCGTCCTCGACGTGCTGAAGACCACCAACATCGACGACGCCCTCGCCCGCGGCGGCTTCACCGCGCGGGACGCGGCAGCGCTGCGCGCCCGGCTCACGTCACCGGGCTCGGCCTAGTGTCGTGACCCTAGGCCGTCGCGAGCTCCGCGGGCGCGGGCTCCGGCCCGACCTCCTCGGTGCAGAACGCGCAGCGTCGCGCCGCGTAGGGGATCTGGCTCAGGCAGGCCGGGCACTCGCGCGTGGGCTCGTCGACGGCCTTCTCGGTCTGGAAGCGCTCCATCAGCGCGTTGACCGGCTTGACGATCAGGAAGAAGACGACCGCCGCGATGATCACGAACGAGATCACCGCGTTGAGGAAGTCGCCGTAGGCGAAGCGCGACGAGTTGATGGTGAAGTCGAGATCGCCGAAGTCGGGCTGGCCGCCGATCGCCGCGATCAGCGGCGTGACGAGGTCCTTGACCAGCGCGGTGACGACCGCGCCGAACGCCGCGCCGATGACGACCGCGATCGCCAGGTCGACGAGGTTGCCACGCAGAAGGAACTGCCGGAACTCCTTGAGCATGAGCGGCACCCTACCCACGGGCGCCGATAGCCTCCCTTCGCGCCCGCATGACCGACCTCTCGATCTTCTTCGCCGGCACGGCCGGGTCCGTGCCCACCGCCCGCCGCGGCCTGCCCGCCACGCTCGTCCGCCGCGGCGGCGACAAGCTGCTGATCGACTGCGGCGAGGGCACGCAGCGCCAGCTCATGCGCACGCTCGGGCTGCCGGACGTCACCGAGGTCTTCCTCACGCACCTGCACCTCGACCACTGGCTCGGGCTGCCGGCGATGTTGAAGTCCTTCGACCTGCGCGACCGCACCACGCCGCTGACCGTCTTCGGCCCGCCCGGCACGCAGGCGCTGATGGAGACGATGCGCAAGACGGTCATCGGCCGCACGAAGTACCGCCTGACGGTCACCGACCTGGAGCCCGACGCGATCGTCGACCTGCCCGGCTACGAGATCCACGCGCTGCGCGTCCGCCACCGCGGCGAGGCCTACGGGTACGCGCTCGTCGAGCCCGACCGTCCCGGCCGCTTCGACGCCGAGCTGGCGACCAGGCTCGGCGTCACGCCCGGCCCGGACTTCGGGCGCCTCCAGCGCGGCGAGACCGTCGACGGCGTCGCGCCGGAGCAGGTGATGGGGGAGACGCGCGCCGGGCGCAAGCTGGTGTTCAGCGGCGACACCGGCCCCTGCGACATGATCCGCGTCGCCGCCGACGGCGCCGACGTCCTCGTCCACGAGGCGACGTTCACCTCCGAGGAGGCCGAGCGCGCCCTGGAGACCGGCCACTCGACCGCCCGCCAGGCCGCCGAGCTGGCCGCCGAGGCCGGCGTCAAGCTGCTCGCGCTGACCCACGTCTCGACGCGCTACGCGGGCGGCGAGGTCCGCGACGAGGCCCGCGCGATCTTCCCCAACACCGAGGTCCCGCGCGACTTCGACACCATCGACATCCCCTTCCCCGAGAAGGGCCCGCCGGAGCTGCTGCGCTGGGACCCCAAGCGCCACCAGCCCGAGGTCACGCCCGCCGGGCGATGATCTGCAGGTACTCGAACGTCCACTCGCCGTCGACGCGGGTGCGCTCGGCGAGCTTGCGCAGCTCGGCGTCCAGCTCGGCGGCGCGCGACGGGTCGGGCTCCAGCGCGTGGAACGTCGCGATCATCGGGCCGAGGTGGGCGCGGTAGTAGTCCACCAACTCGTCCGGGGAGGCGAAGCGCGTCACGTGCTGGATGCGGCGCTCGAACGCCAACTCCGTGACGCCGTCGCCGAGCAGCGCGCGGACGTGGTCCTCGTCGCCCCAGAGGATCGGCGGCGACGCGCCGTCGGGCAGCGCGGGCGCGTAGGGCGCCATGGTCATGAACATCTGGCCGACGAAGCCCGCGGGCGTCCAGGTCGTCAGCGCGATCGTCCCGCCGGGCCGCGTCACGCGCAGCAGCTCGTCGGCCACGACCCGGTGGCGCGGCGCGAACATCGCGCCGAAGGTCGACAGCACCACGTCGAAGGACGCGTCGGCGAACGGCAGCGCCTCGGCGTCGGCCTCGACCCACGGGATCGCGACCTGCGCGGCGATCGCCGCGTGGCGGCCGGCCTCCAGCAGCTCCGGCGTCAGGTCGGAGGCGACCACGTCGCCGCCGGCCAGCGCGGCCGGGATCGACGTCGCGCCCGAGCCCGCCGCGACGTCGAGCACCTTGGCGCCGGTTCGGATCCCGACGGCGTCGACGATCGCCGGGCCGACGTCGGAGACCGTCTCGCGCGCGATCCGCGGGAAGTCGCCCGCCGCCCACGCCGTGCGGGCGCGCGCCTTGAAGTCCTCGACGCCCATGAGGCGACTCTACGCCCGGCGCCGCTGCTAGGTTGGGGTGCATAACGCCCGCCCCTTTAACCCGGTCCCGTGAGGCCAGGAAGGACGGAACCCCAGATGGACCATGAGAAGGTCGTCCTCGACGAGGACGACATGCGCCGCACGATGGTGCGGATCGCCCACGAGATCGTCGAGCGCAACGACGGCGCCGACGGATCCGACATCGCGATCGTCGGCATCCACCGCCGCGGCGCGATCCTCGCCCGGCGCATCCACGCGCTGCTGACCGACCTGCTGGAGCGCGAGGTGCCGATCGGCGAGATCGACATCGCCTTCTACCGCGACGACGTCGGCCGCCGCGCGGAACAGCCGACCGTGCACTCGTCGCACGTCGACTTCGACCTCGACGGCCGCACGATCGTCCTCGTCGACGACGTGCTCTACACCGGCCGCACCGTCCGCGCCGCGATCGAGGCGCTGTTCTCCTACGGGCGGCCCGCCAAGGTCCAGCTCGCCGTCCTGGCCGACCGCGGCCACCGCGAGCTGCCGATCCGCCCCGACTACGTCGGCAAGAACCTGCCGACGTCGCGCAGCGAGCGGGTCAACGTCCATGTCGAGGAGCTGGACCACGTCGACGAGGTCCGGATCACCGAGAACGCGGAAGTGGTGGCCTAGCACCATGAAGCACATGCTGTCCGTCGAGGACCTCGATCGTGCCGACATCGAGCGCATCTGCGACCGCGCCGCGTCGTTCGCCGAGGTCGCCGACCGCGAGATCAAGAAGGTCCCGGCGCTCCGGGGCCGCACGGTCCTCAACCTCTTCTACGAGGCCTCCACCCGCACGCGCAGCTCCTTCGAGCTGGCGGCCAAGCGCCTGTCCGCCGACGTCGTGAACTTCTCCGCCAGCGGAAGCTCCGTCGAGAAGGGCGAGTCGCTGAAGGACACCATCCTGACGCTCGGCGCCCACAAGCCCGACGCGATCGTCATCCGCACGCCGTGGGCCGGCGCCGCCGAGCTGGTCTCGCGCTGGACGCCCGCGGCGATCGTCAACGCGGGCGACGGCAAGCACGAGCACCCGACGCAGGCGCTGCTGGACGTCCACACGCTCCGCGACCGCCTCGGCGCGCTCGACGGCCTCGACATCTGGATCGTCGGCGACGTCCTGCACAGCCGCGTCGCCCGCAGCGACATCATGGCCTTCCAGAAGATGGGGGCCAAGGTCACGCTCGCCGGCCCGCCGACGCTGATCCCGCGCGGCATCGAGACGATGGGCTGCGAGGTCCGCTACACGCTGGACGACCTCGGCCAGGCCGATGTCGTCTACGCGCTGCGGATGCAGAACGAGCGCATGGAGCAGTCCTGGATCCCGTCGATCCGCGAGTACGCGGCCTGGTACCAGGTCAACGGGCGCCGCCTGTCGCCCAAGCAGATCCTCATGCACCCCGGCCCGGTCAACCGCGGCGTCGAGCTGAGCGCCGAGGTGGTGGACTCGCCGCAGGCGGTCATCACCGCCCAGGTCGCCGCCGGCGTCGTCGTCCGGATGGCGGTGCTCTACGAAGTCCTCGCGCACGTGCCGTCCGGCGCGCGCGCCCCGGAAGGAGTCCCCGCCTGATGGCCGCCCCCTTGTTGGTGTTCAACGACAGCGCGCCCAAGGCGGACATCTTGATCCGCGAGGTGCACGTGCTCGACCCGCGCACCGCGCTCAACGGCGCCCACGACGTGCTCGTGCGCGACGGCGAGATCGCCGAGGTCGGCGCGCCCGGAACGCTCACCGCGCCGGACGACGCCGAAGTGCTGGAGGCCCAGGGACGCCACCTGTTCCCGGCCTTCGTCGACCCGCACGTCCACCTCCGCACGCCCGGCCAGGAGCACAAGGAGGACCTGGAGACCGGCACGCGCTCCGCGGCCGCCGGCGGCTTCTGCGCCGTGCTGGCGATGCCGAACACGTCGCCCACGCTCGACTCCGCGCCGCTGCTGCGCTCGATCCGCGACGCCGCCGCGCGCGACGCCCGGATCCCGGTCGGCTTCGTCCCCTGCGTCACGCGCGGGATGGCCGGCACCGAGCTGACCGAGATGGCCGAGCTGCGCGAGGAGGGCGCCGCGGGCTTCACCGACGACGGCAAGCCGGTGGTCTCCGCGGGCATGCTGCGCAAGGCCCTGCAGTACCAGCGCCTCTGCGGCGGCGTGATCGCGCTGCACGAGGAGGACCCGACGCTCTCGGGCCAGGGCGCGATGCACGAGGGCGACGTCTCCGCCCAGCTCGGCATCACCGGCATCCCGTCGATCTCCGAGGCCGTGATGGTCGCGCGCGACGCGCTCATCGCCGAGTACGAGGGCGGCGCGATCCACATCCAGCACCTCAGCGCGCGCGAGTCGATCGCGGCGCTGGCGGACGCCAAGCAGCGCGGCGTGCGCATCACCGGCGAGGCCTCGCCGCACCACCTCTGCCTCACCGACGAGGCGGTCCGCACGCTCGACACGCGCTGCAAGATGAACCCGCCGCTGCGCACCGAGCAGGACCGCCAGGCGCTGATCGAGGGCCTGAGGTCCGGCGTCGTCGACTGCATCGCCACCGACCACGCCCCGCACGCGCGCGACGAGAAGGAAGTGCCCTTCGAGCAGGCGCCGATGGGGACGACCGGGCTGGAGACGTCGTTCGCCTCCATCTACACGTACCTGGTCAAGCCCGGGGTCCTCACGCTGGACCTGCTCGTCCAGCGCCTGTCCGATGGCGCCGCGCTCTTCGACCTCCCGACGCCGCGCGTCGAGCCCGGCGCGCCCGCCAACCTCACGCTCGTCGACCTGGAGCGCGAGTGGGTCGTCGGCGACGGCGGCTACGAGTCGCGCAGCGCGAACTGCTGCTTCGACGGCCGCACGCTGAGCGGCAAGGTGCTGCTGACCGTCGCCTCCGGCGCGATCGCCTTCCGCGCCCGGCAGCTGGAGGTGGTCCGGTGAGCGAGGCCTCCAGGACCCGGCTCTTCGACCGCGACGGCGCCGCGCTGGTGGTCGTCGACGTCCAGGAGGGCTTCCGCGGCTACTCGACCTTCGGCGACGTCGCCGCCGCGTGCGGCCGCCTGGTCGAGGGCGCGCGGATCCTCGGCGTGCCGATCATCGCCACCGAGCAGTACCCGAAGGGCTTGAAGCACACCGCGCCGGAGGTCGGGCTGCCGGACGACGCCGAGGCGGTCGAGAAGTCGGTGTTCTCGGCGGTGCGCGCCGACGGCTTCAACCTCGCCGGGCGCAACCAGGTGCTGATCTGCGGCATCGAGACCCACGTGTGCGTCGCGCAGACCGCGCTCGACCTGCTCGACCGTGGCGTCGCGGTCCAGGTCGTGACCGACGCCGTCGGCTCGCGCCACGCCCACGACCGCGAGGTCGGCCTGCGGCGCCTGGAGCGCGCCGGCGCCGTCCTGACCACCGTCGAAGCCGCGCTGCTCGAGCTGTGCGAGCGCGCCGGCACCCCCGAGTTCAAGGCCGTCCAGAAGGTGATCCTTTGAGTCTCAGCCAACCCAATGCCTATGTCCTGCTGGAGGATGGCACGCGCTTCGACGGCACCGCCGTCGGCGCGGAAGGCCACGCCGTCGGCGAGGTCGTCTTCACCACCGGCATGTCCGGCTACCAGGAGTCGATGACCGACCCGTCCTTCGCGGGCCAGCTCATCACCTTCACCTACCCGCACATCGGCAACTACGGCGTCTCGCAGGACGCGATGGAGTCCGACCGCGTGTGGGCGCGCGCCGCGATCATGCGCGAGGCGATCAACCGCGAGGACGCGCCCGAGGCCGAGGGCGGCTGGCTGGACTGGCTGAGGGACTGCGGGATCCCGGGGATCTCCGGCGTCGACACGCGCGCGCTCGTGCGCCACATCCGCGACGCGGGCGCGATGCGCGGCGGCATCTTCAGCGCCGAGGTGAGCGAGCGCGAGGCCCGCGAGATCGTCGCCGACGAGCCGAGCATGGTCGGCGCCGACTTCGCGCGCGTCGTCACGCCCGGCGAGGCGCACACGGTCGGCGCCGGCAACGCCACCAAGATCCACGCCATCGACACCGGCATCAAGTCCTCCATCGTGCGCAACCTCGTCGCGCGCGGGGCGGAGGTCACGCTGCACCCCTGCACGGTGACCAGCGCGGAGCTGCTGGCCACCGACGCCGACGCGTTCTTCCTGGCCAACGGGCCCGGCGACCCGGCCGCCCTGGGCTACGTCGTCGACACCGTCCGCGACCTGGTGGGCAAGCGCCCGGTCTGGGGCATCTGCCTCGGCCACCAGCTGCTCTGCCAGGCCGTCGGGCTGGAGACCTACAAGCTGCCCTTCGGCCACCGCGGCGGCAACCACCCCGTCAAGGACCTGCGGACGGGCAAGATCGAGATCACCGCGCAGAACCACGGCTTCGCCGTCAAGGCGCCGGACGGCGGCGGCCGCGTCGAGGCCGACGAGCCCGTGCGCTGGAAGACCGACTTCGGCGAGGCCGCGCTGACCCACGTCAACCTCTACGACCGCACGGTCGAGGGGCTGGAGCTGCTGGAGGTCAACGGCGCCACGGTGCAGTACCACCCGGAGGCCGGCCCCGGCCCCAACGACGCGCTCTACCAGTTCGACCGCTTCCTCGACGCCGTCCGGAGCGCCGCCTGATGCCCCGCCGCAACTCCGTCCTTGCCCTGCCCGTCCAGCCTCAGAGGTGTCCCCGTGCCTAGACGGTCCGATATCCACAAGATCCTCATCCTCGGCTCGGGCCCGATCGTCATCGGCCAGGCCGCCGAGTTCGACTACTCCGGCGTGCAGGCCTGCAAGGTCCTGCGCGAGGAGGGCTACGAGATCGTCCTGGTGAACTCCAACCCGGCGACGATCATGACCGACCCGGAGTTCGCCGACGCGACCTACGTCGAGCCGCTGCTGCCCGGCCCCGTCGCGCAGGTGATCGCCAAGGAGCGCCCCGACGCGCTGCTGCCGACGCTCGGCGGCCAGACCGCGCTGAACCTCGCCAAGGCCCTGAGCGAGGACGGCACGCTGGAGAAGTACGGGGTGGAGCTGATCGGCGCCAACTACGACGCGATCAACACCGCCGAGGACCGCGAGCTGTTCCAGAAGGCGATGGCCGAGGCCGGGCTCGCCATGCCCGCCAACGCGATCGTCGACGACCCGGCGCAGATCGACGGCGCGCTGGCGGCGGTCGGCCTCCCGGCGATCGTGCGCCCGGCGTTCACGCTCGGCGGCCGCGGCGGCGGCATCGCCCGCACCGAGGACGAGTTCCGCAAGATCGTCGCGCGCGGCCTGGCGGCGTCGCCGATCGGCCAGGTGCTCGTCGACCAGTCCGTCCTGGGCTGGGGCGAGTACGAGCTGGAGGTCATGCGCGACCACAACGACAACGTGGTCATCGTGTGCTCGATCGAGAACATCGACCCGATGGGCGTGCACACCGGCGACAGCGTCACGGTCGCCCCGCAGCAGACGCTCACCGACAAGCTCTACAACAAGCTGCGCGACCAGGCGATGGCCTGCATCCGCGCGGTGGGCGTCGAGACCGGCGGCTCCAACGTCCAGTTCGCCGTCAACCCGGCGACCGAGGAGATCCTCGTCATCGAGATGAACCCGCGCGTGTCGCGGTCCTCCGCGCTGGCCTCCAAGGCCACCGGCTTCCCGATCGCCAAGATCGCCGCGCGCCTGGCGGTCGGCTACTCGCTGGAGGAGATCCCCAACGACATCACCCAGGTCACGCCGGCGTCCTTCGAGCCGACGATCGACTACGTGGTGGTCAAGTGGCCGCGCTTCGCCTTCGAGAAGTTCAGCGGGGCCAACGCCGAGCTGTCGACGCACATGAAGTCGGTCGGCGAGGCGATGGCGATCGGCCGCACGTTCGGCCAGGCGTTCCTGAAGGCCATGCGCTCGCGCGAGCTGGACGCGACGCCGAAGCTCGACGCGCTGGACGTCCCCGAGCTGCTGACGATGTTGGAGCGGCCGGCGTCCGACCGCTACGACGTGATCCTCACCGCGTTCCGCAAGGGCGCGTCGATCGAGGACGTCCACGGCGTGACCTCGATCGACCCCTGGTACCTGCGCGAGCTGCAGGCGCTGGCGCTCGACCCCGAGGCGCCGTTCGAGGGCGAGCGCTCGTTCAAGGCCGTCGACACCTGCGCCGCCGAGTTCGCCGCCGAGACGCCGTACTTCTACTCCGGCTGGGAGCGCCGCGCCGAGCACGAGATCAAGCGCGGTGACAACCCGTCGGTCGTGATCCTCGGGGCCGGCCCCAACCGCATCGGCCAGGGCATCGAGTTCGACTACTGCTGCGTGCACGCCGCGATGACCGTCCGGGACTCCGGGCGCGACGCGGTGATGGTCAACTGCAACCCCGAGACGGTCTCCACCGACTACGACACGTCGGACCGCCTGTACTTCGAGCCGCTGACGCTGGACGATGTGCTCGGCGTCATCGAGGTCGAGCGGCCGGAGGGCGTGATCGTCCAGTTCGGCGGCCAGACGCCGCTGCGCCTCGCGCACGGCCTCCAGGAGGCCGGGGTCAGGATCCTCGGCACGAGCGTCGACTCGATCGACCTCGCCGAGGACCGCGGCCGCTTCGGCGAGCTGCTGAACCGCCTCGGGTACAAGGCGCCGCCGTACGCCACGGCGGACTCGATCGAGGGCGCGCTGAACGCCGGCGACGAGGTCGGCTACCCGCTGCTGGTCCGCCCGTCCTACGTGCTCGGCGGCCGCGCGATGGAGATCGTCTACTCGCGCGAGGGTCTGGCCGACTACCTCGGCCGCCACGCGCGGGACGGGCGTGACATCTTCCTCGACCGCTTCCTGGAGAACGCGATCGAGGTTGACGTCGACGCGCTCTGCGACGGCGAGGGCGTCTGGGTCGGCGGGATCATGCAGCACGTCGAGGAGGCGGGCATCCACTCCGGCGACAGCGCCTGCGTGCTGCCGCCGCACTCGCTCGGCCCGGAGATGCTGGAGCGGATCCGCGCGACCACGCGCGGGCTGGCGCTCGGCCTCGGCGTCGTCGGGCTCTGCAACGTCCAGTACGCCGTCCACGGCGGCGAGCTGTACGTGATCGAGGCCAACCCGCGCGCGTCGCGGACGGTCCCGTTCGTCTCCAAGGCGATCGGCGTGCCGCTGGCCAAGATGGCCTGCCGGCTGATGCTCGGCGAGAAGCTCGCCGACCTCCAGCTTCCGGCCGAGGACGCGCCGCTGGACCACGTCTCGGTCAAGGAGGCCGTGATGCCGTTCGACCGCTTCGAGGGCTCCGACGCCGTGCTCGGCCCGGAGATGCGCTCGACCGGCGAGGTCATGGGCGTCGCCCGCGACTTCCCGAGCGCGTTCGCCAAGGCCCAGGCCGCGGCCGGCTCGGCGCTGCCGTCGGAGGGCACGGTGTTCATCACGGTCACCGACGCCGACAAGCCCGGCGCGGTGGCGGTCGCCCAGCTGTTGCACGACCTCGGGTTCCGGATCGTCGCCACGCGCGGCACCGCCGAGGCGATCCAGCGCTGGGGCGTGCCGGCCACGGCCATCAACAAGGTCTCCGAGGGGCCCGACAACGTGGTCGACTGGATCGAGCGCGGCGACGTCAACCTGGTGGTCAACACGCCCACCGGCTCGGGCGCGCGCACCGACGGCTGGGAGATCCGCCGCGCGACGGTCACCGCGGGCATCCCGTGCCTGACGACGCTGAGCGCGGGTCTGAGCGCGGCGCGCGCGATCGCGTCCGGCTCGTCGGGCGCGGCCGAGGTCATCTCGCTGCAGGAGCTGCACACGGCCGGCGCGGCCCCCGCGCACCCGGCGCAGGCGTGATCTGGCGGCTGCTCTTCGCGGTCGCCCTCAAGCGCCTGGACGCGGAGACCGCGCACCGGCTCGGGACGCGCGCGATGGCGATCGCGCTGCGCCCGCGCTGGGCGCGCCGGCTGGTCCGGCGCGCGTCGCTGCCCGCCGACCCGGCGCTGCGCGTCCGGGCGCTCGGCCTCGACTTCCCGTCCCCGCTCGGGCTGGCCGCGGGCTTCGACAAGGAGGCCGCGCACGTCGACGCCCTGTCGGCGCTCGGCTTCGGCTTCGTCGAGATCGGGACGATCACGGCCCAGCCGCAGTCCGGCAACCCGCGCCCGCGCCTGTTCCGCCTGCCCGCCGACGCGGCGCTGGTCAACCGCATGGGCTTCAACAACGCCGGCGCGGTCGCGGCCGCGGCGCGGCTGGCGCGGCGGCGCGACCCGGGCGTGGTCGTCGGCGTCAACATCGGCAAGACGAAGGTCGCGGACGACGCGGTGGCCGACTACCGCGAGTCCGCCCGGCTGCTCGCGCCGCACGCCGACTACCTCGTGATCAACGTGTCCTCGCCCAACACGCCCGGCCTGCGCGACCTGCAGGCCGTCGAGCAGCTGGAGCCGATCGTGGCCGCCGTCCGCGAGGCCGGGCCGGGGGTGCCGCTCCTGGTCAAGATCGCGCCCGACCTCGCCGACGAGGACGTCGACGCGGTGGCGGACCTCGCGGTCCGCGTCGGCCTCGACGGGCTCATCGCGACCAACACCACCATCTCGCGCGACGGCCTGCGCACGCCGGCCGCGCGGGTGGCCGCGGTGGGCGCCGGCGGGGTGTCCGGCGAGCCGCTCGCGCGACGGTCGCTGGAGGTGCTGGGGCGGTTGCGCGAGCGCGTGGGGGAGGACCTCGTGCTGATCTCCGTCGGGGGCGTCCGCGACGGCGCCGACGCGGCCGCGCGGCTGGCCGCCGGCGCGACGTTGGTCCAGGCCTACACCGCGTTCGTGTACGGCGGCCCGGGCTGGCCCGCGAAGGCGCAGCGGGCGCTCGCGCGAGCCCGTGCCTAGGTAGGCTCGAACCCCTGCCGGAACGGCCTGTTTGAACAAGGACGTTCGGCCTGTCAGGGTGGGTGGCGCTCGCTTTGCACACCGGATCGCCAGGAATGCCGCAAACACCGGCGCGATGTCCGTGGCACCCTATTGCCGTTCGTCGCTGAAGGCCCGCAAAGTGCCTGCAAAACGGCCCGGCACCGTCGACCACCGTCAAGAAGGGTCGACCTCAGGTCGAGGTCCAGGCGAATTGCCCGACCGCGCCTTGCCGGAGGGTCTTGGCCGTGTAGTATCGGCGCCCCGATGTCGCCGGCCGCCAACTCGCCCACCAAGCACACGGCGGCACCCGAACGCAGCCTCAACCAGCGGATGGACGCCCTCCAGAAGGCGAACGTCATCCGCACCCGTCGCGCGCAGCTGAAGCGCGACCTGAAGGCCGGTCGAGTGTCGATCCACCAACTTCTCCTCGAGCCGCCCGAGTTCCTCGAGACCGCGAAGGTCTTCGACATGCTCCTGGCCGTGCCCAAGTACGGGCGCGTCAAGGCCAATAAGATCCTGCAGACCTGCCGGATCTCGCCGAGCAAGACGATCGGCGGCCTGTCCGATCGCCAGCGTGCTGAGCTGGTCAGCATGCTGCGCAAGTAGCCCCGCCGGCGCCGCGCGCGGGTTCCATCCGAATGCCGGGTGTGTTCGTCATCACCGGCCCCTCGGGGGTCGGCAAGGGCACGCTCATCCGCCTGCTGCGCGAGCGCGTGCCCGAGCTGGCGATGAGCGTGTCGGCCACGACGCGCCTGCCGCGCCCGGGCGAGACCCAGGGCGAGGACTATCACTTCATCTCCGACGACGAGTTCGCCCGACACGTCGCCGACGGGGACTTCGTCGAGTGGGCCGAGTACTCCGGCCGTCGCTACGGCACGCTGCGCGAGGAGCTGGACCGCCACACCTCCGGCGGTCGCCCGGTCGTCCTGGAGATCGAGGTGCAGGGCGCGCGCCAGGTGCGCGAGTCGCTGCCCGACGCCAAGCAGATCTTCATCAAGCCGCCGTCCGACGACGTGCTCCGCGAGCGCCTGATCGGGCGCGGCACCGACGACCCCGAGCAGATCGAGCGGCGCCTCAAGGTGGCCGAGGACGAGCTGGCCGCGGCCGACGAGTTCGAGCACGTCGTGGTCAACGACCGGCTCACCGACGCGGCCGACGCCCTGGAGGCGATCGTGCGCGGTACCATCTAGCGCGTGATCAGCCCCCGCATCGACAAGCTGCTCGACCACGTCGACTCCAACTACGCGTCGGTCCTCGTCGCCGCCAAGCGCGCGCGTCAGATCAACTCGTACTACCACAACTTGGGTGAGGGGACGTTCGACGAGTTCCCGCCGCCGATGGTGGAGACCGTCTCCAAGAACTACCTGACGATCGCGCTCGAGGAAGTCGCCGCGGGCAAGATCAAGTACCAGTACCGCTAGGACCTGGTCATGGCGCGTCTCCTGCTCGGCGTCAGCGGGGGCATCGCCGCCTACAAGGCGCTGGAGGTCGTGCGCCTGGCCACCAAGGCCGGGCACGCGGTCCGCGTCGTGCAGACGCCCACCGCCCAGCGCTTCGTCGGCGCCGCGAGCTTCGCGGCGCTGACCGGCGCCCCGGTGCTGGTCGACGAGTTCGAGCGCGACCCGGCACGCGGCGCGTTCCCGGACCAGGCCGCGCCGACGCACGACCCGGCCTCGCACCTGGAGCTGGTCCGCAACGCCGACGCGTACCTGATCGCGCCGGCGTCGGCCAACACCATCGCCAAGCTCGCCCACGGGCTGGCCGACAACCTGCTCACGTCGGCGGCGCTCGCCGCCTCCTGCCCGGTGCTCGTCGCGCCCGCGATGAACCATCACATGTGGGAGCACCCGGCGACGCGGGCCAACCTGTCGCTGTTGGCCGAGCGCGGCGTGACCGTGATCGACCCGACGACCGGCGCGCTGGCGACCAAGCACGAGTGGGGGACGGGCCGGCTGGCCGACGTCGCCGACCTCGTCGCGGCGTTCGAGGCCGTGGTCCCGGCGGGCGCGCGTCCGTGGGACGGCCTGCGCGTGCTCGTCACCGCCGGCGGCACGCGCGAGCCGATCGACGCGGTCCGCTACGTCGGCAACCGCTCGTCGGGTCGCATGGGCTTCGCGGTCGCCGAGGAGGCGGCGGCGCTCGGCGCCGAGGTCACGGTCGTCGCGGCCAACGTCTCGCTGCCGCGCCGGGCGGGCGGGGCGATCTCCTACGTCGACGTCGAGACGGCGGCCCAGCTCGGCGACGCCTGCCGGGAAGCGTTCGCGCGCTGCGACGTCCTCGTGATGAGCGCCGCGGTCGCCGACTTCCGGCCGGCCGCCGCCCACGAGGGCAAGCTGAAGAAGACCGAGCGCGACGACATGGTGTTGACGCTGGAGAAGACCGAGGACGTGCTGACCGGCCTGGCCGCCGGGCGGCGGCCCGACCAGACGCTGGTCGGCTTCGCCGCCGAACATGGCGCGGGCGCGCTGGAGTACGGCCGCGACAAGCTCGCGCGCAAGGGGTTGGATGCGGTGGTGGTCAACGACGTCAGCCAGCCCGGCATCGGCTTCGATGCCACCGACAACGAGGTGACGATCGTCACCGTGGCGGGCGACGAGCCGGTGCCGCGCGGGACGAAGGCCGAGGTCGCCCGCGCGATCCTCGCGACCGTCGACCGCCTGCGCGCCGGAGCGGCCGCCCGATGAGAGCGGGCCGCGGGACGCGCCCAGGAGTGCTCGCCGTGGCGGCACGCGCTCGCCGGGGGCGCGTTCGCGCGGCGGGGGAAGGGGCGCGGCGTGAGCGCTGAGGGCCTCGACGGCAGCGAGGTCGCTCGCGCCGGGCTGCTCGCGCGCCGCATCGCCGAGGCGGTCCGGGACGCCGTCGAGGTGCGCCAGGACGTGCTGGAGGACCTGCTGGTCTGCGTCCTGGCCGAGGGCCACGTGCTGATCGAGGACCTGCCGGGCGTGGGCAAGACGACGCTCGCGCGCGCCATCGCGCGCGTGACCGACCTCGCGTTCCAGCGGGTGCAGTGCACGGCCGACCTGCTGCCCGCCGACGTGGTCGGCACCAACGTCTTCAACCAGCGCGAGGACCGCTTCGAGTTCCGGCCCGGCCCGATCTTCGCCAACGTCGTGCTCGTCGACGAGGTCAACCGCGCCTCGCCCAAGACCCAGTCCGGGTTGTTGGAGTGCATGCAGGAGCGGCGCGTGACCGTCGACGTCCACTCCCACGAGCTGGCCCGGCCGTTCGTCGTGCTGGCCACGCAGAACCCGGTCGAGTTCGAGGGGACCTACCCGCTGCCCGAGGCGCAGGTCGACCGCTTCATGGCGCGGCTGACGCTCGGCTACCCGACGCCGGCCGCCGAGGTCGACATGCTGCGCTCGCACGAGGCGGGCGACCGCGTCGACCGGATGGAGCCGGTCGCCTCGGCCGCCGACGTTCTCGATGCCATCGAGATCACGCAGCGGATCACGGTCTCCGACCGCCTGCGCGGCTACATCGTGGCCTTGCTCCAGCGCACGCGCGACGACGCGCGCACCGAGCTGGGGGCGTCGCCGCGCGCGGGGCTGATGCTGCTGCGCGCCGCCAAGGCGCGGGCGCTGCTGCAGGGCCGCGACCACGCGCTGCCCGACGACGTGCAGGCGCTCGCGCGCGTCGTGCTCGCGCACCGGATCGTGTTGGCGCCCGAGGCGCTGGACGCGACGCCGGAGCAGATCGTCGCCGACGCGCTGGCCAACACGCCGGCGATGTAGGGGAGGGCGCCCGTGCAGGAGACCGTCCGCCCGCTCCTGCGCACCGCGGCGCTGGGCGTGGTGCTGATCGTCTGCGCCGGGCTGCTGGACGCCGAGCCGCTGTACGTCGCGGGCTCCGCGTTCCTGGTGCTGTCGTTCGGCGCGGTCGTCTGGGTCGTGGTCGGCACGCGGGGCGTGCGGGCCACGCGGACGGTCGGCGTCACGCGCGCGATGGAGGAGCAGGCCGTCCCGGTCGAGATCGTCGTGACGTCGCCGCGGCCGCTGCCGACCGGCGGGGTGCTCGACGCGCTGCTGCCCGCGCTGGCGCCGCTGGCCACCGGCCGGCGGGTCACGCGCGTGCGGATCGACGTGCGCTTCGAGCGCCGCGGGCGCAAGGTCCTCGCGCCGCCGCGCGTGGCGGTGCGCGACCCCTTCGGGTTGTTGGTGCGGATCGCGCGCGGGCCGCGGATCGACCCCGACGAGGTGCTGATCCTGCCGCGCATCGAGCCGGTCGTCGCGCCCGGCGGTGGGCAGGACGGCACGGGCGCGCTGACGCTCGGGCGGCGCACGTCGGTCGCCGCGGAGGTCGAGCTGGACGGGCTGCGCCAGGCGCGCGAGGGGACGTCGGCGTCGCGGATCTACTGGCCGTCGATCGCCAAGCGCGGCGAGCCGCTGGAGCGTCGGCTGCGCGACGACAGCGACACGCGCCCGCTGGTCGTGCTCGACCCGCGCGCGGCGGCCGCCGAGGAGGACCTCGACGCGGCGGTGCGCGCCGCCGCGTCGCTGGCCGTGCATCTCGCGCGCGCGGGCGGGTGCGCGCTGCTGATCCCCGGCGACCGCCGGCCCGCCGCGCTGGACCCCGGCCTCGTCGGATGGGCGCATCTGCACGCGCGGCTGGCGCTCGTCGACGGCGACACGCCGCCGCCGCTGACCGGCCTGGCCACCCGTCGCGGCCCGATCGTCTACGTCGCCGCGCGCCGCCTCACGCGGCCGCCGCGCGCGCTGGCCCACGCGCCGGGCGGCGGCCGCGTGCTCGTCGTCCCCGGGCCGATCGCGGGCCGGCGCCCGGCCTTCGCGGTCGCCGACTGCCTCGGCTACGAGCTGTCGAAGGCGCGCCGCGCGGACCTGAGCCCGACCCGTCCGGCGGCCGCATGACGGCGATCCCCGCACCCGCCGCCGCCCGGCCGGCGCCCGGCGCCCGGGTCTCGCCGTGGATGCTGCGGCTCTGCGCGATCGGCGCGCTGGGGCTGTTCTGCGCCGTGCAGTGGGCGGGCGTCGTCCGGCCCGCGGAGACCGGCAAGCTGGTCGCGCTCTACCTGGTGGCCATGGTCGGCGGCGTGTTGGTGGCCACGGCGCTGGAGCGGCCGACGTGGACCGAGCGCTGGGGCGCGATCGCCGCGATCGTCGTCGTCGCGCTGTTGGTGATGTTGGTGCTCTGCGGGATGTCGAGCCGCTACCTGCGGCCCGATCGCTGGGACACGCTGGCCGTCCACCTCGGCAACGCGATCGGCACGCTGCCGGCGCTGCGGATGCCCTACCGCGGCAGCGACGAGTGGGTGCGGATCGTGCTGCTGGTCGGCGGCGGCGTGATGCTGCTGTGCTCGGCGACCTTCGCGCTGGCGCCGCGGCCGTGGCCGTTCGGGGCCGCGTTCACGTTGACGATGATGTACGTCACGGCGATCGTCGAGCACCGGCCCGACCACCCGTACGCGGACGGGGCGGTCTTCGCGCTGCTGCTGGCGGCGCTGCTGTGGGGCGACCGCCTCTCCGGCAAGGAGGCGCCGCTCGCGGCCGTGCTGGCCGTCGGCGCGGTCGTGGCGTCGGCGATCCTCGCGCCGCACCTGGACTCCCCGCGGCCGTGGGTGGACTACGAGGCCATCGCCGAGTCGCTGCAGGGCGGGAAGTCCACCACCTTCGACTGGAACCACAGCTACTCGCCGTTGGACTGGCCGCGCGACGGGCTGGAGCTGGCCCGCATCCGCTCACGGGGCGACCTGTACTACAAGACCGCCAACCTGGAGGACTTCGACGGGCGCGAGTGGGTCCAGGCCAAGAGCAGGCCGGCCGGGACCGACGACACCCAGTACGCCTACGCGCACCCGGGCTGGACCCAGACGATCCACGTCGACGTCAAGGGCCTGAAGAGCAAGCAGTTCGTGACGGCGGGGACGACGGCGTTCGTCAACCGCTCCAGCAAGAAGGTGGCCGAGGCGACGCCGGGGACGTTCCAGGCGATCGGCAAGCCGCTGCGCCGCGGCGACGGGTACGACGCGCTCGTCTACTACCCGCGGCCGACGATGATCGAGATGAAGGCGGCGCCGACCGACTACCCCTACTTCGCGCTGTCGAAGCTCGCGCTGGAGATCCCGGAGGACGACGGCGACAAGCTCGAGGTCCACGTCGCGCCGTGGGGCAGCTCCGCGCCGTCGGTGGCGATCGGCCGGCAGGGCTACCGGATGTACGACGTCGACCAGGCGATGGCGGCGTCGCGCTACGCCCGCGAGTGGGAGCTGGCCCAGGAGCTCGCGGGCGGCTCGACCGACCCCTATGACTTCGTCCAGCACGTGATGGCCCGCGTGCAGCGCGACGCCCGCTACACGGAGACGCCGCCGTCGCCGGGCAAGCTCGAGCCGCTGGACGCGTTCCTGTTCCGCGACCACGCCGGGTACTGCCAGCACTTCGCGGGCGCCACGGCGCTGCTGCTGCGCATGGGCGGGGTCCCGGCGCGCGTGGTCGCGGGCTTCTCGCCGGGCTCGCGCGACGGCAAGGACCACATCATCCGCGACCTCGACGCCCACTCCTGGGTCGAGGTGTACTTCCCGCGGATCGGCTGGGTGACGTTCGACCCGACGCCCGGCGACTCGCCCGCCCGCGGCCAGCAGACCGACACGCTGGCCGTGAAGACGTCGGGCTCGACCACGAAGGACCGCTCCGCGGCGACGAGCGACCGTCGCTCGGACCCGACCGCCGGCGGCCACGCCGACGTCGCCTCCGCGGCGGGCGGTGGGGCGACCGGCTGGTACGTCCTGGCGGCCGTGGTCCTGCTCCTGGCGCTCGGGACGTGGCTGGCGTCGTGGCGGCGGGCGCGGCGGCTGGCGGCCACGGGCGACGCGGAGATCGCCGAGCTGCGGCTGGCGCTGCGCCGGTCGGGGCGAACGGTGGGGGACGATCTGACGCTCGCGCGCGTCGAGCGCATGCTCGCCGGATCCGACGGCGCGCTGGGCTACGTGCGGGCGCTGCGGGTCGCGCGCTACGGCCCCGATCCGGACGCGGCGCCGACGCCGACGCAGCGTCGCGCGCTGCGCCGCGAGCTGGCCGCGGGCCTCGGCCTGGGCGGCCGGCTGCGCGCGCTGTGGGCCCTGCCGCCGCGGCTCGCGGAGCTGCGTGAGGCGTGCAGGCCCCGCCGCCGCGCGTCCTAACATGATCCGCCATGACCGAGCCAGGCGCCTACGAGCTGTTTCAGCAAGGCACCCAGCTCCTGGAGGCGGGCGACCATCACGCGGCGACCGTGCCGCTCAGCCGCGCCCGGGAGCTGGCGCCCGACAAGGACTCCGTCCGCGAGGCCTACGGCCGCGCGCTCTTCGGAGCGCAGCGCTATTCGGAGGCCGCCGAGGAGTTCGAGGCCGTCGTGGACCACGCGCCGACCAACGACTACGCCTTGTTCTGCCTCGGCCGGTCGCTGCAGCAGCTGGGGCAGCACGCGGAGGCGCTGAAGCCGCTGGCGCTCGCGGCGACGCTGCAGCCGCAGCGCAAGGACTACGCGAAGTACCGGGACCAGTCGCGGCGCCGGGCGGCGTAGGGGTCGGGGCGAGGGTGGTGCTTCTGTCGCCCGACATCACACCCGGCTCGGCTCTGCGCGGACGAGTGGCACGTCGAGGGCGCCTGGCGACCCCAGGCTGCCATCGATCTTGAGGACGCTACAGGTCTGGATGCCGGTCCCGCCCCAGCGTCCCGCGCCCTCTGGGCCCGGCGCCCCGGCCGCGAACGACACCAGACGCCGGCACGCCCACCCGGCCTCACTCGCTCGATGGGCTTGCCCACGACCGCTCCGCGCCACCCGCCGAGCCCGCGCCGGACACCAGCCGCGCTCGCGCCTCCACGACCGCGCCCAGCATCCGATCCAAGGCGTCAGCGTCACCGGCCGCCGCCTCCGGGATCTCCGCCTGAACCCACACGTCACCGCCCGAGGAGTGCGCGTACCGCGCGAGCGCTCCCAGCCGGTTGGCGTGCAACAACCGGTGGGCGTCATGGACCCCCGGAGGCGCCGCCCAGCACTGCGCGCGCAAGAGCCCACCGCTGAGCCGGAGCCCCACATTCGCGCCGTCGACCGCCAGTCCCCACTCGCCCGCGGCCACCTCGCGAAACGCCACGCCGGACTGCTGCAAGAACGCCGTCACGGCGGCGACGACGTCCCTCGAAGGCTGCTCCATGCTGCTATTCTCGCTGGACAACTTCCGTGTCGGCGGGCGACCGCCGATGATGTACAGGGAGCGGGCGTGAGCCCGCTCTTTCATTTGAGAGGGGAGGGTTGAACATGAGCACGATCCAGGACGACATCGAGGCCAAGCTCGCCGAGCGCGAGCCGGAGGTCGAGGTCCTCAGCGCGGAGCTGCGCGGCGACACGGTCGAGCTCTACATCGACCACCCCGAAGGGGTCACGCTCGACCTCTGCGAGCGCGTCACGAACGCGCTCCCGGAGCTGCTGGAGGAGCACGGCCTGACCGTGTCCTCGCCCGGACCCGAGCGGCCCCTCAGCAAGCCGGAGCACTTCCGGCGGTTCATCGGTCATCGAGCGAAGGTGCGCACGCGCGCCGAGCACGATGGCCACAAGTCGTTCACCGGCGAGCTCGTGGGAGCTTCCGAGACGGAGGTCACGGTCGCCGCCGGCACCGGCGTCGTGACGATCCCGTACAGCGACATCTCCCGGTCCAACCTCGTCGAGTCCTAGGAGCATCGGAGCCTCATGTCCCGCGAGATCCTGGAAGCCATGACCGCGCTGGCGCGCGAGAAGGGCATCTCCCCCGAGAAGCTCATGACCGCGCTGGAAGACGCGCTCCTCTCGGCCTACAAGAAGCTGCCCGGCGCCGCCCGCTACGCGCGCGTCGAGGTCGACCACGAGACCGGTGACTTCGTCGTCATCCGCTACCGCATCCCGAAGGACCTGGAGGCGGAGCTGATCGGTGAGACCATCGAGGAGGAGTCGTACTACGACCCCGAGACCGGTGAGAAGGTCGAGCCGCAGGACCCCGAGATCGACCCGGCGAAGTTCGAGCAGTACCGGGACCGCATCGAGGAGATCGACGACACCCCCGAGGACTTCGGCCGCATCGCCGCGCAGACCGCCAAGCAGGTCATCCTGCAGCGGATCCGCGAGGCCGAGCGCGACATGATGTTCGAGGAGTTCCGCGACCGCGTCGGCGAGCTGATCACCGGCATCGTCCAGCAGTCGGACTCCCGCTACACGCTGGTCCAGCTGCGCGACCGCGTCGAGGCGCTGCTGCCCAAGGGCGAGCAGGTCGACGGCGAGCGCTACGACCACGGCCAGCGCGTCAAGGCGGTCATCAAGGAGGTCTCGCCCTCCACGAAGGGGCCGTCGATCATCGTCTCCCGCCGCGACGGCGAGCTGATCAAGAAGCTGTTCGAGCTGGAGGTCCCGGAGATCGCCGACGGGCTGGTGGAGATCGCCAACGTCGCCCGCGAGCCCGGCTACCGCTCCAAGATCGCCGTCGTCAGCCATGCCGACGGGGTCGACCCGGTCGGCGCCTGCGTCGGCCCGCGCGGCTCCCGCGTGCGGATGGTCGTCTCCGAGCTGCGCGGCGAGAAGATCGACATCATCCCCTACAACGACGAGCCCGCCCGGTTCGTCGCCAAGGCCCTGAGCCCCGCCCGCGTCCGCGAGGTGCTCGTCGACGACGAGTCCAAGCAGGCGACGGTCATCGTCCCCGACGACCAGCTCTCGCTGGCCATCGGGCGCGAGGGGCAGAACGCGCGCCTGGCCGCCCGCCTGACCGGCTGGCGGATCGACATCAAGTCCGAGACCGACTTCGCGCAGACCGCGACGCAGACCGACGAGGACTTCGACGGCGCCGTCGAGGAGGTCGGCGGCCGCTGCCAGGCGATCAGCGTGCGCGGGCGTCGCTGCCCGAACGAGGCGCTGCCGGGCTCGCCGTTCTGCGGCCTGCCCAAGCATCAGGCGCTGTCGCGGTTCACGACCGCGGCGGTCGCGATCCTGGAGCCGCTCTCCGACGAGGAGATCGCGGACCTCTCGGATCCCGACAAGACCTGGGACGACGTCGTCGACATCGTCACCCGGGCCGAGGAGCTGTACGGCGACCAGGAGGAGATCGCGGTCGACGAGAGCGCCGAGCCCGAGGAGGGCGAGTTCGACGAGGTGGCCGTCGAGGACGGCGAGATCGCCGTCGAGGAGGGCGAGGTGGCCGTCGAGGACGGTGAGATCGCCGTCGAGGCGGAGGTCGCCGAGGAGGGCCTGGAGCCCGCGCCGGAGGCGGCCGAGCCAGACGGCGAGGTCGACTCCGCGGACGCGACCGACGAGGCCGAGGAGCCGGCGTCGTAACCTCTAGTCCGCACCGGCGCTGCATCGGGTGCGGGACGGTCCGTCCCAAACCCGAGTTGCTGCGCCTGGTGTCGGTGGGTGGCAGGGTCGTCGTGGACCCCGCTGCCACAATGCCCGGGCGCGGCGCCTACGTGTGCGGCCCCGAGTGCGCCGAACGGGCGGTGAAGCGCCGCGCCGTGAGTCGTGCCCTGAGGGGCCCGGCCGAGATTTCCGAAGACTTCGTAGAATCGATTCGACTGCATGGCAAAGAAGCGCATCCATGAGATCGCCAAGGAGCAGGGGCTGTCCTCCAAGGACGTCCTCGAGAAGCTCCAGGCCGCCGGCCTCGACGTGAAGGCCGCCGCCTCCACCGTGGAGGAGGCCGATGCCCTGCGCGCGATCGGCGGCGGCTCCGCGAAGGCCACCGGCAACGGGGCCCAGGCCGCCGCGTCCGAGACCGAGGCTCCGGCCGGTCGCGGCACGCCCGCGCGCCCGAACGCGGCCTCGTCCGGTCGCGGCGCCCCCGTGCGCCCGCCCGAGGGGCGCGGCCAGCCCGTGCGTCCGCCCGCCGGCCGCGGCCAGCCCGTCCGTCCCGGCCAGGCTCCCGCCGGCCGTGGCACCCCGGCACGCCCGCCGCAGGGCCGTGGCGCCCCCGTGCGTCCGGGCCAGGCGCCCGCGCGCGGCCAGGGCGCCGGCGGCGGCTCGGGCCAGCAGGCCCGCGGCGGCTCCGGCGCCAACGCGCCGCAGCGCCCGGTCCCGCGCCGTCCCGTCCTCGACGACCTTCCGGTCGATCCGCGCCGCCAGATGGGCCGCAGCGGCCCCGGCCAGGCCCGGACCGCGCCGCAGCAGCCGACCGAGCAGCAGCAGCAGCCCGCCGCCGCGCAGCCGCCGGCCGAGCAGCCCGCGGCCAAGGCTCCGGAGACGACGCCGGCCGCCGCGCCGAAGCAGGCCGCTCCGGCCACCGAGGCCCCCAAGCAGGCTCCCGCGCCGGCCGCCGCCGCGCCGCAGGCCCCTGCCCCCGCGGCGTCGAAGCAGCCCGCCGCGCCCCGGCGGGAGAAGCCGGCCCCGGCCAAGCCCGCCGCGAAGGCCCCGCAGCGTCCCGCGCCGCAGCGCCCGGTCGCGCCGCGCCCGTCCGGCGCGCCGTCGTCGGTCCCGCAGCGCACGCCGAACAAGCCGCCGCGCCGTGGCGCCGCGCCGATCATCGTCCAGCCCGAGCAGCCCGCCGCCCCGGTCGAGCCGGAGCAGCCCGCCGCCGAGGCCAAGCCCGCCGACGCCGCGACGCCGGCCGCCAAGGGCAAGCCCGGCGCCAAGGGCAAGGAGAAGGACACGGGCCCGAAGATCGTCCCGCACGTCGAGCCGCCCGCCAAGGGCGCCGGCCCGCGGATCATCTCCGTCCCCGAGCCCCCGAAGCGCCCCAAGCGCGACGAGACGCAGTCGGTCCCGTCCAGCGCGGGCGGCCGCCCGAACCGCGGCGGCATGCGCTCCGAGGGCGGCCCCGGCGCAGGCAAGCGCCGCGTCGTCATCGACTCGCAGGCCGCGCGCCGCGGTCCCGGCGGTGGGCCTCCCGGCCCCGCGCCGAACCGTCCCCCGCGCCGCCGTCGCCGTCGCCGTCGCACGCCGATGGAGGACACGCCGCAGGTCCTGGCGGCCGATCAGCTGACGCGCACCGACACGATCCGGATCAACTCCGGCTCGACGGTCAAGGACGTCGCCGAGTACCTCGGCGTCCCGGTGCCGGACGTCATCAAGCAGCTGATGTCGATGGGCGTCCTGGCGACGCTGACCAAGACGCTGGGCGACGACGAGATCGAGCTGATCGCCGACGCGCTCGACAAGAAGATCGAGATCGTCTCGCTGTCCGACGAGGCCGACACCGAGCTGGAGTTCGACGACGCCGACGAGGATCTCGTCGAGCGCCCGCCGGTCGTCACGATCATGGGCCACGTCGACCACGGCAAGACGTCGCTGCTGGACGCGATGCGCGAGACCGACGTCGCCGCGGGCGAGGCCGGTGGCATCACGCAGCACATCGGCGCCTACCAGGTCCACCACAACGGCAAGACCATCACCTTCCTGGACACCCCGGGCCACCAGGCGTTCACCGCCATGCGTGCCCGCGGCGCCCGGGTCACGGACATCGCGATCATCGTGGTCGCCGCCGACGACGGCGCGCGCCCGCAGACCGACGAGGCGATCGACCACGCGCACGCCGCGGACGTCCCGATCATCGTCGCGGTCAACAAGATCGACAAGGAGGGCGCGGATCCGACCCGCGTCCGCACCGAGCTGACCCAGCGCGGCCTGCAGCCGTCCGAGTGGGGCGGCGAGACCGAGTACGTGGACGTGTCCGCCAAGGCGCGGACCAACCTGGAGGACCTGCTCGACACGATCCTCGTGGTCGCCGAGCTGGAGGAGCTGGAGGCCAACCCGAACGCCGAGGCGTCGGGCGTCGTCATCGAGTCCAAGCTCGACCCGGGCCGCGGCCCGGTCGTCACGGTCCTGATCCAGCGCGGCACGCTGAAGGTCGGCGAGTCGCTCGTGGCCGGCGCCGAGCCGGGCCGCGTCCGCGCGATGATCGACTACCGCGGCGAGCGCGTCACCGAGGCCGTGCCGGGCGATCCGGTCGAGATCCTCGGCTTCGACGGCGTCCCGGACGCGGGCGAGGTCGTCCGCGTGGTCGCCAACGACCGCGAGGCCCGCCGCCTGGCCCAGGAGCGCGAGACGCGCGAGAAGGCCGAGGCGCTGGCGCGCCGCTCGGGCCGCAAGGTCTCCTTCGAGGACGTGTTCAAGCGCGCCCGCGAGGAGGAGCTGGCCGAGCTGCCGCTGGTCATCAAGGGCGACGTCGCCGGCTCCGTCGAGGCGCTGGAGGACGAGATCGCCCGCCTGCCGCAGGACGAGGTCCGCGTCGACGTGCTGCACAGCGGCGTCGGCGGGATCAACGAGTCCGACGTCATGCTCGCCGCCGCGTCGGAGGCCGTCATCATCGGCTTCAACGTGCGCCCGGTGGGCGACGCCGCCGCGCTGGCCGACCGCCAGGGCGTGGAGATCCGCAACTACTCGGTGATCTACGCGGCGCTCGACGACCTGCGCGCGGCGATGCAGGGCCTGCTCGCCCCCGAGGAGGTCGAGGAGACGATCGGCACGGTCGAGGTCCGCCAGACGTTCCGCGCGTCGAAGATCGGCATCATCGCCGGCTCCTACGTCACCGACGGCGTCGTGCGCCGCGGGGCGAAGGTCCGCGTGGTCCGCGACGGCACGGTCATCGGCGACACCCGGATCGACACCCTGCGCCGCTTCAACGACGACGCCCGCGAGGTCGCCGCCGGGTACGAGTGCGGCATCGTCCTGGACAAGTTCCAGAACATCCAGGAGGGCGACGTGCTGGAGGTCTACGAGACGCGGCAGGTGGAGCGTCAGCTCCAGCCGTCGTAGCCTCGCCGATTTCCGTAAGGGTCTAGGATGAGTCCTGGAGGAGCGCGCATGCGTCGCGTGGACGAGGCCGTCCGCGAAGTGCTCGGCGATGCGGTCACCCAAGATCTCAAGGACCCACGGGTCGGATTCGTGACAGTCACCGAGGTGCGGACGAGCCCTGACCTGCGCCATGCGCGGGTGTTCGTCAGCGTCTTCGGCACGCCGGAGGAGAAGACGGCGACGCTGGAGGGGCTCGCGTCCGCGCACGGCATCCTCCAGGCGCGCGTCGCCCGGGAGCTGCGGCTGAAGCGGACCCCGGCGCTGGAGTTCACGCTCGACGACACCGCCGAGCGCGCCGCCAAGCTGGAGGCGCTGATCGAGGACGTCACGGAGGACGAAGGCTGATGGCGGGCGATGCGGCGATGGCGGCGCGCGACCAGGTGCTGGCGGAGATCCGCTCCGGCACCGGGTTCTGCCTGGTGACCCACGAGCATCCCGACGGCGACGCCCTCGGCTCGCTCGTGGCCATGCACCGGATCCTGACCGCGCTGGGCAAGGACTCCGTGATGCTCATGGCGGCGGACGAGTTCCCGCTGCCCTACGAGTACCGCTTCTTCGACCTGGCGGGGCTTTCGACGGTGCCGCCGACCGATCTCCCGTCGCGCACGATCATCTACCTCGACTGCGGGAACATCGACCGCAATCCGCTGGGGATCGTCAAGGGCGACGACGTCCACATCCTCAACGTGGACCACCACCACGACAACACGCGCTTCGGCACCGTGAACCTCGTGGACCCCGAGGCCGCCTGCACGACCGAGATCGTGTGGGACCTCATGCGGCGCCTGGGCGTCGAGGCCGACCAGGAGATCGCCGAGGCGCTGTACGTCGGGCTGGTCACCGACACCGGCCGGTTCATGTACGAGAACACCGGGCCGCGGGCGCACGTGATGGCCGCGGAGCTGATCGAGGCGGGCGTCGACACGCACGCGATCTACCGCCGGCTGTACGAGGACATGCCCTACGCGAAGTTGGAGCTGTTGGGGCGTGCGCTGGCACGGGTGGAGCGCCACGACGGCGGCTCGCTGACCGTCGCGCGGGTGACCCGCGAGGACTACGAGGCCGTCGGCGCCGAGGACTCCTACACCGAGGGCATCATCGACCACCTGCGGTCGGTGGAGCAGACGAAGGTGGCGGCGCTGTCGCGCGAGGTCGAGACGATCGGGGCCAACGGCGGCTCCGGCGTGCGCAAGAAGGTCTCGCTGCGGTCGACCGACGGCGAGGTCGACGTGAGCGCGATCGCGCGGGCCGGCGGGGGCGGAGGCCACCGCCAGGCGGCGGGCTTCACCACCGAGCTGGGCGACGACGAGCTGGTCGCGTTCCTGCGCGAGCAGATCGCGGCGCAGCTGGCGCTGTCGTCGACGTAGCCGCCGAGGGACGGACGCCGTGGATGGCGTGATCCTCGTCGACAAGCCCGCCGGGCCGTCGTCGCATGACGTCGTCGCGCGGGTGCGGCGCGCCCTGGGGCGCGGCGTGAAGGTCGGGCACGGCGGCACGCTCGACCCGTTCGCCACCGGGTTGTTGTTGGTGTTGGTGGGGCGGGCGACGCGGATCCAGCGGTTCCTGATGGAGTTGCCCAAGGAGTACGTCACCGAGGCGAAGCTGGGGTGGACGTCGACCACCGGCGACCCGGAGGGCGAGCTGGCGCGCACGGGCCGTGTGCCGCCCGCCGACGCGGTGCTGCCGACCGGCCTCGTCCGCCAGCGCCCGCCGGCCTACAGCGCGATCAAGATCGACGGCCGCCGCGCCTATGCGCGGGCACGGGCGGGGGAGGACGTCGTGGTCCCCGAGCGCGAGGTCCGCGTCGACGCCTTCGAGCAGCTCTGGCGCGACGGCGACGACCGCGCCGCCTTCCGCATCGCCTGCTCCTCCGGCACCTACATCAGGTCCTTGATCATGGACCTGGGCGACGCCTACTGCCTCTCGCTGCGCCGCACGAGCATCGGGCCGTTCAGCGTGGCCGACGCGAGCGCGCCGCCCGACCGAGAGGACCCCGAGCCCTACGCACCGCAGCTCATCGCCCTCGGCGACGCCCTGCGCTCCGTGCTGCCGACGCTGACGCTGGACGCCGACGCCGCCACCCGCGCCGGCCACGGCCGGCTCGTCCCGGTCGACGCGCCCGACGGCGAGCATCTGGTGCTCGACCCCGCCGGCGACCCCGTCTGCGTCGCGCTCGTCACCTTCGGGCGCGCCAAGCCCCGCGTAGGCTTCCGGGCATGATTCCCTGGATCCTCGTCCCGGCCGTGCTGGCCGCCGCCGCGGCGCCGTCGTCCTCGTCGAAGGCCGTGGTGACGTGCCTCGACGCGCACGGCACGCCCGCGCGCGTCGTCAAGCCGAAGGCGTGCACGTTCGTGCTGAAGGGCGTCGAGGACGTCGGCGCCACCCGCGTGACGCTCACCCGGATCCGTTGGAAGGGCTGGGGCGCGACGATCGCCACGGGCACCGGGACGTTCGTCGGGAACATGGGCGCACGGTCGGGCGGCAGCGTCCGTCTCAGCCGCCTGAAGCCCTGCCCCGGCCGCGGCACCAAGGCCTACACGCGCATCTCGGTCCGGCCCGCCGGCCAGAAGAAGGCGACCGTCCTCGACCTCGCCGGATGCGGTTGAGCGCGGTCCGAGGGTCGATCGTCATAGGCTTCCCCGCGTGAAGCTCACGTATCTCCCCGACGTGGAGCCGCGACCGCGCCGGGTTGCGATCGGGACGTTCGACGGCGTGCATCTCGGGCATCGCGAGGTGATCGCGGGTGCCGAGACGGTCGTGACGTTCGATCCGCATCCGCAGTCGGTGGTCGCGCCGGGGAGCCAGCCGAAGCTGTTGACGACGCTGGAGCGCAAGGCGGAGTTGATCGAGACGCTCGGGGTGCAGGAGCTGGTCGTCATCCCGTTCGACGGGGACTTCGCGGCGCGCAGCGCCCAGGACTTCGTCGAGCACGTGCTCGTCCAGCGCGTCCAGGCGACGCACGTGTCGGTCGGCGAGAACTTCCGCTTCGGCCACAAGGCGCAGGGCGACGTCGAGCTGCTGCGGGCCGATCCGCGCTTCGAGACGCGCGTCGTCCCGCTGCTGGAGGTCGACGGCGAGGTCGTCTCCTCCAGCCACATCCGCGGGCTCGTGAGCGGCGGTGCCGTCCAGTACGCCGACCAGCTGCTCGGCGCGCCGTTCGCGGTCGAGGGCGAGGTCGAGCACGGCGACAAGCGCGGCCGCACGCTCGGCTTCCCGACCGCCAACCTCGTCCCGCGCCCGGGCTACGTCGTGCCGGGCCACGGCGTCTACGCGTGCCGTGTCGCGCTGCCGGACGGGACGCTCGTCCCGGCGGCCACGAACGTCGGCGTCCGGCCGCAGTTCGTCACCGGCCGCGGCGAGCTGATCGAGGCGTTCCTCATCGACTGGACGGGCGATCTGTACGGCGCGCGGATCCGCGTCGAGTTCCTCCGTCGTTTGCGGGGAGAACGCCGGTTCGAGTCCGTCGACGCGCTCGTGGAGCAGATGCATCGGGACGTCGACGAGGCACGGCAGATCGTCTCGGGCTGACGGCTGCTAACCTGCTCCGCCGCACATGAGCACGCTGACCGCTGACCGCAAGCAGGAGATCATCGCGAAGTTCGGGGAGAGCACCCAGGACACGGGTTCGACCCGGGTTCAGGTCGCCCTGCTGACCGCGCGGATCAACGATCTGACCGAGCACCTCCGCGAGCACAAGAAGGATCACCACTCGCGTCGTGGCCTCCTGATGCTCGTCGGCCAGCGTCGTCGTCTTCTCAACTACCTGCAGAAGAACGACCTCGAGCAGTACCGCTCGCTCATCGCCGAACTCGGCCTGCGCCGCTAAGCGCGGCGCTCCCGCCCGGCCATGTCGATCATCGCGCCGGGCACCCCGGTCCCGGACTTCGTCCTCAAGCGCGAGGACGGCAGCGACTTCACGCAGGACGACCTGCGGGGGAAGACCACCGTCCTGGTCTTCTACCCGTTCGCGTTCTCGCCGGTCTGCACAGACCAGCTCTCGATCTACCACGAGGCGCTGGGCGAGCTGGCCGAGGAGGGCGCGGTGATGTACGCGGTCTCCACCGACGCGACGCCGTCGCAGATCGCCTTCCGCGAGAAGCTCGGCGTCGCGATCGAGCAGCTCTCGGACTTCGAGCCCAAGGGCGAGACGTCCAAGAAGCTCGGCGCCTACTTCGCGCCCGCCGGGATGACCAACCGCGCGCTGGTCATCGTCGGACCCGACGGCGTGGTCACGTGGTCGCACCTGGCCGACTCACCCGGGGACCTGCCCGGCGTGAACCTGATCTTCGACGGCCTGGCCGCCGCCTCCGCGTAGCGCGCCGACGACCGCCTCGCGGCGGAAGTCGAAGATCTTCGCGACGTCGCGGTGCACGAACGCCCGCGCGGCGATCTCGCCCGCGAAGCCCCAGCCGATCGCGTACCGCACCGTGTCGGTCATCAGCGTCTCGCCGGGGCCGTGCTCCGCGAACGCGTGCGTGTGATGCCACAGCGCGTAGGGCCCGCGCACCTGCACGTCCACGAACCGCGCCGGCGGCTCCCACGCCTGGATCGACGTCAGCCAGCTCAGCGCGATCCCGTGCAGCCGCAGCCGGTACTGGATCAGCGTCCCGACCCGCATCTCGACCTCGTCGGGCGTCACCACCTCGAACCCCAGCCACGGCGGCGTGATCGCCTCCAGGTTGCGCGGCCGCGCGAAGAACGGGAACACCTCCTCCGGCGTCCCGGGGAGGACCTGCGACCGGCGCAGCGTGAAGACCTTCATCGCCCACAGGTACGGTCCACGGCGGATGCCCGATCTCACCAGCGCGCCGATCCCGCCGGTCACGGACAGCGACCACGTCCGCGGCGACGTGCGCGACCCGGAGCTGCTGGTGATGTACGCCGACTTCACCTGCCCGCGCTGCGCGGCCAAGGCGCTGGCGATGCGCGACCACGACGAGCCCGTCGTCTTCCGCCACTTCGCGCTGAGGACGCGCCACCCGCGCGGCGTCGCGCTCGCCCACGCCGCCGAGGCGGCGGCGCTGCAGGGCGCGTTCTGGCCCTTCCACGACAGCCTCTTCGCCGACCAGGGCCACGTCGACGACCCGCATCTGTGGGCCCGCTGCGAGCGGCTCGGCCTCGACGTCGGACGCTTCGAGGCCGATCGGCATTGCGCCGCGGTCGCCGAACGGGTATCCAGTCAGCTTCGTGAAGGCCTTCGTGCAGGGGTGACAGGAACCCCTGCATTGCTGCGCCCCACGGTAGACTGACCGAAGTTTCGGATCGACAAGAATCACGAGAAGCCGGCCCGCCGAGTCCGACGCGTGGGCCACAGGAAGGAAGACATATGTCAGATGACGCCGTGACCACGGTCTCCGTGGAGATCTCCGGGACGGAGATCACGTTCGAGACCGGGAAGATGGCCAAGCAGGCCTCCGGCGCCGTCGTCGTCCGCCAGGGCGACACGATGGTGTTGAACACCGCGACGGTCGGCTCGCTGCGCGACGTCGACTTCTTGCCGCTCACCGTCGACGTCGAGGAGCGCATGTACGCCGCGGGCAAGATCCCCGGCTCGTTCTTCAAGCGCGAGGGTCGTTCCGGCGAGAAGGCGACGCTCACCGCGCGCATGATCGACCGCCCGATCCGCCCGCTGTTCCCCAAGGGCTGGCACTTCGAGACGCAGCTCGTGACGATCACGCTCAGCGTCGACCACGAGCACCCCTACGACATCCTCGCGATGAACGGCGCGTCCGCCGCGCTGATGATCTCCGAGGTCCCGCTGCCCACGCCGGTCGGCGCGGTCCGCATCGGCAAGATCGAGGGCAACTTCGTCGTCAACCCGGCGGAGGAGGACCTCCTCGAGAACACCGACCTCGACCTCGTCGTGGCCGGCACCGAGGAGGCCATCCTGATGGTCGAGGCGGGCGCCAACGAGGTCTCCGAGGCGGAGATGCTCGACGCGCTCGACATCGCCCACGACGCGATCAAGAAGCTGTGCGCCGCGCAGCGCGAGCTGGCCGAGAAGGTCGGCAAGCCGAAGCTGCAGATCGAGGCGCCGCAGGTCGACCCGGGCCTCCTGGGCGAGATCCAGGCCTCCCACGGCGCCGACCTCGACGCCGCGACCCAGGTCTTCGACAAGCTCGAGCGCCAGGACGCGACCAAGGCCGTCGAGGAGTCCGTGCTGGAGAAGTACTCCGGCGACCCCGGCGCCGACACCTACGCCGAGTACCGCGGCAAGGCCGCCGCGGCCTTCGCCAAGCTCGAGAAGCAGATCATCCGCGAGCGCATCGCCCGCGACAAGAAGCGCCCCGACGGCCGCTCCGAGACCGAGATCCGCCCGATCACGATCGAGGTCGGCGTCCTGCCGCGCACGCACGGCTCCGCGCTGTTCACCCGCGGCCAGACCCAGGCCCTGAGCGTCGCCGCCCTCGGCACGCTCAAGGAGGAGATGCGCCTGGACACGCTGGGCCTGGAGACCAAGAAGTTCTACTGGCACCACTACAACTTCCCGCCGTTCTCGGTGGGCGAGGCGGGCTTCATGCGCGGCCCCAAGCGCCGTGACATCGGCCACGGCGCCCTCGCCGAGCGCGCGCTGGTGCCGGTCGTCCCGCACGTCGACGACTTCCCCTACACGATCCGCGTGGTCTCCGACATCCTGGAGTCCAACGGCTCCTCGTCGATGGCCTCGGTCTGCGGCAGCTCGCTGTCGCTGATGGACGCGGGCGTGCCGATCAAGGCGCCGGTCGCGGGCATCGCGATGGGCCTGATCAAGGAGGGCGACGACTACACCGTCCTCACCGACATCGCCGGCGTCGAGGACCACCTCGGCGACATGGACTTCAAGGTCGCCGGCACGTCCGAGGGCATCACCGCCCTGCAGATGGACATCAAGATCACGGGCGTCACCTTCGACATCCTGCGCGACGCGCTCGCCCAGGCCAAGGAGGCCCGCCTGTCGATCCTGGGCAAGATGAAGGACGCGATCGACGGCCCGCGCGAGCAGCTGTCGGCCTACGCGCCGCGCATCATCACGGTCCAGATCGACCCGTCGAAGATCGGCCTGCTGATCGGCAAGGGCGGCGAGACGATCCGCGGCCTCTCCGAGGAGTTCGAGTCCCAGATCGACGTCAACGACGACGGCCAGGTGCTCGTGTACTCCGCCAACGGCGAGCTGGGCGAGAAGCTGGCCGAGCGCATCCGGACGATGACCAAGGAGGTCGAGGTCGGCGACTCGTTCTCCGGCAAGGTGGTCAAGACCACCACGTTCGGCGCCTTCGTCGAGCTGGCCAAGGGCACCGACGGCCTGCTGCACATCTCCAACGTGTCGCCGGGCAACCGCGTCGGCACGGTCGAGGAGGTCCTCAACAAGGGCGACGAGATCGACGTGCGCGTGGTCGAGGTCGACCGCGAGCGCGGCCGCATCGGCCTGCGCCTGGCGGCCGACCCGGAGATCGAGGGCAAGTCCGTCGAGGAGCTGGCCGAGGTCGGCGCCGGCGGTGGCGGCGGCAACGGCGGCGGTCCGCGCCGTGAGCGCGGCGGCGACCGCGGGCCGCGCCGCGACCGTGACGGCGGCGGCGACCGCGGCGACCGCCCGCGCGGCTCCGGCCGCCCGCGGCACCGCAGCGACCGCGATCCCGATCGCGACTGAGCGAGCGAGCCGACCGCTTGCACGAAGAGCACCGCCTGACCGAGCTGGGCTCGGGCGTCCGGGTCGTCACCGAGTCCATGGACTCGGTGCGATCCGCGGCGCTGGGCTTCTGGATCGGGACGGGCTCGGGCTTCGAGGACGCCGACCGCGCGGGCCTGTCCCATCTGCTGGAGCACATGCTGTTCCGGGGGACGGCCCGCTACGGGTCGCTGGAGATCGACCAGATCTTCGACGGCATGGGCGCCGAGATCAACGCGGGGACGGGCAAGGAGACCACCTCGGTCTACTCGCGCGTCCTCGACGTGCACCTGGAGCGCGCGTTCGACGTCATGGCCGACATGGTCTGGCGTCCGCGGATCGCCGACGAGGACCTCGCCCAGGAGCGCGAGATCGTCCTCGAGGAGATCGCGATGTACGAGGACGATCCGCAGGACCGCGTCTTCGACGTGCTCGGCGAGGCCGTCTTCGGCGACCACCCGCTGGGTCGGGCGATCATCGGCACCCGCGAGGTCGTCGCGGGCACGCCCGCCAGCGAGATGAAGGCCTTCCACGCGGCGCGCTACACGGCGCAGAACGTGGTGGTCGCGGCGGCCGGCTCGGTCGACCACGACCGGCTGGTCGAGCTGGTCCAGGCGACGATCGGCGACCCGGCCCCGAGCGGCCCGCCGCCGACGCCGCTGGCGATCCCCGACGCGGCCGTCGCGCGCCGGCGCTTCCTCGCCAAGGAGACCGAGCAGTACCACGTGGCCTTGGGCGCGCCCGGCATCGCGCGCGACGACGAGCGGCGCTTCGCGCTGCGGATCCTGGACACGGTCCTCGGCGGCACGTCGTCGTCGCGGCTGTTCCAGGAGGTGCGCGAGCAGCGCGGGCTGGCGTACTCGGTCTACTCGTTCACGGGGTCCTACGCGGGCACCGGTCAGATCGGCCTGTACCTCGGCACGCGTCCCGACAACGTCGGGACGGCCCTGGAGGTCGTCGGGACCGAGTTGGACAAGCTGCTGGCCGACGGCATCACCGCCGAGGAGCTGGACCGCGCGCGCGACCACGTCAAGGGCCGCGTCGTGCTGTCGCTGGAGTCCACGACGTCGCGGATGAACCGCCTCGGCTCGTCGGTGCTGGCCGACATGCCGGTGCTGACCGTCGACGAGGTCGTCGAGCGCATCGACGCGGTGACGCTGGAGGACGTGAGCGCGCTGGCGCGCGAGCTGTACGCGCCGCAACGGCTGAGCGCGGCCGGGATCGGCGGCGATGAGTCCGTCTTCCGCGGCGCGCTGGAGCCGGTGGCCCCGGGCCTGGCGGAGGCGGCATGAGCGCCGCCTCGCCGATCCGCGTCGGCGTCGCCGGCGCGGCGGGCAGGGTCGGCCGCGCGATCTGCGACGGGGTGGAGGCGGCCGACGACCTGGTGCTGGCCGGCCGCGCCGACCCCGCGCTCGACACGCCGTTGTCCTCCATCTTGGATGGCTGCGACGTGGTGGTGGACTTCACGCGGCCGGACGTCGCGCTGGGCAACGCCATCGCCTGCGTCGAGGCGGGCGTGCACGTCGTCGTCGGGACGACGGGCTTCGACGTCGAGCCGCTGCGCGAGCGCCGCGGCCCCGGCAACGCCTTCGTGGCCCCGAACTTCGCGATCGGCGCCGTGTTGATGATGCGCTTCGCGGTCGAGGCCTCCAAGCACATGGCCAAGGCCGAGATCATCGAGCTGCACCACGACGCCAAGCTCGACGCGCCGTCGGGCACCGCCAAGCGCACCGCCGAGCTGATGGAGGGCGACGTGCCCGTCCACAGCGTCCGGCTGCCGGGGCTGGTGGCCCACCATGAGGTCATCCTCGGGGACGTCGGCCAGACGCTGACGATCCGCCACGACTCGACCGATCGCACGTCGTTCGTGCCGGGCGTCCTGCTGGCCTGCCGCCGCGTGGGCGATCAGGGCGCGCCGCTGGTCGTCGGCCTGGAAGCGTTCCTCTTCGGCCCCGAGGCGTGATCCGGCAGGCCACCGACGCCGACGCGCCGGCGCTCGCCGAGCTGGAGGCCCGCGCCTGGCGCTGGGCCTACGTCGACGTCGTCGCCGAGGAGCGCATGATCGGCGTCGAGGAGCGCGTCGCGCGCTGGACCGGTCAGGACGGCGTGTTCGTCGCCGAGGCCGGCGGCCGGGTCGTCGGCGTCGTGCAGGCGTCCGACGGCGAGCTGAAGGGGCTCTACGTCGAGCCCGCCGCCCAGGGCGCGGGCCTGGGAACCACGTTGTATGACTTCGCGTGTGAGCGCCTGCGCGCGGCGGGGTATGCGGAGGCCGTGCTGTGGGTCTTCGAAGGCAATGGCCATGCTCGGGGCTTCTTCGAGCGTCGCGGCTGGGCGCCGGACGGTGAGCGCGGCGAGGCCGCGGGCGCGCCCGAGCTGCGGTATCGGCAGAATCTCGGCGCATGACGATCCGCCCCGTGGCCGCCCGGGACGTCCATGCCATCGCCGAGCTGCAGGTCCGCGCCTGGCGGGCCGAGCACGACGGGTTCGTCGACGAGGAGCACATGCCGACGGTCGCCGACCACATCGTCCTCTGGAACGGGGTGCGGCCGGGGGAGGCGTGGCTGGCCCAGGACGACGACGGCACGATCGTCGGGATCGTCGGCGTCGCCAACGGCGAGGTCGGGGTCCTGCACGTCGAGCCCGCGCTGGCCGACGGCCACGGGATCGGCGACGCCCTGCTCGAGCACGCCGAGCAGGTGCTGCGCGACGCGGGCCACACGACCGCGCTGCTGTGGACGTTCGCCGAGAACCAGCACAACCGCGCGCTGTACGAGCGCCACGGCTGGGAGCGCGACGGGGTGGAGGAGGAGACGCTGCCCGGCGTCACCGAGATCCGCTATCGCCGCGTGTTGTAGCGGTCGGGCCTTGCTGGTCGCGGTCACCGATCACGCCGCCGAGCGCTTCCGCCAGCGCGTCGCGGGGAGCATGGACGCCAAGACCGAGATCGCGTCGCGCGTGGCGCGCGCGGTCGCCGCGGGCCGCCTGAGCGACGAGCCGCCGCCGGGCGCGACCGCCGCCCGCGGGTCGGTGTACGTGAAGGACTTGGTCGATCGCTCGGTCGTCTTCGTCTGCCGCCGCGAGGGCGCCGAGCTGGTCGTCGTGACGCTCTGGGAGCAGGAGGGCGGCGTCGCCCCGCCGCGCGTCCCGAAGCGGTACACGGACGTCCTGAAACGCGACGATGAGCGTCGCGACGACGACCTCTAGGCATCCGGTCAGGGTTTGGGATTGCCGGTTGCGTGAGCGGGGAGTACGTTCGTGAAGGCCCTTCCACTCCCACCCCCAGCACCCGAAGAGGAGCAGTAGATGTATCGCTTGAAGCTCCTCGTCGTGGCCAACCAGACGGTCGACTCCGACGAGCTGTATGAGACCCTCCGCGAGCGGACTGAGGGGGCCCAGCTCGCGGTGACGCTCCTGGTCCCCCAGGACCAGCAGGGCGGGCTCGCGGCCCGCGTCAAGTCGTCCCTGGACCGCCTCCACGCCGCGGGCATCGAGGCCGAGGCCATGCTCGGCGACGTCGATCCCGCCTGTGCCGTCATCGAGGCCTGGGATCCGCGCCGTTGGGACGAGATCCTCGTCTCGACGCTGCCCACCGGCACTTCCCGCTGGCTGCAGATCGACCTTCCGCACCGCATCGCCCGCGCCGTCGACGCGCCGGTGCACCACGTGGAGTCCGCGGACGCCGAGAAGCGCGAGCACGCCCGCGTCGTCGTCTAGACGCCGCGCCCTCAGGGCGTCGGGCGGGCTAGGACACCAACTCGACCAGGCGCGTGTTGCGCCGGGACGCGTCGACGCGGCCCAGCGCCGTCGGCAGCGCCCCGCGCTCGGCGACGACCACGCACACCTGCTGGGAGCGGGTGACCGCGGTGTAGACGAGGTTGCGGGTCAGCATCGGCGCGTGGCCGCGGGCCAGCGCGATGACGATGGCGGGCGCCTGGGAGCCCTGCATCTTGTGGACGCTGCACGCGTAGGCCAGGCGCAGCGTGCCGGCCTCGTTGTTGTCCAACGTGATCCGACGCCCGTCGTCGCCGACGATCGTCAGCGTGCCGCGGCCCGGGTCGTTGGCCGCGATGACGCCGATCTCCCCGTTGTAGAACTGGCGCTCGTGGTTGTTGCGCGTCTGCATGATGCGGTCGCCCAACCGGAACTGCGTGCCCTTGACCGCGCGGCCGGACGGGTTCAGCTCGGCGCGCAGCGTCTCGTTGAACGCGTCGATGCCCGCCGGGCCCTTGTGCATGGGGACCAGCACCTGGAGGTCGCTGACGGGATCGAGGTCGTAGTGCGACGGCAGCCGCTTGATCGCCAAGGACACCACCTCGGCGAAGACGCGCTGAGGATCGTCGCGCTCGATCAGGAAGAAGTCGCGGATGTCGTCCGCGCCGGCCTTCGTCGGCGGCGCCTCGCCGCGGTCGATCGCGTGGGCCGCGCGGATGATCAGCGAGCGCGCGGCCTGCCGGAAGACCTCCACGAGCTTGGTCGACGGGACGATCCCCGAGGCGATCAGGTCCTCCAGCACGCGCCCCGGCCCGACCGGCGCGAGCTGGTCGACGTCGCCGACCAGCAGCACGTGCGTCCGCGGGCCGACGGCCTCCAGCAGCGCGGCGGCCAGCCGCGCGTCCAACATGGAGGCCTCGTCGACGACCAGCAGGTCGACGCCGGTGAGCGGGTCGTCGGCGTCGCGCGCGAAGCCCTCGCCGGGCACGTACTCCAGCAGCCGGTGGATCGTCGTTGCCTCGGCGCCCGTCGCCTCGCTCAGGCGCCGCGCGGCCTTGCCGGTCGGCGCGCACAGCTTCACGGTCCGCCGCGCGGAGACCAGCAGGTCGACCAGCGCGCGCATCGTCGCGGTCTTGCCGGTGCCGGGCAGACCGGTGAGGATCGACAACCGGTGCTCGGCGGCGGCGTGGACCGCGCGCCACTGCGTCGCGGTGGGGGACGCCTCGCCGTCCTGCGGCGGCTCGGCGGGCACGTCCACGTCCAGCGACGGCGGCGAGGACGCCAGCTCGCGGACGCGATCGGCCAGCCGGTGCTCGGTGCGGTCCATCCGCGCGTCCAGCACGCGGTCGCCGTCGAGCACGAGGTCCTCGGCGTCCTCGAGCCGGCGCACGACGACGTCGGACGGCAGCTCCAGCAGCCGCGCGGCGCGCGGCAGCACCTCGGAGCGCGGCAGGAAGCAGTGCCCGTCCTGCTCGGCCGCGCGCAGCACGTGCGTCAGCGCGGCGTCGACGCGCTCGGGCGCGTCGGCGGGCGTGCCGAGCGCCCGGGCGACCGCGTCGGCGGTCGCGAACGCGATCCCGTCGACCTTGGCCAGCGCGTAGGGGTCCTCCTTCAGCAGCGTCAGCGCGCCGCCGCCCAGGGCCTTGTGGACGCGCGCGGCCACCGCGGCGGGCACGTCGTGCTCGGCCAGCAGCATCCGCAGCGCGCGGCCGCCGGCCTGCTGCTGCCAGGACGTGACCGCCGCCTGCAGCTTGGCCTTCCCGATCCCCGGCACCTCGCGCAGCCGCGTGCCCGGGTCGCGGTCGACGATCTCCAGGACCTCCGACCCGTGGCGCTCCAGCAGCCACTCGGCGCCCTTGGGGCCGACGTGCTTGATCGACTCCAGCAGCGTGAGCACCGCGTCGGTGGACGCGGGCGCCCCGACCTTGACCTGCTCGACGCGCAGCTGGCGGCCGAACTTCGGATGCTCCTGCCAGGCGCCGCTGACCTCGACCGTGTCGCCCTCGTGCAGGTGCGCGATCGGACCGGTGAGGACCAGCTCGTCCTCCTCGCCCTCCGGCTGCGCGACGAGCACGGCGAAGCCCCCGTCGTCGGCGCGCCACCGCACCGCGACGATCTCGGCGGCGAGCGGCAGGTCCGGATCCGGCACGCGTCGAGGGTACGCTGTGGACCCGATCGACCGACAGGAGACGCGACGACGATGGGCTTCATGGACAAGGCGAAGAAGTTCGCCGAGCAGGCGCAGAAGGAAGCGAAGGACGGCACGCTGAAGGAGCGCGCCAAGCAGTTCGCCGACCAGGCGCAGGCCAAGCTCGACGAGGTTCAGACCCAGTTCAACGAAGGCCAGAAGCAGGGGACCGAGGCTCCGGCCGACCAGGCCCCGGCCGCCGCGCCCGCGCCCACCGACGCCGCCCCGGCTCCGGCTCCGGCGCCGGCCGCCGCCGCGCCGACGCCCGCGCCCGCCCCCGGCGGCGCGGCCGACGTCGACCGCTCGCACGAGGCGGCGCCCACGCTCACCAGTGGCGACCCGCTCGCCGGCTGATCCTGGGAGAATGTCCGACGTGGCCGGGCTGGGAGCCGTACTCACCGCGATCGTCACGCCGTTCGACGACGATCTCAACGTCGACGAGAGCGCGTTTGTCGACCTTCTTCATCATCTCGTCGCGCACGGCTCGGACGGCATCGTCGTCTGCGGCTCGACCGGCGAGGCCTCGACGCTGACCGACGAGGAGCACCTGCGCGTCGTCGAGCTGGCGGTCCAGAACCGCCCCGAGGGCGTCACGATCATCGCGGGCACGGGCTCCAACGACACCCGCCACGCGGTCCACCTGACCGAGCGCGCGACCGCGCTCGGCGTCGACGCGACCCTGAGCGTCACCCCCTACTACAACAAGCCCAACCGGCGCGGGCTGATCGCGCACTACTCGGAGGTCTCCAAGGCCACCGACAAGCCGATCGTCCTCTACAACATCCCGTCGCGCGTGGTCGTCGACGTGCCCAACGAGCTGCTGGCCGAGCTGGCCCAGCTCGACCACGTCGAGTACGTCAAGCAGGCCAACAACGACAACCTGGCCCTCATCGACGGCCTGGGCGTCTACGCCGGCAACGACGAGGCATTCCTGCGCACGCTCGAGCTGGGCGGCTGCGGCGGCATCCTCGTCGCCAGCCACCTCGTCGGGAACGAGATGCGCCGCATGGTCGACGAGCCCGAGAACCGGGCCGCGATCGACGCGTCGCTGCGCGACCTCTACGCCGTGATGGGCGTCACCACCAACCCGATCCCGGTCAAGGCCGCGCTGGAGCTGGCGGGCCGCCCGGTCGGCGGCCTGCGCCTGCCGCTCGTCGCCGCCGACGAGGACGAACGCGCGCAGATCCGCGCGGTCCTCGAGCGCCACGGGCTGCTCGCCTCCGCCGGGGCTTCGTAAGGAGAACATGGCCAACAGCAAGCTGCGAGTCCTGCCGCTCGGCGGACTCGGCGAGATCGGCAAGAACATGACCGTCGTCGAGTACGACGGCGCGATCGTCATCGTCGACACCGGTCTTCGCTTTCCCACCGCCGAGCAGGTCGGCATCGACCTCGTCCTGCCCGACTTCACGTACCTGCGCGACCGCGCGGACGACATCGAGGGCATCGTCATCACCCACGGCCACGAGGACCACCTCGGCGCGCTGCCGTGGATCCTGCGCGAGCTGGGGACCGACATCCCCGTGTTCGGCGGCCCGTTGACGATGGCGATGGCGCGGTCCAAGCTCGACGAGCACCGGCTCAAGGACACCGACCTCACCGACGTCAAGGCGGGGGAGACGCTGGAGCTGGGTCCGTTCGACATCGAGCTGATCCACCTCACGCACTCGATCCCGGACATGATGGCCGTGGCGATCACCACGGACGTCGGGACGATGCTGATCACCGGCGACTACAAGTTCGACCAGACGCCGGTCGACGGCAAGCCCGCCGACGTCAGCCGCCTCGCCGAGCTGGGCCGCGAGGGCCTGCTGCTCCTGTGCGGCGACTCGACGAACGCCGACCGCCCGGGCTTCTCGCCCAGCGAGTCGATCGCCGGCCCCAACCTGGAGGCGCTGTTCGCGCGCTGCGAGGGGCGGATCATCGTCACCTGCTTCGCGTCGAACATCCACCGCGTCCAGCAGGTCGTCGACGCCGCCGCCACGCACGGCCGCAAGGTCGTCCTCGTCGGCCGGTCGATGCGCAAGAACATCAACATCGGCCGCATGTTGGGGCACATCGACGTGCCCGACGGCATGATCGTCGGCCCGCGCGAGGCGTCGGACTTCCCCGACCACAAGCTCGTGATCGTCTCGACCGGCTCGCAGGGCGAGCCGCTGAGCGCGCTGCGCCGCATGGCGCACCGCGACCATCCGCAGGTCGAGTTGCACCAGGGCGACACGGTGGTCTTCGCCGCGACGCCGATCCCGGGCAACGAGCGCGCGGTCAACGAGACGATCGACCGGCTCTACCACATCGGGTGCGACGTGATCACGGCGCGGGACGCGCCGATCCACGCGTCGGGCCACGGCTACCAGGAAGAGATCAAGTTGATGCTCAACCTGACCAAGCCCAAGTACGTGATGCCGTTCCACGGCGACCACAAGCGCATCCACCTGCACGGCAAGCTGGCCGAGGCGGTCGGCATCCCGGCCGAGAACGTCTTCAAGGGCGAGAACGGCCTGCCGCTGGAGATCGACGGGTCGGGCGCGGCGTTCGGCAGCCGCGAGCGCGCGGGCATGATCTACGTCGACGGCGTCGACATCGGCGATCCGACCGACGTCGCGCTGCGCGACCGCCGCATGCTGAGCGCCGACGGCATCTTCGTCGTCGTCGCGACGATCTCCGAGCAGGACGGCTCGACGGTCGCCGACCCGGAGGTCATCTTCCGCGGCGTGCCGTACTCCGAGGACGCCGAGTCGTTGTTGGGGGACATCCGCGAGACGGTCAACAGCTCGCTGGAGCGCGCCGCCTCGGAGGAGATCCGGGAGATCGACCTGCTGCAGCAGACGCTGCACGACGACCTGGGCAAGTTCGTCTACGACCGCCTGCGGCGGCGCCCGATGGTGCTGCCGGTCGTGGTCGAGGTGTAGGACCTCAGCGCGCGGTCGCCGGCGCGGCCGGGACGACCGCGGACGGGTCCTCGGCCGGCGGTGCCTCATGGGGCGCCGCCGGCAGCGTCACGATGAACCGCGCGCCGCCGTCGGCCGGGGCGTCGAGCACGACGTCGCCGCCGTGGGACCGCGCGACCGCGCGGACGATCGAGAGGCCGAGGCCGACCGAGCCGCCGCGGTCGCCCTCGGCGCGGACGAAGCGGTCGAAGACCTCGTCGTGCAGCTCGTCGGGCACGCCCGGGCCGTCGTCCTCGACGACCAGCCGGACGCGATCGGCGACCTGCTGGACCGACGCGTGCACGTGCGTGCCGTCGGGCGTGTGCTGGAAGGCGTTCTGGATCAGGTTGAGCGCCATCCGGTGCAGCTCGTCGCGCGCGCCGTCGACGATCGCCGGGCGGACGTCCAGCGACAGGTCGTGCCCGCCGGCGACCGGGCCCAGCTCGGAGGCGACGTCGACGAGCACGTGGCCGAGGTCGGTCGGCTCGTGGGGCACCTCGCGCTTGGCGTCGGCGCGGGCCAGCAGCAGCAGGTCGGCGACCAGCCGCCGCATCCGCTGCGTCGAGCGCAGCGCCGCGCGGGCGGCCTCGCCGCGCTCGCCGTCGAGCACGTCGGCCAGCAGCTCCAGGTTGGCCAGGACGGCCGTCAGCGGCGTGCGCAGCTCGTGGCTGGCGTCGGCGACGAACTGCCGCTGGCGCGCGAGCACGGCCTCGCGCTCCTCGCGCGAGGTCTCCAAGGCCTGCAACATCTCGTCGAACGTCCGCGCCAGCTCGGCGACCTCGTCGTCGGTGTCCGGCACCGGCACCGTGCGGTTGGGGTCGCCGGTCCGGGCGATGTCGCGCGCCGTCGCGGTCAGGCGCGTGATCGGCGCCAGCGCCCGCCGGGAGAGCATCAGCGCGGCGCCGAGCGCCAGGCCCGTGCCGAACAGCACGCCGAAGAGCAGGAAGAGCCGGACCTGGTGCACCGACGCCTCGGTCGGCGCGGTCTTGCGCGCGTACTGGACGTAGACCGGCAGGCCGAACGCGCTCGGGTCCGAGCCGTTGATCGACAGCGTCGCCGAGCGCGTCACGACCCGGTAGCCGCCGACCTGGCCGCTCTTGTTCGGCGGCAGGCCGAGCCGCTCGAAGTTCGGCGCGTTGTCGGTCGTGGCCAGCTCGCCGCCGCTCTGCAGGAGCACGCGGATGACCGCCTGGTTGGGCGCCGCGTAGGTGCTGACGATCGACTCCGGGATCGTGGCCTTCCCGTCGCGGACCTCGGTCGGGAGCTGGCGGCGGCTGAGCAGGTTGTCGACCGCCTGGTTCATCTCCTGGCGGAAGTCGCTGCGGATCCGCGACGCCGTCGTCTGGCCGATCACGACCGCGAACGCGCACAGCACCACGAACGTCAGCCCCGCCGACAGCGCGGCCAGTCGCCAGCGCAGCGTCATCGAGCGCATGACGGCCATCATGCGCGCAGCACGTACCCCGCGCCGCGGATCGTGTGTAGCAGCCGCGGCTCGCCGCCGGCCTCCAACTTGCGGCGCAAGTTGGACACGAACACCTCGATCGTGTTGGTCGTCGCGAACGGGTCGTAGCCCCAGACGTCCTCCAGCAGCCGCTGCCGCGGGACGACGATGCGCTCGTTGCGCATCAGGTACTCCAACAGCTCGAACTCGCGCTGGGTCAGCTCGACCGTGCGGTCGGCGCGCTTGACCTCGTGCGTGTCGGGGTTCAGCGACAGGTCGCTGACCACCAGCGACGCGGACCCGCGCGGGGGCCGGCGGCGCAGCAGCGCGCGCAGGCGCGCCAGCAGCTCCTGGCGCTCGAACGGCTTGACGAGGTAGTCGTCGGCGCCGGCGTCGAGGCCCTCGACGCGCGACTCGAGCTCGTCGCGCGCGGTCAGCATCAGGATCGGGACGTCGTCGGCGGAGCGCAGCCGCCGGGCGACCTCCATGCCGTCGAGCTTCGGCAGCCCGAGGTCGAGCACGACGAGGTCGGGCACGAAGTCGTTCGCGGCGCCGAGCGCGGCCTCGCCGTCGGCGGCGATGCGCGTCTCGTAGCCCTCCAGGCGCAAGGAGCGCTGGAGCACCTGCGCGATGTCGTCGTCGTCCTCCACGATGAGGACGCGTGCCTGCCGCTCGTGGCCGTCGATCACACAGAAATGGTAAAGCGAGCGATCAAGGGCAGATCAAGGCGCCCGCGCGCGCACCAGCGCGCGCAAGTTCTCGCGCCGTTGGCCGATCTCCCTGTGCGTGCTGCTGTACCCGGACGGTGATAGGGGCCGAACGCGCCGCTGGCTGCCGTCGGGCGGCACGCTGCCCGCTGCCGCGTTCGAGGCCCGACACCGCACGGTCGTCCTGCTGCTGTGGATGCACGTCGCGCTCCTGCCCGCCTTCGGCGTCTCGCGCGGGTACCCGCTGCCGCACTGCCTGCTGGACACCGCGCCGATCCTGATCTGCGCGCTGGGCGCGTCCTACAAGGCGCTCAAGCCGCGCGCCCGCGCGTCGATCGGCGCGCTGGGCCTCGTCACCTGCTCGGCGATCTTCACGCACCTCTGGGGCGGGGTGACCGAGGCGCACTTCCACTTCTTCGTCGTCGTCGCGCTGCTGTCGCTGTACGAGGACTGGGTGCCGTGGCTGCTGGCGATCGCCTACGTCCTCGTCCACCACGGGCTGATGGGCGCGCTGGACCCGTCGTCGGTCTACGGCACGCACTCGGCCGCGGTCGCGCACCCGTGGCGCTGGGCGGCGATCCACGCGGCCTTCATCGGCGCGCTGGCGGGCGTCAACCTCGTCAGCTGGCGCTCCAACGAGCTCGCGCGCCGCGCCGCGACCGGCGCCCGGGCGGCGCTGGCCCACCGGGCCACGCACGACGCGCTGACCGGGCTGCCGAACCGGCGCGCGTTCGCCGAGCACGTCGAGGAGGCCCTGGCCGACCGCCGCGGCGGCGGCGCGCCGGGCCACGTCGCGGTCCTGTTCGTCGACATCGACGACTTCAAGCTCGTCAACGACTCCCTGGGCCACCGCGCCGGCGACCGGCTGCTGGAGACCGTCGCCGACCGCCTGGCCTCCCAGCTGCGCCCGAGCGACGTCGTCGCGCGCTTCGGCGGCGACGAGTTCGTCGTCCTGGTCGCCGACGTCGAGGACTCCGAGCACGCGCTGCGCGTCGCCGAGCGCCTGGCCGCGACGCTGACCCCGCCGATCGTGCTGGACGGCGAGCCGCGGTTCGTCACCGCCAGCGTCGGCGTGGCCGTCGCCGGGGACGTCCACCTCGACGCCGACCAGCTCCTGCAGGACGCCGACGTCGCGATGTACCGCGCCAAGGAGCGCGGCAAGGCCCGCTGCGAGGCCTTCGACGACTCGCTGCGCGCGGTCGCGATCCGGCGCCTGGCGCTGGAGGGCGGCCTGCGCGAGGCGCTGATCAACGGCGAGCTGTACCTGGAGTACCAGCCGCAGGTCCGGCTGCCCGACGGGCACGTGACCGGCGCCGAGGCGCTGATCCGCTGGCGCCACCCGCAGCTCGGGACCGTCTCGCCCGGCGAGTTCGTGCCGATGGCCGAGCGGCTCGGGCTGGTCGACCAGATCGGCGCGTGGGTCGTCCGCCAGGCGTGCGCCGAGGCGATGCGCTGGCCGCGCGACGACGTCGAGGTGTCGGTCAACGTCTCGCCGCGCCAGCTGGTCTCCGACGGCTTCGCCGAGGTGGTCCGCGAGGCCCTGGCCGACAGCGGCCTGGCGCCGAGCCGGCTGTGCCTGGAGATCACCGAGACCGCGCTGCTGGCCGACGTCGCGGGCACGCGCGCGATGCTCGCCCGCCTGCGCGCGCTCGGCGTGATGCTCGCCGTCGACGACTTCGGCGTCGGCCACGCGTCGCTGCGCCACCTGCGCCAGCTGCTGCCGGTCGACATCCTCAAGATCGACAAGTCGTTCGTCGACGGCGTGGTCTCCGACAGCGAGGACACCGCGATCGTCAGCGCCGTCGTCCGCCTGGCCGACGGCCTCGGGCTGGAGTGCGTGGCCGAGGGCGTCGAGGACGCCGCGCAGGCCGAGGCGCTCACCGGCCTGGGCTGCGGCACCGCCCAGGGCTACCACTTCGCGCGGCCGATGGCCGCCGAGGCGCTGCGCGACCTGCTGCGCCCGTCCGTGGCGGTCTAGGGTCCCGCCGACCCCGGTCCCGCCCACCCAGGAGGGACGCGGCCCACCGCGTCGAAGGTGAGGGTCCGAGTTATGGCCACCACCCGCACGTCCGCACCGCGCAAGCGCAAGCCCGCGCCGAAGTCCAAGACCTCCACCGGCGCCGCCAAGCGCAAGCCGCCGGCCAAGCGCGGCGCGTCCTCGCGCACGCGCGCCCGGCGCTCGTCGGCGACGTGGGCGCCGCGGGTCCCCGTCATCGAGCAGCGCCACCTCGACCTCTTCGGCCTGGCGCTCGTCGCCTGCGGCGTCTTCCTCGCGTTCCCGCTGTACGCGGGCTGGGACGGCGGCCGCGCGGGCGACGGCGTCGTCGACGGGCTGGCGCTGCTGATCGGGCAGCTGCGCTACGTGGCGCCGATCGGCGTGATCGCGGCGGGCACGGTGATCGTCCTGCGGCCGGTGCTGCCGTCGGTGCGGCCGTTCAAGTCCGGCGGGATCTGCTTCACGCTCGCGCTGGCGCTGATGTTCTCGGCCGGGACGCTCGGCCTGGGCCCGGGCACGATCCGCCACGGCTACTGGGACCACGACTTCATCCGCGAGCGCGGCGGCTACCTCGGCGAGTCGCTGTTCTACGTCAGCCACACGCTGATCGGCTCGATCGGCACCCACATCTTCGCGCTGTTCCTGATGCTCGCCGGCGTCCTGCTGCTGACCGGCGCCTCGCTGGCCGGGATCCTGAAGGCCACGGGCGGGACCGTCGCCGAGTCCACGCGCGCGATCCGCGCCGCGCGGCCGGAGCCCGCCGCCGACCCGGAGCCGATCAAGGCCACGCGCACGCGCAAGCCGCGCGTGAAGGTCCCGGAGGGCGAGGACGACCTCGTCGTCAAGGCCACGCACGTCGAGGCGCCGTCGCTGGACGGCTCCGAGCGCTATCCGGACCTGTTCGGCGACGACCCCCAGCCCGACGACGTGCCGAAGGCCACCAAGGGCCGTAGGAAGAAGGACGCGCCGCCGCCCGAGGACGCCGAGTCGGGCGCCGACGCCGCGTCCGCGCCCGAGGTCGACGCGTTCGTCCCCGAGCCGGATCCGGAGCCCACGCCCGAGGAGGCCGCCAAGGACGCCGAGGTCGACGCCGCGGTCATGGCGACCGACGACCTGCCCGACATCGAGCAGCCGCTGGACGACGCCGAGCCCTACGAGCCCGGCCAGCTCGAGCTGCCCGGCACCCGTGGGGAGGGCGGCGAGGACGACGAGATCGAGTACGTCGTCCCGGACCCGCGCGTGCTGACGCGATCCTCCGCCGACCAGGTCCGCCCCGACACCTCGCAGAACGAGAAGACCGCCGCGTCGCTGGTCGAGGCGCTGTCGCACTTCAAGATCGACGCCCGCGTCGTCGGCACGGTCTCCGGCCCGCACATCACGCGCTACGAGCTGCGGCTGGCGCCGGGCGTGAAGATGTCGCGCGTCGCCCAGCTCAAGGACGACCTGGCCTACGCGTTGGCCGCCACCGAGATCCGCATCCTCGCGCCGATCCCGGGCAAGCAGGCCGTCGGCATCGAGGTCCCCAACCGCGACCGCCGCACGGTCCACCTCGGCGACGTCTTCCGCGCGCGCCCCGAGGGCTACTCGCCGCTGACCGTCTGGCTGGGCAAGGACGTCTCGGGCAAGGCGATCGGCGCCGACCTGGCCAAGATGCCGCACATCCTCGTGGCCGGCACGACGGGCGCGGGCAAGTCGGCCTGCATCAACGGCATGTTGTCGTCGATCCTGCTCAACGCCACGCCCGACGAGGCGCGGCTGGTCCTGGTCGACCCCAAGCAGGTCGAGCTGAACCACTACGAGGACGTCCCGCACCTGCTGACGCCGGTGATCACCTCTCCGCGTCAGGCCGCCAACGCGCTCCAGAACCTGGTGCGCGAGATGGAGTGGCGCTACGGGATCATGGCGATGAAGCGCACGCGCTCGCTCAACGAGCTGAACCGCGTGCGCGAGGAGGAGGGCGAGAAGCGCCTTCCCTACATCCTGTGCATCATCGACGAGCTGGCCGACCTGATGATGGTCGCGCCGGGCGACGTCGAGGACTCGATCATCCGGATCGCGCAGAAGGCCCGCGCGGTCGGCATCCACCTCGTGCTCGCGACGCAGTCGCCGCGCGTGGACGTCATCACCGGCATGATCAAGGCCAACGTCCCGTCGCGGATCGCGTTCGCGGTCTCGTCGCAGACCGACTCGCGCGTCATCCTCGACCAGAACGGCGCCGAGTCGCTGCTCGGCATGGGCGACATGCTGTTCTCGCCGGTCGGCTCCTCCAAGCTGCAGCGCATCCAGGGCGCGTTCATCGACGAGGGCCAGATCGCGCAGATCACCGAGTTCTGGGCGCGCCAGGGCGAGCCCGAGCTGCGCGCCGACCTCCTGGAGGAGGTCGAGGCCGAGGGCGCGGCCGACGAGGGCAAGGGCGATCGCGACGGGGAGGACCCCGACGAGGATCCGCTGCTGGCCGAGGCGATCGAGCTGGTGGTCGAGATGGGCACCGCGTCGACCTCGATGCTCCAGCGGCGCATGCGCCTCGGCTATACACGAGCCGGCCGAATGATGGACATGCTCGAGCGCCGCGGGGTCATCTCCGGCTACGAGGGGTCCAAGCCGCGCCAGGTCCTCATCACCGCCTCCGACCTTCCCCGGATGCTCGCGGCGCTCACCGAGCGCGGCGACATCCCGGCGGCCGCGGGGCCGTCGCCGGAGCCCGACGAGCCCTCGGCCGCGGCCTCGCCCGTGCCCGACGAGGAGCCCGGCGAGCAGGCTCCATAGACTGCGCCCCGAACGCATGCCGGAGATCGGGGCCACACTTCGCGAGGCGCGGATGCGCGCGCGCATCGACATCTCGGAGATCGAGGCCGAGACGAAGATCCGCGCCAAGTACCTGCGCGCGCTGGAGAACGAGGAATGGGGGCTGCTGCCCGGCCCCGCCTACGTGCGGTCGTTCCTGCGCACCTACGCCGAGGCGCTGGGGCTGGACGCCAAGCTGCTGCTGGAGGAGTACAAGCTCCGCCACGAGCGCCCGTCCGACCACGACCTGATGCCGATCGGGACGTCGCGACGGCGCGGACGGGGCGGAGGCGGGCCGATGCGCCCGCCGCGCGAGCCGCGCCGGATCCCGCCGGGGGCGCTGATCGCCGTCATCATCGTGCTGCTGCTGGCCGCGCTGGCCGCGCTCGGCCACTGGACCAACAACGGCGACGACAGCGGCGACGGCGGGAGCGCGGCGACGACCGCGACCGACCGCACGACCACGACGCGGGTGCCCGCGTCCTCGCGGACGACGACCACGAAGTCCTCCTCGTCCAAGAAGAAGTCGACCGCGTCCTCGTCGAAGATCGTGCGGGTGCAGCTGGTCGCGACCGGCACCGTGTTCGCCTGCCTGGTCGACTCCGAGGGCACCCAGCGGATCAAGGGCGTGACGCTCAACAACGGGCAGACCGCCGGGCCGTTCCGCTCGCGGTCGTTCCGGCTGCTGCTGGGCAACGGCAACGCGACGGTGCGCGTGGACGGCAAGGTCCGCAGCGTGCCGCGGAAGAGCCCGGTGGCGTTCCGCGTCGCCAAGGGCAAGTTCACGCAGGTCAACCCGGACTCCGTCCCCGACTGCGGATGAGGTGCCGATGAGCGCGCGCGCCGGGATCGTCGTCACGGGCACCGAGGTGCTCACCGGCCGCGTGACGGACCGCAACGGCCCGTGGCTGGCCGAGCGGCTGCGCGAGCTGGGCGTGGACGTCGCGCACAACGTGATCGTGGGCGACCGCGTCGACGACGTCCGCGACGCGCTGGGCTGGCTGGCGGGCGCCGGGATGGACCTCATCATCACCTCGGGCGGGCTCGGGCCGACCGAGGACGACCTGACCGCGCAGGTCGTCGCGGACTTCCAGGGTCGGCCGCTCGCGCTCGACGAGGCGCTCGAAGGCCGCATCTGGGCGATCCTCGAAGGGCTGATGGCGCGCTTCCCGGACCTCGACCAGGAGGCGATCCGGCGCTCGAACCGCAAGCAGGCGCTGGTGCCGGACGGCGCGACGGTGCTGGAGCCGGTCGGGACGGCGCCGGGGCTCGTGGTGCCGCCGTCGTCGGGATCCGGCGCCGGGCCGACGGTCGTCGTGCTGCCCGGGCCGCCGCGCGAGCTGCAGCCGATGTGGGGTTCCGCCGTGGAGACCGAGGCGTTCCGCGCCGCGGTGGGCGGCGCGACCATCTACCGCCAGCACATGATGCGGCTGTTCGGGATCCCGGAGTCGGAGATCGCCAACACGATGGTGCGGGCGCGCGAGGCCGGGATCGACCTGGACGCGCTGGAGATCACGACCTGCCTGCGGCGCGGCGAGGTCGAGGTCGTGACGCGCTACGAGCCGCCGCAGCAGGACGTCTACGACGCGTTCGCGGCGCTGGTCGCCGAGCGCCACCCGCGGGACCTGTTCTCCACGGACGGGACGTCGGTCGACCAGCAGGTCGCGGCGCTGCTGGCGGAGTCCGGCCGGACGGTGGCGACCGCCGAGTCGTGCACGGGCGGGCTCGTCGCGGGCCGGCTGACCGACCTGGCCGGGTCGTCGGCGTACGTCCTGGGCGGCGTGGTCGTCTACTCCAACGAGGCGAAGGCCCGGCTGGCGGGCGTCGACCCGGACGTCATCGAGCGCGTCGGCGCGGTGTCGGTGGAGGTCGCCGAGGCGCTGGCCGACGGCGCGCGGGCGGCCCTGGGCGCGGACGTGGGCGTCGGGATCACCGGCATCGCCGGCCCGGACGGCGGGTCCGACGAGAAGCCCGTCGGCACGGTGTGCTTCTCGGTGTCGACCGGCGACGGCGCGCGGATCACGCGCCGCCTGCGGCTGCCCGGCGGGCGGTTCGACGTCCGGGACCGCTCGACGACCGTGGCGCTGCACCTGATCCGCCGCGTCCTGCTCGGCCAGACGGACTAGCAACTAGCCTGGGGGCGGCATGTCCGCCCGTCTGTTCATCGCCGTCGCGTTGGGCGACGAGGATCGCCGGACGCTGATCGCCTGGGCCCGCGAGGCCGTCGGCGGCGATCGCGGGATGCGCGTGGTGGACGCCGAGCAGGTCCACCTGACGCTCGCGTTCCTCGGACACCGCCCGCTCGACGAGGTCGGGCCGCTGAGCGAGCTGGTGGAGTCCTTCGGCGGCCGGCCGATCCCGCCGCTGTCGACCGGCGCGGCGCTGTGGCTGTCGCCGCGCAAGCCGCACGTGCTGACGGTCGCGGTCCACGACGAGACGGGCGCGCTCGGGGCGCTGCACACGGCGGTCTGGGACGGGCTGGAGGAGCTGGGCTACGAGCGCGAGGAGCGGCGCTACCGTCCGCACCTGACGGTCGCGCGCGTGCGGCACGGCTGGAGCGCGCCGACGTCGATCGCGCTGCCGCCGACGCCGCGGCTGGACCTCGACGTGCGCGGCGTGACGCTGATGCGCTCGTTCCTCGGAGGTGGCCCGGCGCGCTACGAGGAGCTGGCCCACGGCACGCTGGGCGGCTGACTCGGGGCGCTGTTCCGGCGCTGCTCGCGCACGTTCCGGCACACGAACAGACGTACGGTTCGGTTCCGTCCGACCCACCCCGCACACTGCACTTCAGCTACTGCTTCGAGAGAGGTCTCTTACCGCCATGCCCGCTGCTACCCCCGACGAGAAGGCCCAGAAGGCGCGCGACACCGCGCTTGCCGGCGCGCTCACCCAGATCGAGCGCCAGTTCGGCAAGGGCACGATCATGCGCATGGGCGACGAAGGCGCCCAGGTGAAGGTCAACGCGATCCCCACGGGCGCGCTGTCGCTCGACCTCGCGCTCGGCATCGGCGGCATGCCGCGCGGCCGCATCGTCGAGGTGTTCGGCCCGGAGTCCTCCGGCAAGACGACGCTCGTCTACCACGTCATCGCCGAGGCCCAGCGCCTGGGCGGCGTGTGCGCGTTCATCGACGCCGAGCACGCGATGGACCCGCTGTACGCCCAGAGGATCGGCGTCGACATCGACGCGCTGCTGGTCTCGCAGCCCGACTACGGCGAGCAGGCGCTGGAGATCGCGGACATGCTCGTCCGCTCCGGCGCCGTCGACCTGGTCGCGGTCGACTCCGTCGCGGCGCTGACGCCGCGCGCCGAGCTGGAGGGCCAGATGGGCGACACGACGGTCGGCCTCCAGGCCCGCATGATGTCCCAGGCGATGCGCAAGCTCGCGGGCAACCTGAACCGCACGCAGACCATGTGCCTGTTCACGAACCAGATCCGCGAGAAGGTCGGCGTCATGTTCGGCTCGCCGGAGACGCAGCCGGGCGGTCGCGCGCTGAAGTTCTACAGCTCGCAGCGCCTCGACATCCGCCGGATCGAGACGCTGAAGGACGGCACCGAGGCCGTCGGCAACCGCGTCCGCGTCAAGGTCGTCAAGAACAAGGTCGCGGCGCCGTTCCGCCAGGCCGAGTTCGACATCGAGTTCGGCACCGGCATCTCGACGTCGGGCTGCATCCTGGACCTCGGGATCGAGCACAACATCGTGTCGAAGTCCGGGTCGTTCTTCTCCTACGGGGACGACCGCCTCGGTCAGGGCCGCAACAACGTCAAGAAGTTCCTCGACGAGCACGTCGAGATCCGCTCGGAGATCGAGGACAAGATCTACGCGGCGCTCGGCTTCAACCGCGATCTCGTCGCCGAGATCGACCGCGACGAGGTGCCCGAGGGCGTCGACCCGGCCACGGGCGAGATCAAGGCCGAGCGGGCGGCGGCGGCCACGGCCTGACGGGCCTCGCCGTGACGACCGCGGAACGGGCTCTCGACCCCGAAGCGCGTCTCCAGCACGCGCTGGATCTCAGCTACCGCTACCTCGGGTACCGCGACCGCACGGTGCTCGAGGTGCGGCGGCACCTGGAGTCCAAGCGCGTCGAGCCCGACACGATCGAGCAGACCGTCCAGGAGCTGCTCGACCAGGGCTACCTCGACGACGCGCGCTTCGCCCAGCGCTTCGTCGAGGACCGGCGCACGCTGGACCACTGGGGCAATGAGCGCATCGAGCGCAAGCTGATCGCCGCTGGCGTCGACGGCCCCACGATCGCCGCCGCGCTCCACACGCCGGACGCGATGACCGGCGAGTCGCACTCCGAGTTCGACACCGCGCTCGCCACGCTCTCGCGCCGCTTCCGCGTCCCGCCGGAGACCGACCGCGACCGCGACCGCGCGCTCGGCTTCCTGGTCCGCAAGGGCTACGAGCTGGAGCTGGCCTACGACGTGATCCGCGCCTACGGGCGCGGCTGAGAAGCGGGCCTCACCGCTGACGGCCGGACCGGCGAGCCGGTCGTCTCGGCCGCCTGACGCGGCGCTCCGCGCGGCGTCATCATCCGCGCCCATGAGCGCCGCCGTCGCGGACATCGTCGTGGTCGGGTCGGCGAACGTCGACCTCGTGATCGCGCTCTCGCGGCTGCCCGCGCCGGGGGAGACCGTGACTGGCGGGCGCCTGGCGCGCGAGATGGGCGGCAAGGGCGCCAACGCGGCGGTCGCCGCGGCGCGGCTGGGCGCGCGCGTCGCGCTGGTGGCCGCGGTCGGCGACGACGCCGACGGCGCGGCCGTCCGCGAGGACCTCGCCGCCCACGGCGTCGGGACGGCCGGCGTCGTGACGATCCCCGACGCCGCGACCGGCCTCGCCGCCGTGCTGGTCGACGACGCGGGGGAGAACGCGATCGCGGTCGCCTCGGGCGCGAACCTCGCGCTCGACGCGGCGGCCGTCCACGCGGGCCTGCGGGCCGCGACCGGCCCGGAGGCCGTCGTCGTGACCAACCTCGAGATCCCCGACGCCGCCGTCGCGGCCGTCGCCGAGCACTGCCGCGCCCACGACCTGCGCCTCGTGCTCGACCCGGGGCCGGCGCGGGCGCTGCCCGTCGCGGTCCTCTCGGCGGCCACGGTCGTCACGCCCAACCGCGGGGAGCTGGCGACGCTGCTCGGCGCCGACGGCACGCCTCGGGACCTGCTCGACGCCGGCGCGACCGCCGTCGCCGTCACGCTCGGCGCCGACGGCGTGGAGCTGCACGCCGCCGATCCGGCCGCGGGGTCGCCGGCCCGGATCCCGTCGTTCGCGGTCGACGCCGTCGACACGACCGGCGCCGGCGACGCCTTCGCGGCCGCGCTGGCGCTCGCGCTCCACGACGGCCTCGCGCTGCCGGACGCCGTCCGCTTCGCCGCCGCCACCGGCGCGCTGGCCACCCGCGCGCCCGGAGCCCGCGCCGCGCTGCCCGACCGCTCCACGGTCGCGGCGCTGCTGGCTGGCGGCGCCTGACGGCGGCGCGCGGCCGCGGCCCGCGCGCGCCCGCCCGGGCCGCGGCGCTAGCGTCTGCCCCGACCGTGCCCATCGACTTCGGCATCGACCGCATCGCCACCGCGCGCCTCGTCGGCCGCCGGCCCGAGCCCGGCGACCTCGCCGCCTACCAGCGGATCTGGACCGACCCGCGCGTCGACGAGGCGGCCTGGCCCGAGCACCTGCGGACCGCCGACCGCGCCGAGGCGATGCTCGACGACCAGCTCGCGCACTGGGAGCGGTGGGGCTTCGGGCCGTGGACGATGCTCCTCGACGGCGAGCCGATCGGCTACGCGGGCGTGCGCTACGACGAGGTCGCGGGGCGGCCCGAGGTCGAGGTGATGTGGTTCGTCGACGCCGACCACTGGGGCCAGGGATACGCCACCGAGCTGGCGCGCGAGGCGGTCCGCGTCGCCTTCGAGGTCCTCGAGCTGGACTCGGTGGTGGCCCAGACCACGCACGCCAACGCGGCCTCGCGCGCGGTGATGGAGAAGCTCGGGATGGCCTACGAGCGCGACGCGACGCACGCGGGCCTTCCGCACGCGATCTACCGTCTCAATCGCCCGGTGTCATAACGCGGACCGCAACTTGCAGCGTCGCCGCGAGTTCTGATCGCCGACATACCTGCACGCACAGGCCGAGTCCCGTCGTCTCAGCGACGGCGGGAGCGGGGGACCCAACCGGGCCGGCACGACCGCCGGCCCATGGGGCGAATCGCCGCCTTCCATCGCGGCGTAGCGCACACGCGCGAGCCCGTCAGCTCACCTCGTAGGCCGCCACCACCAGGAGCCAACGATGGACGCCGCCGACGCCCGGATCATCACGGACGACCGATTCGCGATCTTCGCCGACCCGCCCGGGGTCCGCGACCTCGCGCTTCCCGACTTGTGGGAGCGCTCCCTGAGCCGCTCGCGCCGCCGCCGCGAGGCCGCGGCCGCCAAGATCATCGCCCTGCCCAAGACCGCGACCGCCCGGATCTCCGCGGCGCTCATCGCGGCGGGCGTCGTGGGCCAGACCGGCCCGCTGCTGGGCGCCGCCCAGGCCGCGACGCCGACCACCACGACGTCGCACCTCTCGATCCGCGCGATCCAGCAGGCGCTCGGCCTCACCGCCGACGGCGTCATGGGCCCGCGGACGCTCAAGGCGATCAAGCGCTTCCAGCGCGCGCACGGGCTCGTCACCGACGGCATCGTCGGCCCGCTCACGCGGGCGGCGATGGCGGGCGGCGCGGGCTCCGCGTCGACCGCGTCGATCGGCGGGGCGTCGGGGATCGACCGGTCGGTGCCCGCGGGGACCGCGCGGGCGGTGCAGGAGAAGCTCGGCCTCGTCGCCGACGGCGTCTTCGGCCCGCAGACGCGCAACGCCGTCCGCGCCTTCCAGGCCGCCCACGGCCTCGAGGTCGACGGCGTGGTCGGCCCGGCGACGCTCGCCGCCCTCGGCGTGAGCGGGGAGGCCGCCACGACGCGGACCGTCAACGCCACCGACGCCGCGGAGACGACGACGTCGACGCCGGCGCCGGCGGGCTCCGGCGTCCAGGCCGCGGTCGCCGCCGCGATGTCGAAGGTCGGCTCGCCGTACTCCTACGGGTCGACCGGCCCGTCGTCGTTCGACTGCTCCGGGCTGACCTCGTGGGCCATGCGCCAGGCGGGCATCTCGATCCCGCGCACGAGCTTCGCCCAGTACGGGACCGGCACCGCGGTGTCGCGCTCCAACATCCAGGCGGGCGACCTGGTGTTCTTCAACACCGCCGGTCCGGGGGCCAGCGACGTCGGCCTCGCCACGGGCCCGACGACCGTCGTCTCGGCCACCACCCACGGGGTCATGAACCACGCGATCTTCGACTCCTACTGGGGCTCGCATTTCGTGGGCGCCAAGCGGGTCGCCTGATCGCGCGATCAGGCTGAGTGCAGGCGCGACGGCCCCGGTAATACGATCCGCGGCGAGCGCACGTCACACCGCAGGGTGCCCGAACCCCGTCCATAGAGCAGCGAACCCCGCCGCGCCGCGCCACCGCAGGACCCGAAGACCGGCGCGCCGCGGCACCGTAGGACCCGATCCCCAGCGCCCAACCGCGCCCGGCGGCCGCGACCACGCTTCCCGAACTCGCAGCATCGGAGACCAGCGTCCGCCTCCATCGGGCGCTGGGGAGAGGACACCCCACATGGAAACCCTGATCGGCGCGGCGCTCATCGGAGTCGCCATCGTGGTCGCGGCGCTCGTCTACGGACGGCAGAAGCCCGCCACGGTCACCGCCCTCACCGCGTCTCCCGGCCGCGGCGGGAGCACCGAGCCCGCGGCCGCCCCCGCGACCACGGCCGCGGCCGTCGTCGTGCCCGCCGGCCCGTCGCCCGAGGAGGCCGAGCTGACCCGTCGTGCCGCCGAGCTGGAGCGCACGGCCGCGCGAACACAGGCCTTCGAGGCCGCGCTGGACCGCCGCAGCGCCGACCTCGACCGCCGCGAGGCCGAGCTGGAGCGTCGCGACCAGCACCTCCGCGCCGAGGCCGCGTCGCTGGAGCGCCTGCGCGCCGAGCGCGAGACCGCGCTGGAGCGCGTCGCCGGGCTGAGCGCCGGCCAGGCCAAGCAGGCGCTGCTGAAGGACGTCGAGGACGACGCGCGCCACGACGCCGCGCGCGTCCTGCGGACCGTGGAAGAGGAGACCAAGCGCGACGCCGAGCGGCGCGTGCGGTCGATCCTGAGCGTCGCGATGCAGCGCCTGGCGGCGTCGCACGCGGCCGAGACGACCGTGAGCGTCGTCCAGCTGCCGTCCGACGACATGAAGGGCCGGATCATCGGCCGCGAGGGCCGCAACATCCGCGCGCTGGAGAACCTGACCGGCGTCGACTTCATCATCGACGACACGCCCAACGCGGTCGTGCTGAGCGCCTTCGACGGCGTCCGCCGCGAGGTCGCGCGCATGACGCTGGAGAAGCTGCTGCAGGACGGGCGCATCCACCCGGCGCGGATCGAGGAGACCTACTACCAGGCCAAGTCCGAGCTGGAGTCGCACATGGCCGCGGCGGGCGAGGAGGCGGTCTTCGAGGCCGGCGTCCAGGGCCTGGATCCCGAGCTGGTGAAGGTCCTCGGCCGCCTGAAGTTCCGCACGTCCTACGGCCAGAACGTCCTGGCGCACTCGGTCGAGTGCGCGCAGCTGGCCGCGCTGATGGCCGCCGAGCTGGGCGCGTCGGAGAAGACCGCGCGCCGCGCGGCGCTGCTGCACGACATCGGCAAGGCGGTCTCGCACGAGGTCGAGGGCCCGCACGCGATGGTCGGCGGCGACCTGGCCCGGCGCCACGGCGAGGCCGAGGCCGTCGCCCACGCGATGGAGGCCCATCACAACGAGGTCGAGCCGCAGACGGTCGAGGCCGTGATCGTGCAGGCGGCGGACGCGCTGTCCGGCGCGCGCCCGGGCGCGCGCGGCGAGTCGCTGGAGCAGTACGTCAAGCGGCTGCGCGACCTGGAGAAGCTCGCCACCCGCCACGACGGCGTCGACAAGGTGTACGCCATGCAGGCCGGGCGCGAGATCCGCGTGATCGTCGAGCCGGGCGTGATCAGCGACGACGGCGCGGGAGCGCTGGCGCGCAGGATCGCGCGGGAGATCGAGCAGGAGCTGGAGTACCCGGGGCAGATCAAGGTCACGGTGATCCGCGAGTCGCGGGCCGTGGACTACGCGAAGTAGGTCGGTACCCTCAGGCCCGCCGTGAGCAGCAAGACCTTCCACGTCACCACCTTCGGGTGCCAGATGAACGAGCACGACTCCGAGCGCATGAAGGGCATGCTCGGGTCGCTGGGGTACGCGGAGGCGTCCGATCAGGCCGACGCCGACCTCATCCTCTTCAACACGTGCTCGATCCGCGAGAAGGCCGACTCGCGCTTCATCGCCTACCTGCACCAGGCGGCGGCGCTGAAGCGGGCGCGCCGCGGCGAGGTCGTGATCGGCGTCGGCGGCTGCTGGGCGCAGTCGGTCAAGGACGAGGTCTTCCGGCAGTTCCCGTTCGTCGACGTGGCGTTCGGCCCGGGGCAGGTCCACAAGCTCGCGGAGTTCTTGACGTCAGACTCCTTGACCGCTCAGGGATTCTTCGAGTTCGAGGGCTTCACCGGTCACCTGCCCGCCGCGCGCGAGCGCGACTTCCAGGGCTGGGTGCAGATCTCGGCCGGGTGCAACATGAAGTGCTCGTACTGCATCGTGCCGTCGACGCGCGGCCGCCAGGTCGACCGCCCGCTGGACGAGCTGGTCGACGAGGTCCGCGAGATGGTCGCCGGCGGCGTGGTCGAGGTCACGCTGCTGGGGCAGAACGTCAACGCGTGGGGGCGGGCGATCCAGCCCACGTCGGCGCGCTCGTCGTTCGCCGAGCTGCTGCACGCGCTGGACGAGATCGAGGGCCTGAAGCGCATCCGCTACACGTCGCCGCACCCGCAGGACATGAAGGAGGACGTGGTGCTCGCGCACGCGACGCTGCCGTCCGTCATGCCGCACATGCACCTGCCGCTGCAGAGCGGGTCGTCGCGCGTGCTGAAGGCGATGCGCCGGACCTACTCGCGCGAGCGCTTCCTGGACCGCGTCGCGCTCATCCGCGAGCACAACCCCGACATCGCGCTGACGACCGACATCATCGTCGGGTTCCCGGGGGAGGCCGAGGCGGACTTCGAGGAGACCCTGGAGGTCTGCGAGGAGGTCGGCTTCGACGGCGCGTTCACCTTCATCTACTCGCCGCGGCGCGACACCGAGGCGGCGGAGCTCGTCGACGAGTTCGTGTCGCACGAGGTCGCGGTCGCCCGCATGGACCGCCTGGTCGAGGTCGTCCAGCGCCGGGCCAACGAGCGCGCCCAGCGCTTCGTCGGCCGCTCGATCGAGGTGCTGGTGGAGGGCCCGTCGCGCACGGACCCCTCCAAGCTCCGCGGCCGCTCCGCGCACGGCAAGACCGTGAACTTCACCGGCCTGGCGTCGCCCGGCGAGATCGTCCCGGTGGAGATCGTCGGCGCGACGTCGCAGACGCTGGCGGGCGAGATGTCGCTGCTGGCGCGCGCGTTGGCGTAACGCGCTTGGCGTTCCGCCTCCCCGCATGCGAACATGTGTTCGCATGCGCTGGGACAACCTGAAGATCGAAGCCGCGGAGGGCGCCCGACTGCCCGGCTACCGCGATCCGGCGACGGTTCGCACCTTCGACGCGCCCGAGGCCCTCCAGACCCGCTTCTACGAGATCCACGCCAAGTCGGCGCTCAACCGCGTCCCGGAGTCGTCGCGGATGCCGTTCCGCTGGACGATCAACCCGTACCGCGGATGCAGCCACGCGTGCGTGTACTGCTTCGCCCGCCCGACCCACAAGTACCTCGACTTCGACGCCGGGCGCGACTTCGAGCGCGAGATCGTCGTGAAGGTCAACGTGCCCGAGGTGCTGCGGGCCGAGCTGAAGCGCCCGTCGTGGAAGGGCGAGCACATCGCGATGGGCACGAACACCGACCCGTATCAGTGGGTCGAGGGGCGCTACCGGCTCATGCCCGGGATCTGGGAGGCGCTGCGCGACTTCCGCAACCCGTGCTCGGTGCTGACGAAGTCGCCGCTGCTGCTGCGCGACCTGCCGTTGTTGAAGGAGATCGCGGCGGTCACGGACATCGGCGCGAGCCTGAGCATCCCGATGATCGACGAGCGGGCGTGGCGGGCGTCGGAGCCGCACACGCCGAACCCGCGCGCGCGGCTGGAGGCGGTGGCGGAGCTCAACCGCAACGGGATCCCGACGGGCATCCTGGTCGCGCCGCTCATGCCGGGGATCAACGACGATCCCGAGCAGGTCGAGGAGATCGTCCAGGCGGCGATCGACGCGGGCGCCACGAGCATCGGCGGCATCGGCCTGCACCTGCGCGGCGAGGTGCGCGGCGTGTTCGTGGAGTGGCTGCGCTCCTACCGGCCGGACCTCGTCGACCGCTACGAGGAGCTGTACGCGCGCGGCGCGTACCTGCCGACGCCCGAGCGCGACCGGATCGCGCGGCTGCTGGTCGACGCCGGCGCGCCGGCGGCACGCCCGTTCCGGCGCGATCCCGCCGACGAGCGCCCGTTCGACCGGGCGTTCCGGCGGCAGATGGGGCCGCGGGCGCGGTCCGCGCCGGCCGCGCGGCACCGGCCCGATCCACCGTCGGCGATCCAGGAGGCCCTGTTCTGAAGATCGGCGCGGGAGGGCTGGTCAACAGCGCGGCGGGTCTGGTAGAAAGACACCGCTGTGTATGCGCTAGTGCTCAAAGATTATGACAGATCAGACATGGCGCGATTGACCGTTTCCTACAGCATTGCCTTCATCCCCGGGCTCCCGCGTCCGCTGGACCTGTCCGAGGTGATCGACGACGTCCTCGGCCTGTCGTCGCTCTCGTCCCAGCACACCGTCCACAAGCGGCCGGGCGAGCCGGACCGCCTCGACATCACCATGCCGGTCGAGGATCTTCCCACAGCCCTGGACGCCGCCGCAAAGGCCGCGGACGAGCTGACGCGGATCGGCGAGTCGCTGCTCGGGCTCGGCTTCGTCGTCGAGGAGCGCGCGATCCACATCGACGGGCTCCCGGACAACTGGGTGCCCGACACCTTCGACGGCGCCGGGACCCGCCATCACGCGCCGACCGCGCTGGACGCAGCCGCGCCGCTGCCCGACGAGCTGAACGACCCGCTCGGCGAGCTGTCGGACGAGGACCTGCGGCTCGACAACCTCCACACCTTCCCGGCCGCCGACGTCGAGCTGCCGCGGGACCTGCTCGCCGCCACCGAGCCGTTCGCCGCCGAGGGGGACGCGGCGCCGCCCGGCCGGGTCGAGACCCACGACCTGCTCGCGACCGCGCGCGCCCATCGCGAGGGCCACGATCCGGTGGGGCGGTCCCTGCGCGACCACCGCCACACGGTCGCGCGTCCGCCCGAGCCCGGGACGGCGCTCCGGCGTCGGGACCTGGCGCGGCAGGCCGTGGCGCCACCGCCGGCGGCGGGCGACGGTGGCGCGCGCGTCGGCGTCCACGAGCTGCGCGCCTACGCGCTGTTCGCCGTCGGCCTGGTCGCGGTCGTCGCGCCCTGGAGGCTCTCGGTGTCGACGGCGTCGATCGTCGCCCTGGCCGTCGGCGCCGCCGCGCTGGCCGCGGGCAGCGCGATCGTCTGGCCCGACGCGCGCTCGTTCACCGGCCGCATCGCGCTGACCGGGACCGTGACGCTCGCGTTCGTCCTCGCGTTCGCCTCCGCCTACGCGATCTGCGCCGACGAGGGCGACCTGCGCGGCACGGGGAACGGCGCCGCGACCGTCGGCCAATCCCTCTCGGGGGCGGTCAGCCTCGGCGCCTCGTCCGGCCTCAGCCTCGGGCCCGGCGCGCACGCGGTCGCCTACGCCGAGCGGCTCCTCGTGCTGCTGGCGCTCGTCGGCGCCGGGGCGCACGTCGTCCGGACCGCGCCGGCGCGCTCGGCCCGCCGCGACACGCGGTAGCGCCCGCGCCGGCGCCCGCCCGACCGCTCGGCCACGAACCGAGTTGTCCGCATGCCGCCGTTTTCCGGACCGTGTGAGGGGCATCACACAGACGAGCAGGATCGTCCCGACCGTGGAAGGACCGCTCGTATTCCCCGTCCCGAAGTCCCTCGCAAGGAGCCCATGAAGCGCCTGTTGGAGACCCGCAGCCACTCTTGGAGAGAGGCAGGACTGGCCCGGCAACTGAGCTCCCGCGCGGTCAAGCGCGCGCGGATCCAGACGCTGATCCTGCTGCCGATGATCGCCGGCGTCCTGGTGGTGTACTCCTATCGCCGGCAGATCTTCGGCATCGACGAGCCGGTCCGGGTCGCCACCGTGATCGCGCTCGTCGCGCTCGGCTGGCAGTTCGCGCGCGACCTCGGCCGCGCCGCCGGCCCGACGCTCTTTCGCCGGCTCGATCCCGGCACCGCGGGCACCGTCGGCTTCCTGGTGCGGTTCTTCACGATCGTCCTCGCGGTGCTCGTCGCGCTGCGGGTCGCGGGGCTGAACCCGCAGACGCTCGCCGTCGGCGGCGCGTTCACCGCGGTCATCCTCGGCCTCGCCGCCCAGCAGACGTTCGGGAACCTCTTCGCGGGCCTCGTGCTGCTGAGCGCGCGGCCGTTCCGCGTCGGCGATCGCGTCCAGCTCCAGGGCGGCGGGCTGGCGGGCCACATCGTCGGCGTCGTCTCGTCGCTCGGCCTGTTGTACACCACCTTCTCTGACGGCGAGAACCAGATCATGGTCCCCAACAACGTCGTGCTCGCGGTCGCCGTCATCCCGCTGCACGAGCCGGCCGGCATCGACCTCCGCGCGCGCCTGCGGCCGGGCGTCACGCCGGTGGACATCGAGACGCTCCTGCGCGAGACGATCGAGACCCCGATGCGCGACAAGCCCCGCGTCGCGCTGGAGGAGATCGACGGCGACGAGACCGTCGTGCGCATCGGCGTCTCGCCGCTGGACCCCACCGAGGGCGCGCGGCTGTCGTCGGAGGTCCTGCACGCCCTGGCCGCCGAGACGCGCCGGGCGGAAGCGGCCTGAGCGTTGGGGGCGCCGCGCTCGCGCCACGCGCCGTGCCCCGATCGCGCCGCGCCCAGCGTGGCGCGCGCCGCGCGCCAACGCCTACCGCTTCGACGCCTGCCCGTTCACGAGCTGCTCGGCGACCTTGTCGCCCCCGAGCCGCTTGGCGACCTTCGCCGACAGCTCGGGCGCGAGCTGGGCGAAGGCGGTGCCCGCGCGCATGCCGACGGGCGCGACGTCGATCTCGCCGCGGTCGTTCTTGATGGCCTTGAGGACGGCGGCGGCGACCTGCTCGGGCGTCGAGGTGCCGACGCCCTTGGGCAGCTTCGCGCCCGACTCGTGGAACATGCCCGCGTCGCGGATGAAGCCGGGGAAGACGACGCTCACGCCGACGCCGCGCGGGGCCAGGTCGCCGCGCAGGCCCTGGCCGAAGCCGCGCAGGCCGAACTTCGTCGCGCTGTAGATCGACGACGCGGCCTGGCCGGACTTCCCGCTCAGCGACGAGATCAGCACGATGTGGCCGCGGCCGCGCGCCGCCATCCGCTCGCCGAGCACGCGCGACAGGACGATCGGCGCGCGCAGGTTGACCTCCAGCGCCCGGTCGATCTGGTCGACGCGGAAGTCCAGCGCGTCGCCCGACGCCGGCAGCGCCGCGTTGGCGATCAGGACGTCCACGTCGCCGGCCTCGTCCAGCAGCCGATCGACCGCGGCGCGATCCGACAGGTCGACCGCCGTCGCCCGCCCGCCGACCTCGGCGGCCAGCGGCTCGAGCACGTCGGTCCGCCGTCCGGTCAGCAGCAGCGACGCGCCCTCCGCGCGCACCGCTCGCGCGATCGCGTGGCCGATGCCGCCCGTGGCACCGGTGAGCAGGACTGACGTTCCGTTGAGCTCCATGCGCGGCACTCTCGCACACGCGGCGCCGAAGGATGGAAGGGCGGAAGGGCGGGACGGCGGAAGGACGGAAGGCGGGACCGCGGGGCGGCGGGACGCCAGGACAGCCCGCGGGTCCGCGACACTGTCCGCTCGATGCCCGAGATCCTCGCCCTCTTCGGCCCGACCGGGGTCGGGAAGACCGCGGTCGCCCTGGCCGTCGCCGACCGCCTGCGCGCCCGGGGCGAGCGGCCGGTCGCCGTCTCCGCCGACGCGCTGCAGGTCTACCGCGGCCTGGAGGTCCTCACCGGCGCGGCCGACGTGGCCGAGCAGGCGCGGCTCGAGCACCGCATGATCTCGATCCTGCCGGTCACCGCGCGCTTCAGCGTCGCCGAGTACGCGGAGCGCGCCCACCGCGAGATCGACGCGATCCTGCACGACGGCGGCACGCCGATCGTCGTCGGCGGCACCGGCCTCTACCTGCGCGCCGCGCTGGCCGACCTCGACCTCAAGCCCCCGCCCGCGCCCGGCGTGCGCGAGCGGTTGATGGAGGAGTTGGAGATGCAGGGCGCCGCGGTGATGCACGCGCGCCTGGCCGACCGCGCGCCCGAGATCGCGAAGGCGATCGACCCCGGCGACCGCCACCGCATCGTCCGCGCGCTGGAGCTCGACGCCCAGGGCGCGCTCGACGAGGCCCCGCCGCGCGCCAGCCGGCTGTGGACGTCCGACACGCGCCACCCGACGCGCCTGCTCGCGCTCACGCTCGATCGCGAGCGGCTCAAGCGCCAGATCGACGCGCGCGTCGACGCGATGGTCGCCGCCGGGGCGCGCGAGGAGGTCCTGGCCGCGCGGGCCGCGGGCGCGAGCGAGACCGCCCGCAAGGCCCTGGGCTTCGCCGAGCTGCTCCAGGGCGACGTGGAGGCCATGAAGACCCGCACCCGCCAGTACGCGCGCCGTCAGCTCACGTGGCTGCGCAAGCTCCCGTCGCCGCCCGTGGAGCCGATCGACGCCACCGGGCGCGAGCCCGACGAGATCGCGGCCGCGATCCTCGGCGGATAGCGTCCCACCACGATGCGCTTCCAGAAGTGGCAGGCCCTCGGCAACGACTACATCATCATCGAGCGCGACGCGCTGCCGTTCGCGCTGACGCCGCCGCGCATCCAGCGCATCTGCGACTACCACCTCGGCATCGGCGGCGACGGGATCCTGCACCTGGAGCCCGCCGACGAGCCCGGCTTCGTCGCGCGCCTGCGGATCTTCAACCCCGACGGCTCCGAGGCCGAGCTGTCGGGCAACGGCGCGCGCGAGGCGGTCATGTACCTGCACGCCGCCGGCTGGACCGACCAGCGCCAGTTCTCGATCCAGACCGCCGCCGGCGAGATCCGCCCGACGATCCACGACGACCGCACCTGCACGCTGGACATGGGCCGCGCGCGCCTGACCAGCGGCGACTACCCGGGCGGCGCCGACGACGGCCTCGGCGAGCTGACCACCGAGGACGGGACGACGTGGCGCTTCCAGCACGTCCAGGTCGGCAACCCGCAGTGCGCGATCCACGTGCCGGACGCCGACGCGCTCGAAGCCCTACAACTCGACCGGGTCGGCCCCGGCATCGAGCACCACGCCGCGTTCCCCAACCGCACCAACGTGTCGTTCTTCCGCGCGCTGGCGCCCGACCGCGTCCGCGCGCGGATCTTCGAGCGCGGCGTGGGGGAGACGAGCGCGTCGGGCACCGGCGCGTCCGGCGCCGCGATCGCCCACGTGCTGCGCGGCGGCGACACGCCGGTCACCGTCGTCCTCGACGGCGGCGAGCTGCGGGTCGACGTCGACGAGTCCCTGCTGTTCACGCTCACCGGCTGGGCGGTCCCGGTCTACGCCGGCGAGGCCAGCGCGGCGCTGCTGGCCGACCTCGAAGCGCTCGCGTGACCTATCGTCCAGCCCGATGACGACGACGCAGCCCCTCTCCGGCCCGGCCTGGGCCGTCGGCCTGGCCACGACGACCGTCCCCGGCGGCAAGGTGCTCGACACCTTCTACCTGGAGCCGCACCTCGGCCTCGACGGCGCGCCGGCCAACGCGCCCGAGAGCGGCACCCGCCTGCTGAAGGGCCCGGCGGAGGCGACCGACCTCGGCGGCGGCGCGTTCACCGGCTCGGTCGGCGCCGACGACCTGCGCGGCGTCACCGTCACGCCCGTCCTGACCGTCATCGCCGACCTCGCCGCGCCGCCGCGGGACACGCACGACGCCTACCTGCGCCTGCACCTGCTCAGCCACCGCCTCGCCGCCCCCAACTCCATCAACCTGGACGGGATCTTCGGCGTGCTGCCGAACGTCGCGTGGACCAACCGCGGCCCGGTCGACCCCGCCGACCTGCCCGCCGTCCGCCTGCGCGCCCGCGCGCTGGACCGCCCGCTGCACGTCACGTCGGTGGACAAGTTCCCGCAGATGACCGACTACGTCGCGCCCGCCGGCGTCCGGATCGCCGACGCGCGCCGCGTCCGCCTCGGCGCGCACCTGGCCGACGGCACGACGGTCATGCACGAGGGCTTCGTGAACTTCAACGCGGGCACGCTCGGCCACTCGATGGTCGAGGGCCGCATCAGCCAGGGCGTCGTCGTCGGCGACGGCAGCGACGTCGGCGGCGGCGCCTCGATCATGGGCACGCTCAGCGGCGGCGGCAAGGACATCATCTCGATCGGGACCGGCTGCCTGCTGGGCGCCAACGCCGGGCTCGGCATCTCGCTGGGCGACGGCTGCGTCGTCGAAGCCGGCCTCTACGTCACCGGCGGCACGGTCGTCACCACGCCCGAGGGCGAGACCGTCAAGGCGCGCGAGCTGAGCGGCAGCGACAACCTGCTGTTCCGGCGCAACTCGGTCTCCGGCGCGGTCGAGGTCCTGCCGCGCACCGGGACGTGGGGCGGCCTGAACGCCGCGCTGCACAGCAACGCCTAGTGTCACGACACCAGTCGTCGCGCTCCGAAAGCGACCCCTAGCGGATCGTCACCGGGACGCCCGCCTGCAGGTGGCGGGCCATCCACCGGATCAGCGCGTTCGTCACGCGCACGCACCCGTGCGAGCGCGCGGTCCCGAGCGGGTCGCTCAGCGACGCGCCGCCGCGGCCGTGGATCGCCACCCGGCCGGGGCCGCCGTCGAACTGCTGGTAAGTGCCGGAGAACGCGGTGATCGCCAGCACCCACGGCCCGACGAACTCGTCGGCCGACCGCTGGGCGACGCGCTCGGAGATCGCGAACTCGCCCGCGGGCGTCGGGCTGCGCGGCGCGCCGACCACGACCCGCGCCGACCGCACGGGGCGGCCGCCGCGGGTGATCGTCAGCCGGCGCGCGCGGCGGTCCACGTAGACGTGCCAGCGCGTGCGCAGCAGCACGACGCGATCGGCGGCGACCCACACGGCCGCGCCGTTGGGACGCTCGGGCAGCAGCACGCGCACGAACCAGCGCCCGTCCAGCTCGCGGCGATCGACGACCCGCAGCTGCGTCTGGCCGTGGGCCAGCGGCGCGACCGCGGCGATCGTCCGCGTCGCCGGGCCGTCCAGCCGCGGCCGCGCCGGGGTCGGGGCGACGACGCGGGCGATGTTGGCCTCCGCGAGGGCGGGCGGCGGGGCGTCGGCCGGCGCCGGCGTGGCTGACCCCGCCGCGCCCGCCGCAACAGGAACGGCGAGCGCGACGAGGAGGGGTCCGAGGGCGAGGGACCGCACCGGCGTTCCTCAGCCGGTCATGCCGGAACGGTGGTCCGCCGTCGACGTGGCCCGGCGCACCGCCACCTTCGGCTCGCCCTCGGCGGGCGGAGCGAAGGGGACCGCGTGGCGCGATCGGCGCGGCGCGGCAGGAAGAGGCAGGACCATCACGCTGGAAATCGGTACGGAAAGATACGGCTTCCAGGCGACTGGACGCTCGTACGAGCGCCCTCGCGGTCCGGCGTCCTACGGCTTGAGGCGGCGCGCCGCCTCGGCGCAGGCCTCGGGCGTGGGGACGAGCGCGAAGCGCACGTGCCCGGCGCCGCCCGGGCCGAAGAACGAGCCGGGCGCGCAGACGACGCCGTGCTCGAGCAGGCGCACGGCGCACGCCTCCTCGTCCTCGCCGTCAGGGGTCCGCAACCACAGGAAGAACGTGCCGTCGCCGCCGGCGTCGGCGAAGCCCGCGTCCTGCAGCGCCGGCCACAGGAGGTCGCGCTTCTCGCGGTAGCGGGCGCGGACCGCCTCGACGTGGGGCTCGTCGTCCCAGGCGGCGACCGACGCGAGCTGGACGAACTCCTGCGGCGCGACGCCGACGTTGGGGCGGTACCTCTTGAGCGCGGCGATCAGCGTCGGGTCGCCCGCGACGAAGCCGCTGCGATAGCCCGGCATCGACGAGCGCTTGGACAAGGTGTTGACGGCGACGACGTTGGTGAGGTCCTCGAGCTGGAGCGCGCTCACGGGCGCGTCGCCGGCCAGCCAGATCTCGCTGTAGGCCTCGTCGCAGGCCAGGACGAAGTCGTGCTCGCGGGCCAGCGCCGCGGCGCGCTCCAACAGCTCCGGTGGCGCCACGGCGCCGGTCGGGTTGTTGGGGAAGTTGAGCCACAGCAGCCCGAGGCGGCGCAGCGTCGCGGGATCGAGCGCGTCGAGGTCCGGCAGCCAGCCGCTCGCCGGGTCCAGCGGCAGCTCGACGACCTCGCGGCCGGCGAACAGCGCGCCGCGCGCGCCGACCGGGTAGCCGGGCGTGGTCACCGCGACCGCCTCGCCGCCGAGGACCTCGGCGAGGTGGAACACGACCTCCTTGGACCCCAGCGTGGGGACGACCTGCGTGGAGGGATCGACCGCGACGCCGAAGCGGCGGGCGATCCAGCGCGCGACGGCCTCGCGCAGCGCGGGCAGCCCGTCGGCCTTCGGGTAGGTCGACACCGGCGCCAGCGACGCGGCCAAGGCCTCGCGGATGAACGCCGGCGTCTCCTCGCGCGGCTCGCCGATCCCGAAGTCGATCAGCTCGATCCCGCGCGCGACCGCCGCGGCCTTGGCCTCGTCCAGGCGGACGAAGGGGTAGGTGCCGAGCGCGTCGAGGACCGGGTTCAGCCGCACAGGAAGCGCTCCAGGATCGTGTAGGACTCGACCAGCGCCGCGACCTCGACCTGCTCGTCGCGGCGGTGCGCGAAGCGCGGCGCGCCCGGACCGAAGTTGATGGCGTCGACGCCGACCGCGGCCAGCTCGGCCACCGGCGTCCAGGCCTGCTTGGGCGCGACGGTCAGCCCGTCGCCCGCCGCCACGAGCTTCGACACAAGGGCATGGCCAACGTCCGGCACCGCGCCCGACGGCGCGTTGCCGTCGACGCGCAGCTCGCCGTGGGGCTCGCACAGCGCGCGCAGCTTGGCCTCGGCCTCCGCGGCGCTCGTGCCGGGCGCGTAGCGCATGTTGACCTCCACGACGCACGCGTCGGGCACGACGTTGCGCGCGACGCCGCCGTGGACGGTGACCGCGCTGACGACCTCGCGGAAGACGAGCCCCGCGAACTCGTGGTCGACCGGCTCCAGCTCGGCCAGCGCGGCGATCCCGCGCCCGGCCCGGTGGATCGCGTTGTCGGCCAGCCACGGGCGCGCGCTGTGGCCCGCGACGCCGCGGAACGTCCACGTCGCGTTGATGTTCCCGACGCAGCCGGCGTGGATCTCGTTGGACGTCGGCTCCATCACGATCGCCAGGTCGGCGGTCGCCAGGCCGGGCTCGCGCGCCAGCAGCGGCGTCAGCGCGCTGTCGCCGAAGGGCAGCTCCTCGCGGCCGAAGAAGACGAAGCCGACGTCGACGCTCGCGTCCAGCTCCGCGCGCGCCAGCTCGACCATGACGCCGACGCCGGCCTTCATGTCGGCGCTGCCCAGGCCGTGGACGACCGCGCCGTCCTCGGAGCGGTGGCCGGGGAAGTTGCCCTGCGCGGGGACGGTGTCGAGGTGGCCGGCGAAGAGGACGAGCGGACGCTCGCGCCTCTCGGTGACGCCGGCCAGCACGCAGGTGTCGCCCGCGTCGCGCGCGCCCGGCACCCGGTCGAGCACGTAGGCCACCGCCTCGGCCTCCGAGTGGGACTCGGACGGGACGTCGACCAGCTCCAGGACGCGATCGGCGAGGCGGTCGGCGAGATCGGGCATCGAGGCCGCCACGCTATCGATCCGGACGCCCGCTAGGTTGGCGGCACGGTGCGGTACCGCGGCTGCTATTGCGGCCCGCTCTAGCGCCCACACACGACCGAGGACACTCCAGCGCCCCATGCGCTACTGCGGCATTGACATCAGCGCCAAGCCGGCCGCGCAGCAGCTCGTCACGCTGCACGAGCGGCGCGGGCCGGACGGGACCGAGCTGGTCGCGACGTTCTACGCGCCGGGCACGGTCGCCGACGTCGCGCGGACCGTGCTGTCCTTCGGCGGCGAGGCGGTCGTCGCGATCGACGCGCCGTCGGGCCCGCGGCTGGACCTGCTGACGGCGGGCGCGCCGCTGCGCGCGCGGCTCGGCCTGCCCGACGGGCGCTACGAGTCGATGCGGGTCTGCGACGCGATCCTCTATCGCAGGCGGCTGCCGCTCTACCCGGTCCCGGCCGCCGACCAGGCGCTGACGCGCTGGCAGGGCTGGATGCGGCACGGCTTCGACCTGTTCGCCGAGCTGGGCCAGCTGGAGCTGTTCCGGCCCGACGCGACGATGGGCGACGTCTACGAGGGCCCGGTCGGCGACGGCGCGCTGCGGCTCGGCCGCGTCGCCGAGACCTACCCCGACGCGGTGTTCTGCGCGCTGCTCGGCCACCGGCCGCCCGCCAAGCGCACGCCGCACGGCCTGCAGCAGCGGATCGCGGCGCTGCGGCTGAAGGGCGTGACCGACGACGACGGCGGGCTCTGGCAGCGGACGCTCGACGAGCTGGACGCGACCGCCGCGGCCTACGCCGCCTACACGCTGGCGACCGGCGTCGGCGGCTGGGTGGGGGACCCGCGCGAGGGCGTGATCGTCCTGCCCGTGGCGCGGCTGGCCGACCGCTACGACAAGCTGCCGGTGCCGCGCCGCGCAGCGCTGCTCAGCGCTTCTCCACCACGACCGTCGTCGACTTGATCAGCGCGACGGCCTGGTCGCCCGGCTTGATGCCGAGGTCGTCGGCCGCCTCGCGCGACATCAGCGACACGATCCGGTACGGCCCGCAGGCCATGTCGATCTGCGCCATGACGCCGTCGCGGCGCACGCCGAGGACGATGCCCGAGAGGCGGTTGCGTGCGCTGGAGCGCCCCTCGCGCGCCCGCTCGCGCAGCAGCGACGCGAGCGCGTCGGCGCGTAGGTAGCGCTGCTGGCCGCGGCGCTCGAACGCGATGCGCCCGTCGCGCTCCCAACGCCGCAGCGTGTCGACGCTCACGCCCAGGGCCGCGGCAGCGGCTCCGATGCGGATCCAGTCCTCTGGTCGTCCGGTCACTTCCGACACCGTCATCGGCGCCCACCTCCTGGGGTCGTCTCGACGGTACTCCCGGGGTGCCCAGGCAGCCTCCCTCATCCGTCCAGGTCCTGACCCAGTTCTGACTAGCTGCTACGCCGTTAGGTGAGGCGCCATTCCGGTGCATCGTCGAGAAGAGGAACAAGCTCGCTCCGCATCCCGCAGCACCTAGACTCAGGTGACACATGGAACGCAGTCGCAACGGACGCACGGCGCCGACGCGGGGCAACGGATCGTCGCCGAACGGCACGACCGGGCGCGCCAAGCAGCGCGCCTATCTCATCGCCGCGCTCGAGGACGGGGACGACCTCGCCGAGCTGCGCGAGCTGCTGCGCACGGCGGGCGTCGCCGTCGTCGGGCAGGCCGTCCAGCACCGCGACAAGCCGCACCCCAACACCTACCTCGGCCCGGGCAAGCTGGAGGAGGTCAAAGTCGCCGCCAAGGCCGCCGACGCCAACGTCGTCGTCTGCGACGACGAGCTGAGCCCGCGCCAGGAGCGCAACCTGGAGAAGGAGCTGGGGCTGAGCGTGGTCGACCGGACCGCGACGATCCTCGACATCTTCGCCTCGCACGCCAACACCGCCGAGGGCAAGCTCCAGGTCGAGCTGGCGCAGTTGGAGTACAACCTGGCCCGCATGCGCGGCCTGTGGACGCACCTGGAGCGTCTCGGCGGCGTGTCGTCGGGCGGCTTCGCGACGCGTGGCCCGGGCGAGTCGCAGATCGAGACCGACCGCCGCCTGGCGCGCGACCGGATCGCCGCGCTGCGCCGCCGGCTGGAGCACGTGAAGTCCACGCGCGCGGTCCAGCGCGCCGAGCGCGAGCGCGCGCACCTGCCGCAGATCGCGCTCGCCGGCTACACCAACGCCGGCAAGTCCACGTTGTTGAACGCCATGACCGGCGCCGAGGTCGGCGTCCGCAACCGGTTGTTCCACACCTTGGACCCGACGACGCGCCAGCTGCAGATCGACGGCCGCCCGTACCTGCTGACCGACACCGTCGGGTTCATCCGCAAGCTGCCCCACCAGCTCGTCGACGCGTTCGGCGCGACGCTGGAGGAGACGACGCGCGCCGACCTCGTCCTGCACGTGGTGGACTCCAGCGCCGAGGAGGAGGACCGCCTCGGCATGATGCGCGCGGTCGAGGACACGCTGGAGGAGATCGGCGCCGGCGAGCGCCCGCGCCTGCTGGTCCTCAACAAGATCGACCAGCTCGACCCCGAGCAGCGCCGCGAGCTGCGCCACCGCCACCCCGACGCGATCATGGTCTCGGCGATGACGCAGGAGGGCTTCGACGACCTCCGCGACGCCATCGAGCAGGCCTTCGCCCGCACGCTGAAGTCCGTCGAGCTGATGCTGCCCTACTCCGAGGGCGGTCGCCTGGCCGAGCTGCACGACGTCGCCGGCGACCTGCACCGCGAGGACACCGCCGAGGGCGTCCACGTGGTCGCGCGGCTGCCCGCCGCGGTGGCCGAGCGGTACTCGCGGTTCAGCGTCTGAGTACGCTGCGCCGCGTGGCGGACCTGACGTTCGACGCGCTCCACCACGCCGACCGCCTGCGCCTCGTCAACCCACGCGGCGACGTCGGCGTGATCACGCTGTGGTCGCCGTGGGAGGCCGCGCGGCGCAAGCTGGAGGAGGTCGACCCGGCGATCCTGGATCCGACGGCCAGCCGCGTCGCCGCGATCGGCAACCTGTACGGCGACGGCATGTACGCCCTGCTGTGCAACCTGTTGCACAACCCGCAGGTGCGCCACCTGATCGCGTTGGGCACGCAGGCCGGGCCGTCGACCACCGACGACCTCGAGGTCTTCTTCGCCGACGGCCTGGAGGACGACGCGATCCTCGGCCGGCCGGTGCGCCGGATCCCCGGGACGGGCCGCGTCTTCCCGGCCGACGCGGCGTTCGACGACCGACGGCTGCGCGAGCACCTGAGCTTCCACCACCTCGGGCGCCTGAGCGCGCCCGGGCTGCCGGACGCGCTGCGGGCGCTGCTGCGCGATCTCCCGCGCGCCGATCCCGCGACGCTGCCGCCGCGCGTGCGGATCGAGCTGGACGCCGACGCCGGCGACCGCCGCCGGCAGCCCTCCGACGTGCTCGCCCATCAGGTCGTCCGGCGGCGCCCGCTCGACGTCTGGGAGGAGCTGGTCGTCCGCACGCTGCGCTTCGGGAGCGAGGTCGGCGTCGGCGACGGCACGCGGCTGGAGCTGCTCAACGTCAAGGCCGTGGTGGCCGAGCCGGCCGACGACGCGCCCGCGGCGCTGGAGCACTTCGGCCTTCGTGCCGAGGACCTGCGCGCCTACCAGCGGCGCATCCTCGACCCCTCGCCGCCCGACGGCGTGGCCTACACCTATGGCCATCGCCTGCGCGGGCACACGATCGACACGCTGGCCGAGGCGACCGCGCTGCTCGCGCGCGAGCCGACGTCGCGCAGGGCCTACATCTCGCTCTGGGACGACGCGATCGACCTCCACGCCGGCCCGGGCGCGGCCACGCCGTGCCTGACCACGATCTGGCTGCGGATCGCGGAGGACGGCCGGCTCACGCTGACCGCGACCTACCGCGCCCACAACCTGCTGACCGCGTGGGTGCAGAACGTGTACGGGTTGATGGCCGTGCAGTGCCACGTCGGCGACGCGCTCGGCCTGGCGCCCGGCCCGATCACGGTCGTCAGCCACGCGCTGGGGATCAACCCCGCCGACAGCCGCTTCGCGCTGGCGCGCGACCTCGAATCCCGGTGGTTGCGGGATGACGACCGCGACCGCGCCGCGGGCAAGTCCTCGATGCGCGAGGATCCGCACGGCTACTTCGTGGTGTCGATCGACGACGCCGCCGGCGAGCTGGTCGCCGAGCACCGCTACGAGGGCCTCCTGGTGAAGACCTACCGCGCGCGACGGGCAGAGACGATCATGCACGAGGTCGCGGCCGACATGGCCGTGAGCCTGGTGTCGCACGCGCTCTGGCTGGGCGGCGAGCTGCGCCGCCACGAGGCGCGGCTGTGAACGTCGGGTCGGTCGAGCGCTTCGGCGCCGACGAGCTGCTGGCCGGCCTCCGGGACGTGCGCCTGCGCGGCTTCCCGGACGTCGCGCCCTACGCGGAGGCGGAGCTGTCGATCGAGTCCGTCGACCCCGAGACGCTCGCGCCGCCGCAGCGCTACGTCCTGCGCGACGGCGTCCGGACGATGCACGACCTCCGCGCCGCGCTGGCGCCGCACGGCCTCGACCCGCTCGCGCTGAGCGGCGGCGGCGCCTACGTCACGATCGACGGCGACCGCATCCCGGTGATCCCGCCGATCGTCGAGGAGTCCCACGAGCCCGACGGCCGCACCGTCGACGTCGTCGCCGACGGCCTGCACCGCGTCTACGCCGCCCGCGCCCTCGGGCTGCCGATCACGGTGATCGTCGCCCGCGGCCTGCCGCGCGAGCACCCCTACTACGCGCTGGCGCTGCCCGACGGCTGGGCCGGCGTCGCCGAGCTGGACGAGCTGCCCGACGGCTTCCAGAAGAAGACCTACCGGAACCCCGACAACTACAAGTCGCTGTTCCGCCAGTACAACGCGGTCTTCCCGGGCGTCCAGCAGCAGCGCAAGCGGTCCAACCCGGACCACCTCAAGGCCTGACGGCGCCGCGCCCGGACCGCGAACGGCCCGGGCGCGTGACGCGTCGCCGATCCGACGCCGCCTACGGCGCCAGCACCAGCGGCTTGCCGTGGTCGGTCGTGATCCGCGGGCGGCCGTCCAGCGTCGGCACGGCCGGGCTCTGGGCCTTCAGCGGCGAGGCGAGGGCCTGCGCCGTCGCCTGCTGCGGCTGGACGAACGGGACGTCCTGGTCGCAGGCGGTCCCGTCGGCCGGCAGCGTGCCGGACAGCAGGTAGGCGTCGACCGCGCCGTCGATGCAGTCCGAGTTGCCGCCGTAGGCGGTGTGCCCGTCGCCGCGCATCGTCAGCAGCCGCGCGTTGCCGAGGTCCTTGACCAGCGCCTTGGCGCCGCGGTACGGCGTCGCCGGGTCGTAGGTCGTGGCGACCACGAGCGGCGTCGACGCGTTGTTGGGGATCTTGAACGGCCCGGCGAAGCGGCCGTTGGGGGCGATGCCCCACTGGTTGTAGATCCCGTAGTTCAGCTCGACGTAGCCCTGGTTGAACCAGAAGTGGTCGAACGTGTCGTAGGAGGCCTTCCCCAACCGGAGGTAGTGATCCAGGTTGGTGTTGTACTTCTGCTCCGCGGCGCCGATCAGGAAGTACCGGTCGTTGCCGGGGTCGAACGTGCCGTCGAAGTTGTTGCCGAACGCGCCGTCGCTGTCCAGGCGGACCAGCGAGCCGTCGCCGGCGGCCGCCTCGGCCAGGTCCTGCGCGATGTACGGCCAGTACTGCTTGGCGTACAGGTTGTAGATCGTGGCGTTGAGGATGTCGTCGCCGGTCACCGGCCGCGGGTCGGGCGTGAAGCGCGGCGCCGGGATCGGATGGGCGTTGGCCTGCGCGACGAGGTCGTCGAAGGCCTGGTGCGGGTCGCCGCCGCCGAAGCCCAGGCAGTCGGCTTGATCGGCCGCGCACGCCTGGAAGAACCGCTCCAGCTCACGCTCGAAGGCGCCGTTCTGCGCCTGGAGGTCCTTGCTGGGGTGGTTGATGTAGGTGTCGGCATCGACCGGGCCGTCGAGCACGACGCGGCCGAGCTTGCCCGGGAACAGCGACGCGTAGGTCGCCCCGAGGAACGTGCCGTAGGAGAAGCCCAGGTAGTTGAGCTTCTGGTCGCCGACGGCCTGGCGCAGCAGGTCGAGGTCGCGGGCGACGTTGCCGGTCGTCACGTAGGGCAGGATCGCGTGGTTCTTGTTGACGCACCTCCGGACGTACTTGTTGTCCTTGGACCGGAGGACGTTGGGATCGGTGTCCGGCGTCGCGAAGGGGATCGAGTAGATGCCGTCGGTCTCCTGGTTGACCTGGCAGTCGATCGCGGCCTGGCTGGCGCCGGTGCCGCGCGGGTCGAACCCCACGATGTCGTACTGCGCGTTGAGCGTCGCGTAGAGCGAGTCCGCCGTTCCGCGGACGAAGTCGACCCCGGACGCGCCGGGACCGCCCGGGTTGGTGAACAGCGACCCGAGCCGCGTGCCGGGCCCGGTGGCCGGCTTCTTGATCAGCGCGACCTGGTAGGTGCCCTTGTTGGGCTTGGTGTAGTCCAGCGGGACCGTCGCGGTCGCGCACTGGAAGCCGTCGTCGCAGTCCGTCCACTTCAGCTGCGGGACGCCGGGTGCCTGCTGCTGCGGCGCGGCCTGGGCCGCGGCGGGCGCGAGCACCGCGACGGTCGCCAGCGTGGCGCCGAGCGCCGATCGCCGGCAGAGAGCGTGGAACCTCACTTGGAAACTCCCCGTGGTGCGGCGACCGGCCGTACGTCGGTCGCCTGGAGACGCTTACCTACCCCGATTCGTGATGTTCGGGGAAAGCGCGTGTCTTACTGGCACGAATTGGGCGCATTTCCAGCGCATCCCCAAACCGGGGGAACCCTGCAGTGGGGATGCGAGAAGGGGTGGTGGCCGTACCACGAATGCTGTTCGTCCGCTCTAGCGTTGCGCCCGTGTCGACCGTGAGGCTCGTCATCCTGGCCGCGCTGGGCCTGCTCGTGCTGAGCGGGGCCGCGTTCGGCATCTCGGAGGCGCTTCACCGGACCGACCAGGCGCGCGCGACCATCACCAACCCGGTGCGCAAGATCGTGATCGACGCCGACATCGGCGACGTCGCGGTCCGGGCCGGCCTGACCGGCGACGTCATCGTCCAGCGCCGGGAGGCGTGGACGCTCAACCGGCCGTCGACCAGCGAGCGCTACGCCAACGGCGTGCTGACGATCAAGACCAAGTGCGGCGGGCTGACCGCGGTCCTGCGCTGCCGCAGCGACCTGACGCTCGACGCGCCGCCCGAGGTGGACGTCACGATCTCCGCCCATCAGGGCAACATCGACCTGCGCGGGCTCAGCGGCCGCACCGAGGTCAGCACCGACCGCGGCGACATCCGCACCCATCGCCTGGAGCCGGTCGTGGTCCGGGCCACGAGCCAGGGCGGCAACGTCTCGCTCGACCTGTTCGGCGAGCCGGCGCGCACCGAGGCCGAGAGCGACGGCGGCGACGTCCGCGTCACCGTGCCGTACGGGCCCTACCGCGTGGACGCGACCACCGAGTCGGGCAAGGTCAAGGTCGAGGGCGTGATCCGCGACGACCTCGCGCCGCAGCGGATCGCCGCCCTGACCAAGATGGGCAACATCACGGTCCGGGCCCGCTAGGGCACCGGACCGCGACGCACGCCGCGCGAGGCGGCGGGGCTACTGGAGGTAGCCCGCCTCCTTCAGGTACTCCGACGCCACCTGCTTGGGCGTCTCCTTGTCGAGGTCGACGCGGGAGTTCAGCTCCTGCATGACCGGCAGCGTCAGGCCCGCCGTGACCGTGTTGATGGTCTTGGCGAAGTCCGGCCCGGAGGCGTCGGCGACCTTGGTCTCGGCCAGCAGCGACGCGTTGTAGGGCGGGAACAGCTGCTGGTCGTCCTGCAGCAGGACCAGGTTGTCGGCCTTGATCTGGCCGTCGGTCGTGAAGACCTCGCCGACGTCGGTCTGGCCGTCCTTGATGACCTCGTGGCGCTTGGCGATGTCGATCGACACGAACTTCTTGAACTTCAGCCCGTAGGTCTGCTCGAGGCCCAGGAGGCAGTCGGTGCGCTGCTGGCACTCCGGCGGGCCGGAGACGCGCAGGTCCTGCGCCTTGCCCTTCAGCTCGCTCAGCTTCGTGATGCCGCCGAGCTTCTTGGCCGTCGCCTGCGTGACCGCGAACCCGTTGGAGTCCGTGAACGGCGTCGGGTCGTAGGCCGTGATGCCCTTCTTCTCCATGCACGCCTTGGACTGCTCGTAGGCCTGCTTGGGGTCGTGCGAGACGTCCTTGTCCTTCACCTTGCAGAAGCTGGTGAGGATCGTGCCCGTGTACTCGGGGTAGGCGTCGACGCGACCGGAGCTCAGGGCCTTCAGCGCGACCTGCTCGGAGCCGAGGTTGAGCTGCTTCTTGACCTTGTAGCCGGCGGCCTGGAGGGCCTGCGCGTAGATCTCGCCGAGGATGAACTCCTCGGTGAAGTTCTTCGAGCCGATCGTGATCGTCGGCTTGCTCGCGTTGTCGGCGTTCTTGGTGATGACCTTCGAGTCGGCGGCCGGGGTGCTCGTGGTGGAGGCCGCGGCACCGGCGCTCTTGGAGCTGCCGGAGTCGCTGCTGCTGTCGTCGCTGCCGCACGCGGCCAACCCGAGGGTCAGCGCGAGGGCGAGCAGGGCGAGAACGCTGCGGGGTCGCATGCGTCGGTTCCTCCTACTGGGGGTGGTGGGATCGTGGGAGAGCTTGAGCCCGCGGGGCGTGACGGCGCGCTGCAGCGCGGCGAACGTCACCTCCGCGGCGATGGCCAGCAGCGCGATCAGCATCGCGGTGCCGAGGCGGCCGGCGTCACCGTGGACGTTGGCGTTGATGATCGGCACGCCGAGCGTGTCGACGCCGACGTAGGGGCCGAGCGTGGCGGTCGCCAGGACGTTGACGACCGACGTGCGGATGCCGCCGAAGATCAGCGGCAGCGCCAACGGCAGCTCGACCTTGAGCGCGAGCTGGCGCTCGGCGAGGCCCATGCCGCGGGCGGCGTCGACGACGTCGCGGTCGACCTGGCGGACGCCGACGTAGGTGTTGGTGAAGATCGGCGGGATCGCCAGCAGCACCATGGCGAACACCAGGTTGGTGGTGTTGAGGCCGATGTAGGCGCTGGCGAAGACCAGCACGGCGAAGGACGGCACGGCGCGCCCGACGTTGGCGACCGTCGACGCGGCGAGCTGGCCGCGGCCCTTGTGGCCGAGCCACAGCGCGAGCGGCAGCGTCAGCAGGCAGGCGACGAGGATCGCCTCGAACGTCACCTTCAGGTGCGTCCAGAGCAGCGGCCACAGGTGGCTGCCGCCGACCTTCAGGCCACCGCCCAGCGACTCGCGCGAGTGCAGCAGGTAGTCGATCGCGTCCTTCACGTCGCCACCTTCACGCGCTGCCAGGGCAGCAGCAGGCGCTGCGCGAGCAGCAGCGCCAGGTCGAGGACGAAGGCCAGGGCCACGCAGAACAGGCCGGCGACCAGGATGTTGGACTTGAACGCGATGTCGGACAGGATCGACTGGCCGAGGCCGCCCGCGCCCGCGTAGAAGGCCAGCGCGGCGAGGCCGACGGTCGTGGTCGTCGCGATCCGCAGCCCGGCGAAGATCTCCGGCAGCGCCAGCGGCAGCTCGACGTGCCACAGCAGCTGCCTCTCGGTGAAGCCCATGCCCAGCGCGGCGTCCTTGGCCTCGGCGGGCACGTTGTCCAGGCCCGCCATGATGTTGCGGAACAGGATCAGCAGGGTGTAGGCGGTGAGCGGCAGCAGCGCGGTGACGAACCCGAAGCCGAGCAGCGGGATCAGGATCGCGAAGGCCGCCAGCGACGGGATCGTGTACAGGATGCCCGCGATCCCGACGATCGGGCCGTTCAGCCAGCGACGGCGGTGGGCGACGAGCGCGAGCGCGAAGGCGATCGCGAAGCCCAGCGCGACCGAGGCCAGCGTCAGCTCGATGTGGCGCCACAGCGGCGAGAGGTAGTCGTCGAGGTGGGAGGCGATCCACGACGGGCAGATGCCGTTGCGCTGCACGCAGGACAGGTGGCCGCTGTCGCGCTCGTGGATCTGGACCTGGGCGACGATGCCGACCGCCGCGGCGAGGCTCATGCCATGCGCCCCCGGACCTCGGTCAGCCACTCCAGGCGGGCGATCATGCGGTCGGCGCCGACGAACTCCTCGACGAACTCGTCGGCGGGCGAGCGCACGAGCTCCTCGGCCGTCGCGTACTGGGCGAGCACGCCGCCGGGCTTGAGCACCGCGATCTGGTCACCGAGCTTGAGCGCTTCGTCGATGTCGTGCGTGACGAAGATCACGGTCTTGCCGAGGTCCGTCTGCAGACGGCGGAACTCCTCCTGCAGGCGGCCGCGGGTGATCGGGTCGATCGCGCCGAACGGCTCATCCATCAGCAGCAGCGGCGGGTCGGCGGCCAGGGCGCGGGCCACGCCGACGCGCTGGCGCTGGCCGCCCGAGAGCTGCGCGGGGTAGCGCTTGGCCATCGACGCCTCCAGGCCGACGAGCTCCAGCAGCTCGGCGACGCGCCGCTTGACGCGCGCGTCGTCCCAGCCGATCAGCTTGGGGACCGTGGCGACGTTCTCGGCGACGGTCTGGTGCGGGAACAGGCCGATCTGCTGGATCGCGTAGCCGATGCCGCGGCGCAGCTCGGCGGGGGAGCGGTCGCGGACCGAGACGCCGTCCACGCGCACGTCGCCGCCGGACAGGTCGATCATGCGGTTGACCAGCCGCATCGCGGTGGTCTTGCCCGAGCCCGAGGGCCCGATGAAGATCGTGAGCTTGCCCGCGGGGACCTCCAGGCTGAGGTCCTGGATCGCGTACTCGGCGGTGCCCGGGTACTGCTTGGCGGCGTGGTCGAACTCGACCGTGGCGGCGGTGGAAGCGGACATCAGTTCTCCACCACTCTAGTGGGAAATCGCTGATGGTAGGGGCACGGCCCCTCGCGTTGGGCAGTGTTTGGGGAAGTCATGGGGAGGGAGTCCGCGGCCGAGCGGAACGTCTGATCCTAGCCAGGTGGCCGGCGGACCCGCCGCAGTCCGGCATCGGCCCGCTCGATCGGGTGGGGTGGGATGCTTGCCCACATGTCCGCTCTCCCCATCACCGGCGGCTGTCTCTGTGGAACCGTCCGGTACGAGATCTCCGAGCCGCTCGTGTCGGCCGGCTACTGCCACTGCACCCGCTGCCGGCGCCGCACCGGCACCGCCGCCGCGGCCTCCGCCCGCGTCGCGCCCGGGGCCTTCAGGCTCGTCTCCGGCGGCCGCTCCGTCCGCGACTACGACCCCGGCGACGGCGGCTTCATGAAGTCCTTCTGCAGCGACTGCGGCGGCGCGCTGTGGTCCTGGCATCCCGACTATCCGGACTGGTTCTCGGTGCGCATGGGCACGATCGACGGCGATCCCGGGATCCGGCCGCAGTACCACCAGCGGGTGGAGACGGCGGCGGTGTGGGAGAAGCTGCCCGACGACGGCCTGCCGCGCTACGAGGGGCCGGCGCCGGAGCACCGGCGGTAGGGGCCTAGACGCCGGCGGCGCGGCGCGCCGAGGCGTGCGCGGCGTCCTCGAGCGTGTCGTCGAGGGGCGGCAGCGACGCCGGGTCGATGCCCAGCGCCGTGGCGAGGAGGTAGTCGGCGAACCAGGCGTTCTTGGGCAGCAGCGGGCCGTGGAGGTAGGTGCCGATGACGTTGTCCCGGCGGACGCCCTCGAAGCCGGAGCGGCCGTCGTTGCCGTGGCCCTTCAGGACGCGGCCCAGGGGCCGCTCGGCGGCGCCGAGGTGGGTGCGGCCGCCGTGGTTCTCGAAGCCGGCCAGGACGCGGGGGCCGTCGAGGCCGGGCAACTCGACCTCGATCGCGACGTTGCCGATCAGGCGGGAGCCGTCGATGGCGCGCCGGGTGACGAGGTCGACGAGGCCGATGCCGGGCACGCGCTCGGTGCCCAGCTCGTAGTGGTCGCCGAGCAGCTGGATGCCGCCGCAGATGCCCAGGACCACGGCGCCGCGGGCCGCCGCGGCGTGCAGCGGCGCGCGCTTGACCTCGTAGAGGTCCTCAGCGCACAGCTGCTGGTCGCGGTCCTGGCCGCCGCCGAGGTAGAACAGGTCGTGGGCGTCGGGGTCGACCTCGTCGCCGATCGACGCCGCGGTCAGCGCGAAGCCGATCCCGCGCCACTGGCAGCGCCGCTCCAACAGCAACATGTTGCCGCGGTCGGCGTAGATGTTCATCAGGTCGGGGTAGAGCGCGCAGACGCGCAGCGTCCTCTGGTCACCTGGCACGCAGGATCACCACCGTGGAGCCGACGTAGACGTCGGTCTGCGGGATGCGGCGGGCGGTCTCGGCGACCAACCCGTAGGCCTCGGCCTCCTCGGCCACCTCGGCGGGGGCGACGCGCGAGAGGCGGATGACGTCGTGGCTCTCGGAGCCCGCGGAGGTCTGGCGCAGGCGATGGATCGCGGCGTGCTCGCCCTCGTCGACGACGGCCAGCGGCAGCGAGGTGTAGGTGATCCCGTCGACCGTGGCCGTGTCCGGCTCGGGCAGGCCGTCGACCTCGCCCTCGTAGCTGTCCAGCGCGTCGGCCAGCGCGATCGCCACCCGGCCGCCGTCGGCCAGGCTCGCGCGGGCGGCGCGGAAGAACGCGCCGCGGCCGTCGGCGTCGGGCAGCAGCTGCAGCGTCTGCATCGGCACCATGATCAGCGCGAAGCGGCGGTCGCCGATCGCGAAGTCGCGCGCGTCGGCGACGATCGTGGGCACGTCCAGCGACGCGGCCGTCGCGCGCTCGGCCAGGGCGTCGAGCAGCGCGGCCTCGCTGTCCAGCGCGGTCACGTCGATCCCGTGCGAGGCGAGGTCGAGCGCGACGCGCCCCGTGCCGGCGCCGACGTCGAGCACCGGGCCGCCGGCCTCGGCCGCCAGCTCGCGCCACAGCGCCAGGTCCTCGGTGTAGGACCCGCACTCGACGTCGTGCCACACCACCGCCGCGGCGACGCTCATCCGAACGAGCTTCCCGCGATGCCGCGCGAGACCAGCTCGCGGCGCAGCTCCAGCATCGCCGTGTAGGTCGGGATCGCGACCAGGCGCCCGCTGCCGTCGGCGACCGCGGAGTCCAGCGCCGCGGGCAGCGACGGCTCGACGACCAGCCGCGTCTCGTCCACGCCCGCGTACTTCAGCCGCACCGCCATCTCGGCCGCGCGCGTGCCGGAGCACACGACGCGCCGCAGGCGCCCGGCCAGCACCTCGAAGTCCGCGTCCCAGACCCACGAGACGTCGCGGCCGTCGGCGATCTGGTCGTTGAGCACCGCCAGCAGGTCGTGCTCGCCGTCCTCCAACGCCAGCGTGCGCAGCACCTCGTTGGCGCCCGCCGGGTTCTTGACCAACAACAGCAGCAGGTCGCGCCCGCCGATCCGGACGGTCTCCGCGCGGCCGAAGGCGGGGGAGACCGCGGCCAGCCCGGCGACGATGTCCTCGGGCGAGGCGCCGAGCGCGGTCGTCAGCGCCGCGGCGCCGAGCGCGTTGTACACGTTGTAGAGGCCGGGCAGCGGCACCGACGCCTCGACGGTCCCGGACGGCAGCCGCAGCGTGACCCGCGCGCCGCGCAGTCCGTCGAGCACCACGCGCTCGGCCGCCACCGCCGGCGCCGGACGCGTCGCGTCGCAGCGCTCGCAGTGGTAGTGGCCCAGGTGCCCCAGGAAGATCACGTCGTAGCGGTATGGCGCGCCGCAGCGGCGGCAGTGCTTGGAGTCCGCCGCGTGCGCCATGCCCTCCAGCGCGACCGAGGGGTCCTCGACGCCGAAGTAGAGGACGTCGTCCGGCCCGCGCTCGCGCCCGAGGTCGGCCACCAGCGGATCGTCGGCGTTCAACACCAACGTGGTCGACGACGCCTCCGCCACCACGCCCGCCCAGCGGTCGGCGATGATGTCCAGCTCGCCGTAGCGGTCCAGCTGGTCGCGGAACAGGTTCCCCAACAACAACGCGCGCGGCCGGATCTGCGGCACGAGCCGGTCGAGCCAGAACTCGTCGATCTCGAAGAGCCCCATGTCGCCCGCGATCGCGTTGCGCGGGCCCGCGGCCTCCAGCAGCGTCCCGGCGATCCCGCCCGCCATGTTGGCGCCCGCGCGGTTGTGCACCAGCGTGTGGCCGCCGCGCTCCAGGATCGACGCGACCATCGCGGCGGTCGTCGTCTTGCCGTTGGTCGCGGAGATGACCGCGCTGCCGCGCTTCAGCCGCCGCGCCAGCGACGCGACCGCGTCGGGCTCCAGCCGCAGCAGCAGCTTGCCGGGCAGCGACGTGCCGCCCCGTCCGGCGCGGCGGGACAGCGCGCCCGCGGCGCGCGCGGCGGCGACCTTGGCGCCCAGCAGGCTCATGCGGGGAGCAGGACCCGGATCGCTCCGGGGACGGCGCGGACCGTCACCGGCAGCTCGCCGATCGGGTCGCCGTCCGCGTACACCGTGAACGGCCGGTCGGCGGCGATCCGCACCTCGGGACCCCGCAGCATCGCGATCGCCTCGCGCCGCAGATGCGTGCCCTTGAAGACGTCGCGCAGGCAGGAGACGAAGTCCAGGCGCGAGCGCGGCGAGAACATGATGGCGTCGATCTCGCCGTCGTCCAGGCGCGCTTCGGGGGCCGCGTACATGCCTCCACCGTAGGCCTTCCCGTTCGCCGCCGCGACCGACCAGCCCTGGAACGTGCGGCGCTCCCGGCCGACGGTGACGTCGAAGGTCACGGGCCGGAACGTGCCCATCGCCCGCAGCGCCGCGTAGGCGTACACCATCGGCCCCAGCGCGCTCGGCGCCTCGTTGGCGATCTTGTTGGCCACCGAGTCGAAGCCGACCGACGCGATCCCCACGAACGTGCGCGCCGGCTGGTTGGTGCCCTCGCTGACGACCTCGCCGACGTCGATCGGCGTCGGCACGCCGGCGGCCAGCAGCGCGCAGGCCTCGATCGGGTCGGTCCCGATCCCCATCGCGCGCGCGAAGTCGTTGCCGCGCCCGCCGGGCAGGATCCCCATGACGGCGTCCTCGCGGCCCCGCAGCGCGGTGGCCACCGCGCCGACCAGGCCGTCGCCCGACAGCGGCGTCGCGACCTCGCCCGCATCGGCGGCGCCGGAGGCCAGCTCGATCGCGTGGCGGATCGACTCGGTGCGGGCGACGCGGAACGGCACGCCCAGCCGGGCCAGCTCGGCCTCGACGGACGGGAGGGCCTTCAGCGCGCGGCCTCCGCCGGCCGAGGGGTTGACGAGCAGGGCGACGGGGCGGGGCGTCATGCAGCGTGCATCCTGCCAAGCACCAGCTCGGCGAGCGTCGCGGCCACCGCGACCGGCGTCGGGTCGGACGCCGCGTGGGCCTCCTCGGCGCCGGTGGCGCCCGACAGCACGATCGCGCCGTCCAGGCCCGCGGCGGCCGCGCCGGCGAGGTCGCTGTCCAGGCGATCGCCGACGACCAGCGCGCGGCCGGGACCGAGGCGGTCCAGCGCGGTCAGGAACGGCTGGGCGGCGGGCTTGCCGACGTTCTCGGCGCGCACGCCGGTCGCGGCCTCGACCGCGGCGACGACCGCGCCCGTCCCCGGCCACAGGCCGGTGGCGGTGGGGAAGACCGGGTCGGCGCCCGCGCAGATCAGCGCCGCGCCGCCGAGGACGGCCTGCGTCGCGTCGCGCAGCTCGTCGTAGTCGAACCGGTCGTGCGCGGCGACCACGACGACGTCCGGCACCGCGGGCACGTCGCGCCCGTTGGCGATCTTGCACCCGGCGTCGAGCACGTGCTGGTGCATGACCGGCGCGCCGATCACGTAGGCCGTCCGCCAGCGCTCGCGGCGCTCGGCCAGCACGTGCTGGACCGCGCCGCCGACCGTGACGACCTCCTCCAGAGACGCGCGGAAGCCCAAGGACCACAGCTTGCGCACGAACTCCTCGCCGGAGCGGCGGCCCTCGTTGGTCACGAAGGCGATGCCCTTGCCCGCGGCGCGCAGGGCGGCGAGCGCCTGGACCGCGCCGGGCGTGGCCTCGTCGCCGACGTAGACGCAGCCGTCGAGGTCCAGCAGCACGTGGTCGTAGGCGGCGACCAGCGGCGTGAGGGAGGGGACGGCGCTCACGCGGCGTCGCGGTGGATCTCGTACACCTTGCGATCGCCCTCGTCGGCGGCCAGCCGCATCCCGGCCGCGGCGAGCACGCGCTGCGAGGCCAGGTTCACCAGGTCGGTGTCGGCGTGCACGACCCGCACCTCCGGCCGGCGCAGCGCCCACTCCAGCACGCCGCGCAGCGCCTCGACCGCGAAGCCGCGCCCGCGTGCCGCGGGCACGATCCCGAAGCCGACGCTGACCTCGCCCAGCTCGTCGGGCGGCGCGTGGAAGCCGACGTCGCCGATGACGAGGTCGTGCTCGGCCAGCACCACCTGGTAGTGGCAGAAGCCGCCGCGGTCGACGCCGCGGCGGATGAGGTCCTCCTGCATCGCGACGACGACGAGCGTCCCGTCCAGCGGGTAGCCCTCCGCCCAGCGCAGGCCTCCGGCCGGGACGCCCTCCAGAAGGGCCTGCATCTCGGCCGGGGCGAGCGGGCGCAGGTGCAGTCGGGGCGTCGTGAGGATCACGTGCGAACGACCCTACCGCGCCGTGTCGGAGCGGTTCAGAACAGCGTCGGCGCCGCGTCGGCGCCGTCCTGTGGCGGCTCGGGCGGCGCGTCGTCCAGGCAGTCGGGCGCGTCGTGGCGCGCGTCGCCGACCGCGTAGCCGACGGCGCGGCGGGCGGTGAGGTCGTCGGGCAGCGGGACCAGCAGCTCCCGCAGCAGGCCGCTCGGCGTGGCGGGGTCCAGCCACGCCTCCTCGGCGGCCGCGTCGGGCAGCATCACCGGCATCCGGTCGTGGATGTCGGCGAGCTTGTGGTTGGCGTCGGTCGTGATGATCGAGCAGGAGCGGATCGCCTGGTCGCCCTCGCCGTGCCAGGACGCCCACAGGCCCGCGAAGGCGAACGGGGCGCCGTCGGCGCGGGTGATGTGGAACGGCCGCTTGCGGGCGCCGTTCGGCCGCGGCTGCCACTCGTAGAAGCCGTCGGCGACGATCAGGCAGCGGCGCGACGTGAAGGCGTCGCGGTAGGCGGGCTTCTCGGCGACGGTCTCGGCCCGCGCGTTGATCATCTTGTAGCCGACCTTGGGGTCCTTGGCCCAGAACGGGACCAGGCCCCAGCGCAGCAGCTCGCCGCGCGGCTCGCCCTCCTTGGAGGTCGTGACCGTGACGACGTCGTCGCCCGGGGCGACGTTGAAGCGCTGCCGGATCTCCAGCGACTCGCCCAGCGCGAAGCGCGACCGGAGGTCGTCGTGGCCCGGCGTCGCCAGCGAGTAGCGGCCGCACATGGCGCGCTACGTGCCGCGCGCCGCCTGGGCGCGCGCCTGGCGGCGGCGTCCGAGCAGCGCCAGGACGACGAGCGCGACGATGACGATCAGGATCCCGAGCCAGACCGCGACCAGCCACGAGACGCCGCCGAAGGGCAACGCGATGACCTTGCCGATCAGCATGCCGACGACGATCAGCGCGACGATCAGCCCGACGATGATCGCGATGCCGCGCACGCGCGCCAGGACGCCCGCGGAGGACGGCGGCGCGACCAGGCCCATGAACCGCAGCAGCAGCAGCTGGCGGTTGGACGGGGCCTCCTGGCCGAGGCGCTCGACCGCGGCCTTGAGGTCGTCGGGGCGGCGCTCGGCGAGCGCCAGCGAGGCGTCGGCCATGCGGCGCAGCGCCATGCGCTCCTGCGGCCGGGCGGCGGCCAGCGCCTTGCGGAAGTGCTCGCGGGAGGCCTTGGCGTCGTAGCGCTCGGCCGCGCGGGCGCCCAGGATCGCCTGCGCGGCGGCCTTGAACTTCTGCTCGCGCTCGAGCTCTTCGTCGCTGCGGGACTCCAGCTGCTGCATCGCTTGGAGCCCGCCGGTCTGCTGCATCCGGATCTGGCGCTGCTTGGGCGGCATGTCCTACGCAGCCTATCGGCAGCGCGCGTGTCCCACCGGCGTCGTCCGGACGTGGCAGGATGCGCGCGATGCTTCGCCGGTTCACCCTTCTCATCTGCCTGGTCGCCTGCGTCGCCCCGGTCGCCGCGCACGGGCAGTCCTCGCCGTTCGCGCCGCTGCCGCAGGCCGCTCCGCAGCAGGCGACGCCGACCGTCACGGCGACGACCTCGTCGTCGGACGCCGGCGGCGGCCTGGCCTCCTGGCAGCAGGTGCTGATCTTCGCGGGCGGCGGGATCCTGCTGATCGGGATCGCCTGGGCGATCGTCTCCGACGCGCGCAGCCACGCCCCGGTCGAGGAGCTGACCGACACGCAGGAGGCCGCGCGGACGCGGCGCGAGGAGGACATCAAGCGCCGCAAGGCCAAGAACCGCGCGGCGGCCAAGCGGTCGCGCGCGGCGCGCAAGCGCAACCGCTAGCGCGGGCGCTCAGCCGGCGCCGTCGGAGGTCTCGCCGAGCTCGCCGTCCTGGGCGACGTAGCCGCTGCCGAGCGCCTGCCCGGTGGCGGCCAGGCAGCGGCGGTCGAGCCGGACGAAGACCAGGGCCTTGCCCGCCTCGCCCTGGGCGGGCGTGTTGCGGCACCACGTGTAGGTGTAGGTCTTGAAGTTCAGCGCGGCGACGAACGCGTAGCCCAGCTCGGCGACCTTCGTGTCGTCCGCGTTGACGATGTGGCGCTTGATCGCCACGCAGTCGTAGCGGCCGATCGGCTTGGACAGCACGCGGTCGTCGGGGATCGCCTGCTTGGACTTCAGGATCGGGCCGCAGAACGTGTCGTTGATCGGCCCGTCGAGCTCGCCGGTCCTCACGCGCGCCCGCGCGTCGGCGGTGATGCGCCGCTCGACGGCGACGACGAGCGCGCGCCGGGCCTTCAGCCGCTCGGCGTCGGTGGCGTCTTCGACGGGTTCGAGCCGCGTCGCGCGACCGAAGCGGGGAGCCTGCTCGCGGGTGATCCGCGCGCGGAGCTGGGCGACGACGCGCGCCTGGTCGGCCCGGTCGCGGGCCTCCCGGTCGTCGCGGCTGTTGATGGCCAAGGCGCCGCCGACGCCGCCCAGCAGGAGGAGGGAGAGGAGGGTCGCCCCGGCGATCAGCCAACGCCGCCGCAGCTGCGCGCGGCTGAGCGTGAAGTAGGAGCGCTGGCAGTGGGGACAGCGCTCGTACCGCGTGCGGCCCTCGCGCCCGCAGTGGGGGCAGACGCGCGACGGGGGCTCTGGCGTGCCAGACAAGGCGTAACCAGCGTAAACTGGTTGGGTGGTTGCGAGCAAGGTCCACCGCTTCGATCCCGGGCCCCAGCCGTCCGGCCGGACCCCGGCGCCGGGACGGCTCGGGCTCGTGCAGGCGTTCGCCAACGCGTTCTGGGACCTGGAGCGCGGGGGCGTCGACGAGTGGGGCGACGCGGGGGAGTACGCGCGCTGGCTGGCGGCGCGCGGGTTCGCGGGCGCCGCCGCGGGCGTCGGCGAGGCGGATCGCGCGCGGGCGATCGAGCTGCGCGAGACGCTGCGGGCGCTGGCCTACCGCCACCACGACGATCCGTCCGACGTCCCGGCCGACGCGCCCGCGCTGGCGGTGCTCGACGCGGCGGCGGGCCGCGCGCCGCTGCGGGTGTCGTTCGCGGACGGCGCGCCGGTGCACGTCGCGGTCGGCGACGGGCCCGACGACGCGCTGGCGCTGGTGGCCGGCGTGGTGGCCGAGGCGATGGCCGACGGGACGTGGAGCCGGATGAAGGCGTGTCCGGGCCCGCACTGCGGCTGGGTGTTCTACGACGGCTCGCGGAACCGGTCGCGGCAGTGGTGCTCGATGCAACTCTGCGGCAACCGGGTCAAGGGCCGCGAGTTCCGGGCACGGCGGCGCACGGCGCGGCGTGCGGGCTGAGCGCGGTCTGCCGCCGACGGGCGGCGTACCGTTTCGCAGGTCACGGGTTATGTCCGTCGAACGCCGCTTCACCACCCGTTCACCGCATCTCGGACCCCACGACCGACCCTGTGACCGCGCCCATGGCCGCCCTGTCCCGCCTCACGCCGCTGCGCGCGCCCCAGCCGCTGCCGCGCCGTCTCCGGCGCGAGCGCCTGCGGCTGTCCGACGGCGCGCGCACGACGCTGTACGTCGCGCGCTACGACCTGCGCCGCTTCGAGCTGCGCGTCGTGCGCCTGCGGCGGCCGATGCCGCTGGAGGCGTTCTGCCGCGAGAACGGCTTCGACGAGGCGCTCGTCGGCGGCTTCTACGAGCGCCCGGACCTGATCCCGCTCGGCGAGCTGCGCACCGGCGGGGTGGAGCGCCGCCACGTCCCGTTCCTCGCGCCGTTCGACGCCATGCGGGCGTCGTTGAGCGTCGACGGTCCCCGCGTGGCGATCGCCCGGCGCTCGGATCTCCCGGCGGTGGTGTCCGGCGACCTCTTGCAGGCGGGGCCGCTGCTGGTCCGCGGCGGTGCCGTCGTTCGCGGCGACGCCGAGGGCTTCTCGGCCGGCGCCGCGCAGTTCGACTCCGACATCACCGACGGCCGCCATCCCCGCGCGGCGATCGGCGTGACCCGGCGCGGCGAGGTCCTGGCCGTCGCCTGCGACGGCCGCGCCGATCACGAGGCCGGGCTCTCGCTCGGCGAGCTGGCCGAGGCGATGGCCGCGCTCGGCGCGGTGCAGGCGATGAACCTGGACGGCGGCGGGTCGACGTCGCTGGTCTGCGGCGGCCGGCTGCGCAACGTCCCGCGCGAGGCGCACGGGGTGGCGCTGCCGGGCGGACGCGTGGTGCCGACGGCGCTGGTGTTCCGGCGGCGCTGAGGGGCGGCGCGGGCGCCCGCGCGGGGCGGGCATTGGTGGCGTCCGGCGCGGGCTTTGCGGGTGGTGCGGGGCGCTGGTGGGCAAGCTCATCGAGGGA